>Ga0214471_10000306_pt1 | contig 43442 bp, 48 predicted proteins | sample RVTome_5_FD_207665 | JGI IMG/M metagenome (GOLD analysis project Ga0214471, IMG submission 207665) | Soil microbial communities from uranium-contaminated site in the Upper Colorado River Basin, Wyoming, United States - RVT142D155 | ecosystem: Environmental > Terrestrial > Soil > Contaminated >... | reverse complement strand
CGGCCTTCCGCGATTCGGGCGACGGGCCGGAACGGAAAACCGGCACCATGCGTGGTGGGTCGCAGCAGGCGGTCGCAGGCATATGCGCCGCCGGCGCCGAGGGGGGCGGATGCGTACAGGAGGTCGGCCGGGCGGCAGCCGCGGCGCGTGAGGGCTGGGGGACCCCGCACGAGCCCGATCGCGGTAGCCGCGAAATGCGGCACGGGTGACGCGTTGGTGTCGCCGCCCAGCACCGCCAAACCCGTCGCGATGGCCGCCTCGGCGATGCCGCGCTGAAGCGCGTCCACCCAATCCGGGGCCGCGTCCGGCGGGAGCGACTCACACAACAGGATCCCCAGCGGTTCCGCGCCTACGGCGGCGAGGTCGCTCGCGTTCACCATGACGAGCATCCAGCCGATGAGCCACGGGTCGCCGTAGAGACCGGTCGCCAGCTCTTCCGCGAGCGCGTCCGTCGTGACGGCCAGGACCACGTCTGACCCGGGGAGCGCCACCAGCTCCGCGTCGCTCTCGTGCAGGCCGTTGAGCTGAAGCGGGGAGCGCGGCAGGCCGGCCACGAGCCGGGCGATGAGCTGGTGCTCGAGCACGGGCGTCATGTGCACACCGCCAGCGCGCGCGGGTCGAGCGAGAACTCCGCCTCGGTCGCCACCACGACCTCGCCGTCGCCCTCGACCGCGAAGGGCCGGTCGGCGGCGACGTGCAACCGTCGCCCCTGCCACGTGGCGGTGCCGGGGAGGCCCGTGAACCGGCCGCGCCGCAGGGCCAGAAAGGCGCGCAGGCGATCCCGCCGGTCCACGTCGCCGAGCAGGTGGACCATGAAGCGCCCGTTGCCGGGCTCGTACGCCGAGTCGTAGCGGAGCACGCCGGTGAAATGCGGGTTCTTCACGATGCCGAGGTTGGTGACTCCCACCGTGCGCTCCGGGCCATCGTCCGTCGTGATGGTCAGCGCGCGCGGGGCGCCATCCCTCAGGGCGGTCAGCGCGGCCCAGCCCATGCCGAGGCTCGCGTGCACGCGTTTCAGACGGGCAACTGCGGGGCTGTCGTTGAAGCGGCGGTTGCCGTCCGCCGTGATGCCGATGCTGGCATTGAGGATCCAGCGTCGGCAGTCCCAGTCGCCGCCGGGCAGGCGGTAGCGCAGGCGGCCGACGTCGTGCCGGACGGTCCGGTGGAAGGTCACGCGGACCGGCAGGCCCGCGAGCACCTGCGCGGCCCGATACGGCTTGTGAAAGTCGTTGCTCGAGCCCAGCCCCACGGCACCGAGGCGCAGTGACTCGCGGTCGCCGGCACTCGTGTGCTGGAGGATGGCGGAGACGACGAGATTCACGGTGCCGTCACCGCCGGCGGCAATGAGGTCGCACTCGCCATCCCGAATGGCGCGCCGGACGACCGCGCGCGCGTCGTCGGCGTCGCGCGGGAACACGGTGGTGAAGGGGCCCAGCCGCCGCGCGAGCCGCGGCGCCACGCGCTGCCACCGGGCCAGGCCCTTGCCGCCCCCGGCGGTGGGGTTCACGACGGCCAGCATCAGATCTGCTCCGGCATGGGCCGCCGGTGCAGCGTGGCCATGAAGCCCAGGTAGAACAGCGCGAGCAGGGGCGCCCACGCGGGACGAGCGGCGGCGGCGACGGTGGCGAGCAGGAGGATGTACGCGTGAACCACGGGCCCGATGGCCTCGTGCGCGTTCGCGTCCGACGTGACCCGGTGGGTGCGCCGCTGCGCCACGAGCGTGGTCCCGATGGCGGGGAGCGCGAAGCCCGCGGTCGTCACCCATGCCAGGGGACCAGCCGGCAGGGCCGAGGCGGCGGCGGATGCCAGTCCGCCGACGAGTGCCAGGCCGGCGAGCACGTCGCTCACGCGGTGCGCCACTGGCAGCCCGAACACGACCGGGAGCGTGTGATAGCCGGTCGCACGGTCGGCGGAGGTGTCCTTGTAGTAGCCCACCAACACGAAGTTGGCGTAACCGAAGAGGGCGGCGGCCAGCGCGCCCAGCAGCGCGGGCGCGCGCCACGGCAGGCCGGCGCCCGCCTGGGCCGCGATGAACAGCACGAGGGCCACGATCCACGCGTTGTACCACGGTCCGCCCCACCAACGCCGCTTGAACCACGTGTACGTGGCGAGGCCCACAATAGCGAGGCCGCAGAGCGGCAGCGTGCCGGGGGCAAAGCCGCCGATCACGAGGCCGGACGCGAGGAGCCCGGCGAGGCTCACGGCCAGCACGTCCTCGCGGCGGATACTGCCCCGCACCAGGGGCCGATACGGCGCGGAGAGGCTGTCGGTATCCAGCTGGAAGCAGTCCGTGAGCGCCTGCCCGAAGCCGTACGTCAGGAAAAACACGACGCTGAGTGCCGCGACGCAGGCGAACCCCGGATCCCGCGCGAGCGCGAGGCCGGCGATGCCCGTGATGCCTGACACGAAAAGCAGGTACGGGCGCATCGTGGTGACGTAGTCGCGCCAGAAGCGCGCGGTCAGCAGGCGCGCCGGCGCGACAACGAGGACGAGGGTCGTCACGGCAGCACCTCCTGGAGGGGCCTCTCGGCGGCCCGGGCTATCCGCGCGCGGAACCGCGCCTGGCCGCGCCGGCCCATTCGATCGAGGAGCGGATAGAGCAGGGCAAAGAAGCCGGGCGACCACGTGAGCAGCCGCACGAGGAAGCCGCGCGCGCCCGGCACCAAGACTTCGCGGCGGGGCCGCACGAGGGTGCGCACGATGGCGCTGGCCACGTCCTCCGCGGCCATGGGCGGGCTCGTAAACGCCATGGTGGAGGCCGGGTGTCGTGCTTCCACGCGGAGCTGGCCCGTATCGGCGGAGTCGGGGCAGATGCAGGAGACCGAGACGCCCGTGCCGCGAAGCTCGAGAGCCAGGGCCTGGCTGAAGCCACGCACCCCGAACTTGGTGGCGCAGTACACCGACTCGCCGGGCATGGGCGCGAGCCCGCCGAGCGACGCGACCGTGAGCAGGTGGCCGCCGCGCCGCTCGCGGAAATAGGGCACGAAGGTCCGGGCCACGAGGATCGTGCCCGTGAGGTTCGTGTCCACCTGAAGCCGGATGTCGTCCGCGGCGCTCTCCGCGATCTCGGCCGGGCAGATCACGGCGGCGCAGTTGATGACCGCCGCCACGGCGCCGAAGGAGCCGGTGGCCGTGGCGAGCAGCGTGGTCAGGGTTGCGCCGTCGCGCACATCGGTGGGGCACGCGATGGCGCGGCCGCCGGCCAGGCGGATGGCGGACGCCAGCCGACGTACCGTGTCGGCCTCGATGTCCGCCAGGACCAGCGCCGCGCCGGCGCTCCCGAGCCGACGCGCGGTGGCGGCGCCGATACCGTTGGCGGCGCCGATCACCACGATGGCCCCGGCGTGGGGCAACGCGTTCACGGTCGCCTCCCGGGCCAGAGCCGCCAGGCCAGGCGGAGCCCGAGCAGGCCGCCTCCCAGGCACAGGCCGTTCACCAGCAACTCGAAGAGCGCGCCGGCGGTCACGGCCGCGTAATGGCCCTGGCGGGCGTAGAAGGTGACGTCAAGCAGGGCCAGGTAGAGGCTCATCCCCGCGGCGGCGGCCAGGAGGAGGGCGCCGGCCGGGCGCCGGCGCAACAGGCCGATCCCGGCCGCGATGAGCAGGGCCGCGAACATCCCGTCCGCGATCAGAAACGCCCCCTCGAACGCCGTGACCACCGGGTCTCCGTGCCCCAGCGTGGCGCCGGACGTGAAGTAGATGATCCAGAATGCCGCAACGCAGGCCCCCCCGATCAGGGTGGCGATGGCCGCGACGCTCCAGGTCTTACCGCGTTCCGTGTAGTGCATGCTCCCGGCCTTGCGAGGTCCTGGGGGAACGGTGCCGGCGAGGCGTCAAGGCCGTGTCAAGAGGGGGGCTTGACGGGGGCTTGACGGGATGGGGGCAGGGTTCGATCGCGGCCCCTGCGGGAGGTGCTGATGTCCAGGCCGACGATCGAGATCATCGTGCTGTTTCAGAATCTGGGCGAGGAGCGGGCGTACTACGCGCGGTCGCCGGCGCCGCCGCTGTCCGGCATTCTGCTGGCGGGGCTCACGCCGGACAGCGTGAACGTCCGGGTGCGGCACGAGATGGTGCGGCCCATTGACTACGACACGGACGCCGACATCATCGCGTTGAGCTTCATGGACTTCTGCGCCCCGCACGCATATGACGTGGCCCGGCGGTTCCGGGAGCGGGGCAAGATTGTCGTGGCGGGTGGGAAATACGCGTCCACGTTCCCGCAGGCGGTGCTGCCGCACATGGACGTTACGGTGGCGGGCGAAGCCGAGCGGATCTGGCCGCAGGTGGTGGAAGATCTCGTGGCGGGCCGGCACAGGCGCTTCTACGAGGCGCCCGCCGCGCCCTCACTCGAACGGATGCCGCCCCCGAGATACGATCTGGTGGAGCACCGCTACGCCGTATCGGTCGTGACCGAGGCCACGCGGGGCTGTCCGTTCAAGTGCACGTACTGCCAGCTGAACATCCGGCCCCTGCGGTTCCGCTGCCGGCCCATCGAGGACGTCATTGCCGACCTCACCGCCACCGCGCGTCTGCCGTATCCGCGCCGCAAGCTGGGCATGCTGTACGACAACAACCTGGGCGGCGACATGGGCTACGCCAAGGAGCTGCTCCAGGAGATCGCCAAGCTCCAGTTCTGGGCGCTGGGTGTCCAGTTCGCGTTCAACTGCCTGAACGATGACGAGTTCGTGGACCTGCTCGCGGCCGCCAACTGCCGGATGGCGTTCCTGGGCCTCGAGTCGCTGAACGAGCCGAGCCTGCTGGCGGTCCGGAAGCGCCAGAACAAGGTGAGCGAGTACGAGCGGAAGCTCGGCATGCTCAAGGAGCGGGGGATCCTGTCGTTCACGGGCATGATGCTGGCGCTGGAGGAGGACACGCCGCAGTACTACGCCACGCTGCCGGAGCGGCTCGAGGAGGTGGACCCCAGCGCCATCTTCCTGTCCATCTCGATTCCCATTCCGGGGACGCCGTTTCACCGGGAGATGGACGAGCAGGGTCGTATTTTCGACGACGATCTGGCGCACTACGAGGGCGACCACCTCGTGTTCGAGCCCAAGCACGTGACGGCCGAGGAGGTGTTCGCGACCCGGACGGGGCTGATGCGGTCGTTCTACTCGTGGCCGAGCGTGGGACGGCGGTGGTGGCGGCTGATGCGGGCGTATTGGGGGAGCGGGCCGGCGTGGCGGAAGCTGTTCGGGAGCGGAGTGATTTCGTTCGTGCTGTTCCAGTTGTCGCGGTTCCAGCGGTATCACGCGCGGCAGCGGGTGTTTCCGGCGCGGGCGCCGGCGGTGCCCGAACGGAGAGCACCGGTGCGGCGGGTGGCCGTTACCGCCGGTGGATCCTGCTGAAGCAGGCCCTCGGCCGCTATCTGTCGCCAAGGCGACCCGATCTAGCGCCCGTCTCACGGGCAGATGGCGGCCGAGGACCCGCTTCAGCGGGATTCACCCCCGCCGGCCAGGGCTCTCGATCCTACCCTCGTATCCACAGCCCCATGATCGGGATCAGCAGGCTGGCCCAGGCCACGAACAGCCAGCGGGTCTGCTCGCCCAGTCGTCGCTCGATCACCGCATGGAGGTCGGCCAGTAGCCGTGGTCCGGAAGGAACGGGCAGTCGAGCCGTCGAGCCCGCCATACCCGTCGGGCACGATCAGGACCTGGTAGGGACGGGTACCACGCACGCGCGCCGACCAGCCAGCTTCCTCGCCGCTCAGCAGCATGACGCGGCCGCTCGCGTAGTATTCGGCCCCGGGGGCGCGGGTGGAAGCGGGGAACAGGGAAGTCAGGTCCGGTGGAATCACGCCCGCAATGATCGCCGTAACGCGAGACCACCGAAAGGTGAAGCGTGCGGTATCGCGCTGCGGCGAAACGATGATGCCGCGATGGTGGTGGCGGCAGCATCACGAGAGCCGACGCACCTCCGCAACGAGAGCCGCCTTCACGATCTCCCAATCCACCGGCCGGTCGGTCCCTCCTTGGCCACCCTCCTTTGGTGGCGCTGAACCCACCGCGGGATCGGTAAACGTCACCCTGGGCAGGGCGGTGAGATCGTAGCGCTTGGCAAGGCCGGTGAGCGCGTTCTCGGCCGCGACGCTCGCGCCATACGCCGCGACATAGACGAACCTCGGATCGCCAATCACGTCGTTCGCGGCGTAGAGATCGGCGGCGCTCGTGCGGAGATGCTCTGGCCGACTCGGTCCGCGCCGCCCTGCCACGCTGCCGGGGCTGGATGGCGAGGACCTGGTGCTCCGGCTGCGCGCGCACGCCGGCCGGATGCGGCGACTGCTCGAGCGTCACGAGCCGAGGATGCGGATGTAGCGTACCCCAGCGTGGGCCTTGACCTTATACCATGATATAAGGTGTATCCTTCCCCCGGAGCGACGAACCCTGACAGGGGAGGCCGTGGCATGACGCGCGACGCCGTATTCGACCTCGCGGTCCTGGGCGGCGGGTCGGCCGGCTTTGCCGCCGCGATCCGCGGGGCCGAGCTGGGGGCACGAGTAGCACTGATCGAAGGCGGGACCCTGGGCGGGACCTGTGTGAACGTCGGGTGCGTACCCTCCAAGACTTTGATCCGCGCCGCGGAGGCGCACCATCGCCGCACGCACCACGGCTTCTCAGGTGTCGCGGCCACCGACGGCGGGCCCGACTGGGCCGCGGTCCGGGCCCAGAAGGACGAACTGGTGGACGAGCTGCGCCAGGCCAAGTACGGCGACGTGCTGCGGGCCCACGACGGCATCGCGCTGCTCCCGCAACGCGCGACCCTCACACCCGGGGGCGCCGTCGCGCTCGCGGATGGGACCGAGGTGACCCCCGACAAGATCGTGATCACGACCGGCGCTTCTCCCTGGGCCGCGCCGATTCCGGGGCTCGCCCAGGCGGGGTACCTCGACAGCACGAGCGCGATGGCGCTCGAGCGCCTGCCGGCTTCCCTGATCGTCGTCGGCGGGAGCGCGGTGGGACTCGAGCTGGCCCAGATGTTCGCGCGGCTCGGCGTCGCGGTCACCGTGCTCGAAGCGCTTCCCCGCCTCGTCCCGGCCGAGGACCCCGACGTGGGTGACGCGCTGGCCCGCTACCTCGAGGACGAGGGGTTGACCATCCGCGCCGGTGTCGCGATCGAATGCGTGGAGCGGCATGCGGGTACGTACGTGGTGCGCGGCGTGGATGCCGGCGAGCCCCTCGACGTCAGGGCCGAGCAGCTCCTCGTGGCCACGGGCCGTCGGCCCAACACCCAGGGCCTCGACCTGGAAGCGGCCGGCGTCACGCTCGGTCCGCGTGGCGAGGTGCTCACGAACGAGTATCTGCAGACGGACAACCCGCGGGTTTACGCGGCGGGAGACGTGGTGGGCGACCCGATGTTCGTGTATGTGGCCGCGCATGCGGGCACCCTCGCGGCCGAGAACGCGCTCTCGGGCAACCGCCGCCGGTACGACCTGACCGGCCTGCCGCGCGTCACGTTCACCGATCCCGCGGTCGCCTCCGTGGGCGTCACGGAGCAGCAGGCCGCCGAGCGCGGCAGGCCGCTGGTGACCACCTTGCCGCTCGAGCACGTGCCGCGCGCGCTGGCCGCGCGGGATACCCGCGGCTTCATCAAGCTCGTGGCCGATCCGGCGTCCCGCCGGCTGCTGGGCGCACACGTGCTGGCGGCGGAGGCCGGGGAGACCATCACCGAGGCGACGCTCGCGGTCCGCCTGGGGCTCACGATTGACGACCTGACGGCCGCGTTCCACCCCTACCTCACCCTGGCGGAAGGGATCAAGCTTGCGGCCCAGACGTTCGACAAGGATGTGACGATGCTGTCGTGCTGCGCGGCGTGAGGAGGACGGTATGCCCCTGACCATCGGCCAGCTCGCCACGCGAGCGGGCGTGAACATCCAGACGGTGCGGTACTACGAACGCCGGGAGCTGGTGCCGCGGCCCTCGCGGTCGGGCGGCGGCTACCGGCTCTACGAGCAGGAGACCGTCTCCCGCCTGCGGTTCATCAAGCGGGCGCAGGACCTGGGCTTCTCTCTGGAGGAGATTCGGGAGCTGCTCGCCTTGCGCGTGGCGCGGCCCACTTCGTGCGACCGCGTGGAGGCGAGGACGCGCGCCAAGATCGTCGTGGTCGAGCGGAAGATCGCGGAGCTCATCCGCATGAAGGAAACCCTCGAGCACCTGGCCGACGCCTGCCGCCGGCGGGAGCGCACGGCCGAGTGTCCGATCCTGGGAGCCTTGGAGGAAACGAGTTGAACGATGTGGAAGGCGATCGCTGCCGCCCTGGGCGGCCTGACCGCGGCCGTGGGCTCGGCGCTGTGCTGCGCGGGGCCGCTCGTGGCTGTGGCGCTGGGCGTCTCGGGCGCGGGCCTGGCCGGCACGTTTGAGCCGCTGCGTCCCTGGTTCCTCGGCGCCACCGGCGCGTTCCTGGGAAGCGGGTTCTGGCTGCTCCACAAGGAGGAGCAGAAGGCCTGCGAGCCCGGGCGGCTTTGCGCGTCGCCCGGCGCGCGACGCCATATGCGGATTGCGCTGTGGATCGCCACCGCCGTAGCAGCGGTACTCGCGACCTTCCCGCTGTGGTCGGTGTGGGTGCTGGGCTGACGGCCTCGATGCACGCGTTCTCGCACCAAGGAGGGTTCGATGCAACCATCATATCTGCTGGCCGGAATCGTCGCGGCGACCGCGGGTGTCGCCGCTCAGTCGCCCTGTTGCGGCGCCGCGGCGCAACTATCCGCCGCGTCGCCCGCGTTGAGCACGGATCGTGAAGCAGCGCCGCTGCCGGCTGACACCACGAGGGTCAAACTCGCCGCGAAGCTCGAGGACATGACCGGTTACGAAGCGGAGGTGGTCGAGCACGCTGAAGGGAGGGACAAATCCCCGGGGACGGAATGAACCGTGTCGCCGGCCGGGGGCTGCCGGCCGCCGCGGCGTTGTTCGCGTCGGTCGGCACGCTCCTTTGCTGCGCGCTTCCGGCGCTGCTCGTGCTGGTCGGCTTCGGCGCCGCCGTGGCGTCCGTGGTCTCGGCGCTTCCCTGGCTCGCGACGCTCTCCCGTCACAAGGCATGGGTGTTCGCCGGCACCGGCCTGCTCATCGCCGGAACGTTCTACTCCACGCACCGGCTCGCCCCCCGGCTCCTGGCGCGCCACGGAGGATGCCCGCCCGATGCCGCGGAGGCGTGCGAGACCGTCGGGGACGTAAGCCGCGCGGTGCTGTGGGTCGCCGCCGCCGTCTACGCCGTGGGGTTCACCGTGGCGTACGTCCTGGGTCCAATCCTCCTGTGGCTCGACGGGTAATCCCGCACTCATCATCGGGCGACTATCGGGATCCGTCAGTGACAGCGCGGTTGCCCCACTCGCGGCCAGCTGCTGCTCCCACACCGCGTACTGGGCCTGCCGCTCCCGCAGCGCCGCAATCTTCTCCTGGAGCCCTGCCGCCGTCGGACCCTCCGTCCCCACCTCGGCCCGATCCTGGTGCTCCAGGTCCCGCAGATACCGCGCAATCGTCTGGTCGATCTCCCGCTGGAGCTTGACCAGTTTGGCCGGCGTAAAACACCGGTCCCGCGCATTCACCGCCCGAAACTTGCTTCCATCGATGGCCAGCAACTCGCCGCCAAAAAGCCGCAAGCGCCGGCAGAGGAGAATGAACTCCCGGCCCACGCGCTTCAGCGCCTCGGGGTGGTCGCGGCGGAAGTCCGCGATCGTCTTGAAATCCGGCGTCAGGCGCCGCAGGAGCCAGATCAGCTCGACGTTGCGGTGCGTCTCCTGTTCCAACCGCCGGCTGGAGCGGAGGCGGTGGAGGTAGCCGTAGAGGTAGAGCCGCAGCAGGTCGCCGGGGTCATAGCCCGGGCGGCCGGTCTCCGCCGGCACCGCCCGCTGGAAGCCCAGGGCCCCCAGATCCAGCTGGGCCACGAACGCGTCCAGGAAGCGGACCGGGTTGGCCGCGGCAACATAGTCGTCCAAGACTTCGGGGAGGAGCACCGCCTGCGTGCGATCGGGACGGCGATGTAGGCCACGGGGCAAGCTCCGTGCTGGAGGAGCACTGGCCAAACCGGGGGACGCACAATATATGGAAGCCACCGGAGTTTTCACACAGGCTCGGCTTGCTGCAGTCGGGCCCGTGCCGGTCGTTGCTCTCACTCGCGTGGTCGGGTCGTAAGTGGTGTCGTCTGATATACGTTGCTGCTGGCCGAGAGTGGCCTGCTGCAGAACCCCGAGCCGTTGGGCGGCAGCGGATGCACCGGTGCCTTCTTTGGATGGAAAGGAGAAGATACGATGAAGGTCCTCCCCGCAATGGTCGTTCTCGTCCTCGCGTCGTTGGTGTCTAACGCGCAGGCTCAAGAGCCCCTGAAGGTCGATACGAAAGGAGTTACAGCGTCGATCCTCTTCGAGGCGCCGATCACCGGCGGCCACGTCGCCGATTTGAAAGGCAAATACAAGCTCCGGGTGACCGCGATCACGATCACCGCTGGAGGCTACGTCGGACAACACAATCACTTGGGCCCCGGGATACGGCAGATGACGGAAGGGGAGATGAACTACATCATGCCTGACAGAACAGTCGTCTATCGCGCTGGGGATTTTTTCTTCGAGACAGGCGACGTCAGTCACCGTGTCGAATCTCCCGAGCCGAGTCAGCACCTGCTTTTCGAGATTCTGCCGATCGATGTCGACAAGCCGTCCTTGATCCCTCCGCGAGATAAGTAGACGGAGCTTGACGGGGAGCGTGGCGCACAATACCTGGGCTGCCGCCCAACAAGGCGATGCACCTGACGGCGCTACGCGCCGCAGGTGATCGCCAGTGCGTTAGACAGCGCCGCAGTCCCCAGCATCGTCTGAACCAAGGAGCCATGTATGACAGTCGGTAGTATATGGCCTTACGCCGCCGCCCTCGCGCTTGGCGCCTGCATGGCTTCGGGGGTGGATGTCACGGACGAAACCAACGCGATTCGCGCCGCTAACCAAGCTTGGTTTGGTGCCGAGGTCACTCGCGAGCTCGAGAGCATCATGCCCTACGTGGCTGACAGCGCGATCTTTCAGCCACCGGATGCACCTGCCTTTCGCGGGCACGAGGCGGTGCGCCGCTTCTACAGAGATTTCTTCGTGCTACCCTACACCGATGTCGGTGGGGGCCCTGACACGATCGTCGTCGCACCGTCTGGAACGCTGGCCTACGACATCGGCCGCAATTACGTGACGCTCCCTGGCGAGAGCGGAGATGTCCGTCACGAAGGCAAGTATCTGGCGGTCTGGGAGAAGTTCGGCGATCAGTGGAAGGTTGTCGCGATCAGTTGGAGTCTCAATGCGCCGATGCGCTGACCCGTCGAAGGCGCTGTCTAACACCATTAAGAAGTGCTTTGTCAAGAGACGATACTCCAACCCTCGCGGCGAGCGCAGCTCGCCGCTGCCGTTTGTTCCTCATCGTCGTCCTCCTACGCCGTCGGCCGGCGAGCGGCGTTTGCCCGTCGTATCAGAGCGAACGTCACACGCGCGTGGCGTCCAAACACCATTGTGGGCTCGCCCGCTCGGCACCGTTGAGGCCGAGCGGTCGCCTCACGCAGAGGCGGTCCCAGATACGTCGTTGGCACAACGCCGGGCTTCCCAATCAAGGGATTGATCCCCTAGGGATTGACCCCCTGGCGGGAATCAGTTAGGCGGATGGGCTTGCCCGGCGTGGCCACTGCGCCCGCTTCCGACGACCGGGCGATCCTTGAACCGCCCGTTGAACTCCTCTCCCGTGGACAAGACGTGGTAGACGATGCGCGCGAGCTCCAGGGCGACCAGCGTGCGCGCGATCCGGATCGCCTTCTTGCGGGCCTTCGCTTTGAAGAACGCCCGGATCTCCGGGTAGTACTGCACCGCCCGGATCTGGGCATGACTGAAGGCCAGCTTGAGATAACGACTGCCGGCCTTGGAGCCCGAGCGGTGCCGGGTCTGGCCGGCCGAGTTCTTCGCGCCCGGCACCAGCCGGCAGTAGGAGAAGAACTGCCCCGCCGACGCAAAGCGGGCGATGCCGTCGATCTCGGTATAGATCGTGAACGCGTTGACCTTCCCCAGCCCCGGGACCCAGAGCAGCCGTTGCACGTCCGAGGTGGGGAGGAGATAGGGATAGAGCGCCCGTTCCACGGTCTGGATCTGCTCCTCGAGCAGGTGGATCTGGGCCGCGTGGCACTGAGCCTGGAGTTGATAGAGCGGGTCCGTCAGTTGGGCCACGTCGTCCAGATTGAACTTCTCGAGGAGCCGGTCGATGCTGTTGGAGGCGCTGACGACCTTCTCCACCAGCCGGAGCCGGGTGCGCATGAGGTCCCGGGGCCCCCGCTGCGCGGCCGCGATCATGTGGGCCCGCGGAATGAGATCGGCCCGGAGCAGGAGCGCGAGGGTGTCGGAGTCCACCTCGTCGGTCTTCACCTTCGCGGCCGCGATCGCTTTGACCCCGGTGGCGTGGGCGAGGATCAGCTCCACGCCCAAGGCCACCAAGGTGTCGGCCAGCCAGTACCACCCGCCGGTCGATTCGACCACCGCCTGATGCGGACCGGGAAACTGGGCGAAGTACTGTTCGAGCGCCAGCGCCGTGCTGGCCACGCGGGCCTGTTTGACGCGTGGCCCGTCAGCCCCGTAGGTTGTGATCAGGCAGAAGGCCTTGTGTTGGTCGATGCCGGAGTACCACATGGGAGTGCCCTCCTGGGGTAATGGGTCCTGGTCTTGGCGGATCACCGACACGATACTCCTCGAGGGCACTTCTTGGAATTATCACGGCACGGCAATGCACCTCGGCAATGCACCTCGGCAATGCACCTCGGCAATGCACCTGGCAAAGCGGGCCCACGGCAATGCACCTGCCAAAGCGGGCCCACCTTGGTCGCGCATCAAGAGCTTCCGTTTGCCCGCTTTGCAGGTGATTGCCATGGCGTTATGCCGCGCGTCACCATTGACTAAGTACATACACCGTATGTACGTTGCAGTGTGGCCGAGCTCCGGTTCGAATGGGATCCCACGAAGAGCGCCGCAAACAAGCGGAAGCACGGGGTCGCCTTCGAGGAAGCCGAGGGCGTGTTCGCCGATGACCACGCGCTGCTCATCGACGATCCGGAGCATTCGGAGGCCGAGGACCGCTTCGTGCTCCTCGGGCTAAGTGCCAAGCTCCGCGTGCTGGTGGTGGTGCAGTGCTATCGCAAGGCCGACGCCATCATTCGGATCATCTCCGCCCGGAAGGCCACCAAGCCCGAGCAGCGGCGGTACAACGAAAGGTGGCAACGATGAGAAGGGAGTATGACTTCTCCAAGGCGCGGCGGAACCCCTACGCCAAGCGGCTCAAGAAGTCGGTGACGATCCGGCTCGATGCGGCGGCCCTCAAGTACTTCAAGGACTTGGCGGCCGAGACCGGTATCCCGTACCAGACGCTGATCAACCTCTATCTGCGGGATTGCGCGGCGTCTGAGCGGAAGCTGGCGTTGGAATGGCGGCCATCACGCCAAGGCGCGGCATAACTCAGGCTTGCTACAGACGGGCGCGATCCTGGGCGTGGCTCTCACTCGCCTGGAGGGTTCCTTGGTACCGTCGTTGACACACGTTGCAGCCCGCGAAGCGGTCGCCCGCTGCAGAACCCTGGGACGTTATGCGGCCGCCATATGCCGTTTGCGCCCCGGCTCGGGCCGCCACTACCTTACAAGGGTCCGCTTGCCCCGAGCCCAAGCATGACGCGCGAAGCCCTCGAAGCACAGCTTCTTCAGCTCCCGCCCGAAGAACGGGCACATCTCGCGCGCGTCCTACTCGAGAGCCTCGACGACCAGCCGGACCTCGACCCGGCCTGGCTGGAAGAAGCTGAGCGCCGGGCCGCTGAACTCGGAGCCGGGTCGGTTCAGGCGATTCCTGCTGCCACGGTGCTGGCCAATGCCCGCCGTCGGCTAGCGGAATGACGGTTCAGTTCCACCCGCTCGCCGAGCGAGAACTTTCGGCTCCTCGGAATCCTCGCTGCCTACCCCGAGCTCGGCCGCCCCACGACCCACCCCCTCCGCACGGTACGCGCCCGCCGTTTTCCCTATAGCCTCGTCTATCAACAGATCGGTGACCGGCTGGTGGTGCTCGCCGTGGCCCATCACCGGCGCCAACCGCGCTACTGGGCAGGCCGAGCGTCGACGCCCTAAGCGACCGCATAACCCGGGCTTGGCTTTTCTTCCCTATCTCCGCAACGACGCGATTCCGGCCGAGCACCGCGTTCCGGATGACGACCACATCCTGCGCATCCACGGGGTGCATCCCGCGGTCATGCGCCGGCATTACGACCTCTACGTCGCGCTGATGCGGGGGCCGAGCCCGCTTACGCGGGTCCAGCGCGAGATGATAGCGGTGGTCGTGTCCGCCACCAATGGGTGCCACTACTGACTGGCACATCACGGGGCGGGTCTCCGTACGCTGCTTTCCCTGACGGGCCGGTCGGCCGCAGAGGCGGGAGCTTTCGTGGATGCCCTGGCGCGCGACCTCCGCGAGGCGGGTTGTACGCCGGCGGATCGCGCCATGCTCGAGTACGTGGTGAAGCTTACCCGGACGCCGGCCAGCATCTCGGGCGGTGACGTTGAGGCGCTCCGGGCGGCAGGTTTCGACGACCGCGGGATTCATGACATGTGCGCCGTGGCGGCCTACTATGCGTTCGTGAACCGGATCGCCGATGGCCTCGGCGTGGAGCTGGAAGAGCGATTTGGCGCGTAACTCGGCACGGCGACGGCGTGGCACGGCGATGGACGCGAGGGCGTGCGCACCGGCATGTCTCATGGCGTCGCGGCTCCCTGCGGTTTGATCGGGTGGGATAAGTCTCGGGTGTGAATCCCGCTGAAGCTTGGTCCTCGGCCACCATCCGCCCGTGAGACGGGCATGGGATCCTGTCGCCTTGGCGACGGCTGGTGGCCGAGGGCCTGCTTCAGCAGGATCCACCCCATCTCCTACTGATTGGCTTCGACGGCGATCGTGATGTCCACGTCCGCGCCCACCACGGCGGTCATGGCCCAGTTGCCGGCTCCCACGCCGAAGTCCCGGCGGTCCAGCCGGAGGGTCGTCTCGAACGAGGCGATGTGCTTGACGCCGCCCAGCATCTCCCGCATCTCGCCCGGCACGTCCATGACGCCCAGGATCCTGATGGGGAGCTCCACCCGCCGGCTCACGCCCTTGATGGTCAGCGGGCCGCTGACCAGCAGCTCCGAGTCGCTGACCCTGGTGACGCGCTCGGACACGAAGGTGATGTTCGGGTGCTTGTCCACTTCGAAGAAGTCCCCGGACCGGAGATGGGTGTCCCGGCGCTCGTTGCCGGTGTTGATGCTGGCCACGGGGATGGTCACCCGGACCGTGCTCTGCTCGGGCGCGACCCGGTCGTAGACCAGGTCCACCTCGAACCGATCGAACTGGCCCTGCACCGGCGTGAAGAAATGCCGGACACTGTAGCTCACGGTCGTGTGCGCCGTGTCCACGTTCCACGGGGTCGGGGCGGGGCGGGCCGCGACGCTGAGCACGCTCAGGCCCAGCATCGTGAGAATGATGCGCTTGCGTTGCATGATCGGATCCTCCAGGGGTTGGCTACCAGTGATTCCCTTTGGTGCTGCTTGCGTGACCGGGACGCGGGAACCTGGCCGAGTCCACAGACGCTTCAGCGGGTGATTGCGCAGTAAGGCTCAACCATTACAGCTTGGGGACTCGCGGGGGGTGGGTAGTGGGCGAACCACGGGAATCACGGAACCGCACTGACGCCATTCGGCGGCGGGACCCGGACACGCTCGAACGGGTGGCCCGGGACAACCTGCTGCCGCTCCTTCGGGCCGCCCGGGCCGCCGGCCTCAACGACGACGACGCGCACGACGCCGTGCAGGACACGTTGCTCGTCTTCGTGCAGAAGGCCGAGCAGTTCGATGGTCGGGCGATGGTGCGGACCTGGCTGTTTGGCATCCTCTTCAAGAAGGTGGCGGAGCGGCGCCGGGCCTTCGGGCGGGAGGACACGGTGGACGACATCGAGGCGGTCGTGGACGCCCGGTTCGATGCGGCCGGGCGGTGGACCCGCCCACCGCGGGCGGCGGATGCGGACCTGTCCGCCGACCAGGCGATGCGATGGCTCGAGGAGTGCCTCGGGCAGCTGCCCGATCGGCGCCGCACGGCGTTCGTGTTACGCGAGGTGGATCAGCTGGACACCGATGAGGTGTGTAAGGTTCTCGAGGTATCGCCCAACAACCTCGGAGTGCTCCTGTTCCGCGCGCGGAACGCGCTTCGCGAATGCCTGGAGACCAAGGGAATACGGGGAGTCCACGATGTTGTCCTGTAGAGACGCCACGCGCATGATCGCCAGCGATGCTCACCGGGACGCCTCGTTCCGGAGCCGCCTCTCGCTATTCGTGCACCTGGCGATGTGCCGGTACTGCCGGGCGTATGCGCGGAGCCTGCGCCTGATCGGGGAGACCGCACGCCGTTTCTACGCCTCCACGCCCGCCGAGGGGGAGCGCTTGGTGGCGACGCTCAGCGCTGTCCAGGAAGCCATCCACCAGGCCCCGGCCGAGTGACAGCTTGCTGAGAGGGTTGTGTGTGGCAGACCCCGCTCCGCTGAGGTAATCATGATCCGTTCATTGCTGTTCACGATTACCGCCCTGGCCGTCTGGGCGCCACGGGCGGCCGGCCAGGACCGCATGATCCTGTGGAGCCAACGCGCCGCCGTGTGGCAGCGGGTCGCCGATACGGATATCTCGATCACCTACAGCCGTCCCGTGGCGCGGGGGCGGACGCTGTTCGGCGGCGTGGTGCCGTGGGGTCGCGTGTGGAATCCGGGTGCCGACTCGGCCACGACGGTGACCGTGAGCCGCGAGATCGAGCTGGAGGGCCGGGCGCTCGCGGCTGGCCGCTACACGCTGTGGGCCATCCCGCGGCCGGACTCGTGGACGGTGATCGTCAGCGGGGCGGTGGACGTGATGCACACGCCGTACCCGGGCGACACGCTGGACGTCCTCCGCGTACAGGTAACGCCGGAGCCGGGAAGCCACATGGAAACCCTCGCCTTCTACTTCCCGCAGGTCGAGCAGGACTCGGCCGTGTTGCGGCTCCACTGGGGCGCAACCGTAGTGCCCCTGCGCATCCGCGCTCCCAACTGAGGCGGAACAGGGGATGATCCCGTCCATCCCGCCGTGTCGGTCACGCCGGTCGTATCCCGTGGCACCGAATCCGGGATCACCAGGCTGTCCACCTCCGGAATGACGAGGCTGTCGAGCGATGGCGGCTCCGGGAGGGGCACGGCGCCGAGGGCCCGCCAGAGGAACGTTGCACGATCCATCCGCGCCGCGATGTCGGCGACGTACCCCGCGTATGCGGAGCTGGAGACGCCGGGGTGCCAGCTGGAGGGGCGCGGCAGGCTCGCAGCGAGCATGGCGGCCTCGTGCTCGGTCAGCTCGGCGGCCGGGATGCCGAAGTACCGCCACGCCGCCGCCTCCGCGCCGTAGACGCCCGGCCCGAGCTCGACCACGTTGAGGTAGATCGCGAGAATCCGCCACTTAGACAGGTGGCGCTCGAGACTCCGCGTGAGCAGCGCCTCTTTCACCTTGCGCCAGGGATTGCGGGACGGCGAAAGCCAGAGGTTCTTGGCCAGCTGCTGCGTGATAGTGGACGCCCCGCGGACCCGCTCCCCCGCCAGCGCCTCCCGTAGCGCCACCTCCATCTCGCTGGCCGAGAACCCCGAGTGCGAGAAAAACTCCATGTCCTCCGCGGCTACGACCGCGCGCTTCAGGTGCACGGAGATGCGGTCCCACTCCACCCACCGCCACGTGATCGTGGTATCCTCGCCCGCCGCGCGCCGCCGCGCCCGGTAGTCTTCCATGAATGCCGTCCGCTCCGGCGGCCGCGTCGCAAGGCCCGCGACATCCGGCCACGTCAGCCACTGCACCCCCACGAACAGTAGCGCCACAACCGCGCAGGCGGCCAGCGTGATGCCGAGAATCCTGCCCGTGCGCACGGAACGTGCTCCCTTCGATCCCCCTACCGTCTTCTACCGTCCCCTACCGTCTATCGGCTCCAGCACCAGATCCTGAAAATCGAAACTAAAGTCCGTCGCCGGCGACACCGCCTCCATGCGTGCCTCCCGAATCGAGCCGTCCGGCTTCAGCGCGAATGTCACGAACGCATCCGCCCGCAGCTCGCGGTCGCGCCACCGGACGACAAAGGTGTCGTGCTGCCAGTGCAGGAGGTCGCCCACGAGCGACGGCGTATGTCCGAACCGCATCACCAGGGCACCATCCTCCAGCGCGACGGCGATGTCCCCGTACCAACCGTCGCGGTAAGTGCCGGCGTACCGCTCGAGCGGGAGGGATGGACGGGAGGCCGTGTCGCGCGTCGCGGCCGCGGCGCTGTCCGCGGCGGCCATCCGCGCCATGGCCCGGCGCTCGAGCGCGTCGTACGCCGCCGTCCAGTCGTGGGCCGGCGCATCCAGGTAATGATCCAGGACGGACCACGCCAGCGCGTTGAACGCGGCGCCCGATTCCATGTTGGTGAGCACGGCCACGCCCACCTTGCGATCTGGCAGCATGGCGACGCGCGAGACGTAGCCCGGCAGGCCGCCGGTGTGCGTGATGAGCTTGTGACCGCGGTAGTCCAGGACGTTCAGGCCGAGCGCGTAGCCCAGGAAGCTGCTCCGGAGCGGAGCCAGCTCGGGCGGCGGCACGCCGGGGTCGCGCGGCACCACCATGGTCCACAGCGCGCGGGTCGTGCGCTCCGAATAGAGACGCCCGCGGTCGCCCAGACGGCCCGAATCGAGCTGGACAATCAGCCATCTGGCCATGTCGGCGGCGCCGGCGTTGATCCCGCCCGCGGGATTCGTGTTGTCGCTCGCGAACGGCTTCACCACGCGGACCGCGCCGTCCACGCGCGCGTGGGGCGTGGCCACGTTCCCGCCCCCCTCCGCCGCCGAGTGGAGGACGTTGCCCTCCATGGCGACCTTGTCGAGGATCCGGGTCTGGACGAACGCCTCCCAGGTCTGGCCGCTCACCGCCTCGATCACCTCGCCGGCCACCGTGTAGAGCACGTTGTCGTAGGCGTACGCGCTGCGGAAGCTGGTGACCGGCTTGATGTACCGCAGCCGGTACGCGATCTCCTTGCGGTTGTACGTGGACGGCGGCCACCAGAGGAGGTCGCCCGCGCCCAGGCCCAGGCCGCTCCGATGGACGAGCAGGTCTCGGATCGTGATCTGCTGGGTCACGAACGGATCGTACATCGCGAACCACGGCAGGTACCGGATCACGGGCGCGTCCCACTCGAGCAGCCCCTCCTCGACGAGCAAGCCGAGCGCCGTGGCGGTGACGACCTTCGTGTTGGACGCGATGCCGAACAGGGTCCGGGCATCCACCGGCGTCGGCTGGCCGAGGGTGCGGACGCCGTACCCCTTGGCGAGCACGACCTGGCCGTTCTTCACGATGGCGAGCGCCAGGCCCGGCACCTCGAAGGTCCGCATCACGCGGGCCACGGTGCGGTCGAGGTCGGGAGGCAGGGTGGCCCGCTGGCCATGGAGGGGCGCCGCGCCGAGCAGCACGGCTCCGCCCAACACGAGCGCGGGGATCCGGAAGATCGTTGTCATTTGTGTCTCGCGTGGTGGGTCAGGTGCGCAGCATGGTCAGCAGCATCTTGAACCGGGTCACCGCCCGCACCGCGTGCGGCTCGTGCGCGGGCATCAGGATGGCCTCGCCGGCCGGCACGCGGTGCGGGCGCCCGGCAATCGTGATCTCCGCCTCGCCGTCCAGCACATGGACGAGCGCGTCGTGCGGGACGCTGTGCTCGCTCAGGCTCTGGTCCGCGTCGAAGGCGAAGAGGGTGACCGAGCCTGCAGGCTGCTTCACGAGGATGCGGCTCACGATGGCCCCCGCCTGGTACTCGACCAGCGAGCCCACCGTGACGGGCTGGGCATGGAGCGGGGACGGCCGCCCGCCGGTCACGGCCGATCGGCCCCCGGCGGGAGCCGGAGCGCCGCCAGCACGTCCAGCAGCTTCGCGTTGAACTCGGCGGGCCGCTCCAGCATGAGGAAGTGCCCCACGCTGTCCATCAGGACGGCGTCGAAGTCGCCGTGCGTCCGGTTGGCCTCGACCGCGGTGACCGGACCCCACGGTGGTCGCGGAGCGGCGTTGATGCAGCGGACGGGAACCCCCGCCGCGGCCATGGCCGCCGGAAGATCGAGGTTCGGGTAGTCGCGGATGAGCGCGAGGGCTACGGCGCTGTCCGTGACGGCCGCGTTCCGGGCCACCCATCCCGCGAGCGCCGTGTCGCCCCCCGGCGGGAACATCATGCCGACCATGGACGTCATGGCGCCGGCATAGTCGGCCTCGAACAGGCGCAGCATCTGGTCCACCACGGCGGTGTCCATCTCCGAGGATACGTCGTGCAGGGCGTCCGCGCAGACGACGGCCTCGGCGCGCTCCCCGAGACGGGCGGCGGCCAGCAATGCCACCGGCCCACCCATGGAGTGTCCCACGAGGACGACCCGTTCCAGCCCGAGGTCGTCCACCACCGCGGCCACGTCCCCGGCCAGGCCGTCGAGCGACCAGGATGATCGGGCTTTTCCCGATGCCCCGTGTCCCGCGAGATCGAGCGACACCACCTGGTATCCCGGCGCGAAGGCGTCGAGCTGCTCCCGCCAGTAGCCGCGGTTGCAGGCCCAGCAGTGGACGAACACGAGCGTGACGTCGCCCGAGCCCCGCACGTCGTACACGATCGGGACGCCGTCGGCCGCGACGACGGTATCAACGGTCGGGGCGGGCGGGATGCGGTCAGGGACCGCCTGACAGGCCGCGAGGCAGAGCAGCAGGACCAGGGGACGGGCGCGCATGGTCAGCTCCGGCGTTGGACGATGACGCGTTGGCGGACGAACCGCGGCTCGGCGATCTCGTCCAGCAGGAAGTTGGCGAGGTCGGCACGGCTGATGGAAGAGCCGAGGCCGACCGGCAGGGCAGGCCCAACGGCGACCCTCCCGGAGGGAGAAGCGTCGGTGAGTCGAGGCGGCTTGACGATGGTCCAGTCGAGGGGACTGGCGGCGATCGCCGCCTCCTGCGCCTCGCGGTCGCGGGCGATGGCGGGCCGGCGCCACCGGAACCAGGCGCCCAGCCATGCGAAGGGACGCGATCTCGAGGGGACGGCGCCGGTCGTCGCCCCGGTGACGCAGAGGAGACGCCGGCATCCGACCGCCTCCATGGCGGCCAGAATCGCGCGCGTGGCATCGGCGCAGAATACCTCCCCGTACGGCGCGCGCGGTCCCACCACGCAGCAGACGGCATCGGCGCCCTCCACGACGGCCCGGACCCTCTCGGGATCGCAAAACGCTCCGTGAATCACGGCCGCGCCGTTGGGAGCGACGCTCGAGATGCGGCAGAAGCTCCGCACGGTCCAGCCGCGGCCGCGCGCGGCCGCGGTGAGCGCGTACCCCGTACGCCCGGACACGCCGAAGATCGCCACTGTCGTCATTGCCCTCCGCCGGCTCGGGCCGCGGAGAAGTTGAAGGCCGCCGCCCGCCGCCGCAAGCCGGGCGGCCCTAGGCAACCGCGGGGCACGTCGCCACATTCCTCCCCATGAAGGACACCCCCCTGCCCGATACCCTTTCGCGCAAGTCCCGTACGGCGACGCTCTTGCTGGGGATCTTCACCGGCTTCGTGGGCGGCCACCGGTTCTTCGTCGGCAAGACCGGCACCGGGATCCTCCAGGCGCTCACATTCGGCGGGCTTGGTCTCTGGTGGTTGGCGGACCTCATCGTGATCGGGACCGGCGAATTCACGGACATCACCGGTCGGCGGGTCGTGCGCTGGTCGCCCGATGAGGACGTCGCCCAGGGCGCGCGGGGCACCGATCCCCGGCTGCTCGAGGAGCTGGACCAGATGCGCACCGAGGTCTACGAGCTCCAGGAGCGGGTGGACTTCCTCGAGCGGACGCTGACGCAGGTGCGCGACCGCCCCGGTCTCGGGTCGGGCGGCCGGTCATAACCTCGTGGGCCCTCGGGGCCCGGAGATTCCCAATGCGTCGTGTTGTTACCCATGCAGCGCTGCCCGTCGCCGCGCTGACCCTTGCCGTGCTCACGTCCGTCGCCGCGGCTCAGGTTGTCGTCCGTCCGTACGCCGAACGCGTCGAGGTCCGGCGGACCCACTACGGCGTCCCCCACCTGCTGGCGGACGATCTGGGCGCCCTCGGGTTTGGCCTCGCGTGGGTCCAGCTCGAAGATCACGGGCTCCGCGTGGTCGTGGAGCTGGTGCGCGCCCGGGGAGATCTGGCGCGGGCCTTCGGGCGGGACTCCATTGATGCGGACTTCGTCCGGCGCCGGTTCCACGCCCATGCGGTCGCCACCTATCATCTACTGGCCTCGGATACGCGCGACCTGCTGGAGGGCTACGCGGCGGGCGTGAATGCGTACGTGGCCGGCCACGGCGACGAGTTTCCGGCGTGGGTGCGGCCGGTGTTCACCGGGCATGACGCGGCGGCGCTGTGGGTGGACGAGACGACGGCGGCCAAGGTGCGCGTGTTCCGGGCCCGGCAGGCGGCCCGGCTCGCGACGGCGGATACGCTCGCGACGCTCGATCAGGGCTCGAACGCGTGGGCGTTCGCGCCGAGCCGGACGACCTCCGGGCGGGCCATCCTGCTTAGGAATCCGCACCTGTCCTGGGACGCGGGCTACTACGAGGTCCACCTCACGGTGCCCGGCGTGATCAACTTCTACGGCGATTTCCGCGTCGGGCATCCGCTCTACTTCAACGGCGGCTTCAACGACCGCCTGGGCTGGGCCACAACCAATAACAACCCCGATCTCGAGGAGATCTACGCGCTGGACGTGGATCCCGACCGCCCGGATCACTACCGGTTCGACGGCGCCGCCGTGCCGCTCGAGCGCGTACCGGTGACGGTCGAGTTCCGGAACGGTCCCGGGCTCGCCACCGAGACGCGCGAGGTCTGGCGCACGCCGCTCGGCCCGGTCGTGGACCGCGCCGACGGCAAGGTCTACGTCGTGCGGTCACCCGCGTGGGAGGAGTACCGCCGCGTGGAGCAGTTCCTGCGCATGATGCAGGCGCGGAGCCTGGCCGAGTGGCGGAGCGCGGTAGCCATGCGGGCGCATGTGGAGTCCAACCTCACGTACGCCGACCGCGACGGGAACATCTACTACGTCTGGAACGCCACCGTACCGCGCCTGCCCACGGCGTCGGGCGGCGACACGGCGGCCATCCCCGCCGCCCGCTCGGCCGACGTCTGGACGGCCATCGTGCCGTTCGACTCGCTGCCCCAGGTGCTGAACCCGCGGGGCGGCTACGTCCAGAACGCGAACGATCCGTTCCACTATACCAACCTCCACGCCATCCACGACTCGACCCGGTTCCCCGATCCCTTCCCGCGGCCTGCCCTGGGGCTGCGGTCGCAGCTGTCGCTCCGGCTGGCGCAGCACCAGCGCAAGATGAGCCTGGAAGACGTGGTGCGGCTCAAGTACGACTACACATGCTGCTGGCGGAGCGGGTGCGGGACGACCTGGTCCGGCTGGTCCGGGCCGCGGCGCCCACCGGCGCGGTGGCGGAAGCGATCGGCGTCCTCGAACGGTGGGACGGCACGACGGCGCCGGCCTCCCGCGGCGGCGCGCTGTTCGAGGTGTGGTTCCGGCGATACGTCGCCGCCGACGCCGAGAACCCCGGCTCGTACGGCCAGCGCTGGGCCCGTGCTTTTGCCGAGCCCTGGTCGCCGGCGGTGCCCACCGCCACGCCGCGGGGGATTGCCAACCCGGCGCGGGCGGTGGCCGCCTTCTCGGCGGCGGTGGACGAGGTCCTCCACGACTTCGGCGCGGCGGATGTCGCGTGGGGAGACGTGCACAGAGTCCGCGTGGGTGACGTGGACGTGCCCGTGGGGGGCTGCGCGGGCGGGTACGGGTGCTTCCGGGTGCTCAGCTACGGCGTCTCGTCGGACAGCCTGTGGGTGGCAAACCGGGGCGACGGCTGGGTGCTGGCGGTCGAGTTCGGCCGCGACGGCCCGCGCGCGTACTCGGTGCTGGCCTACGGCCAGAGTTCCCGTCCCGGGTCGCCGCACCACGCGGATCAGGCGGCCATGTTCGCGCGGGGAGAGTTGAAGCGCGTCGCGTTCACCGAGCAGGAGATCGCGCGCGACCTGCTGCGCCGTTACCGGCCCCGGCGCGCGCCGTGAGGATGGCGCCGCACCTGTTCACGATCGTGGCGCGCCCGCCGGGGCACCACGCGCGGTCGTGACGGAGGTCGGCTGCCGGCGCGCGATGCGGCCGGCTCGTCCCCGGGATATCTTCCCCGGTGCCTGCGGCCGCGGGAGGCGCTCGCCGGCGGTGTGCGGCCGGGCGGCGACCGTGGGCTCTCGTCGCAGTCCTCGGAAGGAGTGGGCGGATGGGTACGAGTGTGCGGGAGGGGGCCTCCGCGAAGGTGGCGACCATGAGTGACTACGCGACGAGTCTGATGGCGACCGTCAGGGCCAAGAACCCGGCCGAGCCCGAGTTCCATCAGGCCGTCGAGGAAGTCGTCGAATCGCTGACGCTGGTCCTGGAGCGGCATCCGGAGTACCAGTCCGCGGGCATCCTGGAACGGCTGATCGAGCCGGAACGGGTCATCCTGTTCCGGGTGCCGTGGGTGGACGATCACGGCGACGTGTGCGTCAACCGCGGCTTCCGGATCGAGATGAACAGCGCGATCGGCCCGTACAAGGGCGGGCTCCGGTTCCACCCCTCGGTCAACCTCGGCATCCTCAAGTTCCTGGCGTTCGAGCAGGTGTTCAAGAATTCGCTGACCACCCTCCCGATGGGCGGCGGCAAGGGCGGGTCGGACTTCGACCCCAAGGGCAAGAGCGATCAGGAAGTGATGCGGTTCTGCCAGAGCTTCATGACCGAGCTGTGCCGGCACATCGGCCCCAACACCGACGTGCCCGCCGGCGACATCGGCGTGGGCGGCCGGGAGATCGGGTTCCTGTTCGGGCAGTACAAGCGGCTGGCCAACGAGTTCACCGGGGTGCTCACCGGCAAGGGGCTCACCTGGGGCGGCTCGCTGATCCGGCCCGAAGCCACGGGCTACGGCGCCGTGTACTTCGCGGCGGAGATGCTGCAGAGCCGCGGCGACTCGCTCGAGGGCAAGCGGTGCCTCGTGTCCGGAAGTGGCAACGTGTCGCAGTACACCTGCGAGAAGCTGCTCGACCTGGGCGCGCTGCCGGTGACCCTGTCCGACTCGAACGGCGTGATCCACGACCCCAACGGCATCACGCGCGAGAAGCTCGCGTGGGTGATGGAACTCAAGAACCTGCGTCGCGGGCGCATCAAGGACTACGCGGACCGGTTCACGGGGGCGACGTACGTCCCGTGGGACCCGCGGCTGAGCCATAATCCGCTGTGGGATATCGAGGCGCAGTGCGCCTTCCCGAGCGCGACGCAGAACGAGATCAACATCCACGACGCCACCAACATGCTCAAGCGCGGCGTCTTCGTGGTGTCCGAGGGCGCCAACATGCCGTGCACGCTGCAGGCCACCCGGGCGTTCCTGGACGCCGGCATCCTGTACGGCCCCGGCAAGGCGGCCAACGCGGGCGGCGTGGCCGTGTCGGGCCTGGAGATGTCGCAGAACAGCATGCGCCTGTCGTGGAGCCGGGACGAGGTGGACGCGCGGCTCCGGCGGATCATGGTCGCCATTCACGAGAACTGCTTCGAGACCGCCGAGCGGTATGGCACGCCCGGCAATCTCGTCAACGGCGCAAACATCGCCGGGTTCCTGAAGGTGGCGAACGCCATGATGGACCAGGGGGTAGTCTAGCCGATAGCCGATAGCCGATGGTGCGCGATCGGCCATCGGCCATCGGCCATCGGCCAACGAGCCGCCCAGCATGACCCAGACGGAACTCCTGCCGCTGTATGTCACGAACCCGTATCAGGCCCTCCAGAGCCTGATGCCGTTTCGGGTGCAGGACATTCTGCTGGTGTCGAGCCTGTACGACTCGTTCACGCTCCGCGAGGACGGCCGGCTCAACGAGCTGATCGCGAGCGAGTTCCTGGACCTGTCGCTGTATCACACGCCCGGGCTCACGCACGTGGCGACCGCCACGGAGGCCCTGGCGCTGGCGCGGTCGGAGCGGCGGTTCCACCTGATCATCACGGCGCCGAACCCCGGGGACATGGACGCCACGGTGCTGGCGCGCCGGGTGCACGAGGCCGGGCTGGACGTCCCCGTCGTGGTGCTGGCCTACGACAACACGGAGCGGAAGGACTTCGTCGCCCGCCACACCGACCTGTCCGACATCGAGCGGATCTTCCTCTGGCAGGGGAACGCCCGCATCCTGGTCGCCATCGTGAAGTACGTCGAGGACCGGCGGAACGTGGCCCACGACACCACCACCGCCGGCGTCCCCGTGATTCTGGTGGTCGAGGACAACGTCCGGTACTACTCGTCGTTCCTGCCGACCATCTACACGGAATTGATCAGCCAGTCGCAACGCCTGATCAGCGAGGGGATGAACCTCTCGCACAAACTCGTGCGCATGCGCGCGCGTCCCAAGATCCTCCTCGCGAGCACGTTCGAGGAGGCCTGGGAGCTATTCACCCGTTACCGGCCGTTCATCCTGGGCCTGATCTCGGACGTGGAGTTTCCCCGGGACGGTACGCCGTCCCGCGAGGCCGGGTTCGACCTGGCCCGTATGGCGCGGGCGGCGGTACCGGATCTGCCGATCCTGCTCCAGTCAAGCCGCAGCGAGTTCGCCGCGGGCGCCGAGGCGGTGGGGGCGGCGTTCCTCCAGAAGTACTCGGACACGCTGCTCACCGACCTGCGGCAGTTCATGGTGGAGCAGTTCTCGCTCGGTGATTTCGTCTTCAAGATGCCCGATGGGCGCGCCGTGGGACGGGCAGCCGACCTCAAGACGCTGGAAGCCCTGCTCCACACCGTGCCCGCGGAGAGCATCGCGTATCACGGCGAGCGGAACCACTTCTCCAACTGGCTGATTGCGCGGACCGAATTCGCCCTCGCCCACAAGCTCCGGCCGCGCAAGGTGTCGGACTTCGCATCGCTGGAGGACCTGCGCCAGATCCTGATCGCCTCCATCGGTGAGTACCGTCGCGAGCAGGGAGAGGTGCTGGTCGCGGACTTCGACCGCGAGACGTTCGACGGGTCGGGGACCTTCTTTGCCCGGATCGGCGGCGGATCGCTCGGCGGGAAGGCGCGGGGGCTGGCCTTCTCGCGCTACCTGCTGAGCTACCACCGGATGGGGCGGCGGTTCGCGGGCGTCCGCACCGGCGTGCCGCCGGCGGTGGTGCTGGCCACGGACTGCTTCGACCTGTTTCTGGCGCAGAATGATCTGCTGGGGTTTGCACTGAGCGGGGTGCCGGACGAGGAGTTGCTGGCCCGCTTTCTGGCCGCGCCCCTGCCCGACGAGGTCGTCCTGGACCTCCAGTGCTTTCTCGAGTTCGTGCGGTGGCCGCTCGCCGTGCGCTCGTCGAGCCTGCTCGAGGACTCGCAGAGCGTCCCGCTGGGGGGCGTGTACAAGACGCTGATGCTCCCGAACAGCCATCCGAGCGATGGCGAACGGCTCGCGCAGCTGATGCAGGCGGTGAAGCGCGTGTACGCCTCCACGTTCAGCGGGCACGCGCGCGCGCAGCTCCGGGCCACGCCGTACCGGCTGGAAGAGGACAAGATGGCGGTCGTGCTGCAGAAGGTGGTCGGCACGCGGCACGGCAGCCGCTACTACCCGGATTTCTCGGGCGTCGCGCGCTCGTACAATTTCTATCCCGCGACGCCCCAGCAGGCCGAGGACGGGATCGCCGCCGTGGCGTTGGGCATGGGCCGGGCGGTGGTCGAGGGCGAATCCTGCCTGACCTTCAGCCCCCGGCACCCGCGGCAGCTCCTCAGCTTCTCGTCGGTGGAGGACGTGCTCGCCAACTCGCAGCGGGAGTTCTGGGCCCTCGAGCTGCAGCATGGAGCGGCGTCGCTGGAGTCCGAGGAGTCCATGCGGGAGCGCCGCTACGGGCTGGACGTGGCCGAAGAGGACGGGACGCTGGCCCAGCTCGGCTCCACCTACTCGGCCGAGAACCACGCGGTGTACGACGGGCTCTCCCGCCCGGGCGTGCGGCTCGTGACGTTCGCGCCCATCCTCAAGCGCAGCGTCTTTCCGCTGGCCGACATCCTGCGGCTGCTGCTCGACGTGAGCAAACAGGGCATGCACCGGGAGGTGGAGATCGAGTTTGCCGTCCGGCTGGCCACGTCCGCGCAGGACCACCACGAGTTCGGATTTCTCCAGGTGCGGCCGGTGGCGCGCACGCGTGACCTCGACGGACCGTCCCTCGACGAGACGCCCGACGACCAGCTCCTGTGCCGCAGCCCCCGCGTGCTCGGCAACGGCGTCGCCGACTTGCACGACGTCGTGGTCGTGGACTTCCACCGCTTCGATCGGGCGCAGACCCACGCCGCCGCCCGCGAGATCGGACGGTTCAACGCCCTGCTCGCGGGCGAAGGGCGGCCGTATCTCCTGATCGGCGTCGGACGCTGGGGCTCCAACGACCCGTGGCTCGGGATTCCCGTGACCTGGGACGAGATCGCCGGCGCCCGCGTGATCGTGGAATCGGGGTTCCGCGACTTCCGCGTCACGCCGTCCCAGGGGAGCCACTTCTTCCAGAACCTGACGTCGTTCGAGGTGGGCTACTTCACCGTCAACGCCGACGCGGGCGAAGGGTTCGTGGACTGGGACTGGATCGCGGCCCAGCCGGCCCGGGGAGCGGAGGCGCTGGTCCGCCACCTGCGGTTCGACGACCCGGTGGTGGTGAAGATGGCCGGCCGCGAAGGGCGGGGCGTCATCTTCAAGCCGGGCGCCGGGGGCTAGCGCCGCGCCACACGGGCGATTGCACGCCCCTTCATGCTGCTTCATCGAAATCTTCACACTCCCCCCCGTAGGCTCCATCCTGGGGGGAGTGTCCGTGCCGGCGCCGTCCGGCGGCCCGATCCCGACCGCGGACGGTCGGGCATCGGCTGAGCCGGCCGTGAGCGCTTCCCGCACTACCTGTGAGGACCGTTCATGGCCAAGTACCGCATCGCGTGGCTGCCGGGTGACGGCGTCGGCGTTGACGTGCTCGACGCCGCGCGCATCGTGCTGGACCGCATTGGGCTGGACGCGGAGTACATCCCCGGCGACATCGGATGGGATTTCTGGTGCGCGGAGGGGGACGCGCTTCCGCCCCGCACCGTGGATCTCCTTCGCACGGTGGACGCCGCGCTGTTCGGGGCCATCACCTCAAAACCCGCCAAGACCGCCGCCGCCGAGCTGGCGCCCGCGCTGCGGGACAAGGGGCTGAGCTACCGGTCGCCCATCGTCCGGATGCGGCAGCTGTTCGACCTCTACGTCTGCCTGCGGCCCTGCAAGGCCTATCCCGGGAACGCGCTCAACTTCCGCGAGAAGATAGACCTCGTCGTGTTCCGCGAGAACACGGAGGACCTCTACTCCGGCGTGGAGTTTTCCCCGGTCCCCGCGGAGCTGGCGGACGTGCTCGGCCGCCTGGCCCCGCCGTTCGGCCACTTCGCGAAGCTCCCGGGCGACCAGTACGCGGTGTCCTGCAAAATCAACACGCAGCGGGGGTCCGAGCGGATCATCCGTGCGGCGTTCGAGTTCGCGAAGACGACGGGCCGGAAGAAGGTGACCGTGGTCCACAAGGCCAACGTGGTCCGCGCCACCGATGGGCTGTTCCTCGAGGCCGCGCGCACGGTCGCCGGGGATTTCCCGGGCATCGTGTGGGACGACGCCAACATTGACGCGATGACGATGTGGCTGCTCAAGAACCCGTTCAACTATGACGTGCTCGTGGCCCCCAACCTCTACGGCGACATCATCTCGGATCTGTGCGCGCAGATGGTGGGCGGGCTGGGATTCGGCTGCTCCGGCAACATCGGCGAGCAGCTCGCCGTGTTCGAGCCGACGCACGGGTCGGCGCCGAAGTACGCGGGGCAGTCCAAGGTGAACCCGATCGCCACGATCCTGGCCGTGAAGATGATGCTGGACTGGCTGGGGGAGGCCGACAAGGCGACGGCGCTCGAGGCGGCCGTGGCCGCGGTGATCGCGGAGGGGAAGGTCCGCACGTACGACATGGGCGGGACCAGCACAACGCTCGACATGGGGCGCGCGGTAGCGGCGGCGCTGTGATGGCGGAGATCATCCTGCACGAGGTCGGCCCGCGCGACGGGCTCCAGATGGAGCGGGGCGGAGTACCGCTGGAGGTCAAGGAGTCGTGGATCCGGCGCGTCATGGCGTCGGGCGTGGACATCGTGCAGGTAGGCTCGTTCGTCCATCCCGACAGGGTCCCGCAGATGGCCGATACCGACGAGCTGTTCCGGCGGCTGGGGGCGGAGAAGCGGGCGGCCGTGACCCTGTCGGGGCTCGTGCTCAACGAGAAAGGACTGGAGCGGGGGCTGGCCTGCGGGGTCGAGATGTTCTGCATGGGCGCCTCGGCCAGCGACACGCACAGCCGCCGGAACAGCGGGATGGGGACGGATGAGGCGTTGCGGCACATCATCGCCGCCGCGCGGCGGGCGGTGGACGCCGGACGGAAGGTGCAGGTGTCGGTGCAGTCCGCGTTCGGGTGCGGGTTCGAGGGGCGGGTCCCGGAAAGCCGGGTGCTGGACATGGTGCGGGCGTACCGCGATGCGGGACTCACGAACGTGAGCCTGGCGGACACCGCGGGGCACGCCGATCCCGAACAGGTCGAGCGGCTGTTCGGCAGCGTGCGGGCGCTGGACGCCGGTATCATGTGCACCTGCCATTTCCACAACACGTACGGCCTGGGCATGGTCAACATCTTCGCGGCCCTCCGGGCGGGGGTCCGGACGGTCGAGACGTCGTTCGCGGGGCTCGGCGGGTGCCCGTTCACGAAGGTCGCGGCGGGCAACGTGGCCACCGAGGACTTCGTGCACGCGCTCCAGCGCGAGGGCAAGCGGACCGATGTGAACCTGGCGACGCTGATCGGGGTCGCCCGTGACGTGGCGGCGCACTTCGGTCGGGACATGCAGGGCTTCGTCTACCGGACCGGTCCCATCCCGACGGGAGCGGCGGAATGACCCGGTCCATGCTCGAGGGCGTCCGGGTCCTGGATCTCACCAACGTGCTGGCCGGGCCGTTCGCGACGCTGCACCTGGCGCTGCTCGGCGCCGAGGTCATCAAGATCGAGAATCCAAAGGACGGCGACCTGGCACGCAAGCTCGGCATCGTGCCGCGGTTCAACGAGCAGCTCATGGGCACGAGCTTCCTCGCGCAGAACTGCAACAAGAAGTCCCTCACGCTGAACATGAAGATCCCGGAGGGGAAGGAGATCTTCCGGACGCTCGCGCGCACGGCGGACGTGCTGGTGGAGAACTTCCGGCCCGGCGTGATGGAGCGCCTTGGCTTCGGGCACGAGGCGCTGGCCGGACTGAACCCGCGGCTCATCTACTGCGCCATCTCGGGCTTCGGGCAGACGGGGCCCGACGCGCTGAAGCCCGCCTACGACCAGATCATCCAGGGCCTGAGCGGCGTGATGGCCATCAACGGGGACGAGCGCCTGAACCCGCTGCGGGCCGGGTTTCCCGTCTGCGATACGGTGGGTGGGCTCAACGCGGCGTTCGCGATCATGGCCGCCCTGTACGACCGTGAGCGCACCGGCGAAGGGCAGTTCATAGACGTCGCGATGCTCGATTCCATCATGCCGCTCATGGGCTGGGTGGCCGCGAACCTGCTGATCGGCGGCCAGCAACCCGTGCTGATGGGCAATGACAACTTCACGGCGGCGCCGTCGGGCACGTTCCGGACGCGGGACGGGTTCATCAACATCGCCGCCAACAAGCAGGAGCAGTGGGAGGCGCTCTGCGACGCGCTCGGCGTGCAGGAGCTGCTGACCGATCCGCGATTCGAGCAGCGCGACGTGCGGAAACGGAACCGCCAGGCGCTCACGCCCCTGCTCGAGGCGAAGCTGGCCGAGCGGCCGACGGCGGACTGGGTGGATCTGCTGAACGCGCGGGACATTCCGAGCGGCGCGATCCTGGGGCTCGAGGAAGCGCTGACGCAGCCGCAGGTGCGGCACCGGCAGGCGCTCCGGGACGTCGCCATCGAGGGGTTGGGCACGTACAAGCTGTTCGGCCTGACGGCGCGGTTCGCCGGAACGCCGGGCGCGATCACGGCGCCGCCGCCGCGCCTGGGCGCGGATACGGACGCGGTACTCGAGGAGCTGGGCGTGCCCGCCGCGGAGCGGGCGGCGCTCAAGGCGAAAGGGGTGGTATGATGGGAATGACTGTCGCCGAGCGGATTCTGGCCCGCGCCTCGGGCCTGCCGGCGGTCGCGGCGGGCGACGTGGTGGAGCCCGCGGTGGACCTCGCCATGTCGCACGAGAACGCGGCGCTCGTGATCAACCAGTTCCTGGAGATCTACCAGGGCACGCCGCTCCCGCCCAAGATCTGGAACCCGGACCGGGTGGCCGTCATCTTCGATCACCGCGTCCCGGCGGAGTCGCCCAAGACGGCGTCGAACCAGAAGAAGGTGCGGGAGTTCGTGGCGGCGCAGCTGGTCCGCAAGTTCCACGACATCCGCGGCGACGTGGGCGGCATCTGCCACCAGATCCTCCCGGAGAACGGCTACGTGCGGCCGGGCGCCGTCGTGGTGGGCACGGACTCGCACACCACGAGCCACGGCGCGCTCGGCGCGTTCGCGTTCGGGATCGGGGCCACCGAGATGGCGAGCGTGTGGGCCCTGGGGACCGTGCTCAACGTCGAGGTCCCCGCGACGATCAAGGTCAACGTCACGGGCCGATTCAAGAAGCACGTGGGCGCCAAGGACCTGATCCTGCATCTCATCGGCCGGCTGACGGCCCAGGGCGCCAACTTCAAGGTGCTCGAGTTCCACGGCGAGACCATCCAGCGCATGCCCACCTCGGGACGGCTGGTGCTCTGCAACATGTCCGTCGAGGCGGGGGCCACGGCCGGAATCGTGCCGTCGGACGAGGAAACCGCGCGGTACCTGCGGGAAGAGGCGGGCGTCACGGGCGTGATCACGCCGATGCTCCCCGATCTCGACGCGCACTACGACCGGGTCATCGAGATCAACGTGTCGAAGCTCGCGCCGCAGGTGGCGTGCCCCCACACCGTGGACAACGTGAAGGGGATCGCCGAGGTGCGCGGCCGGCCCATTCACCAGGTGGTGATCGGCTCGTGCACCAACGGCCGGCTCGACGACCTGGCGGTGGCGGCGAAGATCATGAAGGGACGGAAGGTGGCGGCGAATACCAGGATGCTCATCTTCCCCGCCTCGGCCCGGATTTTCCAGGCCGCGCTGCGCAAGGGCTACGTCAAGACGTTCATGGAGGCCGGCGCCGTCGTGATGAACTCGGGTTGCGGGCCGTGCCTGGGTGTGCACGAGGGCGCCCTGGGCGACGGCGAGGTCGCGCTCTCGACCACGAACCGGAACTTCAAGGGCCGGATGGGGAACCCCAGGGCCGAGGTGTATCTCTGCTCGCCGGCGGTGGCGGCAGCCTCGGCCGTGGCGGGAGTCATCACCGACCCGCGAAACGGAGGGCGGTAGCATGGCGACGGTCGTCTATACGGTCGGCGACGACGTCTCGACCGACGTGATCTACCCGGGCCGCTACATGGCCACGGTGCTCCCGGCGGAAACCCCGCAGTTCGCGTTCGCGGACGATGCCGAGTTCAATGGCAGGCTGAAGGCAAAGCAGATCCCGGCGGGAGCCGCGCTCGTGGCGGGGGCCAATTTCGGCTGCGGGTCGTCGCGCGAGCAGGCCGTCTCGACGCTCAAAGGCCACGAGCTGGTGATCGTGGCCAAGAGCGTGGCGCGCATCTTCCTTCAGAACGCCATCAATCTGGGCCTCCGGGTCGTCATGTGCCCGACCATCGAGGCCGGCGTGAGAGATGAGCTGGAGGTGGGTGACGAGGAAGTCGTGAACCGCACGTCAGGCACACGCTACCCGGTGGTCCCGCTCCCCCGGTCCCGCCAGGCGATCATTGATGCCGGAGGGTTGATCTCCTTCACGAGAAGTCGCCTCCTGACACGCACGTGACAGGCGGTCTCCGACCGCCTAGAACGCCTCTCCGATGGCGAGGTAGAATCCGCCCGACTTGACGTCGAATCCGTATCCATAGTCGGCGCGGACATTGAGGCCCTCCTTCGGAGAGAGCAGGAAGCGGAGACCCCCGCCAAGGGATGCCTTGAAGGCGTCCAGGGCAAGGCCGTCCAGTCGCGGAGCCACCTGCCCGGCTTCGGCGAACGCGACGAGGCCGATGCGCCAGATCACGGGAAACCGGTACTCGGTCTGGAGTGCCACCATCACCTGGTCGCGGAACCGTCCCTGGTAGTATCCGCGGAGCAGGACGTCGCCCCCCAGCTGCGGCAGGAGCTCGAACGGCGGCGTACCGGTCCGTGCGTCGCCCAGGACCCGGAACGCCAGCACGTGGCGGCGCACCGGAGACACGTACTGGCGCATGTCCAGGCGCGTGCCGCCGTATCCGAAGTCGCTCAGAAGGCCGGCGCCGGCGCCGAGCAGTCCTAGTTGATGGTAGCGGCCGCGGGTGGGGTAGATCGTGTTGTCTCGGGTGTCCCAGGTGACCAGCAACGTCCCTTCCACGATCCGCCCGTCCGCGGAGCCCGGAACCGTCCCGGTCACGAGCTGGCCGGAGTCCGAGACCTCGCGGAGCGTGCGGTGCGCCACCTGGAGCCGGGCACCCACGTACCACCCGCGACGCACCTCCCGGAGCCCCTCGGCCAGGGCCGCGAACGTGAGCGGCGTGTAGTCTTCCTCCGCGCTCTCCGGTGTCTCGTTGCCGATGCCCCAGAACTTGGTCGGGAATTTGTTGAACGCCACGCTCCCCGCCAGCCGGAGCGTGCCACCCGAGAGATAGAGTCGCGTGCTGAGCGAGGTCAGGATCTGTTTGCGCGTGGTGTAGATGGCGGAGCCGCCGAATTCGGACGGCGGCACGGACCTCCCCTTGGCCGCGCCCGGCCGGAAGTAATACGTGGCGAGGCCGCCGAAGCCGGTTCCCGTCTCCGGTTGGTAGAACAGCGCTGGCAACGGGACCAGCGTGTTGCCCGGAGCCGCACTCGAAGAATCAGGCGGAGGCAACGCCTCCTGGGCTGTCACCCCGGCAACGCAGCAGACTGTCATCAGAAGGCCCGTAAACGCGGCCGCGGCGGGGCCCCGTCTCCGCGGATCCCGCTGAAGCGGGCCCTCGGCACGCATCTGTCGCCGAGGCGACATGGACCTCGCGCCCGTCTCACGGGCAGATCGCGGCCGAGGGCCCGCTTCAGCGGGATCCACCGATTCCACCGCAGGTGCCGGAGAATGGAAACATGCCCGGGAAGCTACCGCCGGATGGGAGCGCGGCAATCAACCAGGGTAGTTTGCGCTTCACACAGACCACCGAGGACGCCGTGCCTGCAGAGGCCGTTCAGGACCATTACCCCGACGGATTCGCGCATTGTTTCGGCTGCGGCCGGTTGAACGAGCACGGGCATCAGCTCAAGACATTTCGCGAGGGCGACGAAGCCGTCGCGCGGTTCCAGCCGGGGCCCCACCACATTGCCCTTCCGGGGTTCGTGTACGGTGGGCTCATCGCGTCGCTGATTGACTGTCACGGCATTGGCGCCGCCGCCGACGCGGAGCTGCGCGCCGCGGGTCACGACGTTGGTCAGGTTCCGACGCCGCGGTACGTGACCGCCTCACTCCACGTGAACTACCTCAAGCCGACGCCGCTCGGCGTGGAGCTGGAGCTACGAGCGCGCGTGCGGGAGCGGACCGCACGGAAAGCGGTCGTCGAGGTGGCACTCAGCGCGGCCGGGGTCGTCACCGCGCGGGGCGAGGTGGTGGCGGTGGCGATGCCGGTAGCCATGGGCAGTCCAGCTACCTGAGGTCCCGCGGCGGGAAGTCCGTGAGCGGTCCGGGCGCCACGTCCCAGGGCTCGCGGCCCTTCAGGAACGCGCGGGCCGGCTGATCACCCAGGAGCGTGGCGGCCTGCCCATCCACGCGCACGGCCGTCCCCTCCCGCATCCCCAGCACCGGCATCCCCGGATTCAGCTCCAGGAACTCGAGCAGCCGCTCCGAGCGGGTTTCGCCGCCGTGGTTGGGGATCGCGGCGTCCGTGAAATGCGGGTTGATCTGGTACGGGATCAGGCCCAGCGCGGCGAAGCTCGGCGGCTCCATCACCGGCATGTCGTTGGTCGTGCGGATCGTCGGGCTGGCCACGTTGCTGCCGGCGCTCCAGCCGACATACGGCGCGCCCGCGCGCACCCGCCCGCGAATGGCGTCGAGGAGCTTCAACTCGTACATCCGCGCCAGCAACTGGAACGTATTGCCGCCGCCGACGGCAATGGCGTCGGCGTTCCGGACGGCCGCCACGGGATCCTGGGCCGCATGGACGCCCTGCACGGCGCAGCCAAGGGGCGTGAAACGCTCGGCGACCTTGCGGACGAACTCGTCGTAGGAAAACCGCACGGCCGCGAACGGAATGAACGCGACGTTGCGGGTGCCGGTCAGATGGTCGCGCAGCCAATCACCAGCGTGGCCCAGGAAGGTGCCGCCGAAGTTGGTGGAGTTGGAGAGGAGCAGAAGGCGCATGGTTGGGTCCGGGTGGGCCGATTGCCGATTGGCCGATGGCCGATCGCGTGGGGAGAACTCCTAACGATAGCAGATTGGACGGGGTGTGGGGGTCGGGTGGATCCCGCTGAAGCGGGCCCTCGGCCACGATCTGCCCGTGAAACGGGCGGACGTCGCCTCGGCGATAGACGGCGCCGAGGGCCCGCTTCAGCGGGATCCACTCCGCGCCGTCGCGGTCGCGAGCTACGACGAGCGGTTCGTGGCCCTGGCCCGGACGCTGGAGTTCGCGATCGCCGACGTGTGAAAAATTGGCAAGGCGACAATCCCTACCCGATCGCTCCGTCAACAATCCGCGAGATTCACCGACAACCCGCCCTGGGACGTTTCCTTGTACTTCCCGTGCATGTCGAGGCCGGTCTGCCGCATGGTCTCGATCACGCGGTCCAGCGGCACGTGGTGCTTGCCGTCCCCGTAAAGCACTGCGAGCCGCGCGGCATTGACGGCCTTGGTGGCCCCCATGGTGTTGCGCTCGATGCATGGCACCTGCACGAGCCCGGCCACCGGGTCGCAGGTGAGGCCCAGGTTGTGCTCCATGCCGATCTCGGCGGCCTCCTCGATCTGCTCGTTGGTGCCGCCCATGACCGCGGCGAGGCCGGCGGCGGCCATGGAGCACGCGACGCCGACCTCCCCCTGGCATCCCATCTCGGCCGCGGAGAGCGAGGCGTTCTTCTTGTAGAGCATGCCGATGGCGCCGGCGGTGAGCAGGAACGTCCGGATGCCCTCGGGCGTGGCGCCCGGCACGAAACGGACGTAATAGGCGAGCACGGCCGGGACGACGCCGGCCGCGCCGTTGGTCGGGGCCGTGACGACGCGGCCGCCCGCGGCGTTCTCCTCGTTCACGGCGAGCGCAAAGAGGCTTACCCAGTCGAGGGTCGTGAGCGGGTCGGCGCCGGGCTCACCTGACAGGCTCCGGTACAGCTTGGCGGCCCGGCGCCGGACGCGAAGGCCGCCCGGCAGCTCGCCCGCGCCCCGGCAGCCGCGGTCAATGCACGCCTCCATGGTTTGCCAGATTCGGTCGAGTGCCGCGTCCGTCTCCGCGGCCGGCCGCCACGCCGCCTCGTTTGCCCGGAGAATCTCGGCAATCGAGAGCGCCTGCCGCTGTCCGGTCTCCAGCAGCTCGACCGCCGTGCCGAACGGGTACCGGACCGGCTCGGGCGACGGCGCGGCGCCGGTGGCGCCCGCTTCCGCCTCCTCGCGGGAGACGACAAACCCGCCGCCCACCGAGAAGTACTCGCTCGACGCGAGCGTCCGGCCGTCGGCCGCGAACGCCGTGAACCGCATGCCGTTGGGATGCGTCGGGAGGAATTCCTGCTGGTGGAACAGGAGATCGCGCGGCTCCCGCCATTCGACCGGCCTGAGGCCGGCGAGCAGCAACCGCCCGGAGTCCCGAACCGTCGTGACGAGGTCGGGGATCCGCTCGGGATCCACCTGATCGGGCCGCTCGCCCAGCAGGCCGAGCAGGATAGCGCGATCCGTGGCGTGACCGCGGCCGGTGAGCGCCAGGGAGCCGTACAGGTCGGTCTGCACTCGCACGACGCGATCCAGCATCCCGCCATCGGCCAGCCCCTCGGCGAACCGGCGCGCGGCACGCATCGGCCCCACGGTGTGCGAGCTGGAGGGACCGATACCGATCTTGAAGAGGTCGAGAACGCTGATCTGCATCAGTCTACGACACGCGGCCAGCCGCGCTCGTGTACCCCTCCGCCACGGTGTCCCAGACCGGTCGGCCCAGGAAGGCGCCCAGGGTGTCCGCGTTGCGGCGCAGCGTGTCGTAGTCGCCGTGGTCGGTCACGTTGATCCGGCGGCCGTCTGTGAGCACCAGGTTCAGCTCGAAACTGTCGTAGGAGCCGTCATCGCCGCGCACGCGTTCCCGGATGATCTGGAGCGCGTGGATGTCGTCGAGCTTCGCGTGGGCCTTGAGCGAGAGCCGGTTGACGACCTCGTTCGGCGCCGTGCGACCGCGCCAGAACGCCCCGTGTCGCTTGTCGAAGACCACGGGCGCGGTCCCGAAGTAGAACAACCCGCCGCCCACCGCCGCGAAGGCTCCGCCGAAGGCCACCAGCGGCCAGCCACCGCTCACGGCCCCGACCACCCCCGCACTGATCGCGAGGAGCAGGAAGACCCCGGCGAAGAGCCGCATGCCCAGCGATGCCGGGAACTCCACGCGCGCCGGGTTCACCGTCACGAGGTCGCGCGTGCGGAAGTTGGCGCCGCCGCCCACCAGCGGGTCCCATCGGGTCCGTCGGGCGAACGGGTCGTCGGCGAGCGACGGCGGGATGGCGGCCATCAGGCGCCGAATTGGCGGAAGTGGTGACTGATGTGCCGCCACGTGAGCACGCCCCAGGCGCCGCCCGACATCCTCCCGAACGCCGGGTGGTCCGGCCAGGGACCGTTCCGGGGCCGCGCCACGAACTGCTTGAGCATGGCCGGGAGCTGACCCCGCTCGCGGGCAAAGTCCGCGGTGTCGGTGCGGGCCAGGAGTTCCCGCGCGGTGGGCACACCCTTCGGGAACGGCATCACGTAGATCACGAAGTGCTTGACGATCGGGTAGCGCAGGAACACCCGCTTCGGGGCAACGTCCAGCTCGCCGGTCGCCATCCGCACCGCGTCATTCACGTGCGCGAGCATCCGGGCGCAGGTGAACCGTCCCCAGCGGGCCGGGGTCTCGGGGGTCAGCCCGGACAGACGATCGAGCAGCGCCGAGCGGTCGGCAGCGTTCCACAGGCTGGCCACTGATGCTCCATGCGGAGGGGCGAGGATACGAAGCAGCCGCCGGCCGGCCGGCGCAAGGGCCCGCGGCGAGGGGCGCCCTACGAGACGCCGGGCGCCGGTCCGTTCAGCCCGATCATGAGCGGCGGCGGTTCGGCGGCCACGAGATACTCGAACTCCGCGCGGAACTCGGCCAGCGTCATGCCGCACGTGGCCGCGAATCGTGCCAGCTCGTGCGGATCCTCGAAATCGTCCCGCCGCAGCCGGATCATGTACCGCCGGGCGATGGCGTACCGCGTGGAGTTGATGTCCACCAGCCGGACGCGGGTGCGTCCGGTCTCGGGATCGAGCATCTGGCGGAACGGCACGGGGACGAACCGCCCCGCCTGCATCGAGATCATGACGCCGTTGCCGCCGGCGATGAGGTACTTCGCCGCGCAGTAGCCGAGGTCGCGCGTGTACTCCATGTCCAGCGGGATGGGATCGGCGCAGCGCAGCTCGTAGCCGATGTTCTTGGCGACGATCGTGGTCTTGAGCGACAGCTCCTTGAGCCGCTTCTGCACCTGCGCCTTCAGGATCTCGCCGATGTTCACCTCGGCGACGCGCAGATTCCCGTGCGCGTCGCGCTCGACTTCCTCGAGCCGCGCCAGATCCTCGGTGTCAATGTCCAGCACCAGCCCCTCGGCGATCACCGCGACCCCGTCACGCCGATCGTACGAGAGCCGTTTCACGATGGCGCCGACCAGCGTGTCCACGATCGCCTTGAGCCGGATCCGGCGCCCCTCGAACTCCTCCGGGATCAGCGTGAGCGTGGCGCCCGCCGCTTTGCCGATGCCGAGCGCCAGATGGCCTGCTTTCCGGCCCATGGCGATCACGAAGTACCAGCGCGACGTGGTCCATGCGTCCACCATCAGGTTCTTGACGATGTCCACGCCGTGGTGGCGGGCCGTCTGGAAGCCGAACGTGTCCACGTAGGGCGGCAGATCGAGGTCGTTGTCTATGGTCTTGGGCACGTGCACGACGTGAATCCGCCCCGCGGCCTTCTCCTCGAGCCTCATGGCCGAAAAGGCCGTGTCGTCGCCGCCGATGGTGATCAATTGGGCCACGTTGAGCCGGAGCAGCGAGATAACGGCGTTCTCGAGGTGCTGGGGGTCCTTGGTGGGATTCGCGCGCGAGATGCCGATGTGCGAGCCGCCGCGGAAGTGGATGCGGCTCACGTCCTCGATGCCGAGGGGCGTCACGTGGTCAATATCGCCGTGCATGATCCACTCGAAGCCGTCGCGCAGACCGAGGACCTCGACGCCCTCGAGCTGGGCGCGGATGGTGGCGGCGGCGATCACGCTGTTGATGCCGGGGGCTGGGCCGCCGGCCACGAGGATGGCGAGGTTGCGGCGTTGGGTCATGGAGGAAAAGAAACAGCGGCGACGGCGGCTGGGGAGTCCAGGGGGTGGATTGGGGGGATTGGGGGGAGTCCCGGGCTGAAGCCCGGGCTCGGCGGCTTAGATCCGGAGCGTGACGCAAACGACCGTGCCGTCGGGGCCGGGGGTGATCGCGACGGCGGCGCGGTCGCCCTCGTGCATCCGGGGAACCACCCAACCGATCGCGCCGCCCAGCACGGCGCCCGCGAGGATGTCCGTCGGATAGTGCTTGCCGGCGTTGTACCGCAGGTAACCCACGGTCGCGGCCACCGCCAGCGACCCGCCCCAGACCCACGGACGCGCCGGCGACGAGGGATGCAGCCGCGCGTACACCGTGCTCAGGAACACGGCCGACGCGAAGGCGTTGGCGGCATGCCCGGACGGGAATGACTGGCGCGCGCTCTTGGAGGTCTTCTTCTCGAACGGGACCTCGGGGTCGGCGTTGTAGGCGAACGGGCGCGTGCGGCGGAACGCGGTCTTCGTGAGCTGGCCGACGCCGTTCACGAGCAGGATGGTCTCGCCGAGCATCACGCCCACCGTTACCGGCGCCACGGAGCCCGGCGCCACCGCCATGAGCGACAAGGGGCCCGCGATCGTGGCGAGCAGCACGCCGTCGCTCAGCGTGCTCGACGCCGGCGACCAGTGCGTCGTGGCCGGGCGGTCGAAGCCGTTGATGTCCGTGGGGTCGAGGGCGGCGATGTCCGCCGGTGTGAGCAGATCCAGCTCCGCGTTGACGACCACCCCGGCCGCGAGCGTCGCGGCGCCGCCCGCCAGCAGCATGCCCTCGCGTCCCGGTGTGAGCCGGTAGGGGAACGCCTGCTGGGCCACCAGTGGGGGGGCAAGTCCCGGCGGCAGGAGCGCCAGGGCCGCCCACAGGCCGAATCCAGCGCCGAATCCGGCACGGCTTCGCGGAGGCGTCATCGGGCGTCATCCCCCCCGCGCCCCACCATGGTCTCCGGCCGAACCCAGGCGTCGAACTGCTCGGCCGTAACGAGACCCAGCGCGAGCGCCGCCTCGCGGAGCGTGGTGCCCTCGGTGTGCGCCTTCTTGGCGATCGCCGCGGCGTTGTCGTAGCCGATGTGCGGGTTGAGCGCCGTCACGAGCATGAGCGAGCGCTCGAGCAGCTCCCGGATGCGTTCCCGGTTCGGCTCGATCCCCACGGCGCATCGCTCGCGGAAACCGTCGCAGCCGTCGGCCAGCAGCCGGCAGCTCTGGAGGAAGTTGTGGATCATCAGGGGCCGGAAGACGTTCAGCTCGAAGTTGCCGGACGCCCCGCCCACATTGATCGCCACGTCGTTGCCGAACACCTGCGCGCACGCCATCGTGAGCGCCTCGGACTGGGTGGGGTTCACCTTTCCCGGCATGATCGAGCTGCCGGGCTCGTTGGCGGGGATGGTGATCTCGCCCAGGCCGCTCCGCGGGCCCGACGCGAGCCAGCGCACGTCGTTGGCGACCTTCATGAGCGAGGCCGCGACGGTCTTCAACGCGCCGTGCCCGTGCACGAGGGCATCGCTCGCGGCCAGCGCCTCGAAGCGGTTGGGGGCGGGCCGGAACGGGTGCCCCGTCAGTTCGGCCAGCAATGCCGCGACCCGGCGGCCCAGCTCCGGGTGCGCGTTGAGGCCAGTGCCCACGGCGGTCCCGCCCAGAGCCAGCTCGCAGAGATGCGGCAAGGCGGCCTCGAGGTGGGCGACCCCGTGGTCGAGCTGCGACGCCCAACCGGAGGTTTCCTGGCCCAGCGTGAGCGGCGTGGCGTCCTGGAGGTGCGTCCGGCCGATCTTCACGATGTCCTCAAAGGCCTCGGCCTTGGCAGCCAGGACGTTGCGCAGCGCGGCCACGGCCGGAATCACCCGCGTCCGGAGGGCGTGCACCGCCGCCACGTGCATGGCGGTCGGGAAGACGTCGTTCGACGATTGACCCAGGTTGACGTCGTCGTTGGGATGGATCAGGCGGCCCGCGCCGCGCGGTCCGCCCAGGATCTCGCTCGCGCGGTTCGCCAGGACCTCGTTCACGTTCATGTTGGTCTGGGTGCCGCTCCCCGTCTGCCAGACGAGCAGCGGGAACTCCTCGGCGTGCCGGCCCGCGAGCACCTCGTCGGCCGCCTGCATGATGGCGCCTGCCTTGGCGGCATCGAGCAGGCCCAGATCGCGGTTGACGGCCGCCGCCGCCTTCTTGACCAGGGCGAGCGCGTGGATCACCGCATCCGGCATCCGCTCGCCGGAGATGGTGAAGTTGCGGCGCGACCGCTCGGTCTGCGCGCCCCAGAGCCGGCCGGCCGGGACGTCAATGGGGCCGAGCGTGTCGGATTCGGTGCGGGTGGGGTGTTCCGTCATGGGTATGCTCCGCAAGCGCCGACGCAGATTACGCGCCGGACGGCGTATGCGCCACTCGGTTGGCTCCTGGACGGCGCGGGGCTATGCTCCGATGAACCCCGGACATCCCCCAGGCCGATGCCCGGGACGCGGTTCCGTGGTCCCTCCCGACGAGGCGGCATGGCGCCCAACCGGCTGGCTCACGAGAAGAGCCCGTACCTGCTCCAGCACGCCCACAACCCCGTGGACTGGTTCCCGTGGGGCGACGAGGCGTTCGCCGCGGCGCGGGAGCGGGACAAGCCGGTGTTCCTGTCCATCGGCTACGCGACGTGCCATTGGTGCCACGTGATGGAGCGGGAGTCGTTCGAGGATCCGGACGTCGCGCGTCTCATGAACGAGGCGTTCGTCAACATCAAGGTGGATCGGGAG
>Ga0214471_10000304_pt1 | contig 43714 bp, 29 predicted proteins | sample RVTome_5_FD_207665 | JGI IMG/M metagenome (GOLD analysis project Ga0214471, IMG submission 207665) | Soil microbial communities from uranium-contaminated site in the Upper Colorado River Basin, Wyoming, United States - RVT142D155 | ecosystem: Environmental > Terrestrial > Soil > Contaminated >... | reverse complement strand
CGATCGGCGGTGAGAAGACAGGAGGCTCGGGGGAAACAGGCAGGAGAAGCCGCTACCGCTCGCACGGCCTTCTCTACCACCTCGTCGTCCAGCAGTGCCCGGGATGCCGCGAGACCCTCCTCCACACCGGCGACGGGCCGGTCGAGCTCCCAAGCGAGAAGGGCGACGCCATCGCCTGCGAGGCCATCATCCACCGGACTGGCGATGCCCCGGTCGACGCTACAGAACAGCTCGGGACCCCGACGAACGGGACGCGGCTCTCCTCGAGAGCCCGAACTGTCCACGAGCGCCAGCCCCCTGTCACCGCCCACGGGGAGACGGGGAGAGCCGCGCCCTCTTCGTCCGGGTCAGCCCCCCCCTTGACCGCCGACACCGTCGACATCCCGACGCCAGCCTGGATGAGGACGCAGGTCCTCCTCCGCGACGGGGTGCGGTGCGTCTGCTGCGGGGGGAGGCGGAACCTGCAGGCGCATCACGTCCGGCACAGGTCCGCCGAGAAGGGAGTCACCCACCCCCTCAACCTCGCCAGCTTGTGCGCCACGTGCCACGAGAGCTGCCACAACGGAAACCTCAGGATGGAAGGCGACGCCGACCGGGGGTGGGTGTTCACGGACCGCGAGGGGCGCCGCCTCGACGAGCCGGCAAGGGATCCTACGGGGATCCGGATGGTGATCGGTGACGGCGCGCGGAGTCGAGTCACTCCGATCAAGGGCAGAACGGCGTCGGCTCTCCCTCGAGCGACGAAAGGAGATGTTGTTTCCCATGGAGTTACAGGTGGCGAACGTTCGTCACCTGCGTCCGGTTCCGCTACTCGCCCCAGTCCTCTTCCTCCTGGGGCGCGAGCTGGAGGCGGTAGGCCTCGCCCTCCTCGACGACCTCGAGCTCGAGGCCGCACTCGGGGCACTCGACGATCTCGCCTCCCATGACGTCATCGGCCAGATCCACCGGAGCCTCGCACTCGGGGCAGCAAATACCCGTCTTCATCACCTTGTCCTCCTGGTCTTGAAGTCGAATTCATCCGAGGGGTCGAGGACCCCCGTCACGGGCGGCATCTCGTACTTGAGACCGCTCCCGCAGTTGAAGAGAACCACGCGTTCGTCACGGGAGATCTTGCCTTGCTCGAGAGCGATCTTGTAGGCAGCATGAGTCGCCGCCCCCTCGGGACAGAGGTGAATACCCTCCGCGTGGCCCATCTCCTCGCGCGCCGAGACAATCGCATCGTCGCTCACCGCCATCGCCCAGCCCGAGCTCTCGCGCACCGCGCGCAGGATGAGGAAGTCGCCGATCGCCCCCGGTACCCGGATCCCGTAGGCGATGGTGTGGGCGTTCTTCCAGAGCTCGGCGTGTTCCTTGCCTTCCTCGAAGGCCTTGACCATCGGCGCGCAGCCCTCGGCCTGCACCGCCACCATGCGGGGGAACCGCGGCTCGATCCAGCCGAGCTCCGCCATCTCGGCAAAGGCCTTCCACATCCCGATGAGCCCGGTGCCTCCACCGGTGGGATAGAAGATCACGTCGGGGAGCGTCCACCCCATCTGGTCCGCGAGCTCGAGCCCCATCGTCTTCTTGCCCTCGATGCGGTAGGGCTCCTTGAGCGTCGAGAAGTCGAACCAGCCCATCTTGTCCTGGCCCGCGGCGACGATTCGGCCGCAGTCGTTGATGAGTCCCTTCACCCGGAAGACGTGCGCTCCCTGGAGCCGGATCTCGCGCACGTTCACCTCGGGGGTGTCATCGGGGCAGAAGACGAACGACTCGATGCCGGCCCGGCTCCCGTAGGCAGCGAGCGCCGCCCCCGCATTGCCGTTGGTGGGCATGGCCACCCGCTGGACGCCGAGCTCCTTGGCCATCGACACCGCGAGCGCCAGCCCGCGAGCCTTGAAGGATCCGGTGGGCAGCCTCCCCTCGTCCTTGACCAGGATCCCGCCCTCGCGGACGCCGTAGCGCCCCTCGAGACGAGGGCAGGAAAGGAGCGGGGTGAAGTTCTCACCGAGGCTCACCACGTGCTCCGCCCGGCCGACCGGGAGGAGCTCGCGGTAGCGCCAGAGGTCGGCCGGCCGGCGAGCCAGATCCTCGCGGGAGACGGCCCGGCCCACGGCACCGAGGTCGTAGCGGACGAGCAGCGGCTTGCCGGCCCGGGACAGGTTGTGGAGGCGGCCCTTCTCGTGCCGTTCACCGGTCGCGCCGCACTCGAGGTGCGTCACGAAGCACGGGATCTCGTCGTAAAGGCATGGGGATACGGCGGACATGGCGACGATCCTGGGATGTTCCTGGGCCGCTGTCAAGCGCAGGGGTACAATCTCGCGAACCCAGGGGAGCCGTTCCATGGCCAGGAGTTTCCGGTTCGTTCACGCTGCCGACCTCCACGTCGACAGTCCACTTCTGGGGCTCCGGCGTTACGACGGGGCCCCGATCGGGATCCTGGGGTCGGCCACCCGCCGCGCCTTCGAGAACCTCATCGACCTCTGCCTCGAGGTCGAGGCCGCATTCCTCCTCATCGCCGGAGACCTCTTCGACGGCGACTGGCGCGACATGAACACCGGCCTCTTCGCGGCCCAGCAGCTCCGCCGCCTCGGGGACACCCCCGTCTTCCTCATCCGCGGCAACCACGACGCGCGGAGCCAGATCAGCCGGGAGCTGAGGTTCCCCGACAACGTCCGGGAGTTCTCGAGCGATGCTCCCGAGACGGTGCTCGTTCCCGATCTCGGGGTGGCGATCCACGGCCAGAGCTTCGCCCAGCGCGAGGTGACCGAGAATCTCGCCGCGGGATACCCTCCCGCCCGCGAGGGTCACCTCAACATCGGCCTTCTTCATACGAGCCTCACCGGCAGCCCCGACCACGACACGTATGCCCCCGCCCGGGTCGACGATCTCCTCGCTCGGGGCTACGACTACTGGGCCCTGGGCCACATCCACCAGCACCAGCTCGTCCGCGAGAGACCCTGGATCGTCTTCGCCGGCAACACCCAGGCCCGCCACCTTCGCGAGCGGGGCAGGAAAGGCTGCATGGTGATCGAGGTGGGAGGGGGCGAGATCCTCGAGGCGCGCTTCGAACCCCTGGACGTCGCGCGCTGGTATTCGGTCGCACTCCAGCTCGGCCGCGCGGACACCGCGGACGATCTCTACCGGAGGGTGCGATCGGAGATCGACCTCTGCCACGACGACGCCGACGGACGGGTGGCCGCGATACGGGTGATCGTCACCGGGAGCTGCGCCGCGCACGCGAGCCTCGCCTCTGCCAAGGACCGGAGCGAGGCCGACGCCGAGATCCGCAACATCGCCGCCGACGTCTCCGACCACGTCTGGATCGAGCGCGTCTCTCTCGCCACCCGTCCTCCCGTCGAGGTCGAGCCGCTGCGCGAGGGCCAGGATCTCCTCGGCGATCTCCTGCGGCTCGCCGGCGCCACCCGCGAGAATCCCGGGAGCCGCGAGGATCTCCTCCGCGATCTCGCTCCTCTCCTCGACAAGGCCGGCGCCGAGATCGCCGCCGCCGGGATCGATGTCGAGGATCCCGAGCGCCTGAAGTCCTGGATCGAGGAGGCCGAGAGCCTTCTCCTCACCACCCTCGGAGGCGACGAGGAGTGAGGATCCGCCACGTCCACGTCGAGAGCTTCGGCATCTTCAACGCGAAGGACTTCGCCTTCGATCGCAAGGGGCTCCTCATCGTGGAGGGGCGCAACGAGGCGGGCAAGAGCACGTTGCTCGAGCTCCTGCGCAACCTCCTCTTCGGGTTCCCCCACCGGACTCCCTACCGTTTCCCCGACGCTCCGGGAGAGATGCTGGCGCGAGCACGCCTCCGGCTCCAGGACGGCAGAGAGCTCGAGATCGCGCGGAGGAAGGGACGGAAGGACACGGTCACCGGCCAGATGGTCCAGACCGGTGATCCGATCGACGAGGAGGTGTTCCGACGCCTCCTCGGCGGAGCCAACGCCGCCCTCTACTCCAATGTCTTTGCCTTCTCGCTCCAGGAGCTGGCCCTGGGAGAGAAGAGTCTCGAGCAGGACGGGATGCGGGAAGCCCTCTACGGGGGCGGGATCGGCGGCTTCTCGCGGGTCGAGGCGATGATTGCGCGTCTCGACGAGGAGGCCTCATCTCTCTTCTCCCCGCGCGGCAAGACGCTGGTCGTGAATCGGCTTCTTTCCGAGATCGAGGAGAAGAAGAGGCAGATCCGCGACCTCTCCCTTCGTCCCACCGAGCTCGGTGACCGGCGCAAAGCTCTCGAACGCACCCAGGAAAAGGCACGGATCACCAGCAACGAGCTGGCCCTTGCCGTGACCGAGAGAGATCTCCTGTCGGCCCTTCTCCGGGCCCACGAGCCCTTCGTCAAGCTCGGTGCCGCGCAGAGAGAGAGGGAGACCCTCACCCCCGTTCCCGGGATCCGGGACGATGCTCTGGAGAGGCACGCCGAGATCGCCCGGAGCCTGGAAGAGAGCGAGGCCGAGCGGCTCGACATCGACGAGGAGATCGCCGAGTGCGAACGTCGCCTCGCCACCCTCGACGCACGGCCCGAAATCCTCGAGAGCGAGACCCAGATCGGCCGCCTGTTCCAGGAGATCGCCGAGGTAAGGGGCTATCGGCGCGACATTCCCAAGCGACGGGCCGAGGCCGACCGGCTCCGCCCGGGGACGGGCGAGGAAGAAGAAGATCTTCCCGCGGACACCGATGAGCTCCTCGCCACGGGCGAGAGGCTTCTTGCGGCCCGGGACACCGTGAACGCGCTGCGCGCCCAGTGCGATGAGAGGAGCGCCGAGGTCGAGGCTCTCGCCACCGATCTCTTTCCCCCCCTGCGCCTCGATGCGGAAGAGGCCGCCCGGCTTCCCGTGCCGCGGGTGGAGTCGCTGCGCGCCCTCGAGGCGTCGGTCACGACGGCGGAGCGGGAGAAGGAGAAGATCGACGACCGCTTGCGCGAGATCGAGTCCAAGATCGAGGAGTCCCGCCGGGAGCTCCGTCGCCAGAGGGACGAGGACCCCCTTCCCCTCCGTGAGGAGCTCGAGCGGGCCCGGCAAGAAAGGGACTCGGCTCTCGCCGACGGACTCTTCGACGCCCTTCCTCCACTCATCGAGAAGGCCGATCGCCTCGCCGACGAGATGCTGGACGGAGCCGACCGCCACGCTCGCCGCACCGAGAGGGAGAGGGAGCTCGCGCGTCAGGAAGCCTCGCTCGATCTCCTCCGCCGGAAGAGAGACGAGGCGGCAGGGGGCATCAACGTGCTCCGCGGCGAGTGGAACGGCCTCTTCGAGAGCTGCGGCTTCGAACCCCTGTGGCCTCCTCCCGCCATGATCTCGTGGAAGCAGACCCACGACCGCCTGCGCGAGGTCCTCGCCGACCGGCGCCGACTCGAGACGAGGCTCGCGGCCCAGGAGAAGCAGACGCGGGACTTCGAGGAGAAGCTGGGCAATCGGCTGCGCGTCAAGGGGACTCTCCACGAGCTCGTCTCCGAGCTCCGTCGGCGCGAAAAAGAAACGCGGGAGGCGCGGGCCCGCCGAGATCTCCTCGAGAGCCTCGACCAGCGTGTCGCGGTCATGCTGGCCGGGATCGAGACCTTCGAGAAGAAGGTCCGGGCGTTGCGGCAGAACCTGGCCGAGGAAGGCTCCGACCGCGGAGCGGAGGACGTGGTCGAGGACCTTCATCGGGCGCTCGTCAAGGCACGCGAGGCGGCTGGAGTCCACCTCTCGCTCACGGAGCAGCTCGAGAAGGCCCGGCTCCGCCGCGACCACGCCGGAAGGAAACGCGATCTTCTCCTCTCGCGCCGCGACGAGCTCCATGCCCTCGCCGGAACGAGCGACCCCGAGGAGCTGCGACGACGTCTCGAGATCACGCGACGGGCGCGCCGGCTCGACGGCGAGATCGCCGATCTCGCCCGCGACCTCGACCACCTGCGCGGAAAGACGCCTCTGTCCGAATTCCGGAAGAGGCTCGAGGAGAGCGACCGTGGAGTTCTCGAGGCGCGCCTTCGTGAGGCCGAGGGTCGGGCGCGCGAGCTCGACGGCGCCACCGGCCTCGCTCACCAGGAGCTGGGAGAGACGAGGCGACGCCTCGAGGAGCTCGATGGCACGAGCCGTGCCGCCGAGGTGGCGGCCGAGATCGAGGGCCTCCGTTCCGAGCTCTACTCCTCTGCCGATCGCTACGCCAAGCTCGTGTTCGCCCGCGGCCTCGTGCGCCGCGCCCTCGACCGGTTCGAGAGGTCGCACCAGCCCGGGCTCCTCCGCGAGGTCACGAGAATCTTCACCCGCCTCACCTCGGGTCGCTACGTGCAGGTCAAGCGCCGGCTCGATGCCGGAGGATCCCTCGTCGTCCTCCAGCACGACGGCGCCGAGAAGGAGCCCCGTCAGCTCAGCACCGGCACCCGCGAGCAGCTCTGGCTCTCCATCCGCCTGGCCTACGTGGTCGAGTACTGCCGGCACTCCGAGCCGCTTCCCGTGATCATGGACGATGTGCTGGTGAACTTCGACGACGAGCGGGCCCGGCGAACTCTCGAGGTGCTGGGCGAGCTCGGCCAGGCGTTGCAGATCGTTCTCCTCACCTGCCACGGCCGGACGGTGGAGAGGGCGCGCGCGGTCATTCCTGATCTCGAACCCCTGGTGCTGGATCGAGACGAGGTGCGGCCCGGGGAGCAAGCGACGCTCCTCGGGCGTCTCGACTGACGGAAGCACCGCGTCACACGGGAGATACGGCAGGGGGCATTGGTAGCGGGAATAGTTCACTAAGCCCTTGAATTGGCAGGAGATACAGATTATAGAGGAGGCAAGGATAAGGGGTCCCGGCCCGGTCTGCGTCTCGAAGTCCCGTCCCTCCCGTCCAAGGAATCTTTCCCAGTGGATCTTGCCATCATCACGGAGAGCCTCGCTTCTTATGGAGGCTCGGAGATCTACCTTCTGGAGTGCATGCGACGGTGGCAGGAGCATGCCCGGATCACGGTGTACGCGGCGCAGTTCCGGTGGGGTCTCCTGGCCGAGTTCGGCCTGGACCCGACGCGGGTCGAGGTCGTTCGCCTGCCCATGCCGACTCCGGGAGAGAACAACCTTCTCAGCAGCCGCATCGTGGCTCCCCTTCTCTGGGAGCGTGCCATCCGGCGACACGACGCCTACCTCCTCTATCTCGTCCCCACCCAGCTCATCCGGCGCCGTCCGTCGGTCTGGTTCGCCGCCGAGCCGCTGCGGATCCTCTACGATCTTCGTGAGAACTTCGCCGAGACCGGCGAAGGAGGCACGGTTCCCGTCCACCTCTATCCCCGGCTCGACTACGACCGGGTGGAGCGGCACCAGATCGAGGTCGAGCTCGATCTGGTGGAAAGGTTGAGCGCGAGCGCGACCTTCGACAAGATGGCCACCAACAGCCACGCCACCGGTCGGTATCTCGAGCTCGTTCACGGACGCGCCGCGGATCTCGTGGCCTACCCGGGTGTCCGACGCCGCGAGGTGGTGATTCCTCCCTCGTCCGAGCGACGTGCCCTGGTCATCGGCCGCCTCTGGCGTCACAAGAGAGTCGAGCTGTCGGTGAGGGCCATGGCCCACGCCGAATCGGGTGAGCTGGTGATCGTCGGCAAGGGACCCGAGAAGAGCAACCTCGAGCGCCTGGCCTGGGAGCTCGGCGTCAGCGATCGTGTGCACTTCCGGGGAGCCGTCTCCGCGACCGAGCTGGATCAGCTCCAGGACGAGTCGACGCTCTGCGTCTACACGCCGGTCCAGGAGCCCTTCGGCATGGTTCCCCTCGAGGCCGCGGCCGCGTCGCGCCCGGTGGTCGCCACGCGAGGCGGCGGCTTCAGCGAGATCCTCGACGAGAGCTGTGCCCGCTACATCTCGGCCTGTCCCGCGGAGATCGGCGATGCCATGAGCGAGCTCTTCGAGAACCCGGAGCTCGCTCAGAGCATGGGCATGGCGGGACGCGAGCGGGTCGATCCCTGGACCTGGGACCGCACCGCCTCCTCGATCTTCGAGCTCCTGACCGAAGTGGCCGAGCCCCGGTCGCGAGCCACGGCAAGCCGATCCGCCACCACCCGCCCCCTCCTCGGTGCCCACTACTATCCCTGGTTCAAGGCCGGAGCGACGACCGAGCACTGGGGTGAGAGCGCGGAGTTTGCGGGGCTCACCGATTTTCCGGCCTCGGGTCCCTACACCTCCACCGACCCCGCCACCATCGAGCGACATCTCGACGAGGCCAGTCGCGCGGAGCTGGACTTTCTCGTGGTCAACCTCCAGGTTCCCGATGCCGGACTCCGCCCCACCGAGCTCGAGGCAACGCGGAGCCTCTACTCCCGGGTCGAGGCGCGCGGGGACGGCCTCCGGCTCGTCATCCTGCTCGCCGTCGAGACCGAGGAGGCCGCCGTCACCGAGGGTGCCCTTCGTCTGGTGCACGAGGAATTCCTGAGCCGTCCCGCTTCGCTCCGTCACGAGGGAGAGCCGGTGCTGTTCCTGTTCCTGAGCGATGCGTTCCGGGGGTACTTCTACAGCCGCCACGACACCCTCGCCTCCCTCACCCGGGGAACGCGTCGCGTGGCCACGGGGGGAATCCTCAACGGGAGGTACCAGCCCGAGCCGGTGCGGAGGTACTTCCACGGCTGGTGTCCCTATTCTCCCCTTCAGATCGGCCCCTTCCGCCGTCGCGCCGATCGCTGCACCGGAGCCTACCGCGACTGGGTCGAGGACAAGGGAGACCAAGCACTGAGGGTCTACACCATCTGTCCCGGCTACGACGACGCACACCTCGAGTCCCAGCCGCGCGCCAACGCTCCCATCCGCAGCGTGGAAAGGCAGGGCACCCGCACGTACGAGGACATGCAGCGAGAGGCCCTCTCGCTCGAGCCCGCCCCTCATCTCATCGTGGTCACGAGCTTCAACGAATTCCACGAGAACACCCACATCGAGCCCTCCCGGACCCACGGGGACGCCTTCCTGCGCTCGACCGCCGCCTTCAAGCATCAGCTCGTGAAGATCCACCCTTCCCGAAGCTGAGCGCTCACTCGCCCCAGCGCACGGTCCTTGACAGCGTGAGCAGGGCGAAGGCGGTGCCGTAGGGCTTGTGGTAGCTGTAGAGAGGATAGTCCCAGAACGAGCCGTCGTCCTGACGACAGTAGAGGACCGCCTGCTGGAGAGGCTCCCGGTATCGAGCCCGCAGATCGCCCGGGAGCTCCTCGAGCAGCAACGCCGCGTACTGCATCCCGTAGAGATAGAAATAGCCGGAGATGGAGTACCAGGCCTCGTGCGGAACCGGCCTCCTGACGCCGATCTTCTGGAACCGGAGGTGTCGCACGAGGAGGTTCTCGAGCCCTTCGCTCTCCTCCTTCTCGCGAACGCCGGCGTCGAAGAGGCGCAGAGCGTACTGGCAGCACGGCGTCCTGCACGCACCTCCCTTGACGCCATCGATGCCGGCATGCCGTGAGCGCTTCCAGAGCTCGCCGTAGGAAAAGGAGCCGACTCCGGTACGGGATCTCTCCACGCAGCGGACGGCCTTCTTGATGACGTGTGGCGGCACGGGGATTCCCGCCTCCTGTGCACGGTGGAGACCCACCAGGCAGGTGGCGGTGGTAAAGCTCATGCTCGTCCAGGAGGGCTTGTAGGTCGGCACCTGGTCGAGGCTCAGGTAGCCCCAGCCACCGTCGAGGCACTGGTAGGTGTCGAGCTTCTTCACGAGTGTCCGGCACGCCGTGACGATCGCCTCCTGCCGGGGATCGTCCGGATGGGCCATGAGCCACTGCCCGAGACAGCGAAGAGCGTAGCCAAAGGCCCACACGCTGTAGTGCTCGAAGCCACTCGGCCTCTTCACGTCGTAGTCCGAGAGGATGGCGTCGATACCGCGGCTGGCCGCCGCCCGGCTCTCCTCGGTCGAGAACGGGCTGTCCTCGAGGGCCATCACGCACAGGCCCGTGGTGGCCACCCGGAACGCGTCGTGGGATCCGGGGACATCGCACAGCACCTCGTACCAGCGCGGCGAGTGGTGTGAGCCCCAGGCGCCATCCTCGCGCTGGTTGGCGAGAAGCCAGCCCACCGCGCTCCGGATTGCCTCGTCGCAGGTGACGTGCGCCGCCCGGGCGGGACCGATCTCCGTCCTCGCGTCGGTTCTCCTGTCTTCCGTGGCCGTGGCAGGGCTCACGAGGAGACCCAGGACGAGGAGGAAGGGGACGAGCGCCCGGATCACTTCTCGGGATTGCACAGGAGCACCTTCTGTCCCGCTTCGAGGCCGGACTCGACCACGACCTCGTTGTCCTTTCGGGCTCCGAGCGAGACCTTCACCCGCGCGAAGGACCCGCCGTCACCGGCCACGAAGCAGTGGGGATCCGACGCCCCCCCGAACACCGCCGACTCCGGCACGATCACCGCATTCGCGATCTCCTCGGTGACGATCTTCACCTTGCAGCGCATTCCCACCACGTAGCCCGGCAGTGGATTCTCGAGCTTCACCCTTGCTGCGTAGGTGTTCTCCGGGGCGCCGGCCGAGCTCGGGTTCGGATGACGGTCGACGTGGAGCGTTCCCACGTACTGTGTCGCGGGAGCAAGCGAGGGATGGACGGTGACGCCCGTTCCCGAACGAATCTTCGCGAAGGAGCTCTCGGGCACCTCGAGTGCCACGCCGAGCTCGTCCGGCTGGGCCACCGTGAAGAGAGTCTTGCGCGGAGCGGCACTCCCCCCTCGCTCGTAACGGGGGGCGACCTTTCCGGGGCGGTAGTCATCGGGATCGCCGTGAAGGAGGACTCCACTCCGGGGAGCCCGCACCGTGAGAAGGGCAAGATCCTTCTCCAGATCCTCGACCTTGTCTCGCGCCTGGCGCACGGCGTGATCGGCGCGGCCGATGCCGTCCATGCGCGTCCTCTCCGCGACCTCGTGGCTCTGGATCATGCGCTTGAATGACTGCTCCTGTTGCTCCACCGCCTGGCGACGGGACTCGGTCTCGTTCTTCTCGTCGAAGTCGATCTGGACCTTCCGGCGGTCGGCCTGGAGCTCCTTGCTCACGATGGATCGGGCGAGGTTTCGCCGGGAACGGCGCAGGACGATCTCCTCGGTTGCATCGACGAGCTCGTCGTCGCGATACATGGCCTCGAGCTGCTGGAGCTCGTCCTCCTGATCTCCGATGAAGTCCAGCGTGTTCTGGGCCGACATCGCCGCCTGCCGCTCCCGGAACTTCAGCTCGTGGGCCTCCCAGGCCACGAGGGCCCGGCGGGACCGGTCGAGAGCCGAGCGCGCGGCATCGACCGCGGCTCCCTCCCCCTCACGGTCGATCTCGGCCTGGTGGAGAGCGTTGCGGTGGCGCATGACCGCCGACTCGAGCTCGAGACGCGCCTGGACGAGCTGGTCTCGCAGAGACTCGTCGTCGATCCGGGCGATGACGTCTCCCTCACCCACCGGCGCGCCATGGGGGGCGACCTCGAGCAGGGTCAACCCTCCGGCATACGCTTCGAACCAGAGAGAGACCGTTGCCGCATCGTCGGGGATCAGGGTCCCGTCGCGTTCGATCTCGGTCTTGAAGGCCCGGTGCTCGACCACCACGTGGTCGGCGGCGCCGGGCGAGGTCACGGCGTTGTCGGCGCGGTCCCCCTCGCCGGAACGCGCGAAGGTGGCGGGTGACAGGAGTCCCCCGGCAAGAGCCAGGAGGAGCACCCCTCCCCCGGCCAGTGCGGTTCTGCTCATGGTCGTTACTCCTCGGGAACGGTCGTCGGGCTCGTGGCGCCGGGGTCGCCCGGCACTTCCCTCTTCTCCCGTCATCGTACGCGGCCGTCGGTCGACCCGGGAGGGCAGGCCTGGCCCGGAGGCAAAAAAGTCGAGGGCCGCCCCCCACCCCGGGGGCACACCGGGACGGGATCTGCCCTGAACAGGACCCGGGAGGTCCGGATCTGCCACCAGAGAAATACCAGCTTTTGGACCTTTTTTGTCGACAGCACGTTCAGGACTCGTACGTCAAACAGGAGACCTGGCCGGGGCTCGCGGATAGCCACGGTCGCGGTAGGAAGCAAGGGCCGGTAACGAGACCGACGAGCTTGCGGCCATGTCGCGGGCTTGCGGGGGAAGGACTGCCATGAATCTCGCTCCGTGCCTCATCCTGTCGATCCTGGTCGCATTGGCGCCCGCCCCGAAGAGCTCCCGGAGCAAGGTCCGTCGCGAGACGCTGCCCGGCCAGGGAGTCTCGGTGGAAATCCCCCAGGGCTGGACCACGGAGCTCCTCGCCGGAGGCACGCAGCTTCTCAGTCGCGAGCACCCGGCCCGGGGCGTCATCGCGGTCCTGTCGATGCACGTGACGCCGATGGCGAGCTCGCTCGACGGCGCGGCGAGCCATCACCGCGGATACCTCGAGGAAGCCTTCCCGGGCTGCCGTATCCTCGACGTTTCTCCTTCCCGAGCGGCGGGTCATGACGCTCGCACCTTCCATGCCGATCGCCTCGGCAAGGGTCAGCCGGCATCCGAGCTCTTCGAGACTCTCGTTGCCATCAAGGGCCGGTTCGTCTTCGTCTCTCTCTACTTCGGGCCGGGACGGAGCGAAGAGTACGAGCCGCTCCACGCCAGGATCCTCGAGTCCCTCCAGGTCGAGGAGGTGGACACCGCCGTCGAGCCGGATCGAGCGGAGTGGCCGGGTACATCGTCTCCTTCGACGCCATCGACCACGGGAGGCATTCGCTGGCAGAGAAGCTTCGATGCCGCGATGGAGGAGGCCCGGCGCCGCAAGGTGCCGATTCTCATCTGCTTCAACATGGACAACGAGCCGGCCTGCAAGGCGATCCTCACCTCGCACTACCAGGATCCGGCCATCGTGGCCCTCTCGGAGAGAATGGTGTGCCTCATCGGCTCCACCTTCGATCACGGCGGCGACGGTGGCGCGCAGCCCTTCTGTCCCCGCTTCGGCTCGCTCACCTGTGGTGAGCACCGCGACGCCGAGGTGCGCGCCAGAGAGACCTACATCAAGAGCTCGGTGGCGGTGGCTCCACAGCATCTCCTCTGTGGTCCCGACGGCCGTCTCCTCTCGCGGCGCGAGTACATGCTCCCCCGCAACGATCTCGCCCGCATGATGCAGGGTGCCATGCGCGCCGTCGAGCGACGCGGCCGCTACTTCCCCCCTGACGGAGAGCCGGACTTCTTCAGCTACTACGAAGGAGCCCGATCGGCCGAGGAGCGCAGCGAGGTCATTGCCGACGTCCTCTACTCGGGACACCCCGAGCTGGCGCAGCGGCTCTTCGACCAGATCGCCGGAAGTCGCCGCGAGGAGGGTCTCCTGGAGATCCTGGGAACCATGGCCGTCGTGGGACATCCCGCGGGGGTCGACCACGCCCTGGGCTATCTCGACAGCGCCGACGAGGCTGTTCGCGCCGCGGCGGCCTGCGCCCTTCTCTCGCTCGCCGACCCGCGAGCCGTGGAAGGGCTGCAGAAGCGCTTCCGCCGCGAGCGCATCGACAAGGTGAAGCAGAAGATCCTGGCCGCTCTGGGGGCCTGCGGGGCGGACGACCCGAAGGTGGCGAGCCTTCTCCTCCGGCAGGCCGGATCGGGGGCGTCGATCCTCCGCATCCATGCCCTCCTCGCCCTGCGTCACTTCCCGGAAGAGGAGAAGGTGCGCTCGAGCCTTCTCACCGCCTACCGGAAGGAAAAAAACCACGAGGTCAAGAGCGCGGCCACCATCGTCCTCGGCTTCCTCCGGGTAGCCGATGCGGTGCCGTACCTCGAGCAAGACCTGGTGGGCGTGGGCGAGACCGTGCTCGCGAATCACATCCGCTGGGCCCTCGGCTGCATCCGCGGCACCGAAGATCCCGAGCTCGGCTGGGACGACCGGATGAAGAGCGTGAGCCGGGAAGGGTGGGAGTGATCCGGCCTGCCGATCCCGAGGACGCCGGGGCCATGGCAGGCCGTGTTCACCCGGGATCTCGCGGGAACGAGTGCGGCGGGAGAATCCTGAGACGTCACCTCTTCGGGTCGCGATCGACCCGGCGAACCGCCGAGCTCGCAACGTTCATGGCATTGACCGCCGTGACCGCGAGCCGACCCGGGGCCCCGTCCGCCGACACCGCGTGGACGACCCGCACCTCTTGACTGCCCTCCCCCGGGTAGATCGTCTCGCGCTCTCCCTGGACGACCACGATGGAGACGATCCCCACCGGATCCCTGGCGGTGATCACGAGGCGAGTCGGCGTTCCTTCCCTGCCGGGTGCCTCCTCCACGACCTCCACCCCGGGAGGGGGCAGGATCTTTGGAGTGGGGAGGGGTCTCCCCGCGAGACGGGACCCGACGGAAAACGAGCTCCAGAGAAGTCCGGAGTAGCAGGTGAGTGGGTAGGCCTTGCCTCCCGTGACCAGCCTCAGATGGTCCGGAGCGTCTCCGCTCGCCAGATAGCCGAGCCCCGCCTCGAAGACGAGCCACTGGTCGTCCTCGAAGAAGAGAAGCGTGAGAAGGATCTCGCCCTTGTCGAGAGAGGAAAGCCGGACGCCACCATCGGGCGAAGCGGCTACGAGGAAGCCACGCTCCTCGATCCGGATCTCCGGTGCGGGCTTGCCGCCTCCCGCGGAACCTTTGGGCTCTTCCTGCAGAACAGAAACGGTTCCGGTTTCGAGGTCCCACGCCAGGCAGCCCCCGCCCTGGTAACGGACGACGACGACGTCGGGGGAGACCGCCTGAAGGCTCGACGCGAGGCGGGCGCGCAGGATCGAGGGCCTCCCGCCGGGATCGCCATCTCCACGGGCCGCATCCACTTCGCGCAGGTCGATGCTCGTCTCGTCGGACAAGGTGAGCCGTCCTCCCTCGCCGATGCGTCCCTGCTTCGGGCCGGAGCCATCCTGCCAGACGAGAGCGCTTCCATCACTCTCGCTCACCGCCACCGCATGACCGTCGATCGAGAAGCGAAGCTGGGGTGCGGGGAGGTCCGCGCCGGCTCGAGGCGGTGACCACACCAGGATCGCCGGGCCGGATCCGTCACGACCCGTCGCGGCATCGATGCACGGGGCCATGAGGAGAGTCGGAAGGAGGAACGCGATGAATGTCATGGTGCCATGAGGTTAGCGAAGGATGCGGCCAAAGGCTACTCGGCTCCTCAGACCACTCGGCTCCTCAGACCAGAGGAGGGGAAACCTTCCGGTCGCCGGCCGGCACCTCGTGCTCAGCGACCGACGACCGGATGGCAGCGGGCCAACTTGCCCGCGGCTCGAGCAACCCAACCGCCCTCGCTCGTGCTCGCGCTAGACAAGCCAGAAAGATCATGGGCCTTCGCGCGAGAAGTGTGAATCAGGAATGGACCGTAGGCCTGCTCCGACGACTACAGGTTTGCCAGTCCTTCGCGCACGGCATACAGCGCGAGCTCCACCCGATCGTGGATACCGAGCTTGCTCATCAAGTTCTCGGCATGCTTCTCGACGGTCTTCACTCCCACCTTCATCACGGAAGCGATCTCCTTCTTCGAGAGGCCACGGGCAATGTATCCCAGCACTTCTTTCTCCCTCTGGGTGAGAACGGAGGCCTTCGAGGTCTCGAGAAGGTGCGCGCCCTTCGCATCGAGGATGATGCGCTCGCGCACCTCGGGAGAGAAGGTGGAGCGATCCTGTGCCGCGTTCCGGATGGCATCCACGATGCGATCGGCGGATTCGGATTTGGTGAGGTAAGCGAGCGCACCCACGCTCAGAGCCTGCTCGATGTAGTGGTCGTAGGCGAAGGCGCTGAGGAACATGAGCCGGACGTCGGAGAGGTGGGAACGGATCCGTCGGGCAGCATCGAAGCAGTTGAGGCCCGGCATGTCCACATCGAAGACGATGAGATCCGGCTGCTCTCCCTTGGCGAGAGCCAGGGCCTCGTCGCCGTCCTTGGCCATGCCCACGACATCGAGATCGATCTCACCCCGGAGCCGCTCGAAGAGAAGCTCCCGGTAGGAGGCGTGGTCGTCGACGAGGAGGATCTTGAGGACCTTGAGGTTGGCCATTGTTCGGTCTCCTGACCATGGCACCCCGGCAGGCCGTTGAGTTGCTTCGTCGCAGCGGCTATCGTACCCGGCGGACTCGGGCTTCGGGTACGTCGGGCCCGGCGAACTGCTCCCTATCTCGATCGAATCATCGTACGGAGGATACCATGGCGAAGTGCCCTTGCGGAACCGGAAAAGAGTTCGCGGGCTGCTGCGAGCCCTACATCCTGGGCAAGGAGCGCCCCTCGACCGCCGAAACCCTCATGCGCTCCCGCTACACGGCCTACGCCAGGGTCGAGCTCGATTACCTCTTCGACAGCCTCCACCGACGCAGCCGGAAGCACCACGACGCCAAGGAGACCCGGGAGTGGGCCGAGAACTCCCTCTGGCAGGGGCTCGAGGTCCTGGCCACCGAGGGAGGGGGTGCGGAAGACGAGCAGGGGACGGTCGAGTTCGTGGCCCGCTACAAGATCAAGAGCACGGGCGAGGATGTCGAGCACCGCGAGATCGCCGAGTTCGAGAAGGATGAAGGCCGGTGGTACTTCGTCGACGGCAACACCGTCGGCCCCCCTCCCATCGTCCGGGAGAGCCCCAAGGTGGGCCGCAACGATCCCTGCCCCTGTGGCAGCGGCAAGAAGCACAAGAAGTGCTGCGGCGTGACGGCCTAGAAGTCCCCCCCCGGATCGCCTGGCACCTGCCCGCCGGAACTACTGCCAGATGATCAGGCCGAGATCGTGGATCTCGCTCGGGATCTCGGAATAAGGGACGACCCGGATCGAGAAGCCGTGGAGCCCGCTCGCCTGGCACGGAACGCTCCCCTGGTAGACATGCTGGCCGTTGGACGTTCCGTCCCGCCGATTCATGGGGACCACCTGGGCGTCGGCCAGTGAGCCACTGCTGTCCACCCGTCCGTTGTAGATCTGCACGGACACGTCCTCGGGTCGGAGATTCCCGAGAACGATCCGGGCACGAACCGTCACCATGGAGCCGACCTGGACCTCCAGCCTCTGGTCCGCTTCCACCTCCTCGATGTGGATGTCGGCCCAGTGGCGACGCAGGTCTGCCTTCCAGCTCGCCAGCCTCCGGGCCCTTTCGTAGTCGTTCCCCTTCATCGAGTCGCTCGCCTGAGCTGCAGGCGCGTAGAACTGATCGGCGTACTCCCTCACCATGCGGTGGGTATTGAAGACGGGACAGAAGGTCCGGATGGCCTGCTTCATGCGCTGGACCCAGCCCCAGGGCACCCCCTCGTGGTTCCGGTCATAAAACAGAGGCACGACCTCCTGCTCGATGATGTCGTGAATCAGGTTCGCCTCCACCTGGTCCTGGTAGTGCTCGTCCTGGTACTCCTCCTCGCGGCCAATGGCCCACCCGAGACCCGAGTCATAGGCCTCGTTCCACCATCCGTCGAGGATGCTCAGGTTCAGGACTCCGTTCGCCGCCGACTTCATCCCGCTCGTTCCGCTCGCCTCCTTGGGCCGCCGCGGGTTGTTGAGCCAGACATCGGCGCCCGCCACGAGATGGCGGGCCACGTTCATGTCGTAATCCTCGATGAACACCACGCGCGCCCGGAGATCGGGGTGACGGGCAAAGTGGACGATGTCGCGGATGAACTCCTTGCCCGCCTGATCCTCGGGATGGGCCTTGCCGGCGAAGATGAGCTGCACCGGTCGCTCCTTGCTGCCCAGGATCCGGGCCAGCCTCTCCAGGTTCCGGAAGACGAGCGTGGCCCGCTTGTAGGTCACGACGCGGCGGGCAAAGACGATGGTGAGGGCTTCGGGATCGAGGGCGTGGCCGGCCATCTGCGCCTGGGACGGAGTGGCTCCGTGACGACGCGCCTGGGCAATCAGCCGGCCACGGGCGAACTCGACCAGCTCTCCTCGCTTCCGTCGGTGCAGCTCCCACAGCTCGCCCTCGCGAATCTCGTCGATTCCGCGCCACACCGCCGGATCTTCGGGAGCTTCACGCCACCTCTTGCCCAGGTGTCGATCGAAGAGATCCGACATGTCCCGCGAGATCCAGCTCTCGAGATGGATTCCGTTGGTGATGGCCGCGATGGGCACCTCATCCACCGGAAATCCGGGCCAGAGGCCATGCCACATCCGGCGCGACACCTCGGCGTGGAGCTTGCTCACCCCGTTGGTGTGTGAGGCGAGGCGGATGGCCAGCACCGCCATGCTGAAACCGTCGTCCACGTTCCGGGGATTCTGGCGGCCGAGAGACAGCAGCTCCGGCATGGTGATCCGCAACCCGGCCACGTAGTCCGCGAAGTATCCGGTCATGAGCTCGGCGGGAAAGACATCGATGCCCGCCGGCACCGGGGTATGGGTGGTGAAGACATTTCCCGCCGCCGTTGCCTCCCGGGCCTCGGCAAACGAGAGGTCGGTGTCCTGGAGGAGCCGGCGAATCCTCTCCAGGGCGAGGAAGGCCGAGTGGCCCTCGTTCATGTGGAAGACCTTGGGGTGGATGTCGAGAGCCTCGAGCGCCCGCACCCCACCGATTCCCAGCAGGATCTCCTGGCGGATGCGCATCTCCTTGTCCCCGCCATAGAGCTCGCGGCTGATGTCGCGGTCCTCGGGCAGATTCTCGGGGATGTTGGTGTCGAGAAGGCAGAGGCGGACGTTCCCGACCCGTGCCATCCAGATCTGCGCCGCCACCGCGCGGCCCGGATAGGGAATGCTGACCTTCACCGGCTCGCCCTCGTGCCGCACGAGCTTCACGGGGAGGTTGTAGTAGTCGGTGACCGGGTAGTACTCCTGCTGCCAGCCGTCCGAGCTGAGGTACTGGCGAAAGTAGCCCTTCTGGTAGAGGAGCGACACCGCCACCAGGGGAAGCCCGAGGCCGCTCGCCGACTTGAGGTGGTCTCCGGCCAGCACACCGAGACCGCCCGAGTAGAGGGGAAGGCACTCGGTGAGACCGAACTCGGCGGAGAAGTAGGCGATGGTGGCATCGCCGTTGAGACAGCTATCGTGGCTCCAGAGGGGCTTTCTCGCCAGCTCCGCCTCGAACCCCACCAGCACCCGGTCGTAGTGAGCCTGGAACTGGGGATCGGCGGCCGCCTGCTCCAGCCTCTCCTGGCGGATGCGCCCCAGGAAGTGCACGGGGTTGTGGCCGAGCGATTCCCACAGCTCCCGGTCGAGGTGGCGAAAGAGATCGACGGTGTCGTGGTCCCACCCGAACCGGAGATTCGCGGCAAGATCCAGGAGGCGAATGAGCCGCTGCGGAACACGGGGAACGACCTTCAGGGTCTGTCGGGGCTTCATCAGAAAGCGCCTCGTGGCAACGGTTCGCTGGATTCCTGTCGGGGCTTCATCCATCAGCTCCTGGCGGCAACCGTCTTCTGGAGCCACTCGGTGGAGACCGACTTCGGCCGCTCGAGAGGCGCCAGAATGCCCCGGTTCAGAATCGTCTGCGCGCACAGACCGAGAGCGCGTGACACGCTGAAGAGCACGGTGTAGTAGGAGAATTCCGTCATACCGAAGTGATGGAGAAGGGCCCCTGACCCGGCGTCGACATTGGGATACGGGTTCTTGGCCTTGCCGTGGGTCGTCAGTACCTCCGGAACCACACGATAGACGAGATCGACGAGGCGGAACAGCTCGTCGTCGGCACACATATTCCTACCATACTCGTGGAAGGCCACGAACCGCGGGTCTGCGCAGCGCAGCACCGCATGGCCGTATCCGGGAATGACCTGACCCTCGCCGAGCTTCTCCCAGACGAGCTTCCTGAGCTCCTGCTCCGTGGGAACCCCCCCGTACCGCTCCTGCACGCCGAGCAGAAAGCGGAGACACTCCTGGTTGGCCAGGCCGTGGAGAGGGCCGGCAAGGCCGTTGAGCCCTGCCGAGACCGCGTAGTAGAGGTCGGACAGCGCCGAGCCGACCAGGGTGCACGCATGAGCGCTCACGTTTCCCCCCTCGTGGTCGCAGTGGAGCACGAGGTAGAGCCGCATCAGATCGGCGAAGTGCCCGTCGGGGTCCGGGATGCCCAGGGCCGCCGCGAATCCCCGGGCCCAGGAAAGCCCGGGCTCGATTTCGATCCTGGGGCCTTTTCCGAGCCGCTTCCGGTAGATCCCCGCCGCCACCCGGGGCAATCGTCCCAGCAGGTTGAGAGCGTCCTCGAGGGTGGGTCGCCAGAGATCTTCCTTGCGGAGCCCACCCGTGGCGTAGTCCCGGGCAAAGACCGAGTCTCCCTGCATGCTCAGGAGAGCGGCGCTGAGCATGGCCATGGGATGGGCATCGTCCGGCATGGCGTCGATGACCGCGAAGACGTGGTCGGGCACGCTGGCCCGGGCCCTGAGCTCTGCCTGCAGGTCGGCGAGCCCCTCGGCGTCGGGGAGACTGCCCGTGCACAGAAGATAAAAGATCTCCTCGGGCAGACGATGAGTGAGCTCCCCGATGGGGATTCCCCGGACGCGAAGCCCACGATCGGGATCCACCTGCGAGGTGTCGCAGAGCAGAACGCGGAGTCCACGCATGCCCGACAGAAGGCTCGCCACCGAAATCTGACCGACGACCGCATCGTGATGGCTCGCCATGAGAGACGACAGGCGTGCCCGCTCCTCGGGAATCGTCCGGGCAAGAACGTCCTGGAGTCGACTCATGGACCTCCGCTCCTCTCCTCGTGCCGGGGCAATGGCTCCATCCTGCATCACCTCGGCATCGGCTCCCGGGAAGTCGCTCATCATGCCGTGGTCACTCCCGCCCGCTCCAGAACAACCTCGAGATCGATCTCGAACAAGGCCACCGGCTGGACAATGGAGAAGCGGGTCAGGACGGCCGGGTGCACCTCTCCCATCCAGCCCGCGGCCCGGCTCTCACCGTTTCCGGTCACCAGGATGCGGGCCGTACGCCCGGCAATGAGATCCGTCTGCTCACCCTTCTCGACCTCGAGTCGGACACCCAGCTCCCGGAAGAGGGCCTCCAGCACGGAGCGGATCTCGGCATACCCGGCCTTGGCCGAGGAGACGGCGGCCGTGAGTCGTCGCTCCTCACGGGTCCCCGTCTCGGCTCCCGGATCGAGCTCGACCACGTCCCCGATCTCGAAGAAGCGCTGGGGATATCCGTCTCCCACGGAGAGCGAGCAGCTCTGGAGCACTCCCTCGCGGAGATGGGTCCGCATCTGGGCCTGATCCATCGAAGCCGGATTCAAGGTGACGACCCCGGTTGCCGGGTCAGTGAGGCCGAACCGTCCGTAGTGGCTGTCGACGCTGGTGAGCATGAGAGACATGGTCTCGAGGAAGCCGAGCCCCGTGAGAACGCGACGGACGAGGCCGCAACCCTTCTCCAGGGGAAGCTCCGACCCCGAGGTATAGGTGGGGCAAATGGCGCGTTCGATCCGGTGAAAGCCGTATCCCATGGCCACGTCCTCCATGAGATCGACGTCGTGGAGAATGTCCGTCCGGTAGGCCGGGACGACGACCTCGAGCAGGGTCCCGCCGACCTCGGTCACGTCGTAGCGCATCTTGCGCAGCGATTCCGCCACCTCGGCGGTGGACAGGTCCATCCCCACCAGGGCCGCCGCGGATCGGGCGTCAAGGGTACGAACCTCTTCCGACATGTCAGGCGTGACCACCACCTCGCCGTCCGGATAGTGCATCTCCACCGACTCGATGGTCACCCGCGGATCCATCTCCACGATGCCACTGACCACGATGTTCACGCATCTCGAGACCAGGGTGCGGTTGAAGCCCGTCACATCGACGAAGAGGTTTCTCGTCTTTCCGGTCACCCGGGTCTCCTGGCTGTTGATGACGGGAGGGTTCGAGAGGACCTGGCCCTTCTTGTCCCGCAGGAGCGGATGGTGGGTGAACCCCTCCAGAAGGTGCCGGAAGTCGCGCCCCTTGGGATGCTCCTCGAGGATGCGGTGCGGGGTCACTGCCACCATTCCTGCCTCGGGAAGACCGTTGAGGGGCACGAACTCGACCCCCTTCGGATCGACCGCCTCGTAGTGCACCTCCGGATCCATGGTGTCGAGGTCATAGACGCCGATGGAGGCGTGCTTGCGGTTCCTGCCCAGGGCCCAGTGCAGGTTCTCCTGCATCTTCATGATGGTCTTGATGGCCTCGTCGTCGAGGGTCACTCCTCTGAGCACGGCGCAGGAGATGGCCGGCCGATAGGAAGTCGGCAGCGAGAGCCGGGGATCGACGGTGACCTTGACCTTGCCGCGGGCAACCGGATAGCGGGGGATTCCCGTCTCGAGCCCGAGGTAGCCCTTGAGGGCACGAGCCAGGCCTCCCACGTCGAAGAGATCGGGGCGCACGGGCAAGAGCTCGAGGCGGATCACCTCGAGGGGCTCCATCCGCTCGAGCTGGCCCGGTTGATCATAGCCACGAGCACAGCTCGCGCACCGGGACGGCGTCTCCTCGGTCTCCACGAGCTCCATGATGAACCCGCAGTGCCCGCACTTGTAGCGCAAGAGCTGGACGATGCCATCGACGTCGTTGCCGAGACGCTCGAGGTGGGTGAAGAGCTCGTCCGCGGGAATCTCCTTCCCGAGGAGTCGATTGAGGGCCGCGATGGGAACACCGACGACGGGCATGACTCTCTCCTCTCAGTCCACGAGCGGGGTTTCGCGCAGACGCCCCGCGCTGGCCCAGTAGAGGTGGCGGATGTCTTCGTAGCCATAGCGCAGCATGGCCAGGCGCTCGAGGCCCAGGCCCCAGGCCAGGACCGGGACCTCGCAGCCGAAGGGCCGGGTCACCTCGGGACGGAAGATCCCGCTTCCGCCCAGCTCGAACCAGTCCTTCCTCTTCTCGAAGTAGACGAAGACCTCGACGCTGGGCTCGGTGTAGGGGAAGTACGAGGGTCGGAACTTCACCCTGGGGAAGCCCATGCGACGGTAGAACTCGGCCAGAGTTCCCAGCAACGTGGTCAGGTTCGCCTTCTCGTCCACGATGATCCCGTCGACCTGGTAGAACTCCGGCAGGTGCTTGTAGTCGACGGTCTCCCGCCGGAAGACGCGCGAGACGCTGAAGCATTTGCGCGGCGGGTTCGGATTCTCGGCGATGGCCCGGATGGACGTGGCGGTGTTGTGGGTGCGCAGGATGGCCTGTCGCGCCTTCTTTTCATCCCAGGCGTAGCCCCAGCCCTTGCTGCCGGTGTCGCCTCCGTTCTCGTGGCAAGCCTTGACGGCGGAGACCCACTCGGCGTGGCCGGGAAGCGAAGCCTGGGCGGGCTTCTCCAGGAAGAACGTGTCCTGCATCTCCCGCGCCGGGTGATCCTGGGGCTGGAAGAGGGCATCGAAGTTCCAGAAGCCGGACTCGACGTAGGGTGATCGCTCCTCGCAGAAGCCCATCTCGATGAACACGTGCCGGGTCTCGTCGATGATCTTCTGCAACGGATGAGTCTTGCCCGGATGCTCGGGAGCCACCTGCAGCGCGATGTCGTACTCCTTGAGGAGGACGCTCTGCCACTCGCCGGTGGAGAGGAGGTTGCTGTCGAGCTGCGTCACCTCCCTCGCGGTTTCGACCCCCTCGCGGGCGACCTTCTTGCCGTCGGCGGTCACGACGAGCCGTCGCGTCCGACGCTCCTTGATGCGAAGCACCTTCTTGCGCGACCGGAGGTCGGCGTAGGGATCCGAGAGGCCGAGGGCGGCGAGCTCCATCACCCGGACACTCCCCCGCGAGGAGAGCTCATCGAGGAGCAAGGACGCCGAATCCTTCTCGTCGAGCCAGACCTTTCCCTTCTCGGTGAGGGCGAGCTCGGCTCCCTTCTTGTCGGCCACGCCGAGGGCGGTGAGGACCTTGAGGGAGCCACCCACCTCCTGGGGCTGGATCACGACACCCTGGGGCGCGTGCCGCGGCACCTCGGAGATGGTGGCGGTGCCCCCCGCGGCACGGAGGGCGAGGGCGATCCGTCTCTCGGGAAGGCCCTGAGCGGCGTAGCTCTTGCCGAGCTCGTCGAGCGCAACCTCTTCGTGGGTCTCCTCCTCGATGGTGACCAGGCCTTCGCGCTTGAGGTATTCGCCGGCGGCGGATACGAGCGCCTGATCGACCCCGAGGGCAGACGAGAGGTCGGGGACGGAGACGGCTCCCTCCTCCGCTTCCGCCACCGCGTGGAGTACCTTGGCCTGGGTCTCTTCCATGCGCCTCATGGCAATCCTCGTGCAGGTCGATGTTCCGGTCGAAACGACCGAATGGGTTGAACGCCCGATTGTCGCTTTCGGACGTTGGGCGGCTTGGGTTTAGGGGAAAAGGCGAGGCGACCCGGCACGAGCCCCTCTCGTTGACCGGCCATTGTGACATGGCTAGGATAACGCGAGAAGAAACCCCCGGAGGCCGGAGCGGCGGCAGCGCTTCGGGGGCCGCCGACGGAGGCCGGGGCCCCCGTTCGAGCGGAATCCACGCGGCCCGCCCTCAGGACTCTCCTCTCTCCATGGCGACCTGGCTCGACCGTTTCGTGGTTCGCACGCTCCCCCTCGTCCCCCGGGGCATCGTGCGCCGCTTCTCTGCGCGCTACATCGCCGGAGCGACCCTGGACGAGGCTCTCGCGGTCATTCGCTCCCTCAACGCCGAGGGCTTCATGGCCACCCTCGATATCCTGGGCGAGGACGTCACGCGGGCCGACGAGACCGAGCAGGCGGTGGGCGAATACCGGGAGGCCCTGTCGGTCATCGGCAAGACCGGGGTGGACGCCAACATCTCGGTCAAGCCCACCCAGCTCGGCCTGAAGCTGGATCCGGCGCTGTGTCTCCGCAACTTCCAGGGTCTCTGCGAAGCGGCGAGGGAGAAGAACATCTTCGTCCGCCTCGACATGGAGGATACGAGCTGCACCGGCGCCACCGTCGATCTGTGCCTCGAGCTCCGGGAGCAGTTCGAGAACGTCGGTGTGGCCATCCAGGCCTATCTCCGTCGGTCGTTCGGCGACGTACAGCGGCTGGCCCGGGCCCGGGTGAACGTCCGGCTCTGCAAGGGAATCTACGTCGAACCCCGGTCTCTCGCCTTCAAGGACCCCGCGGTCATCAACCGGAGCTACATCGAGCTCCTCGATCACCTGCTCTCCTCGGGATGCTACGTGGGAATCGCCACCCACGACGAGAGGCTCGTCTTCGAGAGCGAGAGGATCGTGCGCCGGCTGGGGCTCACCCGGAAGCAGTACGAGTTCCAGATGCTCCTCGGCGTCGACCAGCAGCTCCGGGAGATCATCCGCGACCAGGGCCACCGGCTGCGCGTCTACATTCCCTATGGTCGCGACTGGTATGCCTATTCGACGCGACGGCTCAAGGAGAACCCGGCTCTGGCCTCCCACATCATCCGGTCGTTCTGGAGGCGGAACGGGCGATGAGAGAAGCCAGGAGCCCGCTCCTCTTCCTGGGCTGCACCCTGGCTCTCTACGGCATTCTCGTCCCGGGGTCGACGATGCCCGTCGTGCTGTCCTTTCTCTCCTACGCGGCCCTGCTCCTCGGTGGAGCCTGGCTCGGAGGACGGCTGGGGACGGTGGAGGCCGAGCTCCGCACGCGGAGAAGCGGCGGTGGGGCAGGCGATCCCCACGAGAGCGCGGGCCGGCCCGTCGGGCCCGGAGTCATGCTGGCCGGGATCGGGATGCTCCTCCTCGCCGGACTCGTGCTCCTCGTGCTGCAAGTCCTTCTCGCGCCCGATCCTCGTTCCCTCCCCGAGATCCGTCGCGCCCCCCACTCCCGATGGCTCGTCCCCGTCCTGCTGATCGCCGCCACGCTCCTCCTGGCGAGCCGACGCGGAGCCCTGCGCCCCGGGTCGCGAGAGGGTGCGCCGACCCGTGCCTATTCCACCGGCTTTCTTTCGCTTGCCGTCTCGCTCTTCCTGCTCTTTCTGCCCGTGACGCTCGCCACCGGGATGCCCACCGACCCGGGGACGTTCGAGCATCCGCTGATGTTCGGATGGGCGTGTCTGGTGGGGCTCGGCGGAGTCGGGTTCGAGGTGTGGACAGGCAGGCGGCGAGGGAGGTCCTCGGGATGACCCCGATCTACCTCGACCACGCCGCCAGCACTCCCGTCGACCCCCGCGTGCTGGAGGCCATGCTGCCCTTCTTCTCCACGAGGCCCGGGAACGCCTCGAGTCCTTTCCACGCGGCCGGCGTCGCCGCCCGCGAGGCGGTCGAAGCGGCGCGCCGTCAGGTGGCTCACGCCGTCGGGGCGCATGCGGACGACGTCCTCTTCACCGCTTCCGCCACCGAGGCCGACAACCTCGCTCTCGTCGGTACGTCGGAGTGCGAGGGGGACGCGCGCCGGATCGTCACCGCGGTCACCGAGCACGATGCGGTCCTGGCCTGCTGTTCGGCCCTGGAGCACCGCGGCTTCGAGATCGTGCGGCTTCCCGTCGACTCCTGCGGACGCCTCGACCTGGCTTCACTCGCACGGGCGCTCGACCCGCCGACCCGTCTCGTCTCGCTCATGGCCGGCAACAACGAGACGGGAACGCTGCACCCTCTCGCGGACATCGGACGCATCGCTCGCGAGAGAGACGTCCTCTTCCACAGTGATGCCGCCCAGGCGGCGGGGAAGATCCCGCTGTCGATGGAGGAAGCGCACGTTGACCTCCTCACCCTCTCGGGGCACAAGATCCACGGACCCAAGGGTGTGGGGGCACTGGTGGTGAACGCGAGGGCACGCCGGTGGCTCCGGCCCTTGCTCCACGGAGGTGGGCACGAGGGTGGCCTCCGACCCGGCAGCCACAACGTGCCGGGAATCGTCGGCCTGGGCAAGGCGCTGGAGATTGCCGCCGGAGAGACAAGACGGGAGTCGTCGCGGATCGCGGCTCTCCGCAATCGTCTCGAGGAGCGGCTCATGACCGCTCTGGCCGGCGTCACCGTCCGCGGCGACCGGGACCGCCGGCTTCCTCACATCTCGTCGCTCACGATCGAGGGCGTGCACGCGGAGTCGCTCCTCCTCTCTTGCCCGGAGGTCGCCTTCTCGGCGGGGGCCGCCTGCTCCTCGGGAACCCAGGAGCCCTCGCATGTCCTCGTCGCGATGGGCCTGACCCCGCAGGAGGCGCTCTCCACGATCCGCTTCGGCCTCGGACGCTTCACCACGGAGGCGGAAATCGACCGCGCCGTCGCGATCGTCACCGCGGCGGTGGCGCGGCTGCGCCGGCTCGCCGGAAGCTGAGCCGCGCGGGCTCCTCAGGGATTCACGATCACCTCGATCCCGTTCATGATCGCGGTGGCGCCGTTGGGACCGAAGCTGTCGCGGATGATCCCCTGGATGTAGAAGGAGAAGTCTGCGCGAGGCAATCCGCTCAGGCTGAGGAGCTGGACCGGGGCGGGATCGGTCGGACGCTGGGGCCAGTTCTCTCTCCCCAGCACGCGGGGGAAGCCGATCGAGTTGGCGATGTGGCGCGGTCGGGGCAGGTCCCCGGGAATGATCGGGGTGGGATTCCCGATGAACCCCAGCCCGGCCGGCATGCGCCGCACCGATTCGCGCGTGGGCACCTTGGTCCAGGTCCAGACGGTGATGGGAGCCGGCCCCATCGGGTTGGAGGGAGGAGCCAGCACGGAGATGTCGAAGGGATCCCCGGGCCGGACCGTGAGCTGGCGGAGTCGTCCGAACCCGGCCGACCCGTTCACGAAGAGGACATCGACGGGCGGGCCGGCAAGGGCATTGACCGTTCCGAGACGACAGTCGATGTGGGGAATGAAGGACCGGTTGTAGAGAATGGAAACGCCACTGGCTGCGGCCACGGCGATGTCGAGATCACCATCGACATCCAGGTCCTCGATCAGTATCTGTCTCGGCACGCCTCCCACCCGGTAGCTCCCGATCGGCGCGAACCCTCCTTGCCCGTCTCCGAGCAGGATGGCGACCGCCTCCGACGTGAATCTTCCGGCCACCAGGTCGAGGTGACCGTCTCCGTTCAGGTCTCCCAGAGCCGTTCCACGGACGAAGAATCCGTTGAAGACCCTCACCGGAGTACCGATGGTCCCGTCACCGTTGCCGGGCAAGATGAGGATCCCGGAGGATCGATGTGCCACCAGCAGGTCGAGGTGGCCGTCCTCATCGACGTCGCCCATGGACATCGGCTCCGGCCACGCATCGACCGGGACCAGGTTCTGGGGTGCAGACAGGTTTCCCGTACCATCACCGGCGAGGAGGTGGTAGTCGGTGCCGCCGCTGAAGCTCTCGTTCACTCCCGCGAGATCGAGGTGCCCATCCTCGTTGAAGTCCGCCATTGCGTGAAACGAGGTGGACCGCGGCGTGAAGAGGATCGGCAACGCCGAGAACGTGCGACCCCCGGTTCCCGGGAAAACACTCACGGATCCGGTCCCGCAGCGGACGAGATCGAGCATGCCATCCTCGTTCAGGTCGCCCCACAGCACGACGTCCGCAAACTGCGTGCTGCAGGTGCAAGCCTGGACTCCTGTCGTCTCCGGAAAGCCACCCGTGCCGTCGCCGTACTTCACCTTGACCACGTGACCCGGACCCATCATGGCCAGATCGAGATGGCCGTCATCGTCCACATCCACCAATCTCGTGGGCGCCACCGCCTCCGTCAACGTGCCGAGAGGAGCCAGGCTCGCGACATCGACACCGCGCAGAACGTCCGTGGCACCGGACACCGTGCTCCGGGCTCCCGAGATGAGGTCGGGCAGACCATCCTCGTTGACATCTCCGACCACGATGACCTCCGAGAAACCGGTCACGTCGTGGTGGGGTGCGCTGGCGAAGCGTCCCTCGCCTGCCCCGAGAATCAACGAATAGGAGCTCTCGGTTCCGATGAGGAGGTCCGGCACCCCGTCCTCATCGCAGTCGCCGACCGCGAACGCGTCGGGCATGGTCGGAACGGAATCGGTCTGCGTGAAACCACCCTGACCATTGCCACGCAAGACCGTGAGGCCGTCGTTGGTGCGCGCCACCACATCCGGGATTCCATCCCTGTCGACATCGACGGCAAGGATGCCGAAGGTGGGCCCCACTCCAGGATCGTGGAAGGATTCCACGAATCCGAGGGTCCCATCTCCGAGGAGAACCCTGAGGCCAGCGGCATGGACCGCAACATCAGGGATCCCGTCGCCATCGAAGTCGGCGGTGGCAAGATCGGTGACCCTGTTCACGCCCGGCAGCTCCCTGATCTCGACAAAGCCTCCGGCGCCGTCCCCTCTCATGATGGCGAGACGAAGGATGTCGCAGTCATGAGCACCACACTCCCGAGCATCGATGATCCCCAGATCCATCCGGCCGTCGAGGTCGAAGTCGGCCGCCACGGGCAGATTGGGGAAGCCGTTCCCGCTCTGGTTGGGATCGAAGACCTGGGGCGTCGCGAAGCCACCGGCTCCGTCATTGAGGAAGACCTGCACCGTGGCCGTCATGCCCACGAGATCGGTGTGACCATCGCCGTTCAGGTCCGCTGCCACGGGCCGACGGAAGGACGCATTCGATCCCAGGGACACCAGGCCCGTCAGCCCGCCGGCGCCGTCGCCAAAGTAGACGGAGAGGGTACGGGTCGTGCTGCCCAGGATGGCCAGATCGAGGTTCGAGTCCCCGTCGAAATCGGCGACGACCATGGAGTCACTGACGTCGATGCTGTCGGGTGCGCCCAGAAAGGAACGAACCGGGAAGTCTCCCGCCCCGTCACCAAGCCGGACGAAGATCCTCTCCGACGGGAACCAGACCGCTCCGATCCAGTCCAGGTGCCCGTCCGCGTTCATGTCGGCGAGAACACCGGCGCGCAGCCTCCCTTCGACATCGTGGCTGGACGCACCGTCAAAGGTGACCTGGGCCGCGCTGGACGCTGCGGCGAAGAGAACGCACCCCATGACGAGGACGACGATCCGCTGAACCATGATGATGCTCCGATCCTCTGGCCCTGGAGAGACGATCCGTCGTGCTCCCTCCCGTGAGGAGCAGATCCATCCCGGTCATAGTGGGGCGAGGCGCGGAATCGATCAACGGAAACCTGGCGAGCGATCGGCGGCCGCCGCAAAGCGGCACGGGAGAGACGGCGCCCGGTCCTCAGAGGCCGAGCTTCCTTCTCCGCTCGACGTCACCGGTCGAGTTGTGGCTCCAGTAGTCATCGAGGAGGGTGTGGGTCCTCCGGGCGCGGGTGACGAGACCCGCCGACTTCTCGCTGCTGCTCGCGATCTCCTCCCACCCCTCGATGCGGTGGGGAAAGGTCGACCCGAAGCGGATCGCGAGCTCCCGGCCCGTATCCCGGTAGACCACGCGGTAGACGCGCTGACCCTCTCCCGCGTCCTCCAGGGTGGCGGTGGCCCTCTCCACCGCGAACGGCCGGTGTGAGAACCGCTGGGCGATGCCCGAGGGGATGATGCGAATCTCACCCGTGGGAAGGGAGCGGGGATCGATGCGAACCCGCGTCCACATCTCGTCCTCGAGCCAGACCGCTTCGAGGTCGAAGGTCTGGTCCCCCTCGCGCTCGAAGTAGGAATAGGTCTGGAACCGGTAGCGGGTGCCGCGCAGGTTGGCCTGGGTGAAGACGTGGCCGCACCACTCCTGCATGGAGGTCGTGGTCTTGAGACTGCGAGGCTGCCTTGCGCTCTCGATCGGCGTGAACACCGAGGTCATGACGGAATAGGGATAGATGCCGGTCAGGAACGAGCGGGTGTGGTTCAGCTTGAGGACCGGGATGGCCCCCGTGCTGGCTCGATCCGTGGAGTCGGCCTTGACCTGCTTCTCGGGAAGGAAGTCCTCGGTGACGAAGACGAGCACGGCCTGGCCCGGGTGGATCTCGCCGTAGCGGGACTGCGAGAGCTCGTAGCGGCTGATCTCCGCCTTTCCCTGGTACCAGTAGCTGCCGAACTCGCCGACGACGGGGGGCGAGCTCCCTCCGCCGGGGGCAACGAGGAGAAGCGCTCCGCCCAGCAGCGTCGTCGCCCGCCACATGCTCTTCGACATAAGGACCTCCGGTTAGCGGCCCGTGCCTCCGAACCGCAGGCTCCTCGAGCCGACGAAGGAATCGGTCGCCGTCCGGTCCACGGTAACAAGGGTCGCCCCCCCGGCAACGGGAGTCCGGGTCACGGCGCCGTCCGGCCAGCGCACCTCGACCTCCCGAGCCACACCCTTCTCACCCAGGCCAAACGAGAGAAGCGGGCTCGATTGGGACAAATAGGACCCGCCGGCAGAGACCTCGCCGATCCGCATCGATCCGTCTTCGAGGTGGAGGGTCACGAGCGAGCCCACCGAGGTGGGATTTCCCGGGAAGTCCCGCAGCCGGACCGCCAGCGTCCTGCCGGAGGACACCCGGCTCTCGAAGCCCTCGAGCCGTCCGTCGTTGACCGACACGAGGAAGTCGAGGCGACCGTTCCCGTCGAGATCGAGGGTGGCGAGCGCCATGGCATCCCCTCCCACCACGAGGCCGCTCCGGTGGGGCCACACCGCCTCGAAGGTCGGCCCCCCCGCCCCACCGCGCCCGAGGAGGAGCAGGCTCACTCCACCGTCCATGTGGCCCGTCTCGGGCTCGCGCGAGTGGTAGTTCTGCACCAGATAGACGTCGGGGATGCCGTCGCCGTTGGCCTCCACCACCGCCACGCCATATCCGGGTGAGATCTGGGCGATCCGGTCGAGGGGACGGAACGAGAACCGCGCCGAACCCTCGTTGACGAGGATGCCGCTCCGCAGCTCGGTCGCCATCACGGAGACGGCCTGGTCCAGACATCCCGGCGTGTAGATCCCCGCCAGGTCCGACGAAGCGAACTCGTGGAAGGTCGGAAACTTCTCCCGCAGAAAGGGCATGGCGTTCGAGCTGCAGCTCCGCCCGCGAACGGGGAGGAGATTCTCCCCGTCGACCTTGGCCTCCACGAGCTGCCTCGTGCCGTCTCCCATGTCGCCGTAGAAGAGCCGCGCCGGCTTCTTGTGGGAAGGCTGCCCGTACTTGGAATTCAGGCCGGCGTTCGTGACCACGTAGTCCATGTCGCCGTCGGAATCGAGATCTCCCGCGGCGATCCCGTTCCACCAGCCCGACAGGTCCTCGAGGCCGGCGTCGAAGGTGCGATCCTCGAGCTTGTCACCGCGGCTCAGGTAGAGCTTCACCGGACCCCACTCATGGGTCACGAGGAGGTCGACCCGTCCGTCCCCGTCGGCGTCGGACCAGATCGCTCCCGTCACGAGCCCGGTCGACCCCAGTCCGGGTGCCACCTCGCCCGTGACGTCGGTAAAGCGGCCCCCCACGTTGCGGAGGAGACGGCTCATCGGTGTCACGGGATACTCGCCAGGAACGGAACGACTGCCCACGAAGAGATCGAGATCGCCATCCTGATCGAAGTCGGCCGCCGCCACGCAGGACCCGCTGTCTCTCAGGTCAGGAAGAGCTCCGCTCTCCGCGCGGGTGAGCCCTCCCTGTCCGTCGTTCAGGTAAAGACGGTCCCGGAAGACCTCGGCTCCCGGCTTCTCCTCCACGCCGCCGCTCACCACGTAGAGATCGAGGTCACCATCGGCATCGGCATCGAGGAAGACCGCTCCCATGTCCTCGCACTCGACATCGTTCTGGAAAGCCGACACCACCTGGCGCTCCCATCCGTCTCCCCGGCGCAGGCAGAGCGAGCCCGCCTGTCCCGCCGCTCCCCCCACGTAGACATCCTCGTGTCCGTCACCGTCGACGTCGCCCACGGCGAGCCCGGGCCCGAGGCGCGAGAGCTGCTGGGGGAGGAGGAACTGCACCTTGTAGTCGTCGTATCGCCGCTCCTGATGCCGGACCTCGGGTGTTCTTGCCGATGGAGTGAACAGCGTCGGTTCCACCGCCTCTGCCTCTCGACGAGGTGGCGCTCCCTCCGGCTCACGAACGGTGTAGAGCCGCCCGGGCTCGAGGCCGGTGAAGCTCTGGACGTGTCCGCTCGGCCAGCGCACCTCGAGCCGATCGATGCGGGTCCTGTCCCCCAGCCCGAAGTGGGCGATCGGCTCGTTGGTGGAGAGGAATCCCCGGGCAAGAGTCAGGTAACGCACCTGGATCTCGTCCCCGGTTTCGACCTTCACGAGGGCGCCGATGCCCTGGCGGTTGCCGTGGGTCCCCTCGAGGCGCACCAGAACCCGATTCCCCTCCGTCGATCGGTTCCTGTACACGAGGATGGGCTCCTCGAAGCTGTTCACCACGAGATCGAGGTCACCATCGCGATCGAAATCGGCCATGCCCGCTCCGAAGCTGACCCCGAAGTGGTCCAGACCCCACTCCTTTCCCTTCTCCTCGAAGCGAAGATCGCCCAGGTTGCGGTAGGCCAGGTTGTGGCTCGACTTCTTGGGCTTTTCCCGCCAGAAGCGACGTCCCTCCGGCGTTGCCTTGCCCCCGAGGGCCTCCACTTCCATGTCCAGATCGCTGTTCGAGAAATCCCGGGTCATGCCGTTCGAGATGTAGACATCCTCGCGCCCGTCGTTGTCGAGATCGGCGAACTTCACCGACCAGGTCCAGTCGGTGCTGTCGAGGTCAGCCATGTGGGCAATCTCGAGAAAGCGCTCCGTCCCGCTGTTGAGATACACCGCGTTCCTCATGTACTGGGGCGGCACGAAGTAGGTGAGCATCCATCCCACCTGGGACATGTTGCCCATGCCCATCTTCTGCTCGTAGTGGTTCGTCCCCGACATGTCGGAAGCCATGAGGTCCAGGAGACCGTCGTTGTTGATGTCGCCGGTGTCGGATCCCATGGAGAACCAGGGTGTGTGGGGCAAGGCCATCACCGAGACGTCGCGGAAGGTGCCGCCCTGGTTGCGATAGAGGTGGTCGGTGCCCACGAAGTCATTGGCCACGTAGAGATCCGGGTCACCGTCGTGGTCGTAGTCCCAGAAGGTGGCGGACAGCCCCATGTCATTGCCCGCGAATCCGACCTCCGCGGCCATCTCGACGAATCGCGGCTTGCCCGTGGCCGGGTCGAGTCCCTCGTTGCGGTAGTAACGGTCGCGCTGCCCGATGTCGCGAGTGACGAACTGCTTCCCGTTGGGCCGGGTGAGCACGGCCACGAACTCCGAGACCTCGTCGGGGACGACGTACTTCCCGTCCCTCTCCACGAGCTCGTAGTCGCCGGGATCACGGGCCGCCCATCGATGGGTGAGGAGGTAGCCGTCGAGGTCCCCGTCGAGATCACAGTCGGCGAACGCCATCATCACGGAGGCACCGCGGAAGGCGAGCCCCAGATCCTCCGCGCACTCGGTGAAGGTGCCGTCCCCGTCGTTCAGGTAGACGTGGTTGGGAGCGTCATAGAGACAGAGGAAGAGATCGAGGTCGCCGTCGCCATCGAGGTCGGCGAAGGTCGCGCCCGCCGCCCATACGTCCTCCGCGGCCACCCCGGCCGCCTGCGTCACGTCCTCGAAGCGGAAGCTGCCCCGGTTGCGATACAGCCGGGAGCCTCCGTGTTGGCGGGTGAGAAAGAGATCGGGCCAGCCGTCGCCGTCGTAGTCGCCGACGCAGACCCCTCCCCACAGCATGGCCGTCTCGAAGTCCTTGTCGAAGTCCTCGGGCAGCATCCAGCGGTGACGGAAGTCGATGCCGGTCCTCCCGGGGGAGAGGGCTTCGAACGACGTCCCGACCCCGAGCCCGGAATCGCCGCCGTCCTTCGGGAGGAGGGGCTCGGAGCGAATCTCCGGGACCTCGGGGAGCGGCGTCGACGTGCCGCTGCATCCGGCGAGGAGTCCCGCCAGCACCACCAGGATCCCGGCACGTCCCGCCCGGGACCCGCCGAGCGAGTCGGCTCCGCTCATTTTCCACCCCTTGTTGCCCCGGGGCCCGGCCCGGGGGCTGTCCTCGCCAATCGGCACATCGAGGGCCCTTCCCCTCACCTGAGGGGGGCCACTGTCTCTCGGACCGTCCATTAGACCCCAAGGGTCCCGGTCTTGTCAAAAAGCCGGGCTGGACAGGGGGGTTCCCGATCCGGAGGATGGGAGGGTCCGTGTCCGGCGGACGTCCGCTCCGGACACGGGGGGCTCGCCCACGAACCGCACGAAAGGAGGGGCTCATGGAGATGCCCAGGCCTACCCCCACTCAGGACAAGCTGCTCAAGCTGGTCGGCTCCTGGGAGGGGGAGGAAAAGGTCCATCCCTCCCCCTGGGATCCACGGGGAGGTACCGCCCGCGGCAAGGTCACGAACCGGGTGGGGGTCGGGGGTTTTGCCGTGATCCAGGACTATATCCAGGAGAGGGACGGCTGGCCGGCCAACTTCGAGGGACACGGAGTCTTCCGCTACGACGCGGAGCTCGCGTCCTACCTCCTCCACTGGTTCGACTCCATGGGGATGGCCCCCAACGTCTACCGCGGAGACTTCGAGGAGGACGTTCTCACGCTCACTGCCGACATGCAGATGGGCTTCAGCCGGGCCACCTTCGACCTCTCCCGGGACAAGAGCTACTCGTTCACCATGGAGGTCTCGGGCGACGGCATGGAGTGGACGACGTTCATGGAGGGGACCTACCGGAAGACCGGCTAGGCCCCCTCCGTCTCACGGATCACTGCGAATGGGTCCCGTGGTGCTCCCGGATGTGCTTGAGGTCGTCGTCGCCGAAGTAGGCTGCGGCGAACTTGTCGAGGTTCTCGCGCAGATGCGCACAGTGAGCCACGTCGGTCGTCTGCTTGGCCTTCATGGCGTGCAGCATCATGCCGTGAAGGCTCGTGAGCTGGTCCACGTACTTCTTGCTCTCCGGCTTCACTCTCTGGGTCATGAAGTACTGCGTCACCGTGTGCTGGATCTTGGTCGCGTGCTCTTCCTTGTTGCCGATCCAGCGCACGAGCTGGTTGTAGTTGACCGGGGTCTCCTTCTGGAGCTTCTCGATCTCCGTCATGGACTTCTCGACGGTGGTGATGTCCTCGTAGAGGAGCTCCACCCGCATCGTGTCGCCATAGATCCCGCACGGGATCTCGCAGTGGGAGAGGACGACCTTGCACGCACCAACCACGAAGGCGAGTCCCACTCCGCAGGCGAGTGCGATCCTGACCGCTGTCTTCATCTGAGCTTTCCTCCGTTCTACAGCCATCGACGACACCCCGCCGCGGCGCGACCCTCGCGCCACGCGGAGCGACTCTCGGGGCGCGTCAGTTTAGCAGGAGCTCGACGGGAAGTGGCCAGATGTCGAAGGTGAGAGACTCCTCACCCAGGCGTAGACCGTGGAGCGTGCCCCCCGGTCAGGGAGCCCGCGCTCACTCGGGTTGCCGGGGGTAGTACCAGGCACCCACGTCGCCGTAGCGGTAGTCGCCGCCCGGAAACGACTCTCCCCACACGAGGACTCCGGGCGCGTCGTCCTCGTGTTGTTCGGGCAGAATCGACTCGGGATCCACGAACAGGGGGCTCCAGGAGTCGAACAGATCGGAGTTGCTCCAGAGGAGCCCGTTCGACCACATGATCCCGTCGCCATCCACGGAGTCACCCGCGCCTTCGTTCGAAAAGGCCCAGAGGATCCCGTCCGACCAGAGGACGCTGTTGTCCTCCCCGGCATGGGACCAGACGATGCCGTTGGCGTACGCCGGCTGCTTGAAGACCATCAGCGAGTCGAACCAGGGCTCTCCGTTGGCCCAGAGGATCCCGTTCGACCACATGATTCCGTTCCCCCACACGATGCCGTTGCTCCACACCAGCCCGTTGGACCACATGATCCCGTCGCCCCAGGCGAAGGTCGAGCCCCAGTAAACCTGCTCGCCGTCGATGAAGGTGTAGGGAAGGATGGCGCCTACCAGGTCCTCCGGCGAATTTCCGTTGAGCCAGAGCTGCCCCGGCGCGACCGAGTCCGAGTCGGGGCGAACCGCGGTCGCGAGCCGTACCGCGCCCTCGGTGTTGAGAAGCCCCGATCCCTGGGAGAGGAGGTCGGGATCGGTCATCTTCTCCGCGGTGTAGAGGAGGATGGCCTTGACCGCACTGGGAGTCAGGGATGGATTCGCCTGGAGCATCAGGGCCACCGTACCGCTCACCATCGGGGTCGACATCGACGTCCCGCTCAGGACCATGTACTCATTCTTGTGCTTGCCCCGGGGCACGGTGAGGTTCTCGTAGTTCTTGGCGAGGTAGCTGTGACTGGCCTGACAGTTCACCAGTCGATCTCCGGGGGCGACCAGGTCCGGCTTGATCAGACCATCGATCGCGGTCGGTCCGCGGGAGCTGTAGAGGGCGACCTCGTCGTCGCTGCGGGCCACGGTACCGTTGGTCTTGCTGGCCCCCACCGTGATGACCCAGGGGGCATTCCCCGGCGAATTGATGCCGCCGTAGAGGATCTGCCCGTCGCTCTCGCCGTGGTTGCCGGCCGAGCAGGCGACGGTGATTCCGGCCTCGACGGCCCGGGCACAGGCCAGGGTCAGGGGGTCGGTCTCGTAGGACTCGAACACCGGATGGCCCAAGGAGAGGTTCATGACCCGGACGTTGCAGATGTCGCGGACCGCGATGACGTAGTCGATGGCCTCGATCACCGTACTGGCAAAGCCGAGTCCGTCGTCGTCGAGCACGCGCAGATTGAGAACGGTGGCTCCGGGAGCGATGCCGACGATGGGCACGGTATCGTTTTCGCCCCGGGTGGTCATGCCGTTGGACCCGAAGATGCCCGTGACGTGGGTTCCGTGTCCGTACTTGTCCTTTCCCTTGTTGCCGGACTTCACGAAGTCGACGCTGAGGATCCGCTCCTTGACATCGACGTCGACGTCGACGCGCTCCTCCATCCGATCCTTGAGGTCCTTGAGGGTGTCCTTGTAATCCTTCTTGTCCTCGCGGTCGATCTCGAAGTCGTGGTGGCCCTTGTCGACGCCCGAATCGAGGACGGCGATGGTGACACCAGCGCCGTCGTATCCCTCGCCGGTGACGGCATCCGGCCAGACCTGATCGGCGCCAATGGCCCGGGCCGCGATGTCGAGGTTGGCGCGCATCCGGGTGTCGAGCGAGAGGCGGGTGACCATGCCCTCACCGGCCAGGGCCAGGAGAGTCTGCGGGCTCTCGATCTCGAGGACGGCCGCCCCGATGAGCCCCAGGTCCTTGGTGGCTCTGGAGCCTCTCTCGGTGACCCACCGGCGAAGCTGGCCGAGAGCCTCTTTCCCCTCCAGACCCGGAACCTCCACCTGGACGATCACCCGGAGGGGGAGCGGGGGAGTGGACCGGTCGAGGAGGGCGACGAGATCGCGGGACATCTTGGCGCGCGGATCGGCGGGAGAGGAACTCTCGCCTGCCTCCTCTCCTTGTCGTGCCGGCTCCCCGGAATCTGCCGGAAAAGCCCGGGAAGGTGGAGCGCAGGGGTCGACGACCGCGGCAGGTCGCGCCGTCGGATCGTCGCCCGGGATCGAGCTGGCAACCAGAGCGTCCTCGGAGACCGGCGGATTCGTGGAATCCCCCCCGGGGACGAGGAGGAACAGCCCCGCCACCATCAGGAGGGAGAGACCGACGAGCTTCCGGGATCGATTGGTCGAACGGACATGATTCATGGGGCGCTCCTTGAAGGCAGCCCCTTCGCCCTACCCTCGCCGATGCAATCACAGTGCATCGCGTCGACAATCCTACGAGCCGATCGCCCAGAAGAGCACCGGCATCCACGTGTAGAGTACCGTGCCCGTCCATGCGGAATCCCCGGGCGGGCCCCCGGGTTTTCCCCTACCCCGGGCGCCGGTGGCCTCTCAGCCCCCCCACTCCTTGCGCCGCTGCCCGTCGGGCAGCCGGTGGACACCGCCCTCGAACCGCTCCTGGATCCGGCGGTACTGGGCGGCCACCTCGCTGCGCGGCGTCCAGTCGTCGAGATAGTGCACCCCCTTGACCCGCGCCTGGAGCAGCTCCTTGGTGCAACCGAAGCACGGGCGCATGGTGGTGTAGAGGATGGACCCGTCGACGCCGATGCCGAAGCGGGCCGAGGTCAGGAGGGTATTCTGCTCGGCGTGGACGCAGATGCACTGGTCGTAGCCGCTTCCCGGCGGATAGTCTCCTCCACGATTGGCGCAGCGCTCGCATCCACCCTCGTCGCAGTTGGGCATGCCCGAAGGAGTGCCGTTGTACCCGGTGGCGATCACCCGGTCCTCGAGCACGAGCACCGCCCCCACCCTCGTACCGAGGCACTTGGCCCTCTCGCGCACCGCGATGGCGAGGTTCATGTAGTACGCGTGTCGATCAATGCGACGGGGAACGCTCATGCGATCAGCCCAGCCGCCGCGCCACGTCGAGCGCGGAGTAGGTGAGGATCACATCGGCGCCGGCCCTCTTGATGGCGAGGAGGATCTCCGCCGTGACCGCCTCCTCGTCGAGCCAGCCCATCTTTGCCGCGGCCTTCACCATGGCGTACTCGCCGCTCACGTTGTAGGCCGCCACCGGCACGTCGACACGAGCCCGCACCCGGGTGATCACGTCGAGATAAGCCAGGGCCGGCTTCACCATGACGATGTCGGCACCCTCCTCCACGTCGAGCACGGCTTCCATCTCGGCCTCGCGCGCGTTGGCGCCGTCCATCTGGTAGGTCTTCTTGTCTCCGGCGCGCGGCGCCGAGTCGAGAGCGTCGCGGAAGGGCCCGTAGAAGGCCGAGGCGTACTTGGCCGAGTAGGCGAGAATGCCCGTCTCGACGTGGCCCGCCCGATCGAGTGCCCGCCGGATGGCGCCCACCCTGCCGTCCATCATGTCGGACGGCGCCACGAAATCTGCGCCCGCCTCGGCCTGGGAGACCGCCATGCGGGCCAGCACCTCGAGGGTCGGATCGTTGACGATGCGACCCTCCTCGACGATTCCGTCATGGCCGTCGCTCGAGTAGGGATCCATCGCCACATCGGTGATGACGAGAAGATCCGGCAGGGCGTTCTTGAGCTCCCGCACCGCCCTCTGAAGGAGACCGTCGGGATTGGTGGACTCGGTGGCCAGCCGGTCCTTCCGGGCGTCTTCGACCCGGGGAAAGAGAGCCACCGCGGGAATGCCCAGCGAGAAGGCCTCGCGCGCCTCCTCGACCAGCGCGTCCATTCCCAACCGGTGTCGCCCCGGCATGGAGGGGATGTCCTCCCGGCCTCCCCTCTCGTCGATCACGAACTGGGGCAGGATGAAGTCGGCCGGGGTGAGCTGGGTTTCCCGGACCATCCTGCGGATGGCGTCGGTGCGCCGGTTCCTGCGGGGCCTTCGGGTGATGGAGGGGGGCTTGTCGTTCATGCTGCGAGGCTCGCGCCCGCGGGGACTCCTGTCAACCCCCCTCGAGAGCCGCCACCCGCTCGAGGACGGCGGGGAGGAGCGCTTCGGCGACCACGGCATTGCCCGCGGCGTTGATGTGGGTGTCACGGAGGTGATAGACGCGCTGCCGGCTCCAGGCCTCCCGCAGAGGGTCGAGAACGTCCACGACCCTGGCGCCTTTCTCCCTGGCCCAGGCGGCGATGCGGTCCTGGGGATACCGCAGCTCGATCCGGGAGGGTGGCGCGGGGTGCCGGGCCAGGATCTCGGCGCGGAGAGAATCGTTGACCTGGAACTCGTCGGGAAGCACCAGCACGAGCAGACGCTCGCCGAGCCTTTCCTGCATCGAGTCCAGGAGCTCGAGGAAGCCCTCCATCCGCCGCACCGTGACGGGGTCGTCGGGATCGAGGACCTGGATCCTGGACCTCTCGATGCGGCAGAACTCCTCCTCGGGAAAGGTCGGAATCTCCAGGGACGGATCATGGATGTAGGGGGGCGTCCCCCGTTGATCCTGTGCCCTGCGGCCGATGGCCGCGGCCTCGACGCCTCCCGGCGAGCTTCCTCTCAGAACGGCGAGGATCCGCCTCGGCACCGTGACCACGAGCCAGTCGTCGAGGGTGAACCTCCGGCGACGAGGCGGCTTGCTCTCGAGAATGTCGTTGCCGACGAACACTGCGACCACCACCAGGCTCGGATGCAGCGGGAGGATCTCCGTCTCCATCAGGTGGGCGTACTCGAACATGCCGATCCCGGGAACGCCGAAGTTATCGACGGCCACGCGCCGATGGCCTTCTCCTCGCGCCGCCTGGAGCTCTTTCTCCAGAATGCTCACGAAGTTGAACTCGTAGGGCACGATGCCCACCGTGAACGAGTCTCCCACCACCGCCACCAGGAGATCGGTGTCCTCGGCCTCGAAGAACTCCTCGTCGTGGTAGCCCCGGCTGTTCAGATAGAAGTCGAAGTATCGGGTTCCGGGCGCGTAACGGAGCGCCTCGAGGTTTCGCTCCACCGAGGCCCCGAGGAAGAGTGGTGATGGAGAGATGCGGCTCAGAAGCGACAGCGCCATCTCGCCCACAAGAAGCAGGACGAGTGCGTTCATGAGCACGATGTCGAGAACGAGCAGGGCCCCCCTCTTCCTCGCTCCCTGGTCTGCCCGGACCAGGAGCAGGGAGGTCGTCCACAGGACGAGGTAGAGCAGGAGGAGGGTGTGGAAGAGAGCCCGGTGGACCTCTTCCTTGTCGGGAGAGAGGATGGAGAGCTTGGCCAGGGTGGCGAGGATGAGGGCGAAGAGGACCGAATAAAGGCCCCAGCGAACCCGGGCCGCGGTGATCCTTCTCCGGCGCAGGGCAAGAAAGATGAACCCGGCCGCGGCCAGGACCGACAGCAGGATCCAGGCCCCGTGGAGGATCCGGGACGAGCGACCGCCCTCCTCGAGCAGCTCCAGCCGATGACGGAGGAAGTCCGAGACGGCCCAGACCAGGGCGGAGGCGAGCACGCACAGGGCCGCCAGCCAGCCCCCGATCCCTCGCCCCGTGCCCGCTTCCTTTGCCGCGGCCACCGGTTTTTCCTTCATTCAAACCCTTTCGCCATACGATATTTCCGACGGCGGGGAGGGCCCGCCAGGTTTCCGGGAACGGCTTGCCCACCCAGATCGGACCCGTGGGCGGACTCGGTCCCCCGAAGAGGATCCCCCATCGATGATCGCAAACCCGAGTGGCCTTCGCCCGGCGACGGCCGTGCTCCTTGGCCTCGTCGTCCTCGTTCTGGGTGGCAGCCTGTTCGCCGGCTGCTCGTCGCCCCGGTGCAATCCGGCATGGTTTGACGAGAAGACGGTGTGGCTGGTGCCCGAGATCCATCGGCACGCTCCCCAGGAGGGGGTCTGGGTGCGGCGATTCAACGCCGGTGAGGCACTCTTCGCGGCACAGGAGCTCCTGCTTTCCGGTCCCCCGTTCCTCGCCCGTTACGACGAGCTCGAGATCACCCGGACCCTCCTCGACGAGGTGGCCCTCGAGAAGAACGCCTACTGGTACGCCCGCTACAACCTCGACACCGCCTTCCTGACCTCGGGAGCCGGCCTCCATCTCATGCACGGCCCTTCCCTGCGCAACCCCTACCAGCGACAGGCCGAGGCCTGGAAGAGCCCGCAAGAGGGTCTCGATGTGCGGCTCGAGCAATTCCGGCGACGCACCGGGATCGAGAACATGCCCTACGTGAACATGTTCCCCATCTACCTCGAGTACGAGTCGTCGGATCCGTTCTACACCCGCGCCCCGCTCCTCGGAGACCCGACCACCTCCGAGCCTGCCGACGCCCAGACGCTCCTCTTCGACCCCAAGCTGTTCCAGGAGACGTTCTCACTCGCATCGCTGGGCCAGGCGCTGAAGGCCCAGACCGAATACGCAGCCTTTTGTTTTCGCGCCACCCGTCCCCAGAACGACGGAGCGGCACGTCCTCTCCTGGGAGCCACGCCGGAAGAGGGGTACCTCGGCGCCATCCTTCTCGAGGAGGCGGCGAGCAAGATCCAGACCCTGGCCGACTTCCTGTCCTATGACACGGTCCACGGCACCCTCGGCCCGGCTCCCCTTGACGGCTACGACCCGACCCAGGGCGTGGTGTTCTTTCCCTCGCGATTCCGGGCCAGTCACGATCGATTCGAGGTCATCGGCCAGACCCCTCTTCCCCGCCGCGCCATCGGGTTCGAGCTCCTCGACGACCCCCTCAGGAGCCGACTCGCCGATCAGGCCTGGCTCCTTCTCGGGCTGGCGCGCTACGTGGAGGCCACCGATCCCGACGGATCCCTGGCCCGCCAGGGAGTCTTCGGTGACGAGAGAAGCGGCGCTCTCTTCCCCTTCCACTACCACGGTCTGGCGGGGGCACTCGCCCGCACGGTGGCCAAGAATCTCCTCCACCTGCACTGGGACAAGAAGCACCGGACCCTCGTCAGCACGGTGCTCGTCAAGGAAGAAGAGCAAGGAAGGCTCGTTGACGTCGAGGATGTGTCTCTGGCCATCCTTGCCATCGGGGCCTATGTCGACACCATGTCCGACGGGGATCCCCTGCGCACGGCCCTCCTCTCGGTCATGGAGGCCCAGGCCAGCTACCTCCTCGAGATCCAGCAATTCGACGGCGCCTATCCCCACGCGGTGGAGGCGGGAACGGTGCTCGTGTGCAAGCCCGTCATGTGGCCCCTCGCCGCCCAGTCGCTGGCCATCAGCGCTCACCTCGAGGTCTACAGAAAGCTCCACGATCCGGTGCACAAGATGGCGGCCATGCGCACCTATGAGTTCATGAAGGAGGAGCTCTGGGCCCTCGACGTCCAGCTCTTCAAGACCGAGGAAGTGACCAACGGCGGGGTCAAGTACATCGTGTACACGCCCTACGACTATGCGGTCACCCTGGCGGCCCTGCGTGACCTCGTGGAAGCCACCTGCGACCAGGCCTTCGCCGACGACCACCGGGAGTACATCGAGGGACTTCCTCACACCCGGCTCCTCCTGTCGGAGCTCCAGCCCACCGAGGACCCGGTCTCACCCGTGGACCCCGAGCCCGATCCCGACGGCGACGGGATCCCGTTCGCGCCGTATGCCTGCCCGCCCTTCGGAGCGGCGCCGGTGTTCGCGGCAAAGACGATCCTGCGGGTGCCGTAGGGGACGGGGCGCCCGGCCGTCGAGTGTCCTGCAGTGGGTGGCGGACGTTCGCCACCTGCAAACACCATCCGGGAAGAGAGTTCGGTTTTTGGCCCGGATCGGGGTCCGTCCGGGGGCCCGGAGTTGGGGGTGCAACCGGGGAGGCGAGTGGGAGATGGGGTAAACCGGGGTCGGGAGGGGTGGTCCGGGGGAGTGGTCCTGTAAGTCCCCGAGAGCGCGGAA
>Ga0214471_10000303_pt1 | contig 43763 bp, 66 predicted proteins | sample RVTome_5_FD_207665 | JGI IMG/M metagenome (GOLD analysis project Ga0214471, IMG submission 207665) | Soil microbial communities from uranium-contaminated site in the Upper Colorado River Basin, Wyoming, United States - RVT142D155 | ecosystem: Environmental > Terrestrial > Soil > Contaminated >... | reverse complement strand
TGTGGCGCCAGCGAACCGTCCTGTCACGACGTCCCCATCGTGTCATCTACTGGACCGGGATCAAGTGTGGACGACGGTTCGTCGGGTACGTGGACAGGCTTCAAGAGCTGCCTGACGGCCACCCGTCCCCCGACGAGATGTATGGCGCTCTCGTAGCGGTGTGGGACGAATGCGAGGACTTTGTGGTGTTCGAGCCGGTGAGAGAGCGGGTCAAGCAGGTGCTCGGCATTCGAGAGTTCACGGCCGCCTTCGACGGGCAGGAGAACACCGATGAGTGACCATGAATGGCCCAAAACAACGCCGTCAGCCCACGTCTACCAATACCCAGCCACATACGCCGAACTCTGCTCGCGCCATACGGACGCAGCACAGGCGGACATCGAAGGATGGGCCGAGTCGGAGTGCCCACCGGAACCGACGTGGGAAATGGTCGGACTGGCAATCGGCAAAGTCGACCAACTGCGGCAGCACTTGGAAGACATGGAGAACCTTGCGCGATTCCTCGCCATGGAACACCGATGATTGAACCACTCGAAGCTCTCGCACACCGCGCCAAGTTCACCCGGCGCTATGTCTCCAAACCGGGACACCACGGCCCGAAAAGCATGGAAGTGTACGTAGACGACCTGGCAGAACTAGTCGACGCCATCGAGTGGGCCAGACAGCACGGCTACGCCTGGCGTGACGTCCTCGGACAGCAGTTCCAGATTTCGGTGCCACTCGACCAGGTTCCCGAGCTGGTCGACCCCGGAATGCTCGTGGAAGTCGACGGAGATGACGGCTGACCCGCCCCCCGACAGCGACATCACAGACGACGGATACACCCCCGAGGCTGCCGAAGTGGGGGAGCCGGAAGTCTGGGAGGTCGCACTCCAACAAGCCCTCGACCGTCAGACAGACGACTCGTACGACCTCGTCACCGTCTACATGGAAGCCGCCGAGGCTGTCATCGACCGCGAGCCTGACGTCGGACTCCGCAAACAGCACCTCACCCGGCTGTGCGGCCACATGATCGAAACACTGACTGACAAAGAACCCCCCTGGAGGCTGGTGGGATTGACAGTCAGACGTTTCGGGAAGGCCGCCCTGTACTGCTGGGAGAAAGCGCTCGGACGGACCGACGTGGAGGACCCCAAACAGTGGTTCCGTTACGCCTGCGGAGTCTGCGCACGTCTGATGCGAGGTGAAGAATGAACGAACCCGACGTGGACAGTCAAGACCACGAATGCGACCAAGGGTACCTGTGGGAAGGCCCCAACACCGCCAGACCCTGCCCCATCTGCAAACCGCCAGGCAACCCGAAAGACAGTCCCGAGCAGCGCAAGCAGCAGGAAGAACAACGCTGGCGCGGACGGAAACCCTACTACCAGCAGGACAACCCCTGATGGCAGACTCCAACGACGGCCTGCGACGATGCTCCCGCTGCCACAAACGGCGGCCAGACTACAGCTACAACCGGGAAGAAGGATCCGGCCACAAAAGCACCCTCTGCTCGTTCTGCCGCGAAAACGACAGCATCCCCGACTTGGCCGACGACAGTTGGATGACAGAAGCGGCCTGCGCCGGCATGCCGATCGGCATGTTCTTCTCCGACAAGCACGGAGGCGACCATTACGAAGCAGCTCTCCCCGTCTGCCAGGCATGCCCCGTCCGCCCACAATGCCTCGAATACGCCCTTTCCATGGGCGCCACATCACAGTACGGCATGTGGGGTGGCGCGTCGGTAAACGCACGGCGGAAGATGCTGCACGACGGGACGCCAGCATCCGAAGCCATCTTGGCTTTACAACAACAGGAGGAGCAGGAACGTTTGGAAACAGAACGTGTCGAGCAGGAACGTTTGGAAGCAGCCGAGGAAGACGCCGACGTTCGCGTGCCCATCATCCTGCATGCGGTCGCGGACCGCTACGGTTTCACAGTCCAATCCCTGCTCGGGGGGTCCCGCTACGTGCAGCTCGTGTCCGCACGGCACGTAGCAATGTACCTCGTACGTGAGCTAACAGGTATTACACTGGCCCAGACGGGGAAGGTTTTCGGTGGCCGGGACCATACGACGGTCGTGCATGCTGTCAAGAAGGTCGAGTGTCTAGCGGTCGAGGGCAGCGTTTTTGAGGGCGTGCTGGCGGACCTCACGCTCAAGGTCGTCCGGGATGTCGCGTTGGCGGGGCCTAGCCTGTTCGGCGGCACTGCACCTGAACCGTCCACAAACATTTGCGGCACCACATTGTTGTCTGCGTGACCCGCATCATCGTCTCACCGCAGGTCGGGCACGGCTGCACGCAGAAAGCGCAGAAGTCCGCACACTGATTCATCCCTCGCTGGCCTCTGGGGAGTCTGCCGCACACACTGCACATTGCGGGTTCAGCAGCCGATGGTGCCATGCGGCACACATCATCGTGTCTACGTCCAGCTCGTCGTCGTCCCGCCAGTCATCCATCCTTCGACTCGCGGAACAGCGTCAACCCTAAGATCGCGTACACCGCCAAATCCAGGAAGTCGTCCTCCACACTATCGTTCACCACGCCGCCGTTCAGGTGGGCGGAAGCGAGCCGCCGCATCTTGTCGCTCATCCTTATGGCCACACCCACCCAAGGTTTCAGACCGAACTCGGTGACGGCACGCAGGTTCGCGACCGGATCTCCGTCCCGCCCGTAGTCGGCACTTTTGCGGACATGCAGATCCAAGAGTTCGTCGAGGACGGCCACGAACGGGTCGGGTGCTGGCGGGTCAGGAACCGCACTCAATGTCGGCATTATGCTCATGATCGTCGACGTCAGCTTTGGAACAGGCAGATCCTCTGTCCAATCAAACATCGCACGTTCACCGACCGTCAGATTTCTGACCCGCCGGAAAGCATGCCACCCGCCGTCAAGCCACCCCCCGTCAACAGGATCTCGGCGCCGCATCCGGCCCGTCCCGTCCACCCCGTCATAATCGAACAGCACCTCATACTCGAAACCGAGCCGGGTGCGGATCAGAAACCCGTGCATGGCAGCCACTACCAGCCCTCCTCAGAACGCTTCGACACCCGGACCGGCGCATGCAACGACGGCCCGAACTCCGGAGTAGAAATCCAGAACGCCTGCTGCGGCGGCTCAGGCGGAAAGTTCCGAGACGACGCATACTCGTCATAGCCCTTCAAACAGCCGTTAGCGATCATGCTCGGCAACGTCAAATACTGGTGGAAATGGCCCAACAACATCGTGTCGTACGGGTCCCCCATCTCCGACAGCTTCCGCAACTTCCGATGCTGCCCCAACATCAGCGGCGACATGATCCCGGCAATACCAGAACCGCCAGAGAAACTGTCCCCATGCGTCAACAGGTACCGGTGGTCGTACACTTTGAACCGCAGATCCGGGGACTCCGCGATCGTGAACGTCACACGCTTATCATTCTGAAAAGCTCTTGCCAGAAAGTTGTACACGATCCACGTGACCGACGACCTGGCACGACGTTTCGTCGGAATCTGCTTGTACGCCCGATCGTGGTTCCCGTCCACACACGGCACATGCAGCCGCCCGAACTCGTCCACGATCATCCGCAGCGCAGCCTCAAGACGTTCCGTCCAATGCACGACCGTGTCGGCCACCTCGGCCTCGTTGGTGCGTGCAAGCTCGTCGTGGATGGTGCCGGTCACCACGTCCCCGCCCAACGCCACCATCGCCCCGTCATAGTCGATGCCCTGAATGTAATCACGGGCGAGAATGATGGTACGTTCCGCCCACCGTCGCAGACGCTTCTCGGCTATCTCCCGGTTGTATGCGTTGTAGCCGTTCAGTTCTTCCGGGCGGACAACCTCGTCGAAATGGAGGTCCGACAGGATCGAACAGACCGTCCCCCGATGCTTCGACGTCCCCTTCCGGGTCAGCCACTTCGGGGGTGACGTCTGCCGGTTCCCGAGGTGCCGGAGCACGCCCAGCTCGTGCTCGACGGTTTCTCGCAATGCTGTTTCGCGACGCAACGCGGATGTGAGCTGCCGGGTTTTCGCTTCGAAGGAGGCTTTGGATGCGAGGAGCCGTTCGACGTTGACGGCTTCGGCTGCCTGTTCAAAATCGGAGAGGTCAGCCACAGGAACGACATTCGACCGGAGGGCGATGACGTGCGACTGTGGCGCTTGTCGCCGCAATGTCCCATTTCCGCAGCACACGGACGATGGCGGCATGCTGAATGTGTTTGGCCTCTAGGGCTGCGTCCAGCGTGTCGCGGCGGGTCTGGTCCAGCCTTTCGAGCTGTCGGGCGAAGCCACATTTTGCGCCGGGGGTCTGGTTTGCCTGTTCGAACTCTGCGAGGTCCGTGCCGGTCATGGCGTCACCTCCTGCGCGTGGTCGGGACACCAGTGCTCGAAACCGTTAATGCGCCACTCGGACGCCGCAACAGACTCGATCATCGACAGCCGATCACGCCATGGGTCGATCTCGTCGCCCAGGTCGGGGCAGCGGGCGTAGCAGCCGCGGTGGTCGCAGGACACCCACCAGAACGGGACCGATTTGAGGGTCACGCCGCCACCTCCATCAGCCTCTTGCCGATCCACTCCGCAACCTGCGGCACCACCGCATTGCCGACCAGCCGATACCGCACCGAATCGGAATGCCCGCCGGTCCATCCGTCGGGCAGCCCTTGAAGGCGTTCCGTCTCCGTGGGCGTTAATCGCCGGACCGCATGCCCATTGAACGTCGCCAGCCCTTGTGACCGTTGCAGCGTCGGCGCCAGATCACGCTCGAGCGACTGCCACGTCGACTGCCAGCCGAACGCGACCGGCACAAGGTTGTCGCTGCCGTCGCCGCGCGGGGACGACCGGCCGTGATGCCCGGCCGACGCCGTCACCGTCGCCGCTACGGGGACGAAGGTGGTCCGGTCGGTGTCGTCCGCCCAGCCACGACGGCCAGAGCCTCCTCCAAGGGTGCCGGCAACCTCTTGAAACGCCGTTCGGCGCGGCGGAGGATCCCCCGGCACGCCTTCGGGCTCAAGAAGTACTTCGGCGGCACGTCCCCATGGGGCACCAGAATGTCCGACAATGAACACACGCTTCCGCCGTTGGGCCAGTCCGAAATACTGTGCATCGAGCACTCTCCATGCAGCATCGAACCCGCTTTCGGCCAACTCTCCGAGAACGGCTCCCATCCAGTCGAATCGAGTAAGGAGCCCTGGGACGTTCTCCAGCAGCAGCCATCGGGGTCCCACCATGCGAACGATCCGCATGAGGTCGAAGAAGACTCCGGACCGTTCCCCACGGATCCCCCTTCTTTTCCCGGCGACGCTCAAATCTTGACATGGGAAGCCTGCGCAGATGAGGTCGACGGGCGGCAGTTCGTGGCCGGTCAACGTCCTGACGTCGCCGTGCTTGGGCACGTCGGGCCAGTGGCGCCGCAGCACTGACAGGCAGTTCTCGTCGTTCTCGATCTGCCATGCGCACGTCATCCCGGCGCGTTCAAGGGCAAGGTCAAAGCCTCCGATGCCTGCGAATACGCTGCCGAACCTCATTGGTGTGCCTGCGTGTCGTGCTGTGCCAACAGTTCGCGGACGCGGGCCGTCCAGCACGGCCAGTAGTCGCCGCCCGACTCGCACACATGCAGGACACCGTCCGGGGTATTGATGGGTTCGGGGCTGCGCACGTGCGCCATGCCGTCGTCAGCCTCACGCAGCACGTCGACCAGCCTGGCGATTTCGGTGTCGGCCCAGTCGATCCAGTCGGCCGCCTCGTGCATCACGTGGCGGGTTGCCATCCACTCAATGTCCGCCCACATCCGCATGTCGGTCGTGTCGGGCTTGCGGCGGTCACCCATCGGCGCCCCTCCCGCTGTTTACGAGGGACAGCAGGATTTGTGCATGGCACACGACCGGCGCGCCGACAGTGACGCCCCCAGCGGGCGCGCACCAGCACATCAGGTCCTTGCCCGCCAGCACCAGCCGCGCCCGCGCAACCAGATCGGGTTGTGATCGCAGCCACCGCTCGTACTTCGCGATCACCTGCTCGCGGGTGCCGTCCCGGCCGATCCTGTACGGGTTTCCATACGGCGTCCCCCGACCGACGTAGATGGCGTCGGTCGAGACCACGTCAGTCCGCTGGTTCAGCACTCTCGGGCCGGTCACAGCTTCCCCGTCCCCGGCGGAGGAGGATTTAGCAGATGCCGCAACACCGCACACGTCACCCCGAACGCCACCGCATCACGCAACTGCGAATCTCGCGTGTCCCAGTAGGCGCGAGACATGGTGTGGCGGCCTCGCCTGGGCGCAACCATGTCCCACACGACCACCACCAGCGCGACGAGCGCCCACCCGCCCATCACCACAGCTCCAGGAGCGTGATCGCTCGCGCGCCGGGCGTGCCGACGTCCACCCCGCCCCACCGCAGCCACCAGTCGGCCTCGGGGTGGGGTGGCGTCACGGCCACGGCCCAGCGGCGGTCGACGGCGGCCTCGATCTCGCCGCGATCCATCTCGGCCGCCGCGAGCAGGTCCTCGCCGAACCACTCATGCCATGCCGCCGCAGCCGCGTCGGCGAAGTGCCCGGCGGGGTGGTGGCCGTAGGCGAGGATCGTGCCGCCGTCGTCGCCGAGCAGGTGCAGGTCGGCAGTCGTCAGCGGCCTGGTCGCCAGCGGCTCGATCACGACCCACCCCCGTCGAGCACCACCAGCGCCTCAGCGAGCGCAACCACCTCGTCGGACGGCAGCGACGCACATCCCTGACAAGCCGGGTTGGGTGCCGATGCCATCTCCCACTCGGATACGAACCGACCGGCCACGTCAGCGACGGACCGGAGCCGATCCAACTCGTCCAGCAGCGCCACCACGTCCCGAGCCTCGACCCCCGCGGTGTTCGGGATGGGGTGCTCGTCCTCGTGCCTGCCACATCCACCACAGCGCGTGTGGTCGTCCTCGGGCGGGTCGGTGTACGTCCAGTCCGACGGCCGGTGTTTGTGCCAGGTAATGCGGGCACGGATGGCGTGCGGGTCGTGGCCGCTCACGACCCGCCCCCCTCGCCGGGGGGTGGGTCTGCGGGCCGCCAACCGTCAACCCACCACAAGAACCATACGGCGCCGCCGCAGGCTGCCAGCCACACGGCGCCGACGATCGTGGCAGCGTCCCCCCGGCTCACGCCCACACCTTCACGCGGACTCTGAGAACCATCATGGTCCCTCCGGTCAGGAGTGGTCGAGCTGGATGGCGTGGTCGGCCCGGTGGGCGTCCTCCGCGATCAGCGCAGTCGTGATGTCGTAGTCGAGAACCCCGTCCTCAGGCAGCCCATGAGACTTTTTGAACCGGTTGACCTGGGCTTGGGCCGGCCCGTCGAACTCCGCCCCGACCGTGAAGTTCGGGTGCAGGTCGACGCCGCGAATGTCGCAGGCGATCCGCAGCCGGTGCAGCCACGCGAGCACCCGCGGGGACTCCTCATCTCTCATGATGGGTCGAGGCATGTCGTCTCCTTCCGCCGCATCCACATCCGAATCCATGGTGGCGGCCAGCCGGTTTGTCAGCGGAATCTGCTCGTACAGGAACCTTCCGGGGCACGCTGTCGCCGCCACGTCACGGTGTCCGCCCGACAGTGCCTGCGGTCCGAACCCCAGCCGGTGCTGGCGGCGCAGCAGCCATGCGACCGCCTCCAACGCGGCTGTGGACGGCCGCCGAACCTCGAAGTTGCCGGCCACACAGAACCCGTGCGAAACCGTGTTGTGGCCTGCCGTGTGTGCGCCAGCGACACCCCAGCCGCGCCCCTCGAAAATCCGTACAGGACCGTCAGGGTGATCGTCGACCACGAAGCTGTAGGCGATATCGGACCAGCCGCGCCGGTCCATGTGGTACGCCTGGATGTCCCGGACGCCCTGGGCGCCATGCTGCCCGGATGCCGAGTGGTGCAGCCAGGTTTCGCGGACAGGCACGGGAACGTGTTTGACGGAGGTCGGCTTGCGGGCCGCCCAAACGTCGCGGGTGATGATCTGGAACATTGTGGGGCACAGTGTAGCACTGTGGGTGCGGGTCGTGCAACAGGCAGGTCAGGCGGGGACGAGTAGAGCTTCGAGAGTGCCGCCACCGAACGTCAGATCCCCGGCGACACCGCCCGCAATCTGGTTCAGCAGTGGGCGGACGACGATGTCGCCGGTAGGAGTGCCAGATCGGAGGAACTGTGCGGCGACATGCCCTCGGCGGATCGTGGTTCCCTGGACAGTGCCTTGTCCAACAACCGAGGTCGTGAAAGATTGCCCGTCAAGGGAGATCGCGACTTTGACTCCACCACGGTAGATGGTGGCAGTGGCGGGAGCGGAAAGGTGCCCGCCCAACCAAGCCAGCACCACCACGTCATGTCCGGGGTTTGTGAAGGTGATTTCTTCGGTGCCCCACTGGTAGTCGGTGTTGAGTTCGTTGTCCGCCGTGTCAGAGCTGATGTTTGTCCTGGCGGCCTTCACTGCCGCAGCGATCGGAGTCGCATGGTCGTGCGCGTCATGGCCGTCACCGTGATCGGCCGTAAAATCCGCCAGACCGTTCAGCTCCCCATGATCTACCGTCCCGCTGACCGCCCCATGATCGTGAGCATCGTGCCCGTCACCGTGATCCTGAGAGAACGTCTCGTCCGAACCGTGCAACGCAGAATGCCTGTGACGGTGCTCCAGCCGGTCATACTGCGGAAACAGCCGCTCACCCATCATGCGGCCTGCAAGTCCGCAGAATGGCACGTCACCATGTAGATGCCTTCGAGGCCGTTCCCGTCGTCAGACCATGCCGCCTGCCGATCCCCCTCCGCCTTCTCCACATTCTCCACCGTCACCGGATGAGACTCAGACCCGTACTCCAACGTCACCACCGTCCGGGTTTTCACCAGCGTCTCCAACGCCGCCAGGGACGCGTCTGCGTCGATGTTGTGTGTGGTGCCTGCCGACGTCACCGACTGTGCGAACAGTCTGACGGGCAGCCGCCACTCGATCGTCCGTGTCGGCACAGGAATCGCATACAGGGCCAGTGACGTGACGACCGGACCTTCCGTCGTGTCTGTCCCCCGGAACAGATTCAACTCCACACGGAACTTCTCACCCTTCGCCACACCAGAAATCGGGAAGGGCTTCGAGGGGCCGAGAGAACCGTCGGTGGCCGACGTGCCGATCGTCGTCACGGTGCCGTCCTCTTGGTGCAACCTCACCCTGACGGACGCACCAGCAGGCAGCGGCTCATGCCTCACGTCGATGGCACGCGGAATCTTGCCTTCCGTCACCCCATGACGTATCCAGCCGGAAATCAGCGAACCTGACGGTTTCAGAGTGGCTGCCGAAGGCTCACCAAACATATCCCCCAAAAGGGTGTTGAAACAGTAGGGCTTGTGCCTGAACATTACAACAAGGGAAGATGTCCCAAGAGGCACGAAGGCGACGGCGTACAGCCGCACCCGGACAGGAACAAGCGGCTCCACGAACTCCGACAGATTCAAAAGAAGAACGTCATGGCCGCCTGTGCTCAAGTCGGAAGGTAAACCTAGCAGGGGGCTGAGAGGGTCATTCCACCCTGTCGTCACAATCCGTTCCCCCGCCCCATCCAGAGAGAGGGCGTCCGCACCCGAAAACCTCGGCCCGACCGTCAACGTGTCATCACCATTGATGACCGCCAATTTGACGCCGTTCACCCCCCCCAGCACCAATACCCCTCCGACGTGAAGCATCACGGACACTCGTCCGTGCCCTCGCACGACCAAGGCCAGACGCAGAGCGGCAAGCGTCCCATCATCGTTGATGCCTAGGAAATAGATCAGAGTATCCCCGAAAAAGGCGTTGCCGGCGTATGTGGCGACATAGATGCCATTCGGCGCGCCAACCAAAAACTGCCAACCGGAGAAGTCGCCAACCGCCACCTGGGTCGCCGTCCCGTCAGCAGCGATCTCGTTCAACTCCAGGTTGGAGCCGTGCGTGAACAGGCGGCCGTTCGCGAACCACACATCGAAGGCGTCGTCGGACGAAAACAAGGCTGGGGTAGATGCCGCGATGGGTGTCCGCCAAAGACCGTCGGTGCCGCGAGCGAGATAGACGTGAGTCCCGTCGGCCGCCATCTCCAAAATGTTCTCGCCAGTTGTTATCCCGACGGCCGTCCATGTCGGGGCCGTCTGCTCCGGGTTGTTCGTCCTGTACACCTTGTCGGCCGCCCCGTTGACGCTCACATAAAGGCTGTCCTTTACCGGGAGGACGTCAAACACGGTCGACACCCCGGACGGCATCGTCTTCTCCTCCAAGTTCCGGACAAGCGACATCCGGCCGTCCTTCGAAACATCGAGCCCCTCCGACTGCCAGAACCGTCTCGCAGACGACGTCTCAATGTCCTGAAACTCTTGGCCCGCACCCAACGACCAGTCCGTCAACTCGAAACGCAACGGACCGAACGGATTCAACAGCTCCACATCGCCAGACGTGAACCGGGGCGGCCGGACAGGCAGAAACCCCCGCGAAACCCCGGAAGGCTCCACCGGATACGACACGCCAGCGATCGTCACTGGCAGCAGACGCGGATTGTGGCTCAACCTAAAGTTCCCTTGTAGTACGATCCGCCATATGAAAGGAACACCCTCAAACCTTTCATTTGAGCACCACCGTCAGCACAACCGAACCGACCCCCAAAATCAACGCGGGCGGCAACGCGTACCGCCACCGCTCCAACGAACGGATACGCTGCTCATGATCCGGAACCGACGGCACCAACGCCGCCACATCGGCGCGCAACGCCACCAGCTCCTCATAGATGTCGACCAGCGTCACACGCACATAGCTGCCGTTCCCCGGCTCAGGCATCGTTCGGCACCCCCCAAACCAGCAGAACCACCAAAGACGCACGCACCTCAACAGGCACATCCACGCCGGCCAGCCCAGCCAGCCACGCGCCAACCTCAACCGCCGCCGCGACCCACGCCTTCCGTACCCTGCCCACCAGCCACCCCCTAAGATCCCGTGCGCAACGGATACAACGTCCGCAGACGCAACGACTCCTGAGATATCCGCTCGTCACGCATACGCTTCAACGACGCAGCCGCCGAAGTCATATGCCCAGGCGGAACCCCGTCGGCAGCCTCAGACACGTTCTGACGGCGCGGCGACGCACGCTCCACCTCACGCGGCGCCAACAGCCTCCACGCAGCCCCGATCGACGGAATGTCCAACGCCGTCCCAGGAACCCCGACCGTCTCCTCTAACGTCGTACCATCAGAAAACGTTGTTACAGCCATAGGCTTCGCATACACCAGCCTCAACGTCCCAGCCGGAACATGGCTGCCCACAAACAGTGCCGTGCCCGACGCGAAACTGTCCGTGTTCGCATCCCGATCCAACGACCAATGCCGCACCTTCGGCCACGACGTCCCCCCCGTCCACGGCCCATGCCGCAACTCCAAACCGAACAGCCAATCCGACGCGATACCGTCCGCATCAACCGCCTGCGACCACGCCCCCTTGTGCGACGTCGACAGGTCCGACGCCTCCACCTCCAACGTCGCAACCTGAAACAGCCTGGGCGACCACGAGTTGATCTCCTGCTGCAACGCCGACTTGATATCCAACCGCGAAAACCGGGGGTTCACCTCAACAAGCGTGTCGTCCGCATGCGTCGCCGCCGTCGACCCCAACATGCCCCGCAACACGTTCACCGTCGAACCGGACACCGACGTCACCAGCATCAGCTCGTCGTCAACCGCCACGTAGCTGCCCGCGACGATCCCGCCGGCAGCGAACTCGGCCGTGAACGACTCGACAGTAGTCGTAGCAATCGACCCGTCCAGCCGGTTGTACTCCACACGGCCGTCGCCACCCAACAGACGCCGCGTATCGTCAACCAGATCCGCGACCGTCGAGCTCGCTCCGGGTGCTACAGGCATGCGGGCTCCTAGCCTGTGTAGACGGAACCCTCAGACGTGCCCGCAACCTTCTCCACGAACACGCCGACCTTCACCCACACGCCCTGCGGCCCATACCATTCATGGTCGGACCCAGACTCCGCAAGCTCGATAGCTGCGATCAACGTTCCCGTGTTGTCCAGGCCGTCGAACAGTCGCACTGTCGCAACGGCAGGCGTCCCGGCATCCTCACGAAACGACCAGCCCAACAGGCGACACTGCCCCGTATACGCCTGCACATCATCCGTGCCCGACGCGACCTCAACCGGATCTGCAACTCCTGCCACACTCCTACCTTCCACCCGGTGGCTTCACTACAGCGGCGCCAGAGCCGACCCCGCCCGATAGAGGGCCGGCCCTGCGCCTAGAGGAAAACGTCACCTCCGTCGTACGGCGGGCTACGTCAGCGCGGTGAACCTGCCCGTGTGCTTCGCGCTCTTGACCACAAGAGACTTCTCGCACACCACCTCACCCTTCATCGAGTCGCCCGTCTTCGCCAGCGGCTCAAACACCAGCGGCCGCAACGTCGCAACCGCAATGTTGTCCCGAGGGAACACGAACACGTCCTCCGTGCGGCACCAGCGGTCCAACACGATGAACGCATCCCCGAAGTCCGAATCGAGGAAATCGACCACCACCCCGCGCCGCTTCACCGACTGGTCCACGTTGATCGTGATGGAGTCCCCGCCAGCCGTCGCCAGCCCCGAAATGGCCCGCTTCTGCGCCGACCCGGCCACAACACGATCCGCACGGCCACCCGCATCGTAGATGGCCTGCAAGATGTCCAGCAGCTTCGCCTCGGTGATCGTGGTCGTAGACGTGTCCACAGACGCGCCGTTGGCCGACGTGATGTAGTAGGTGAGCCCGCCGAACGACCGCCACGCGTTGTTGGTGTCGTCCTCGCGTTCGCCGTACAGGATCGACTGTTCGATCTCCACGCCGGTCTGCTTGATGGCCTTCCCCACCTGGTAGTCGAACTCGTTGGGGACCCCCCAGCGGGGAACCACCATCTGCGTGCCCGACACCTTGAGTTCGTACGGACCGAAAATCTGGGTGAAGTTGTGCCGCTCAGTCCGGTCCACCCCACGGAACGCCTCAGGGTCGGAACCTTCCGCCAGTGCCGTGCCCAGACCGACAACAACATCGTTGTCGGCATGCGACGCGGCATCGGAGTCGCCGTAGCCGCGGGTGACCGTCAGCGTGTTGGTAGACACCGACGTCACACGCATCGCCTCGTCGTCCACCTTGAGAAGATGTCCGACCTGGAACTTCTGGCCGTTGTCGACATCAAGCGTGGTGGCCGCCGAAGTGATCGAACCGTTCAGGGCGTCACGCTGATTCAACAGCGTGTCGTCCAGCCATTCGACCTTCTTCTGGTCGACGCTGATCTTCCGCAGGACCGACAGGCCGTCAGACGTCTCCTGGCCCAGCAGCGGAACGTCGCTGGGGTCCAGAAGCGAAATCAGAGGGTCGAGCCAGCGCGGAACACCGGCCGTCTGGTTGTAGGTGCGCACAAGCGCAGTCAGGTTGCCCATCTCTAGTTGCCTTTGCTCGCTCGTTCAGCGTCCAGGCGCCTTTTCGCCTCACGCCACTTCGGTTCGTTCGCCCACTGCTTGAGTCCGATCGGCTGCAAACGATCGTCGAGGAGAGGGACACGGCTTCCGTCGGGTGCGGACTCGGTTACGACCCCGCGTTCCCAGGCGTTACTGTTGTCCTTCTGGCCTCTCGACCGTTCCGAACGTGGACGCTGACTGCGTCGCGAAGGCATCGCCCGCTGCGAGATCGTGACCGTGCGGACACGACAATGAAAGTCGCTGCCGCGCCGTTCACACACCTCGCACAACATCTAGTAGCCCTTCTTCCCCAGCCACTGCCGGTCGACCTTCGCTTCCTCCAGGATCTTCTCCTGGGCGGCATACGCATCGACCTGCCCGGAATACTTGACGTCCGTGGTCATGCCCGCATAGTTCACCTTCGAGATGGCCTTGGCCAGCGCACTGTCTGACCCGTGCCCGCCCTTCACGTCCTCTGCGAACCCGCCAACAGCCTCCTGATAGACGTTGATGTCCGGGTCGGCAGTCGACTGTTCCGCACCGGATGCAGCCTCCCGACGAAGGTCGGTCATGCCACGTTCGTCGTCAGACAGTTCCGGGTCGGGAGTGGAGGGAGCGTCCGGTTCGGCAGGTACCTTCGCAGCCTGGGCCAGTGCGGCCAGCTCGTCGTCGGACTCGGCCCGCATTGCCACGTTGAAAAGCGGGTGGTCCTCGGAGATGCCGGCGGCCTTGACTTCGGCCTTGCGGGCACGCGCCTCGGCGTCTGCGGCACGCTTCTCGGCATCTTCTGCCTTGGTGCGCAGCGCCTTCCAGTTGCGTTCCTCGTCGGTCAACTCGTCGTCCGTGTCATGTTCGGTAACGGTGTCTACAGCCATCGTTCTCACGCTCCTTGGTGAACGGTTACAGGACACACGGAGGATGTGTCCGGTGTGCACGAGCTACTGGACGGGCCTGTCCCATTTCGGTAGACCCGAATGTTTTGAGCCCTGGACATGCGAATGCGGCGCTCGCGCTTGCCGCGTCGCCGTCCTACTCCTGGGCTTACACGCCTGGGTCGGAGGGTCCCGAGGCGGTATGTCGGCCAGCTCCGCGTCTGCGGCCAGCTCTCGACAAGTATGTGTGTACCACACATGCACTAGGGAAGTCAAACCCACAGTGGAAAACGGGCGCTGGGCGCACGAAGCGGGAGGGTGGCGTGCAAGCAACAATCTAACATTCGGAAACAAACCGACACAGGCGCAACAATGGCACGCTGGTTCACCGCCGACCTACACCTCGGCCACCACAACATCATCGGCTACTGCCAGCGCCCCTACCGCACCGCCGAAGAAATGGACGACGACCTCATCGCACGATGGAATCAGAACGTCGACCCCGGCGACGAAGTGTGGATTCTCGGAGACGTCGCCCTCGGCAAAATCGTCCTGACCCTGCCGCGCATAGCCGAATGCCACGGCACAAAACACCTCGTCGCAGGCAACCACGACCGCATATGGGGCGGACACCGAAAGGTCAGCGGCGCCGCAAGAGCCCTCTACGTCGAGCTGTTCGCCACCATCCAAGACGAAGCCGCACTCACCCTCAACGACGGCACGGTGGTACGACTCCACCACTTCCCATATTGGGGCGACTCCGGACCCGAACCCCGCCACGTCGAACACCGGCCCCGCGACGACGGACGGTGGCTGCTCCACGGCCACATCCACAACCTGCGTCTGCACGCCCTGCGACAGATAAACGTCGGAGTCGACATGTGGGCGTTCGCCCCCGTATCCGAAACGGCGATCGTCAAGCTAATAGCGGACCACGGCGGGCATCGAACAGGTGCTCCCACTGCCGTCCCGACACCGACACATCCAACTGCCTGACCGCCTCCAACTGCCGCACCGCCTCCGCCAACCGAACCTCCGGATCCAACAGCTCCGTCAGATGACGATGCCAGTCCTTCGGCTGCCGCGCCAGACGGCCGATGCCGTACGTGTCGTGCAGCCACCGGTACTCCTGCGTCGGATACGCGATATACGGCACGCCAGCGCTACAATACTCGATACCTGCCAGGTAACTTTTAGCCTGGTTGAACGGGTTGTCCTGCAACGGGATCACGCCGATCCCAAAGTCTCTGAGCATCTGCGGGAACTTCGCATACCCCGCCGACCCTGTCACCGTCACCCGGTCGTCACGATGCCAACCGAACACATGGTTGGCTGCGATCGCCGGATACGGGCTTTTGCCTTCCCCGACCGTCAACGCCCCATACCCGCCATGCTTGAACTCCAGGCCATGCCGGTCGAAGAACGGTCCGAGGACGCCCCGCATCGTCAGCAGATCCCCGTACCGCCACGGCACCCCGCCACGCCACCCCACCATCGGCTTCCAGCCGTAGTCGACGTGACGGTGCAGGTTGTGTTCGGCGGTTTCTGCGAACCGGGCGACATCGACACCGTTGCGGCACACGACAAACTGCTGTTCGGGCAGCAGACGGCGTAGACGTTCGGCCAGGTAGGGGGTCGACACGATCACGCCGGACGCTGCGGCCATCATCCGCCGCTGATGCTCCTTGTTGACGTCCGCATCCCGTTTGCTGTGCGCACCCCACCATGCGGCGTTGTACCAAGGGATGCCCTCATACCAGTCGTCGCATTCGCACAAGACAACCTGTCCGGCAGCCTTGGCTTTACGGACCCGGCCGATCAGGTTCTCTCGCATGACCCGCTGCATGATGACGATGGGTGCGTAATGCCGGTTGCCGTCCCAGTCGCGGCCCCAGATGGTGCCGTCCGAACGGATGGAGAAGTCGCCGTAGACGGCCGTGTTCCACCCGTAGCTGTTGAGTGCTCGTGATGGTTCTCCGACGCGGGGTTCGGATGCGTTGCCGATGACGCGACGTTCGTCGTGACGCTGCCAGTCGGCGGTCAACCAGAAGACGTCAAGCGACGTCAAAAGGAATCCTCGGTGTGCCGTGAGGTTTCGGGATTTCGTGAGGTTTCAGAGGCCCTTCTAGGCCGGCCGCGTCCTCGTTCCACTGGCCCTTCGAGGTTTTCGGGGTGCGCCAGTCCGGCCCGAACCGCCACGCCAGATACCGTTCCGCGTCGCGCGGCGCCGGAACACACTCGTCGCTGTACCAGCACTCTGCGGCAGGGAGGATCATGTCACGGTCCGGCCGGAACGTCCCGAACTCGTTGACGTTCACAAGGTGTCCAGGAAGAACCCCCTCGTAGAACAGGTAGACGTCAACAAGAATGTCGTCCTTCGCGACAGCGACCTGCATGGGGTGGTCGAGGAACGTCATGGTGCGTATCGGCGTCCAGCCCCGGAACAGGCTGGCGATGTCCGGAGGCGACCCCCACACGCCCCACGTTTCAAAGTCGATGTCTGTGTCGTGCGGGATGAACCCGCCGTCCCGCAACAGCCCCAACGCGGTGCCAGCACCGACCCACGTGGGGCGCCACGCCAGCCGTTCGGAAGCATCGAACAGGACAGGCCACGGATCCAGCTCTCCAAGCGGCACGTCGGGCGGCTGTGCGTGGTTGACTACGACGAGGCTCACAGCTCCCCCCTCCGCATGGACGACGACACCCCCTGCGTGTACGGGACCAGCGTCACCGGAACGCCCAGCCGTTTCAGGACGACACGTCCGGGAAAGTCCGGCCAGTCGTCCCCACGGAAAAACCGCCAGAGCGTGGCCGGAGGGGACACGTTGTGTACTAGAAAGACGATCCGTTCGGACGGGTCGGCCAGGTGCAGCGGAATGACCGTGTCCGCCCCCGCCAGAATCAGGTTGTGGCGACGGTGCTCGTACTCTTGCACCGGAAACCGGCCTTTCGCCCGGAAGATCGCCATGTCGTCAAGCAGCAGCACGATCGCTGTGCCGTGCTCCCGCATCCGTTTCAACAGGTTGACGTGGCCCTCGTGCAGCATGTCGAAACAGCCTGCCGTCAACGCGCAAGGTTTCGTCCAGTCCGCCATCATCATGGCCGTCTGCACACGAAACGGTCCTCGATCGCGTCGTCATAGTCTCCGAACACGGCCTTCTCGACGTGCAGGATGTCGAATCCGGCAGCGCGGATCAGCCGATACCAGCCCTGCCAGTGCAGGACCGTCCAATGGGACTCCATGTTGACGAAGTCCTGGCAGGGCTGCGGCGTGGCGACATACAGCACCCCTTTGGGACGCAGCACGTCGTACGCCTCGAGGAGCACTACGAGCGGCGCGGGGGAGTGTTCCAGGCTGTGCATGGCCAGCACGCAGTCCCACCCGCCGCCGTACCGGGCGAGGTCGTGCATGTCGCCGTCAGGCAGGTTGACCGACAGAACAAACCCGTCGAAGAACGGGTCGTACCAGTCTTCCCCGCCGAGGTCCAGGTAGCGGGATCCTTTGCGGACAGTGCCGTATTCGCGGATCAGCCGTGCCGCCTGTTCTTTCGCGGCACGCTTCTGCCGTGACGGCCCGGTGGGGTCGTGGCGTATCTGGGTGTCGCGGGCGATATGCAACGCCTGCGTCCAGGAGGTCAGTACCCTCGGCGCTTCTTCGGCCGACGTTTCGTCCCTTTCGGCATCACCGTCCCTTCCGTCGGCGTGTCCGCGTCTGTTCCGCACGAGCCTTGAGAGCACGAGGTCCCTCCTGGTGCTGGCACTGTTTGTGGCGTTGCGGAAGCGTACCCTACAGTGTGCGCAGGAGCAAGAGGGGACAGGGGGCTGTTACAGTACGTCGGAGACGCGGAACCAGTTGGTGCCGTCGCAGATCACAGTCATCCCAGCAAACTGTGTGGTGAGGGTCCGGGAGCCGAAACCGTCGATGTTCGCCCCGCCACCAGAAACCGTCACAGTGTTGACGCCCCCGTTGATGCGCTTCACCGTGTACTCCCGGCCTCGCCTGTCAGTGGCAGAAGGGAGGGTTATCGTCACACTACCGGAGCCGGAGTCAACGAAAACGACGTTGTCGATGTCGGTGAGAGTGTAGTCGGCAGTTTTCGTTTGAAACTGGTTGTTCGACCCGTCGCGGAAGACTGCCAGCCGCGCGTAGTCTTTCTGGTTGGAGCCGAACAGGCAGATGTGGCGGACGAGGAGAGTACCGGCAGCACCGACGGCTACGGTTACACGGATTTTCTCTATGTTCTGGGTGGTGGAGAAAAACTGTAGGTAAGCTGAGTTGCCTCCCTGAATGTCTTTCAGGAACCCGGAGGACTGGGGGGATGGTCGTCGTCGGACAGCCCGTCGAGCTCCCCGTGGTCCGTCGTCCCTTCACTGGCAGGAGGATAGAGAGGCATCCTAAGCCTTCGTCAGTTCAGTCACCCGGCAATCCCCCCCCCCGACAGTATCCCAAATCCCGGTCACCAAACCAGTGTAAGAGAACGGAAGCTCGTAGTAGGCGTCCGGGACGAGAACAACCGTGAAGTCGGTCAGAGAAGCGGCAGACCCGAGAGCCAAAGACAAGTTGGCGACAGTGGAATCGTTGTGGAAGGTGGCGCCGAGCCGACTGGCATTAGCGGCAAGGAGAGTGACAACAGACGTGGAGACGGAAACAGAAGTGCGGGCAGCAGTGTCAGGGACGGCGAACCCGGCCGCGAGCGAAGATTCGATGTCCGCCAACGTCGATTCGACGTTCGCCAACGTCCCCTCGGTAGCCGGGTCGATCTTCTCCCCCGCCGAATCCTTGATCTGCGCTGTCACCGTCCCGCCGCCACCCATCCTGGTCGTCGGCCGAGGCATGTTGACGATCGCCTGCTTCACGTCCCCGAGCGCCCGAACGATCTCCTCGGAATCCTGCGGGGACGCCAACTCCTGTAACGCCGCCGTCAGCGGTCCCAGATCGAAAGGCTCTGGCGGAACCGGCGGGGCTGCACCTTGGAGGTTGGCGAGCGCTTCCGGCAGCTTAGAAACGATCTGAGCGAGTTTCGCCAGCACGACAGGGTCAGGCTGGGCAGGCAGAGCATCCAACCTATCCAGAATCTGGATCAGAATATCCAGAATCTCGATATCACGCGCCCCACGCGCAACATCATCCACCTTGACAACAAGATCATCAATACCGAACATAACCATCAGCGGGCGCTCCCAAGCCCAACAACACCCTCAGACGTCACCAGCGCACCCCCGCCGCCCGCAAACGCCGCCCGGCGCTCCTCCAACCGGCGCCGGAACAACTCGTCCGCCTCCGGCGAACGGCCAAACGCCACATCAATAGCCTCACCCTCCGTCAAATCCGTCACCTCCGAAATGGTTTCGCGAGTCAACGGACGCAACCCCGCCGCCTGCCGGAACCCCGCCTGAGCCTGCCCGAAATCGGTCACACCCTCAGACACAAGCTCCCCAGCCCGACGCCGGCCAACACGGAACCCCTGCTGCGACGCAGCCCCCGCAACCTCCGCGATGTCCACCGCACGCAACAGATGCGCCTCGCTACGATCCGGGTCGATCACAAACGCCGCCAACGCAGCATCCCCCTGCGGCCCGAAAAAGTCCGCGAACGCCTGACGGACCTCCGCCGGAGCGTTCCGCACCGCCGAAAACACGCCCGTCACCCTCGACTGCAACTCGTCAAACGACAGGCCCCCCACAATCGCCTCAGCCACCGTCGCCCGCAACACCGCCTCATCGGGCGCCAAAAACCGGTCCACCCCCGTCCGAGAGAACAGCTCTCCCGCGCCACGCTCATACGCCAAAATCGCCTGCACCTCACCCGCCAACGTGCCGCCAGCCGTCAACGTCACCCCCTCCGCCAACGACGGGAACCTCGCCGCGAACTCGTCCCGATCCCGCAACCACGCCGACAGTTGCGCCTCCGACATCGCCCCGTTCAACTTCACATGAGCGATCAGCGGATCTACCAGCGACTCCAGCCCGATAGCCGCCAGCGTCTCCCGGATATCCGCGAACGCATCCTTCGGAGTCGCAGGAGCCGCACCAGGCGTCGGAGAAAACGGCTCCCCCGACGCGGAAATGATCGTCTCCGGCGACTCCACCCGACGCCCAGTCAACGGGTCGACCTCCAAACCGGCCACCACCCGCTCGATGCCGTTCGGACCGCCAAACAGCTCCAACGACGCAGGCCCCTGCTTGAACCCCAAACGCAGGTCCAGAGCGATGGCGCCGCCAACCTCCGGGAACATGCCGCGCTGACGGTCCCGCAGCGCCTGCGGCAGATCGTCCACAGAAGTCAACGGATGTCCGTACAGTTTGATAGCAGCGGCAAACGACCCGGTTTGCGGGCCGCCCAGCTCGTGCCGGGTCATCGTCGAAAAGTCGACGATCCAGTACCGTCCGGTGTTGTCACGGACGATCTTGATGTTCGCAGTCCCGCCAGACGGCGCCGCCGTCCCGGCGGACGTCCCGGTGCCGCGGCGCCTGCCGAACCCTCCAAACCCAGCCATCGTCGTCCTTACGCCACGTTGCCGAACATGCGAGAAATGAACGTCGTCGCCTCAGACGCCAAATCCCGTGCGCCGCCAGTCCCAGACCACTCCGGCAGGTCACGCAAATAAACCTGCCACTCCGACAGAGACATCGGACGGCGGGCACCGTCCTTCCCGATCACTTCCAACGCCCGGCTGAACTTCGGGTCGTTCAAAAGGTCGATCTGGTCCGGGTCGGTTTCCAGCATGTTCGCCGCGATCTGCCGGTACGAATCGAACAGCATCGACGGCTTCCGGCCCGCCTCAATATCGCTCGCGAACGCCGGGAACCGACCCGCCGCAGCCTGACGCACAAACTCCTCGAACGACTCCACCGTGTCCGTCCCCGCCAGAACCCTCCGGGACCACTCCACCGCCTGCGCCCGAGACATCGGCATCAAATATTCTTCCTCCGCGATGCGGCGCAACTCGGTCGCTGACGCCCCGAACGTCCCCGACGGGTCCGTCACCTGCGGCAGAAAATCGGCTTCCGCGACCAGCGCACGCTGAATGTCCTCCGGACGCCAGCCCAGCCGCAAACTGTCCCGTGCGATCTGCTCCACCCGCCCGTCGTCCACCGACAGGCCGGACCGTTTCACCGACAGGCGGACGTCCATCAGCCGGTCCGAAACCTGCCGTGCAGCCTCCCCAGGATTCTGCCCCTCCAAACGGTCCCAAGCCCTCGCCGCGTCAGACGTCGTCTTCCACCATTCGGTCGCGAAAATCTCGCCCATCGCCCGGTCGCCAACAACGTCGCCGCGTGCCATCCGCAACAGGATGTCTCCGACCTCGGGGACGTCCAACGCCCACGCGAGATAGCCGAAGTCGCGGCGGATGACCTGACGCAACTGGTCGTCAGACATCGTCGCGGCACCCTGAATCGCGGGTACGTCCAACCCGCCCGCCGACGTCCCGCCGCCAACCTGCAAATCCAGGCCGCCCTCCACCTGCGCTGGACCGGACGGATAGTCGACCTTCTGCCCGCCAGACACCGCCTCCGCCGCCTGCTTCGCCGCAGCGACATGCTGACGGTGGGCGCCCGTGTTGAACACCGTCCACGGCTTCCAGTTCGACCCGCCCGCACTGATCTCAAACGCCGCCTGCGCGTTGAACAGCGGATCGGTCAGCCGTGTCCCATCACGCGGCGAACCTGCCCCCGACTGGTCCTTCAAGCTGCGGACCTGCCACAGCCCCAGCGACGGCCCCCACTTCGCGTCCTGCAACCCCACGTCACCCGCAGCGCCCGGACGCCCCCCCGACTCTCCCAAAGCCACGGCGACTGCCGTCACCAGCGCCGCCCCGCGGAACCCGGCATCGTAGGCCGCCTGCGCGATCTGCAACGCCGTGAAGGCCGTCCCGGCAGACGGCGGGACCCCCGGAGAAGGAAACGCCGGACCTGTCGGCGCCGGACGTGCCCCTTCCGCCCCGCCTTCAAGCTCAGCCACCGCCGCCACCTCCACTCAAAAACCCGAGCGCGTCAAGGAACCCCCGGTACGCCCCAGCCGAATCCATCCCCGCAGCCCCCTCCGGATCCTGCTCCCGCACAAACTGGTCCGCCTGCGCCCCCACGTCCACCGCGGTCGCCTGCCCGCCAGGCGCCCCCTGCACCGTCTGCCCCTGCCGCTGCATCCTGTGGACGATCGCCACAAACGCCCTCTGCGCATCCACATCCAACCGGCGGCCCACCACCTGCTCCGCGACCGCGTTCACCTGCCGCGCCAAACCGACAGGGTCAGACACGACCGTCGACCCGGCCGCATCCGCCCGGCCCTCCAACGCCGCCTCCAACCCGCCAGCCCGGCCCAACGTCTCCTCCAACAGCCCGAACGGGGTGACGTTCCGCCCGGAAGACTTCGTCCGTGCAGCACGCCGCAACAGATTCCGCCACGCCGTGAACGTCTGCTCGTCAGCCGACCCGAACTCGATGTCGTCCAGGTCGGTTCCGGTCGAAAACAGTCCGGCCGCGAACATCTGCAACTGCAAAGACGACAGCTCGTCGTCAGGGAACGCGTAGATTTCGTTCAGAAGCTCGCTGACCGTGCCCGTCTCCTCAAACGCCTCGATGTCGCCACGGAACAGATCCTCAACGCCGCCTGTCACAACCGGACGGTGGCCGCCGCCGAGAAACACCAGCATGTCGTCCACACCACCATCGTCCGACGGCGCCGCCGACACACCCTCAGTGACACCAAGCGGACCGCCGACGATGCTCTCGATGTCCGACTGGATGTTGCCGCTCTCAGCCATCAAGGCTCCTCACGCAGACGGGGGGCAGTCACCGGATCGTTCTCCAGATAGCGGTAGAACGTCTCCGCGAAAATCGGGTCGCCATCGACAAGCATCTGCGCAGCCGCATCCCACAGGCCCGCCAAGTCCGCGTTCGCTTTCGTCCGCAGCCCCTTCGTCTTCCGGCCCTTTAGCTCCACCAGAAACCGTTCCCGCAACTTCAAGTAGGTAGCCAGCGTGTCCATGCCCGGCGCATCCTTCAACCCTGGCGTGGACACGAACGCGGTGAACCCTTCGATCTTCCGGTCCCACTTGTTCGCATCCTGCACCGAAAAGGCGTCCCACCACTCCCGATGCTGCCCGGCGATCGCCTGCACCGCCCGCACCTTCAAATCTTTCAGATCCTCGGCACCCTTCACATCCAGATGCGGCAGCCCCCGCCTGATCCGCTCAGCATCCAAAGCGTCCATCATCCGCGTGTACTTCCGCCACCCCTGCGTCGTGTCCGCAGACTCCAAAAACCCTTCCGGCGTCAGACGCTCCCGCTGCCGCACGTCGCTGCCCGGCCGCACAACCTCGGCAAGCTGACGGTCGTACGCGATCCGCGAAAACTCGTGGGTCAACCCGCGGCCGTCCACCCCCGCGACGAACCGGCCCAACTCCGGGAACTTCTCGATCAGCACACGAAAACGGTCGCGCGACCCGAGCCCCTCCAACGTCGGCGGTATCCCGTCGTTGCTTCGCGACGACGATTGCACCAGATAGAAGAACTCGTCCCCGAACACGTCCAGGAACCGTTCGTCGGCCCCTTCCGTGTCCTCCGACAGCATCCGCCGGTACTCGTCGATGTACGGCTGGTAAGGGGTTTCGAACTGGACAGCCACCGGAGACACCAGCGCCGCGACAGTCCGCAGCGACGCCATCGCCCGGGCGTCACGCTTCGCGTCGTCCAGAAACTCGTCGCGGGCCGCCTGATCGCGCATGTCCACAACCGGACGCCGGCCCAACTGCATGTCCGTCATCCGGGACTGCACGATCCGCACATAGTTGAACGCGAACGCCTCATCCTCCTCCTGACGGATCACCGACCGTGCCCGCTGCGCCGCAGTCGGCAGAAACGACTCCAACAGTCCCGACGTGCCAAACGGGATGATCAGCTTCAACGAGTCTTCCAGCGACGGGCGGGCCTTCGCGACCTCCGACACGGCAACCTGCACGATCGGGCCGAACCCCGGCCCGCCCTGCGTCACCATGTTGATGGAGGTCGGGTCCAGACGGATCGTGCCGCCCTTCTCCAACGCCCCGCCGACCAGCGGCGACGCGTTGATGATGCCCGCAGCGAAAGAAGGCACCCGGATGCGGAGGAACGAGCCGCCTTCCTGGTCGGTGACGCGAGAGATGAGATGCTGCCGCTCCCCGACGTCGGATTCCGGCACCTGCTCCACCGCTTCGGTGGCAAGCTGGAACCTGCGGATCACCGACGGGTCTTCGATCGCCAGCCCGGCCCAGCGGGTCAACACTTCTTGCCATGCCGAGTAGAACGGCATCAGATTGGCGGTCATCGCCGCGAACTCCGACCGTTCCGCCAACTCGTACTGGAGCTTCCGTGTCTCGTTCAACGCATAGCGGCGGGCGCCGTTCTCCGCCCGGTCCAACGTCGCCTTGTCCAGCGCCGCGCCACGTCCGAACAGGCGGACACGCCGCTGCATCTCGACCCGGTAGAACGCCGCGAACGTCCGGTTGCGGGAAAGCTCGTCGGTCGGGAACGTCCCCAACGTCCTAAACACCCGTTCGACCAGCCCGGCGGTTTCACGCTGAATCCAATGCTTCCCGAACGCCTGCTCCAAATCGGGGCCGTGAACGACCGGACGTGACCCCGGATCGACCGCACGCAAAAGATCGTCGTCGACGCTGCGGCGCAGAGCACCTTCGATCAGGCGGACGTCCCCGGCCGTATAGGATTCGACCTGCTCCACCACCTGCCTCACCCAATGCTCCGGGTCGTCGCGACGCCACGGCAGCCGCCGCGCATACGCCCGCCCTTCCCGAGACGTTTTCATCCAGTCGACGATCTTCTCCGACGGGGTGCCGTCACGCAGAGCCTCCAACACCTTGATGCCCAGCGCGTCCTGCCCGATCTGCAAGTTCAGCGCGTCCGCCCATGCGGGAAGGTGCGACGGTTCGCCGGGGGCGACAGAAATCCACTTGCCGCGGTCCTGCTTCGCCTTCGCGAAAATCCCGCGGTCGTGCTGCCCGGAGAACGTCCGGAACGACTCCTCCGACGACGCGAGCGCCCGCCAGTACGACTGCTGGTCGGCTGCCGCCCCGAAAGCGTTCTCGATGTCCACCCCGTCGACCGCAAACTGCCCGAAGCCTTTCGCCTTCATGTTCGCCAGCTTGCCGAGCAGCAGCGGACCCAAAGCCGCCCCTGCCGCAGCCCCGACCGGTCCGGCCGCGACAAACCCGGCTGCGCCGCCGAACAGCGCCCCTTTCGTGCGGGAGTTCGCGAGATGCTGGATGCCCCATTCTTCGGCGGTGCGGGCAGCCAGATTGTGGATGCCCTTCCCGAACCCTTCCAGGCCGTCAGCCAACCCTCCGAACTTCGTCAGGAACCGCAACTGCTCGTCGAACACGACCCTGATCGGCCATGCGGGACGGAGCAGCACCGCAGGCTTCCACACGCGCATGACTGACGTCAGAAAGGCCGGAGGCATGTCGAGGGTGGCGCCAGCCACCTTGTGGCGGGCTTTGAACTGTCCGATCTGGCCGAGCGCACGGTCCAGCTCCCGGATGTTCGGGATCGGCACACGGTTCGGGTTCTGAGACGCCAGCATCGGCATCGACACGAACTCGCCGTCCGTTTCGAACTGGAGGACGTCACGGCTGTTCCCGTCATATTTAGTCTGCCGCAACTGGTCTTTCGCTGTCGTGCGTCCCCTCTGCGCCTTCTCCCAAAGGCCGTCCGCTTCCGCTCTGGTCAGCCCGTGCTTGTCCGCCAGTTTCCCCAGCGCCTCACGTTCGATCTTGTCCCAGGCGACCAGCCTGGATTCGCCGCGGGGCATCGCCACGAACTCGCCGGTCAGCCGTGCCGCGTCCTCAAGGTCGAACCCGGCCTGCCGCAGCACCCGCTGCGCCTGCACGTGCGCGCGGCTGTCATGCAGGTCCAAAACGTTGCGGGGCTCCATGTCGGTGAACACCCTCACCGGCTTCGCGAACGTCGACTTCTGCCAGAACTCGGATGCGGCGACAGCCTCACGCACCGCGCCGGGGACGGTCAGCCGCGCCTCCTGACGGACCGCACCGGCCAGGTCCGCGAGGGCGTTCTGGCGGCCTAACAGCGTTTCGACGTCTTCGATCTGCCGTGCGATGCGCGGCACCTCCTCCGCGTCGTTCAGGAACTCGAAGAGGGTGTTCGCATGGTCGTACCCGTCGTTGAACGGCATCGTCACGGCGCGGCGCCGCAGCAGCCCGGACAGTTCGGCTTCCAACAGGTCGTTGCTGACTTTCAGGCTCGACATCGCCTTGTTTTCGCCCATGAAGACGCGCCACAGGTCCCGCCGTTCCGCCCTGCTGCGGGCCTGGCCGAGAAAATGGGAGACAAGGTCCGCGTCTTCGGCGCCGCGGACGCCTCGGATGCGCCGTTCGATCGCCTGTGCGCGGACGGCCGGGTCGGACGGCAACGTTTCGATCCAGTCGTCGACCTTCGAGAACGACGATTCGGTGAACACGCCTTTCCGTGCCAGCCAGTCGCCCCAGCGGGGCGCGTTCAACGCACGGGCGATGTCGGCCTGTTCCGTGATGGGGCGGACGCTTGCGCCCTGACGGACCCCGGCCAGCCCTTTCCCGACGACGAAAGTCGGGTCGCCCCGAAAAACCTGCTTGTAGAAGTCGAGAGATCCGGACACGATCTGGAACAGGTCGGTGCCTTCGAACTTCTCGACCTGCGCAGGGTCGAGGATGTCTTTCGTGCCGAACGCCAGCGCAACCGACTGTCCCAGCGAACGGGTGTTGGTCAGCTCGTACGCTTCCTTCCAGGCGTCCGGGGAGAAGAACGCGCCTGCGCCGCCCTCAGACTGCGCGAGAGAACCCAGGTTCATCAGCGTCGCGAGCGGGTCGTTGATGACCTTCTCGTTCGCCCAGAACGCCGCATCCGAAATCGGGCGGATGACCGCCCCGGCAGGGTCACGCACCCCCGTCTCAGGGAACGCCCCGACAACCGCCCCCAACCCCGACTCAGGGCCGAACGCCGCATTCAACGTGTCCGCACCGCGAGCCAACGACCGCTGCCACAAAGTGTGAACGAACCCGTTGTAATCCTCCTCGTCGTTCCACGGCGCCGACACCAGATCCACAGCCAGACCAGCGCCCGCACGTGCCGTACCCCACACGGCAGACGCCGCGCCGACGGCAGGCGACACCACGATCTTCCCGAGACGATCCCAAAAACCCACTACTGCTGCCCTTCCTGCACGTCGAACGCCGCCTCGGCGCCGACGTCCGGCGGCAGAGACGCCCGCAGATCACGGACAAACGCGACCGTCGCACGAGACGTGCCAGGACGGCGGGCCAACTGTTCCAAGATCGGCAGCCACCGTGCCACCTGCCGCGGGTCCACAGGAAGCTGCCCCTCCACTGCTCCCGGCGTGCCGTCCGGCGGGCCAGCACCCGGCCCCACCGGCAGTCCGGCCGTCACAGGCTCGTCAGGACGCTGCGTCGGAGCCAACAGCCCCCCGCCAAACGACATCGCCCCCGCAGCCTCCCCCAACTGTTCGATGCGTTGCTGCGGTGACGGCTGCGCCGCAGCAACATCCGCGACCTGTTCCTGCTGCTGGCGCCGCCCGTACGCCTGTCCGGGCACCGGCTGCAACTTGCGTGCCCTCGGCATCATCGGCCCCCATGGCGGAGGGCGACGTCAACCGATTCGCCGTCACATTCCGGACACAGCATGAGCACGCCCCAACCGTGGCGGAACATCGCCACACGGAAACGTCCGCAACCGCACAGCGTGTTGAATGCGCGACCGGGATGCGCTTGTGCTGTCATTCGTCCTCCCATTCCACCCCAGAACCCGGAAACAGCGTCGACAAGACATAATGGCGGATCAGCCACTGCCTGTCCGGCACACCCTTCAACTGGTCGTTCAGCACCTTCACCGTCCGAGCAAACCTTCTCGCCGGCTCATCAAACGTGTCCATCGCCGCATCGACCGTCGACAGGTCGTCAGGCACCCTCACGTCACTCACCGCCAACCCCCCGGCCGATCCCGGCACGGACCGCACCCAACACCTGAGACAGCTCCGCCGCACGCCCCAAACCCGGCTGCACCTCCGGGAACGGATTCGTCGGCTGCGACTCCGCACCCTCACCCGGAACCGCCAAACCCGGCTGAGCCTCCGGAGCCTCCGCAGGCACCTGCGCCGCCTGCCGTTCCTGCGCCTCACGGTCCGCCTGAATCACCGCCTCAGCCGGAGACAGCCCCTCCTTCAACAGTTGCGCGATCCTCGCAACATCCGCCGGAGGGATCCCGCCCTGCTGCGCCCGTGCCGCAATCGACTGGAACATCGAACGGTCCATCTCCTCAGACCAAATACGCTGCTGCTCCTCCTCCGGGTCCTCCACAAACGGGTCCATCACCATCGCCGTCGAAACCGCCATCAGGCCCGCACCCACACGCTGCGGCAGCAGCACCGCAAGCTGCGAAGCGTCCACGCCGATGAACGGGTACCGGACGCTGTTCTCCGTCGTGTCGAAATCCTTCGACGGCGTGTACTCGGTGATCGCCCCCGACCCGCCCGAAAACACGAAAAACTTGCGGTTCGGCCAATAGCCCTTCTCGACCCCCAACACCGCCCGGTTCACAACCTGCAACGCCTCCTGCATGATCTCCTGCATCTCCTGGATGCGCGGATCCACCGAAGCGGCCGACAGTTCCCCCATCGCCCGGCCCGTACGCAACGACCCGACCGTCTCCCCCGTAGCAAAAGGTGCCACCCCCCCAGAAATGCGGATGGCCCGTTCGATGCGGTCGATCACCGGATGGACCAGCGGCCCCGACGAACTGATGAGCTGCCCGACCGTCTGAGCGTCCAACAGCAGGTTGATGCCGCCGTCCCGGCCGTCCGTCCACTTGTTGCCGATCAACTGCGGCGCCTGCCCCTCCCGGCCGATGATGTACGGCGTCGGAAAAATCGCTTTCTCCGCCGCGAGAACGTCCAACGACATGAGCCGGTTCATCAGATCGAACAGGCCGACCGTCTGCGACACCTGCCCAGCCACCCTTTCGAGGGTGATCCGTCGGGGTGCCACAGCAGGCACCATCCCCGCACGGTTCGGCACCCGCCTCAGCTCGAACCCGGCGACCGGCCGGTGCTCCTCCGCATACCCGGAAGGCACAAACCCCTGATGGCGCTGACCGGCCACCCCAAAAACGATGTCGTCCTCGTCGACCCACTCCACCACGTCCCACAGCGTCTCCGCCGCCGTCCGTCCGGTCAACGCCAGCACCTGATGTGACGACGGGAACTTCGCCCGCAGCCACTCCGACGACCGGCCGAACACGTACGCGATGTTCCGCGGCGCCGACACGTCATCGATCGCCTTCTGCTCACCGAACGTCGCCAGCGGATCCCGGACCTCCACACGGGCACGGCCCGCCTCAAAATCGGGGGTCACCAGCAGAGAGAACACGCCGTACGCCGCCATCTGACGGTATGCGCGACGCCGCAAAATAGGCATCTGATTCCAAATCCAGTTTGCCCGCAACGCCCGCGACCGGGTGTGCGACCGCCGTTCCGACGTCCTCGACTGTGTCACCGGCGGACACAAGATCACCGGTTCCGTGGACCCGGCCAGCATCGCCGTGGAGTCGATCGCCGCGCCGATCAGCGCCGGGGCGGTAGGCGGCAGCGCAGGCTCCCCCTCCACCTCCGGAACAGGGATCACGTAGTCGCCGTGGTAGCGGTCCCGGACTTCCGCCATCTTCCGTATCGTGTCCGTCTCCGAACGGCGGCGCTGCTCAACCGTGTGGACGATCTCCTCCCACGACTTCGACATCTAGGCTCCTACACTCCCGCCGTCTGGTAGCGTGTCGGATTGCGCAGGCCCCGCTGCCGGAACGCATCCCCAGAAAACTCTTGGCGTGGCAGCATCCGGTTCCGCATCCAATGCAGCCACAGGAACCACATCGCCATCACCATGTCCTGCTGCAAGTTCTTCGCTTTGATGTCCGGCCGCCACGTCCGCAGCTCTTCGATGAGCGGCTCCAAACGGTTGCGGGCCAGCGTCTCGGCCGCAGGGAACCGGATCTCGTTCATCAGGAACGACCGTTGGATGCCGGCGACACCGAACGTCGGGTCCGCCTTGTTCCCGTACGTCTTGTGTGGGTACACGCGGAAGCCGTATTCGCGGGACATGCGGGTCAGACGTTCGTCCTGAGCCAAAGCCTGCTGGTACGCCATGGTTTCGATCACCACCGCGTTCGGGCGGTAGCGGCGCACCATCTCTCCGATGGCGTCCAAGATCGCTTCCTGCGACGACGCGCGTTCCAGCCGCAGACAGTCCACGATCGTCAACTGGGCGCCTCGGAACGCTCCGACGACGATGCCGGTGTTGCCGACCAGCGCCGGGTCGACGCCGATGACCACCTGCTCGTTATCTTCGACGTGGCCGACTTTCCGCAGCGGGTTGGCGGCCTGGTCGAGCATCGCTTCGGTGAACGTGGCAGATTCGCCAAGGTGCGGCTTCTGCATGTACGCGGACCACCATGCGGGCTCCCCGACCTGCTTGCGGAGACGTCCGAGCTGGTCGTCCGGGTACATCTCCGGACAGTTCGATTCCCCTTTCGAGTTGACGATAGGGATGACGACAAGTTGCCCGTCGGAGATCAGGTCGTCCTCCAACATCAGCCGCTCGTACAGGTCCCCAGGGCCGATGCGGGTTCCGATGATGGCGATGCGGCCTTTCACGCCGCCTCCCGGCCGGCGGGACATCACCTCCTGCCGGAGCCAGTGCAGCATCTTCGCTGTCTGGTTCAGGCTTTGAATGTCCTGGATGTCGTCCAAAATGATCGTGTCGGCCCGGATGCCGTAAACCTGTCCAGTCCAGCCTAGAGCTGCCATCGAGTAGTCGCGCTCTCCTGACGTCCGCTTGAACACCGTGTAGTAGTCGGCCGTCCAAGGCTTCCCCTGCTTTTCCTGGCCAGGGTCGAAGAACGGGCCGAACCGGTCGATGTAGTCGGGCGCCAACGTCCTGTCGGTCATGCGCATCTGGACACGACGGAGACGCTTCCGGGCCTCACCCTGCGACTTCGACACGTACAGAATGCGGTGGTCCGGGTCCATTGCCAGCTTCTGGCAGCACCAATCTTCAAGCGTTGTCGTCTTGCCTATACCGACAGGCAGGAGGATCAGCGAAATGGACCCTTCCGGGGCGTGATCCAAAACGCGGACCATCTCCTGATGAATCCAAAACGTGTCCATGTCGAAAAACCGCTTCCGGAAATCCCGGAACGAACCCGTGTAGGCGTCCACAGCCTGAGAGCCGTCGCGGACGTCCGTGTCCATCTCGTGAATGCGTTTCCGGAACTCCTGATCCTCCTTCAACCACACGTAAAACGTTTTGGTGGTGGTCGGAATCTGGTCGCAGACCTGCTTCCGGGTCCACGTCGGGTTCAGCTCGTAGAGGGCAAGCCACCGGCGTTTCCGCTCGTTGGCCTGCTCATGCCGACGGTCCGCCATAAGACGGACCTGCTTCCCGGTGACTGTCACTGTGGCCCACAATATCGCAATCTATGCATGGCACAAACATATATGCGGCAGGCGCACAGAAAGAAGCGGAGCCCCCCAGCCGAGAGGGAGAGGCCGAAGGGCTCCAGAAGGGTCCGGACGGGGCGCTGCACGCACAACAGGAGAGAGAGGGCAGGCCCTCGACGTCCAGACACCTCCTTGACCTTGCTAGGTGATCCCAGCACTGTAGGGTACACTATCGAAGCCGGGCTGTCAAACGGCCGCGGCACGAACTGTCCGGGCGGGTAGCGGTGCTTTTACCACTGCTGCCCGCCAGGACGCCTGACAACAACATGTCGGCTCCAGAGCGCCGAGAAGCCTGGCGGGGTCAGCCCGACAAAGCTGCGCACCGATGGGGAGAGCGGCGGAAATGGTCGCTCGCGAAGACGGTTATGGTCCCCCGTGAGGCGCCCGTCACCGCGCCGTCCCGAGCAGGGAAGCCTCCAGCCGGTCAAGGCAGAACCGGGCGGCTGGAAGTCGGGCAAGGCAACCCTGCGACCGCTACCAGACTTCAAAGGTAGAACGAGCTGCCGCGGGCATGCCCCTCGCAAGACGCCCCCCGCCCGTCAGAGCCTGGCCGGCCACCATCCCGGCTCCAATCTCGACACCGTTCCTGCCCCTAGGGGTGGGAGACCTCTGTCCTTGACCGGCCCTAGGCCTTGAACTTCAAAAACGGCACGTAAGACTCTCCGGTCCGAGGCGCCGGGCGCACTCGGCAAGCCCGGAAGCCAACGGGCGACACCGGGCGCAGGACCTTGACCTCGACCTTCAAATGCACACCCATACCCAAAAACAGGGTCACAAACCCCAATAACGTAACCCCAAATCCGGGCAGACAGTCATCACTGTTGAGGGGGGGTGGTCGGGCACATGCCCCCAACACGTGTACTTACACGAGTAAAACATCGGACCACCAACATATTGAGACGCAGACTGTTGGGTGTCCTTTTGTTTGGTGGTGTGTTGTTTGTTGTGTGTTTTGTTGTGTGTGTGGGTTTTGTTTGGTGGTGGGGTTGGCTGGTTGTTGGGTGGTGCGGGGGCGGAGGGTGTGTGCGCCTGCCGCATAACCGTGTTTGGGGTATTGACGGGGTGAGTTGTCGAGCGTACCTTGACGTCAGTGGTTGACAACCGAGAGAGGGTTCACGATGACAGCACCACAGTTCGTGCGTGAGGCCGGCAAGGCCGGGTATGACGACCCTGTCGAGTTCGTGCGGGATTTGGCTGACGGGTTCGGGTGGGATGCGGGCATGACTCGCGATGCGGTATTCCGGTCACGATTGCGAAACTCAGGAGGTAACACGATGAACGAGAAAACCGTTTACCTGTCCGCCGAACAACGTAAGGCGACCGCGACGGCCCTCAAGATTCCGCTTGGAGTCAAAGATCGTCCGATCCTGCAAACGCTCATGGTCCGCGACGGCCGCGCTTTCGTCACCGACTCCTACGTGATGGTTTTGCTGCCGTGGCTCGACAGGCTGCCGGAAGGATGCTGGCCCGCCGACGAGTTCAACCGGGCCGTGAAAGGCGCCGGAAAGGACCGGGTGCGGACCACCGTGCAGGACGACGGCACACTCCTGCTGGAACGGTTCCTCATCCCCGAGACTATCCGGCTCGTGGACGACAACGACCTCCCGGACCCTCTCGGGCCGTGGTCTTCCGGCACGCACACTGCCCGTAGTGTCGAGTCCAACCAGGCGCCACCGGACATCAAGACTTTCATCGCGCAGATGGAAGCGGTAACCCAGCCCGGATGGGAGCCGACAGTGGCAGCATTCGACCCAGGCAAAATGGCTCTGGTGTTCGGATGCGTGCCGGAAGCTCACAACGGGCAGCGACACGGCTGGCGTCTGCATCCGACCGGAGACGGGAAGCCGATTGTTGTCAGTGTCGGCGGCCGTCCGTACGGGCTGGTCATGCCGACGCGTGACGGGAGGGAGTGACAGTCTGAGTCACGAGCTTGGAGGGTGAGCCCGAGCGTTCGCCTTCCTCGCCCGGCACTCAGCCGGTACCACCGAGAGAGGGAGGAAACATCATGACACGCACCATTGACCCGCTCGGGCTGACCCGCTGCGCAAGCTGCGGCAACGCCTTCGCATACGACCGTTTGCCTGACGGCCGCTGTCGCGTATGCGGCGGCCGGTTCGACGGCGAGACCGGTAAGGCAACGCACATAAACCCGCCCACACTTGAAGGTGTGATTCTCGACGCATTGGCCGCGGTCGGACACCCCCTCCTCGAAATGGGCCATGCCACGCTCAACAACGGCGTAGAGTGCATCCGCGTTTCGCTGCCTTGGGACGACCCCGGCGAAGGCGACCGGCTGCTCGAAGCCCTCTACTCCGCGCTGCCAGACTGGGTCACGGGTGACCTCACCGATGAAGGTCCTGAGCCCGACGGCGACGGTCACACCTGGAGGGACGCTTTCTTCACCGAGAGGACCAAGTGGGTCAACCATGGCTGAGATCCTGACAGACATACCAGACCTGTCCGTCCTGCCGAAACCCCAGAGATGGCGGGGAAAGTATCCGTGGGACGAATGGCTTGACGGCCGGACGCGGCTGCTGGCCTCAGGCGCCGATTTCACGTGCCTGGTCGATTCGCTGGTGCAGCAGGCGTCGAGGACGGCGTCGCGGCGGGGCCTGCGGATCGTGTATCGGGTGACGGGGGAGGGTGTGCGGTTGCAGGCTGTGGAGCGGGAGGCCACTGATGGGTGAGTTGGTAGGCCCGCTCGTGGCTTACGTTGGCGGGCTGCTGGCGTCGGCCAGCATCCTGGACGTGTTGGCGGGTGCCGCCCAGCTTGCGGGCGGGGTTTGTGTGGCACAGATCCATGGTTCTGTCCGTGACGGGATGCCGGGGAAAGACCCCGTTGACAGTGCGGGGAAAAAAGCGTAGATTACAGTGGAGCACGGTACGGCGACTTTACGAGAGAGGGAGATGCTGTGAGCGACGACCTGCGAGACGCGCTTGACCTGCTGCGCGAGGCTGGCGACGGCGAACGGTGGCCGTCCTGGGATGCCCGTGTCCGTGCGCTGCTAGAGCGGGACAAGCGCGACGCTGCACTCGATGAGCCCGCGGACCTCTCGGACCACGGCGGCTGGTACTGCGAAGAGGTGGCACGCATCCGCCTTCGTCGATACGTGCGGGTGCTGCTGGGGCGGCTTGGCGTCGATGCGGTCCGGGATGTCCGGGACGGAGATGTTCTTGTCATAAGGGCTCACGAGCGCGACTAGCAATCCAATCGAACGTCACTCACGGTCGGAAGACCTCGTGGCACGGTATGGTGAGCCGTGACCGGCCACGCGAGGACAAGATGGAGCATGAACCCAACCTCATCAGCCTGATCTGGCAGCTTCTAAAAGCCTCACCGGAACTGTGGGGAGCTCTCTTCGTCCTATGGCTGTTGTCTCTGGCGGTCACGCCCGTCTGGCTTTGGGCTGCCGAACTCTACCGGCGCTACCGGCCCCCACCCACACCCTGATGAATCGCATCCACAACATCCAACAGACGCCCCGCAACATGATCCAACGCCACCAGCTCCAACGACAGCCCCAAATCCCCCTCACCCCCGCCAGCACACTCGACCTGCTCACGCAACCGCCTGTACCCCGCCAACACCTCGTCCGCCAGCCCCGTCAGCTCGCAGACCTGCTCGTCCACCTCCACCACAGACACCATCACAACCCCTACGTCAGGTGACAGGCCGCAAGACTGCGGCGACACTACACCTGCGGCGGGTACCCGTCAAACAGGTACCCCCGTTTGCTTTACCAGCGCCTACCGTGGCATCATGGCCGCACACTTCCACGAAAGGTCTGGCCATGCCCGCCCCGATCGCCCCGCCAACCCTCGTCAGCGCCCGGCTCCGCGACGCCCGAGAAGCCGCCGGGCTCACACAGCACGAGTTCGCGGCGGCCGTCGGCACAAGCCAGGCGCGCGTCACCGACTGGGAAGCCAGGGGCGCCCCCATCAGAGACTCGTGGCGGGCACTGATCCAGCAGACACTCGGCCTGCCGCCCGGAACTATCCTCGACTGGATGCGTGAAGAAGAAATAACAAGAGTGGGAACCCGTGGGTTCCACCTTTGGACAGCCCCCCACGTCGCCTGACATGCCCGTGTCGGGACCGCACGCCCACACCAAACCTGTGAAGATGCGTGCATGCCCCATACTGAGGAGGGGCCGGTGGGGTGGAGAAACGGCGGTGAGCTGCACGGGTTCCGCCGGTGGGGGTGGGAAACCCGCTCTTGGAGTCCGGGCACGCAGCAGGCGTACGTCTACCGTGTCCTCACCGCCGAACGGTGGATGCAAACCAACCGCACATGCAAGGTCGACGACGCCACCGACCGTGACGTTCTCGCGTTCTGGCAGTCCCGGCCGGCGAACGCCGAAACCCGCAACCACATGCGTTCCGCGCTTGTCGCCTTCTACGCCTGGCTTGTCGACGTCGGCTACCGCACCGACAGCCCTGCCGCGGCACTGCCACGCATCAGACGGCAGCCGGGCCTGCCACGAGTCCTCGACGTCACCCAGATGAGGGCTGTTCTCGCCAGCGTCACAGACCCTATGACGTTGGCGGCCGCGACGCTCATGGCTTACAACGGGCTGCGGATCACCGAAGCCCGGCTGGTGCAGTGGGCCGACGTCGACCGGCAGTGGCTGTCGTTTGTCGCGAAAGGCGGACGTGAACGTGCCGTGCCGTTGCATCCGAAAGCCGCCGAGGCTGTCGAGCGTTGGCGTCCACAATGTGTCGACGTCCGCTGGATGTTCCCGTCCCCGCTCGGCACAGGCCGGCCCATATCCGACGGGGCGTTGCGGGAACGCATCAAACGGGCTGGGGGCCGGTGCGGGGTCACCCTCACCCCCCATACGCTCCGGCACACGTTCGCGACCTGCATGCTTGAGTCGGGGGCGGACATACGGTCGGTTCAGGAGGCCCTTGGGCACCGCAATGTCGCGACAACTAACACGTATCTGCATGCCCGTCCGGCGCAGCTCGTGTCGGCGCTCGCACGCCTGTCCTACTGACCCTTCGACTGCTGCCGGGTTTGCTGTATGGCACGGTCCAGCATCGCTTCCATCAGACTCAGGTACCCGTCGCGGTCTTTCGGGTCGAGCTGGGCGAGTTTCGCCATGAAGATCGGCGGGAGCAGTCCGAGCCCTTGGTGGGCCATTTCGACGGCTGCGGCGAGCGTGCCGGGGACCAGCCCCAAGACGGACTCCAACGGCGCCCATTTCTCGCGGAACGGCATCGTTTCGCCGCGTTCCCACTGTGAGACGACGGCCTGTGTGGTGGACCAGCCTTCTTCCAGGGTGTCGTTGAGTTTCCGGGCGACTTCGGCTTGGCTCATCTTCAGGTTGTGGCGTGCTTCGGAGATGATCCGCCCGAAATGTTTCCGCTGTCGGGCACGTTCGTCCACACCTAGCCCTGCGTCCATCGGCATCGCGTGTCGCTCCTTCGCTTCCTGTCGTCCCTAGTGTGCCACTGTTGTCGGCTGGTGTCTACTGGTTTACTGTGGCCGGCACTTGACAGGGGCGGCACTGTGATCTACAGTAGGTCAAGCGTAGCCCGAGTTCGGGTCCGAGGCTGGAAATCGGATCTGCTGGGGAAGGTGGGTCCGGAGGAAGGTTGGCGTCTGCGGGCGCCCCCGGCCTCGGGTTGCGCCCAACATTTCGGATGGTGGAGGGATGCCCGATGACAGCGACTGTTGACCTGCCCGCACTGCCCACGTCTGAGGTCGAGCTGATCGACCGCGCGTCGGCGCTCATCCGCGCCGGCTGGACCCGCGGCAACTTTCACCGGAACCGGCAGGGTAAGGACCTGTACTGCCTGCTGGGGGCGCTCGAAAAGGCTGCCACCGGTGGAAGGCTTAAGGCTGGCACCGACCCGGAGATCCTGTACCGCCGAGTGACGGATCGGATGCGGACGATTCTGCGCCGTCGCGACGGGATGAGGTCGTCGGCCCTGTACAGATTCAACGACGAGGCGAAGTCGAAACATGCGGTGCTGGCGCTGCTGGCCGCAGCCCGCCAGGAGGCCGCCGATGGCTGACACGACCTGGGTCGTGAACATCAACGCTGTCCGCGCCAACCACGAAGGGTGCGCGGAGTGGTGGTCGACGGCAGGACGATTCGTCTGTGTCACCCATCTGGTTGCTTACCGGCGTGACACGGATGGACGGTGGATTGTGGAGGAGGGCGCAGGATGACCTTCGTTTGGGTTCACGCCTGGGCCAGCACCGACGTACTCAGGCGCGACGAGTACCCCGGGATGACCGGGATGCCCCGCGACGGCGATCCATGCTCGATGCCCGGATGCCCAATCCGGTTCCAGGCTGGCGAGTGGGCGGTCGCGGTCATTGAGGTGCCCCGAGAGGACCGGGCAGTCGCCGCGTGGGGTGAGGCGTGGTGCGGCTACGAGCATCCGACACATCGGACGTGGCGTGACGGAAAAGTGGAGAACCCATGACCGAGAACCTTGACTTGGAAACAATCGCACTCCGTCGCAAGCATGTGGCGGCGGCGATCCGCACCCACGGCCCCGAACACTTCGACATGGCCGCGTGGTTTCACGAAGACGAGGAGTCCTGGTTGGAGCCATCCGCGGCCTTCAACTTCGACCGGTGCGGCACGACGGCCTGCATTGGTGGGCACACGGCGTTGGTGGCCCGCGACAAGTTCGACACGCAGATCTTCGCCCTTCATGCACCGCAGTTTCTCGGGCTGTCGAACCGCCGCCTGCTCTACCGGGAAGAGTGGCCCGAATGGATGCGCAACCGCGCGGATCACGATGTCGGGGATCACACGGTCGCGGTGGAGGCTTTGGAGTGGCTGGCCGACCACCCGCAAGCCGACACGCTGCCGTACGCCCAGCCGGACGACTGGCCCACGTCGTGAACATGATCTGTGACATCTGTGGTCAAGAACTGGTCGAGGTCGACAACCCCTTCCGGTATGAGGTCCGCCATCGACGGGGCGTCCAGTGCCCGCCTGAACCCGACGTCACCATCGAGGAGGTCGCCGAATGAACAGACGGAGAGTCCGGCCCGATCTTGCCGCCCGCCTCAACAAGATCGAGGCAGATCTGGCACTACTCACCGCTGGCATCAACCTCGGCGCGCTGCGCGAACTGCTGCACGAACTGGATGTCCGCGCCGACGTCATCACCGACGTTATCGACGAACACCTGGCCCCGATCCGCACTCAACTCACCGGCGTCCACGACGCCATTGATCGGCTGCGCGCCGACGTTGACGAGTTCACGAATATGGAGAACCCATGACCAAGAACCTTGACCTGGAAACGGCATCCTTCGACCTGACTCCTCTCGGGTTCTTTTGGGGGGCATTGAAGGTCAGCCGGTTCTACCAGATAGACGGCAGGGTGGTTATCCGTATCCAAACCGACACTGGCAAGCAGTTGTTCGTCCACTGTTCTCGTGCGGGACGGTCGTTGCGGGTGTTCGATGACCGCAATACCGAATGGAAGGGAGTCGCATGACCGAGAACCTTGACTTGGAAACTGTCGCGTTGCGGCGCAAGCATGTGGCTGCGGCGATCCGCGAGCACGGCCCCGAACACTTCCACATGGGCGCATGGTTCCAGGGTGACACGGAGTCCTGGTTCGAGCCAAGGGCCGACTTCTCGTTCGAGTGCGGCACGACGGCCTGCATCGCCGGACACGCGGTGCTGGTGGCCCGAGACAAGTTCGACTTGCGATTCAACGTCTTTGGTGTGCCGAAGTTCCTCGGGCTGTCGGACGAACGACTGCTCTTCCGTATCGACTGGCCCGAGTGGATGCACGACCGGGCGAGTCACGAGGTCGGGGGGTACGGGGTTGCGGTGGAGGCTTTGGAGTGGCTGGCCGACCACCCGCAAGCCGGGGCGCTGCCGGGCACCAGGCCGGACGACTGGCCCGCAACGTGAACGTGGGGCGGTGGGTGCGGCGGCTGCGTGACACGGCCGACCTGGGCGACATCGCGCTCGTGCACGAGTTGCGCCGACCCCCGGATGATCCCGTCTGGCGGGTATACGAGGTCACGGGCAGCGCAGTCCATCCCCACCTCGTTCTCATCGGGTGGGGGCCGACCCCGCGGCAGGCGTGCCGTGACGCGCTCCGGACCCTGCGCGGACGACGCATCCGCACCCCGACAGGAGGTGACGCCGATGAGTAAGCCTCGTGTGCTGAACCGGCGTAACGGCCCAGACCCTCCTGGCTCCGTCTATGTCGGCAGGCCCAGCGTGTGGGGGAATCCATACAGGGTTGGCCGTGACGGCACCCGCACGCAAGTCATCCAGAAGTACCGGCTGTGGCTGCACGACCACCCGGGGCTGCTCGCGGCCGTCCAGGCCGAACTGCGGGGCAAGGACCTTGTGTGCTGGTGCGCTCCGCTGCCTTGCCACGCCGATGTGCTCCTGTCCCTGGCCGCAGGGAGGGACGCCGATGGGTGACCGTCACAAGCCTAACACGGACCACATACGCCTGTGGTCTGGCAGTGTCCGGCCGTCCGTTGCCACCCCACTGCGCGAGGCGGCCGACTGGATCGACTGGGCCGACACCGAACTTGAACGGCTACAGGACAGCGTGATCGGCCTGTTGAAGCTGGCACAAGACCAACAGTCAACCAATGAGCATCAGCAGGACCTGATCGACCATCTTATCGTAGCCGTGGAACGGCACCGCGACGCGGTGAAAAGCCGTCACCGTGACGGCTGTCACTGGTGTGAGCATGCTGACCGGCGTCTTTGGGCGAACCTCAAGGACACACCATGACCGCCGGCATCACCCCCCTCGCCCACGGTCTCGCCGCCCCAGCACTCTACGACTGGCTCACCGCCCAACGCGAGGCGGAAGGTGAACGGCCCACCGCAGACGGCACCCGCCTTCGCGGCTCCTGGGCTGGCGAATGCGACCGCAAAATCGCCTTCCACGTCCTCAACGTCGAACCCGACCACCAGCCGGACGGCGCCACCCTCGCCGCCTTCGCAGTCGGACAACAATGGCACGAAACCATCCAACACGCATGGATTGACGCCTACGGCGGCCAACAGGAAGTGAAAGTTACGCTTCGAAACCAAGGTTTCGACTTGTCCGGACACGCAGACCTCGTGTACACGGACGACTTCGACCGCAAGATCGTCGGAGAAATCAAGTCCATCTCGTCATTCGGATATGCGCTGGCCGTCACCGGACTGCCACCTCGGCCGAAGAAGACGGACCGGCCCGGCCCTTGCGGCCCCAAGTACGAGCATCTGTTGCAGGCAGCCATCTACGCGACAGCGGCGGACGCGGACGCTGTCCATCTGATCTACGTCAACAAGGACAAGTTGGGTGAGGTCGCGGAGTGGCTGATCTCTCTCGACTTCACCCTCCCCGCATACGGGAAGTCGTTGCGGGAAATGGCGCAGGCCGAGCTGTTGCGCATGCAGGACATCTTGCGGATGTTGGACGAGGACGGGCTGCTGCCTGAACGGCACATTCCAGGGTTCGGGTTTGTGCAGTCCCCGCCCCGACATCATACGGACGGGGGCCGGGGGGACCCGTGGCAGTGCCGCTACTGCCCGTTCAACCGCAAATGCCGGGAGTTGCCGTCCGGGCCTACCCCTTTGGGGTGGCTGGACACGAACCATGAGGAGGTTTTCTGATGGGTGAGAGGGTCAGGTTCAGGCCGGCGAAACGGCCGGAGACGGTTATCGACCGGGCGATACGTCTGATCGAAGCAGGCTGGTGCCGTGGCAGCATGTATAGGGTCGTGGACGGGAAGTATCGTTACTGCCTGCGCGGGGCGCTGAACGAAGCGTCCGGGCTGTACGGCACGTCGCTCAGACGCTGGCGACCTTTCAGGTCCTCCGAGTCAGTGGCAGTCGCCAACGACGCCAGAATCAGCGCTATGAACGCTGTCCATGATACCACTGGCGGCCAGGGGATAATTACCTTCAACGATCTCAGTCCCAGCAAACACCATGTCCTCCGAGCACTCCGCCAGGCACGACACCAGCTCACCGCCGAAAGGAAACAGTGATGGCCTACCATCATGACCTTCGCGACATGGCCGACAGAATAGCCGACGGAACCCCCCTCACCCCCAAAGACGCTGCACAGCTCGAACACATCGCCGCGTTCCTCGAACGCACCGACCGGGGGCAGCACAGTTCCGGCAGCGGCAGCGGCGGAAACCGCCAGTACGGCGGAAACCGTGGTGGTGGTGGCGGTCAGAAGCCCGACGGACCCATCGTCATCAAAGACCCCGACTCGTCCATCACCGACGCCCAATACAGCAAGATCCGCGACCTCGTCGCACGCCACAACTGCGCAGACGCCGTGAGGGCACACAACCTGCGACGGTGGAATGTGGAACGGTCCGACCGGCTCAACAAAGGCCAGGCGTCCGAGCTGATCGGCATGCTCATCAACGACGGCCCTAACGGCCTCAACCAACAGCAGGCCCCGCCGCAGGCGCCAGCGGCCGCGCAAGAAGAAGTGCCATTTTGATGTCAGGCGACAAAGGGTTCGAGCGGCTGACAGCCGACTACCTGAACGGACGGCTGCCGTGGGAGGTCGACCGGCGGGTCAAACGTGGCGCGAAAGACCGTGGCGACATCGGCGGCATCCCCGGATGGGCGATCGAATGCAAGAACCGGAAGCGGATGGCTCTGGCCGAATGGGTGGACGAAGCCCGGTTGGAGGCCGAAAATGCGGGCGCCGACTTCTGTGCGGTCGTCCACAAACGGCGGGGGAAGGGGAAGGCGGCAGATCAGTATGTGACGATGACGCTGGACACTCTCGCCCGGATGATCCTCGCATCACACCGGACGCCGTGATGTGCATGTACGGCAGCCTGTACCGATGGCGGAAGACGGCAAGGCGGACGCCGATGCTCCCCCCACCCGACAGCCAAGACAAAGTCAGGGTAGGAGACATCATCAAACACGAAGGTTCCCCTGTGCGTGTCACTGCCGTCGGCGGCCCGGAATGGGCGCCGTTTGTCAGCGGCCTGGACGATGCTGGCGAGACAGTGTTTCTTGTATGGGATCCTCGGGACGGACAGTGGCGCGGCGAAAAGGACACAGGATGATCCACTCGTATCCGAAGGTGTGGAACATCGGCCACCCGCAGCTCGACGGGCTGTTCGACGGGCCGGTCGTGGTCGAAGAAAAGTTGGACGGGTCGCAGTTTTCGATGGCAGTTTTTGACGGGCAGTTGCACTGCCGCTCGAAAGGCCGGCAGATCGTTTTGGACGCCCCAGACCGTCTGTTCCAGGCTGCCGTCACAGAAGCCCAGGACCGTGCCGACGCCGGGCTCCTGCACGAAGGGTGGGTGTACCGGTGCGAGTACCTGTCGAAACCGAAACACAACACTCTCGCCTACGACCGCCTCCCGGCCGGACATCTCGTCCTGTTCGACGTCGAAACGGAACCCAACAGGTTCCTTCCTCCCGGCGCCCGCCACGAAGCCGCTGTCGCCCTCGGAATCGAACCCGTCCCCGTCCTGTCGCACGCACAGATCGTTGAGGATGCAGACAGCCTCCGCGCCCTCCTGGACCGGGAATCGGTTCTCGGCGGCTGCGAAATCGAAGGCATCGTCGTCAAAAACCACCGGCAGTTCGGCCGAGACGGGAAGATTCTGGCAGGCAAACATGTGTCGGAACGGTTCCGGGAGGTCCACGGGAAAGAATGGCGGAAGACGAACCCGACCGGCGGGGACATTGTCACCCAGCTTGTCGACCGGTATCGGGCGGAAGGAAGGTGGGCGAAGGCCGTACATCACCTGTCGGACGCCGGGCTGCTTGAAGGGTCCCCGCGCGACATCGGCATTCTGATCAAAACCGTGCGACAGGATCTGGTCGAAGAATGTGCTGACGAAGCGAAAGAGATCCTGTGGAAGTGGGCGGTGGGCCGGGTTTTGCGGGGGTCTGTCGGCGGGCTGGCGGAGTGGTATAAGCAGCGGCTTCTGGACGCTGC
>Ga0214471_10000302_pt1 | contig 43822 bp, 39 predicted proteins | sample RVTome_5_FD_207665 | JGI IMG/M metagenome (GOLD analysis project Ga0214471, IMG submission 207665) | Soil microbial communities from uranium-contaminated site in the Upper Colorado River Basin, Wyoming, United States - RVT142D155 | ecosystem: Environmental > Terrestrial > Soil > Contaminated >... | reverse complement strand
GCCTCCTGCGGGAGCTGACCAAACGGGGCTTCACGCCCCGGCAGGTCGAGACGGCCGGACTGGTGCTGCCGAGGCAGGGGGGGAAGGGATACTACGACCGGTTTCGGGATCGCGTGATGATTCCGATTTTTGATTCCACCGGAAAGATCGTCGGGTTCGGCGGCCGGGCGATGGGCGACCAGCAGCCCAAGTACATGAACTCCCCGGAGACGCCCATCTACAGAAAGGGGGTGCACCTGTACGCGCTCCATCTGGCGTCTCGGGCTATCCGGGAGGCGAAGGTGGCGCTGGTCGTGGAGGGATACTTTGATGCGATCTCCCTCCACACCGCCGGCTTTCCCCAGACCGTGGCGCCGCTCGGGACCGCCTTGACCGCCGAGCAAGTGGGCCTCTTACGGCGGTATACGGGGAAGGTGAACCTCGTCTTCGATCCCGACCCGGCGGGGGTGCAGGCGGCCTGGCGCGGGCTCGAGCTCTTGGTCGCCGAAGAGATGGGTGTCGGCGTGGTCGTGCTCCCCCAGGGGAAAGATCCCGATACCTACGTCCGGGAATGCGGGAGGGAGGCACTGGCGGAACGCCTTCATGCCGCCCAGGATATGGTGGACTTTCTCCTGGCCCGCGCAGAGGAGCAGACCGGTCTCGAGGGCGTCGACGAGAAGGCGGCGGCGGCCCGCCAGGTTGTGCGGCTGATCGCCCTGATGCCCGAAGGGGTCCGGAGAGCGAAGTACATCCAGAAGCTGGCCGAGCGGTTGGGGGTCTCCGAGACGTCGGTGGTGGGGGAACTCACCCGCCTTGCCTCGGCGGTGGCCGCCCCCGGCGCGTCCCCGCCGCCGCCCCCGGCGCTGCCACCGGTGGAGAAGACCCTGGTCCAAATCTGCCTCCTTTTTCCTGAGGTGCGGTCGATGGTGTGGCGAAGCCTGCGGGGCGAGGAGCTGTTCGCCTCCCCCCTCCGATCGATTCTCCGGTTCCTGCGCGAGTACACGGGCAGCGAGGAGGCACTGGCCCGCAATCTCTGTCACCACCCCGATCCTGACGTCCGCCAAGTGGGGGCGGAACTCTTCGTCCACGACGGGGGAGAGTTCATGGATCCGCACCGGATGGTCCAAGACTGTCTCCTCCGTTTGAAGCTTCAAGAGATCCAAGGGGAACTCAGGAAGGCCCGGGAGGCGGGGGACTTCGCCCGGGTGAAAGCGCTGCTTGAGCAAAAACAGGCGGTCGCCGGTGGCCGAATCCCGGAAACGGACTATATTATCCCTTATGGGGACGCCCCGGACCGGTGTGAACACGAGGGAATCCGCACGGATACATAAGGGGGATAGGTCAGCATGAAGAACGAGGGGAGAGGGGAAGAGCTCAGGGCCCTCATCAATCTGGGGAAGAAGAAGGGGTATCTCACCTACGCGGAGATCAACAGCCATCTCCCGGAAGACGTGACGTCCGCCGAGGAAATTGATCGGATTCTCAGCGGCCTGGATGAGATGGACATCGAGGTCATCGAGACCCCCCGCGAGGCGGGGCAGCCGGAGGCGAAGAAGGGACCTGCCCACCCGGCGGGCGGGGCCGAGTCGGAGGTGGACCTCTCCCCTGCGCCGGTGGGCCGGACCGATGATCCCGTCCGGATGTATCTCCGGGAGATGGGGAAGACCCCGCTCTTGTCCCGGGAGGGGGAGATCGGGATCGCCAAGCGGATCGAAGAGGGACGCCGCGAGGTGAGCGAGGCCGTTTGCCGGGCCGGGATTGCCGTCCGGGAAGTGGTCTTCCTGGGAGAGCGGTTGCTCCAGGGGCGGCTGCGCGTGTCCGATCTCATCGCGTTCAACGACTTTGACGAGCTCTCGGAGCAGAAGGAGAAGGAGCTGGTTGCTGAAATTGCGCCGATCCTGAAGGGCCTGCGGCAGGATCAGGACAGGATCGAGGACCTGGTAAAGCGGTTCGAGCGGGCCGAGCAGCACGGCAGCGTCAAGCGGGCGGACCGGTTGCGTGAGGAGACTCAGGAACGGCGGCGCCAGCAGGCCGAGCGGCTGCGGCAGCTCAATCTCAACCAGCGGGTCATCGAACGGATCGTCGCCCGCATGCGGAGTATCCTGGAGCGGATCGAGAAGGCCGAACAGGAGATGCGCGAGGCCAGGCGGACCGCCCGCTTGAGCGCCGCCAACTTCAAGCTGGTCACCGAGACGGCCCTGGGGAACGGCGTCTCGATGCGGACGCTGATGCGGCGGACCAAGTTCTCCCGGGATAAACTCGAGGAGATGGAACGGCAGATTCAGGTGATTGTCAAGAAGGTGGTGCGCGCCGAGCAGGAAGGGGGCGCCAGCTCCCATGAGCTGCACGAGCTGCTCGGGGCGATCAGTCGCGGGGAACGGAAGGCGCTCGAGGCCAAGCGGGAGATGGTGGAAGCCAACCTCCGCCTCGTGATCTCCATCGCGAAGAAGTACACGAACCGGGGGCTGCAGTTCCTGGATCTGATCCAGGAGGGGAATATCGGTCTCATGCGGGCGGTGGAGAAGTTCGAGTACCAGCGCGGCTACAAGTTCTCCACCTATGCCACCTGGTGGATTCGCCAGGCCATCACCCGGGCCATCGCCGATCAGGCCCGGACCATCCGGATCCCGGTCCACATGATCGAGACGATCAACAAGCTCATCCGCGCCTCCCGCCAACTGGTCCAGGAGTATGGACGGGAGCCCACCCCGGAAGAGATCGCCCTGAAGATCGATCTCCCCGTGGACAAGGTCCGCAAGGTCCTCAAGATCGCGCAAGAGCCGATCTCACTCGAGACGCCCATCGGGGAGGAGGAAGATTCGCACCTCGGGGATTTCATCGAGGACAAGGGAGCGGTGTCTCCCCTCGATGCCTTCATCGGGATCAACCTGGGGTCGCAGACGGAGGAGGTCCTCAGCACCTTGACCGACCGGGAGCGCAAGGTGCTGCGCCTTCGGTTCGGCATCGGCGACGGCGTGGACCACACCCTGGAGGAGGTGGGGCAGCAGTTCGACGTGACCCGGGAACGGATCCGGCAGATTGAAGCGAAGGCGCTGCGGAAACTGCGCCATCCCACCCGGGGGCGGAAGCTCCGGAGCTTCGTGGATTCCTAACGTCCGCTGTCAGCTTTCAGCCGTCAGCCATCAGCAATGTACTGAGTCGCACCGAGCGTTCGAAGTTGACAGCCGATGGCGGATTGCTGACGGCTGATGCGGGGGCCCATAGCTCAGCGGTCAGAGCCACCGGCTCATAACCGGACGGTCCCTGGTTCGAATCCAGGTGGGCCCACCACAGGCAGTGCAGGGTTCAGCGTTCAGGGTGCAGCGGGAGAGAAGAGACACTCCTCGGAGGTGCGCTGAGTGACCCTGAACCCTGAACCATCACCCCCGAACCGAGGAGAGACGTGCGGGAGGATCTGGCGCAGGTAGTCGATTTGCAGACGCTCGATCTGGAGATTGCCAGGCTCCAGAGGGAGGTGCAAAAGGTTCCGCTGGAGATCGCGCACTTGGTGCAGGAGCTGGAGAGCTCCCGGGGGGCATGGGAGCAGGCGCGCGAGCGCCTGGGCACACTCGAGCAACTCCGGCGCCGCAAGGAGCGCGAGCTGGAGGACGTGACGGCGGACCAGCGGAAACGCCAGGCACGCCTCTTCGAGGTCAAGACCAACCAGGAGTACGCTGCGGTCCTGAAGGAAATCGAAGGGCTGAAAGACCGCCGCTCGACGCTTGAGGACGAAATCCTCGAACTCTTCGATCACATCGAATTCGCCCAGACGGCCGTCCGCGACGAGTCGGCTCGCTTTCGCGAGCGGGAGACGTGGTGTGGCGAGCAGCGGACCGCCAAGGAAGAGACGTTGAAGCGCCTTCAGGGAGAGCTGGAGCGGCTGCAGGAGGAGCGACGCCGTCAGGCGAGCCGACTGGAGACCGGACTGCTGCAGAGCTACCAGCGCCTCTTGCGGAGCCGCGGGGGCCTGGCGGTCGCACCGGTCAGGGATGGGTCCTGCCTCGGGTGCCATGTGGCCCTGACGCCGCAGACGTACAATGAGCTTCGCAAGGGGGAGGTCCTCATGACCTGTGCCAACTGTCAGCGGATCCTCTACTGGAAGGGGTGACATGGATCCGCGCCGGCTCGCCGACATCCTCGATGCGATGGCCCAGTCCGAAGGCCTGGCCAAGGTGAGCGGGGACGTCCCGGATTTGACCCCTGCCGCTCTTCGCATGGCCTTGAAGGAGGCCTCCCACCTGCTCCAGCAGATGGGCGACTCCCGCCGGACTCCTCAGCCGGGAGCGCGATCGCTTATCCTGCATATCGATGGGGCGGCCCGGGGCAATCCGGGACCGGCCGGGATCGGGGTGGTGCTCTGGGACGAAGCGGGTGATTTCCGGGAGGAGCACCAGGCGTATGTCGGGGATGCAACCAACAACGTGGCCGAATACGAGGCCTTACTCTTCGGATTGCGCAAGGCCCGCGAGCTGGGCTATGCGGCCGTGAAGGTCTTCTCCGACTCGGAGCTGCTCGTGCGCCAGATCCGGGGAGAGTACCGGGTCAAGAATCCGCGCTTGCGGGAGTTCTACGGGCAGGTCCAGAGGCTTCTCCGGTCTTTCGATGTGGTGGAGATCGCCCACGTGGATCGGGGGATGAATGCGCGGGCCGATTGGCTGGCCAACCGGGCGATCGACGCCGCCGTCGGCGAGCGCTCCAAACGGGCCACGCCCGATAGGGGGAAGGGGTCCGAGTGAGTCGCTCGAGCTTTACCCCTCTGCACAAAGGCTTGGAGGCGACGCTCGGCCGGCTCGGGCTGGAGGGCGGCCTGGCGATCGTTCTCATCCCCCGCGTGTGGCCGCAGGTCGTCGGTGAGGAGGTGGCCCGGCGGACCCATCCGGGGCTCTTGCGGCAGGGCCGTCTTCAGGTGATCGTTGGGGATTCGGTGTGGCTGCAGCAGCTCACCATGCTCAAGCCCGCGATCCTCGCGGGACTCGCGTCTCACTTGGGTTCCCGGATCGTCCGAGACATCTTCTTCACCCTCGGCACCCCCCCCGCCCCCCCCGCTCGACCGCATTCGGGCTCGCGCACGGCAGACGCCTCCCTTTCCCCTGAGGTGGAGAAGCGCCTCGAGGAGGTCCTTCGTCCCGTCCGGGACCCCGAGTGCCGCGACGTCCTTGCCCGCATCTTGATACAGGCGTGGCGCGCCGACTGACGCCTCACTGTGGCCCTCCTTCCACTGTTGCCCTTGATACTGTTGCAATAAAGCTACATAGGTTGGGTCCTTATCATGGGTTCAATTCATATGTATTTGGATTTAAAAGGTTTCTCTCCAAACAAAGACTGGCAGGCCATTGGTATGGGCCTTGCAGAGAATAGGCCGTCCCACCAGTGGCAGTGCTGCGTCTGAACCAGCGGTACAAAACGGGAGAGAGGCGTGGGCCGGCAGAAAACGATCGGGGAGCCGATTCATTGCTCGGGCATTGGGCTCCATACCGGCCGGGAGGTCGCGGTGACGATGCGGCCCGCGGCACCGGACTCGGGAATCCTCTTCCGCCGGGTTGATCTTCCTGGTGCGCCTGTCATCGAGGCGCGGCCCGAGAATATCCTTGACGTGCACTATGCGACGACGCTCGGAAAGGCCGGGGTCGAGGTCAAGACCGTGGAACACCTGCTCGCCGCGCTTGCAGGCCTCGGGATCGACAACCTCGTGGTCGAGATCTCGGGACCCGAGGTACCCATCATGGACGGGAGCGCGGCGCCATTCATCGACCTCCTGCTCCAGGCGGGGATCCGGAGACATTACGTCCCCAAGACGTACATCCGGGTGACCAAGCCGCTCCTGATCGACATCGGGGGCCGGAGCATCGAGATACTCCCCTCGAGGCGATTCCGCATCCAGTACTTCATGTCCTTCGACCATCCCCGTTTCCGTGAGCAATCGATCGAGCTGCCAATCACCCGGCGCAACTTCATCAGAGAGATCGCCCCCTCGCGGACGTACGGATTTCTCCGGGACGTCGAGTCGTTGTGGCAGCGCGGCCTGGCCCTCGGCGGTTCGCTGGAGAACGCGGTGGTCATCGGCGAGGAGGGGGCCCTCAACGATCTCCGATTCGATAACGAGTTGATTCGTCACAAAGTGTTGGATCTCATCGGCGACCTCTACCTGCTGGGGCGCCCGCTCCAGGGGACGGTGGTGGCCAAGGGGGCGGGCCATCTGCTGCACACCGCCCTGGTCAAGGAAATCCAGCGCCACCTCGAATCGGATCACGTTTCCCGATGTGTCGTGGCGGCTCCCCGGTCGCACCGCTTCCCCCTGTCTCCCTCCCCGAAGCCCCTGGGCTCCCCGGCCCTCTAGGGGCGTTTCTCCTTGTCAGAACCTTCCGGTTTTCGCTATAGTTATTGAGCCATCGCGGGGCGTCAGTGATGATCGCCTCGGGACCCCGCGGTGTCCGCGCAGCACGGGCGGATCGACCCCGGAGGAGTAGGCATGGGAGAGCTTGACAGCAGCGACAGTGGGCAGCGGCGGAGACGCACGCGCTTCATTATCGCCGTCGTGCTCGGACTGATCACGGTCCTCACCGCGGTCCAGGTCCTCATCCACCAACTCCGCTTCCCCTCCCCCATTCCCAGCAATATCCTGATCTTCGCCTTGGTCAATGTGAATCTCATCCTCCTCATCCTCCTCATCCTCCTGCTCTTCCGGAATCTGTTCAAGATCTATCTCGAGCGCCGCTCTAACCTCCTGGGGTCCAAGTTCCGGGTCAAGCTCGTCGTGACCGTTCTGAGCCTTGCCTTGCTCCCGGCCGCCCTCCTCTTTCTCGTCGCCTCCAATCTCATCACGACCAGCGTGGACAGCTGGTTCAATATCCAGGTGGAGGAATCCCTGGAACGATCACTGGACGTGGCGGAGACCTACTACCGGACGGTGCATGACCGGGCCCTGGGGGTTGCCCGCCAGATCGCCCGCCGGATCGCCGACGAGGGGCTCCTGGACGCGAGCGAGCCCTACCTCCATCGGGTCGCTAAGGAAAAGCTACAGGAATCCGAAATGGCCGTTGTCCAGATCTTCGACCGCAAGGGACGAGAGCGGGTACGGGTCACGTCCGGGGAGGCGCCCGAGGATGATCCCGCGCTCGGGGGGGCGTCACCGCTGGTCCGGCGGGCGCTGGCCGGACGGGAGCAATCGGTCATCCAGCCGACCTGGCACGGGGATCTCGTGCGGGGAATCGTGCCCATCGTGGTCCCCGCGGGGAAGGGCGAGGTCGTCGGGGCCGCGGCCGTCGGGTATCTCATTCCGGGCGGGATGGGGCAGAAGGCGACCGACATCACCACCGGGATCAAGGAGTACAAGCAGCTGAAGATGCTCAAAAACCCCATCAAGGGGATCTACATCATGCTCTTCCTGATGGTCACCTTGGTGATCATCTTCGCGGCCGTCTGGGTCGGGGTGCACATGGCGCGGCGGATCACCGTCCCCATTCAGGAGCTGGCCGAAGGGACGCGGGCCGTGGCCGCCGGCAACCTCGAATATCGGGTGCGGGTTGAGGCCGACGATGAAATCGGGATGCTGGTGGACTCTTTCAACCGCATGACCGAAGACCTGCATCGGGGGGAGTTGGAGCTGACGGAGACGAACCGGCACCTGCAGCGGACCAATGTCGAGCTGAATCAGCGGCGGGCGTATATGGAGACGGTGCTGGAGAGCATCGGCGCCGGCGTGCTCTCGGTGGACGCCGAGGGCCTGGTGAACACGGTGAACCGCGCCGCATCGCGGATGCTGGATCTCCATCCGGCGGAGGCCCTCCACCGCCATTATCGCACCGTCTTCGCCGCAGACCCGCTCACTCCCCTCTGCCGCCTCATGGACCGCATGGTGCGCGAGGGGCGGGGAACCGTGAATGAGCAGGTGACCCTTTCCCTCCTCGGCCGCGGGGCGACCCTTGTGGTGAATGTGTCCAGCCTCCGAGATCGCGAGGGCCAGTATCTCGGCATGGTGGTAGTGTTCGATGACATCACCCAGCTCATCCGCGCTCAACAGGCCATGGCGTGGGGGGAGGTCGCCCGCCGGATGACCCATGAAATCAAAAACCCCTTGACGCCCATCAAGCTGTCCACCCAGCGCCTTCGGAAGAAGTTCGCGGAGCGCTCGGCCGAATTTGCCGAGGTCTTTGACCAGTGCACCCAAACCATCATTCACGAGGTGGACGCGCTGAAGGCCTTGGTGGACGAGTTCTCGCGATACGCCCGCATGCCGATGTCGGTTCCCCGACCCGGCGACCTCCACGCCTTGATCGCCAAGGTCCTCGACCTGTACTCCGGGATCACACGCGGCATTGTGCTCACTGCCGAGCTCGATCCCCAGGTACCCGCCGTGAACTTCGACCCCGATCACATGAAGCGCGCGCTCGTGAATCTGGTGGACAATGCGGTGGCAGCGGTGGGGGACGCGGGACAGATCTGCCTGCGGACGCACTATCTCCCCGACGAAGGGAAAGTCCGCCTGGAGGTGACCGATACCGGACCCGGCATCCCTGCCGAGGACCGCGACCGGCTCTTCCTCCCGTATTTCTCCACCAAGACGTCCGGGACCGGCCTGGGGCTCGCCATCGTGTACCGCATTGTGGCGGAGCACAGCGGGACGATTCGGGTCGAAGCACATCACCCTCGAGGCACCCGGATGATCATGGAATTTCCCGCCCTGCCCGTGGTGGCTGAGGTGGTGTGAGGCCGGCCATGCCGCGAGAGGACATCCTCGTCATCGACGACGAACCGAACATCCTCAAGGTCATCGAAGATATTCTCACCGATGAAGGGTATCGCGTCCGGACCGCACACAGCGGGGAAGTGGCGCTGGCCGAAGTAAAGCGCACGCCCCCAGACCTGGTGATCCTGGACATCTGGCTGCCGGGCATGGATGGGTTGCAGGTCCTCGACCTGCTCAAGGGGATGCTGCCCGAGACGCCGGTGATCATGATTTCGGGGCACGGGACCATCGAGACGGCGGTCCGCGCGGTCAAGATGGGCGCCTATGACTTTATCGAGAAGCCGCCGACCATCGAACGGACCCTGCTGGCGGTCCGCCACGCCCTGGAACAGCAGCGTCTCCTGCGGGAGAATCAGGCATTACGACAGCATCTCGAGCGGCGGTACGAGATCGTGGGCGAAGGTCCGGCAATCCAGAGAATCCTGAAGCAGGTCGAGTCGGTGGCGCCGAGCCACGGGCGGATCCTCATCCGCGGAGAGAGCGGAACGGGCAAGGAGCTGATCGCACGGGCCATCCATCAGGCGAGCCTCAGGCGGGACAAGCCCTTCGTGGAGGTTAACTGCGCCGCGATTCCTGACGAACTCATCGAGAGCGAATTATTCGGCCACGAGAAGGGGGCGTTTACCGGAGCGCTCACCGCCCGCCGGGGCAAGTTCGAGCTCGCCGACGGCGGCACCATTTTTCTCGACGAGGTGGGCGACATGAGTCTCCGGACGCAGGCCAAAGTGCTGCGCGTCCTCCAGGAGCAGACCTTTGAACGCGTCGGGGGGACGGAGCCGATCCGGGTGGACGTCCGGGTCATCGCCGCCTCGAACAAGGATCTGGAGGACGAGACACGCGGGGGTCGATTCCGGGAGGACCTCTATTACCGCCTCAACGTCATCCCCATCGAGGTCCCCCCCCTGCGGGATCGCCCCGAGGATATTCCCCTCCTCGCCCGGCACTTCCTCAAGGGCTTTTGCGTGGAATACGGGAAGCGGGAGAAGAGCCTCGCGGCGGAGGCGATGGACCTGTTCTTGCAGCACCCGTGGCCGGGCAACGTGCGGGAGTTGAAGAACGTGATCGAGCGGTTAGTGATCATGGTCGCGGATGACGTCATCCGCCCCGCGGACGTCGAGCCGGCGCTGGAGGCCCGCTCGATCCGCGACGAGGAGGGTTCGCGGGCGGCCGGGGTCTGGCGAACTGCCTCGCTCCGCGAGGCGCGCCATCGGTTCGAGCGGGAGTATCTTCTGATACACCTGCAGGAAAACGAGTGGAACGTCACGCGGACGGCACAGCGGTTGCAGATCGAGCGGTCGAACCTCCACCGGAAGCTGAAGGCATACGGTATCAAGAGCCTTCCCACCCGGGAAGGGCAGTCATGAGGGTTCGGGGTGGTGCGGTTTCGGGATCGTCGTGATGCGGGTCAGCGCCTGGGGCAGGTTCTCGCACAGGACGGGTTGCCACATCCCGTGGTGCTGGCGATCCCGCGCGGCGGCGTGCCCATCGCCGTCCGAATCGCGGCGGCACTCGGCTGCCCCTGGGATGTGGTGGTGGTCCGGAAGCTGGCCGTGCCGTGGAATCCGGAGTTGGGTTTCGGGGCCGTCGCCGTTGATGGCACCACGATCGAGAATCGGCAATTCCTCGATCGGACGGGGCTGACTGCGTCACAGGTGGAACGGATCAGAGCGGAGGCCCTTCGCGAGGCAGAGCGCCGGGACCGGCTGTACCGTGCGGGTCGCCCGTCGCCGGACCTGACGGGCCGTTCGGTCGTCCTCACCGACGACGGCCTGGCGTCGGGATACACGGTGCTGGCGGCTGTGGAGTGGGTGAAGAAGGCCGGCCCGCTTCAGGTGATCGTTGCCACTCCGGTGGCCTCCGATTCGGCTGCCGCCCTCGTGGAGCTGGCGGCAGATCGATTGGCTGCGCTGTACGTGAGCGACGCCCGGAATTTCGCGGTCGCCGACTTTTACACCGATTTTGCGCAGCTGACAGATGAAGGGGTGTTGACGTTCCTCGAGGCCGGTCCGTCGCGTCTGTGTACGGTACGCGAAGGGGTATCGGGGTGACGGGGGGAAGGGGGTAGGGGTGGCGCCCACGGCCGCATACCGCGGACGTGACGGCGGGTTGGGGAGATCGTCCACAGGAGGGATGACATGGATCGTCCACCGTTGCGACGGCGCCGGTTTTACATCCACGGAATCCAGCGGAAGTATCTTTTCCTCTCTCTCGTCCCTCTGATCATCTCGTCGTTTCTGATCATCGCCTTCCTTTTTATCCCCCTCGACGTCCTCCTGTACTCCTCGGCCTCCCCGGCCGCCAAGCAGGCGATCGTGCAGGACCTCCGGGCATTGGGGTTCCGGATCTGGCCTGCCATCTTTCTCGGGATGCTCGTCTCGGCCTTCCTGAGCGTCTTCGTCACCCACCGCTTCGCCGGCCCCATCTACCGCTTCCGAAAGGTGGTGGATCAGATGGCGGGTGGTGACCTGTCGATCCGGGTCAAGCTCCGAAAGGGGGATGATCTGACGGAATTGGAGGGGGCGGTAAACCGGGCCATCGAGAGCCTTGCCGACACCGTCCAGGAGACGCAGCGGCCTCTCGGAGAGGCGACCGAGCGGCTCCAGGCCCTCCTCGAGAATGTCCGCCAGGGCCGGGCACAGACGGCCGAGCAGGACGTCACCGCGGCTCTCCAACGGGCGCGGGACGCGCAGGCCGCTTTGGCGCGCTTTAAGATCGTCGCAGACAAGTGAGCCTGGATCCCGCTTGCCTTGTCGGGGGCGGCGGGGAGTGGTATCATGTAATACGAGGGTAATGGCTATGGACCGCAGGCCCGTGGGTTCGTACGGGCCGCTGTGCGTGGTGGACGCATATGACACTGTGCATGTGTAACCGGGGATGGAGTCGCCGGGGGTTCCTGCGCGGGCTGCTCCTGCTCGGCGGAGGAATCGTGGGGGAGCTGCTGCAGGGCTCCCGACCGGCCAGGGCCTTTGCCATCATCTCGGAGTCCCAGGAAGAGGCCATCGGGAAGCGGGCACACCGGCAGATCCTCGATCGGTTCGGGTATTACAAGGATGCCGCGCTGCAGGCCTACGTCAGTCAGACCGGCCAGCGCGTTCTGCGTCAGGCGGAAGCGAGTCCCTTCTCGTTTCAATTCACGGTGGTCGATGATGCGCTGATCAATGCCTTTGCGGTTCCGGGAGGGTTCATCTACATCACCCGGGGGATGTTGTCGGAGCTGAACAGCGAGGCCGAGCTGGCCACGGTCATGGGGCATGAGATCGCCCACGTCACTTCCCACCACTCGGCCCAGCAGATGACCCGGGCGCTCGGCGCCCAGATCTTGACGTTGGGCCTGGCCGTCCTGAGTCCAGGGGGCCGGGAGAACGCTGCCGGATGGGCGGCCATGTCCAATGAGCTCTTCACCCAGATCCTCCTCGGGTACGGCCGTGAGGCGGAGCTTGAGTCAGACGAGAAGGGCCTGCGGTGGGCCGTGCGGGCGGGCTACGATCCTCAGGGGATGGTGAACTTCATGCGGACCCTTGAGATTCGGTTTCGGCTGAGCGGCATCGGATATCACGCCCTGCGGGCGACCCACCCGAACAGCGTGGAGCGGATCGACCGGACGCGTGTCATGATCGAGGTGCTGACCCCGGAGCTCGGCGGGCCCCTCGATGTGATGGCCGACGAGTACAAAGCACGCCTGGACGGGCTGGTCTACGGCGAGCCCGGCTCTGGCAAGCAGGTTCGGATCGTCGCCGCCGAGGGGGGGGAGAGCCTGAAGGCGGTGGCGCGGAAGCTGTGGGGGACGGAGAATCGGGGCTGGGAGTTAGCCCTCCTCAACGGAATCCGCGATCAGGATGTCCTGCTGCCCCCCGGTCAGAAACTCAAAGTGATCTACGATCCCCTCGACGAACCGCCGCTCAAGCTCCCGAAGAGTCTCTCCCCGACGACCCCACCCGCAGACGGAAAGTAAGCCAAGGCTCCCCCCCCGTCGCCTCCCACTCGAATGGCGGCCCTTCCTCGGCCCGCCCCCGGCGCAGGCGGAAGGAGAGGCTGGGAGGGAACAACGGGAAGAGAGGGGGATCGGTGCGGCTCTTACGATGTGTGGGCGCGTGGAGCGGTCGCCTCTGCGGGGCAGGCCTGCCGCTGTGTATCCTGACGACCGCCGCTGTCGCCTCCGAGTTGGGCGGGCCGGCGAAGCGCGTGACGATGGATTTTGCCGCAATCGAGATCGGCCGGGTGCTCGCAATCATCGAGGAAGTGAGTGGGCTCAACATCGTGGTGGGAAGCGAGGTGCGCGGTCGCATTACGGTTCGCCTCCACGATGTTCCCTGGCCGCAGGCTTTGGAGTCGATCCTGCGGGCGAATGGGTATGACTACGTTCGGCAGGGCAACGTCATCCGCGTTGACAAAGCGGAGACCCTGCGGAAGGAGCGCGACGCCCGCAGGCCCCGCCGTGAATGCGCATCCCCTTCAAGATTTCACCGGCGCCCCGGTCATGCTCTCGAGACCGTCGGGGGTGTGGGTCCGAGAATTGCAAGGCGTCCGGCATCGGGACAGTCCTCACCGGACCGATCGTCCCTGACGGGGGTGGTGGCAATGGCGGAGAAGAGAGATATTCGGTTTTGCCCGTACTGTTCCTTGATGGAGTTCGACATGGCGACGGCGGGGACCATTGTCCACTGCGAGATGTGCGGCATCGATGTCCCCGCGGATGAACTGATCGAGAGTATCTAGAGTGCAACCTCCGAAAAGCGCAAGGCCCCTCCAGGGCGGGGCCTTGTTGACGAAAAGGACAGGGACTACGCCACCGTGGTCACATTGGCGGCCTGCTTGCCCTTGGGGCCCTCGACGATGTCGAACTCCACTTCCTGGCCTTCCGTGAGAGATCGAAAGCCAGATCCCGCGATTGCGGTGTAGTGGACGAAGACATCGTCACCATCAGGCCGCTCGATGAAGCCGAATCCCTTCGCGTCGTTGAACCACTTCACTTTTCCCGTGGCCCGCACGTTGCTCCCCCCTTTCCCTTGAATATTTCAGGCGTCCGCACCCTGCGCGTGGACGCGTCAGGGCAGAAAAAAACCGCGAAGGTCCTGGACTTCCCCCCCGCGGCCAGGTGATTCATGGTGGTCATTGGATAACGGCTGCACACAGAGGTTCGACAACGCTGTGAGACCCGCCCTGGAAAAAAACAGGCGCGAATCTATGGAATTTCCCTGACCGTGTCAAGTCTTTTCTGGCCCGCATGTATTGACATTTGCAGGGGTCTCCGATAGTGTTTTAAGAGGGTGCGCATGGATCACGGGCGAGGCGACGAGGGGAGTTGGGTGAAGGTCCGGAAGGCGGTCTTTCCGGTCGCCGGTTTGGGGACGCGCTTCCTGCCGGCTACCAAGGCGCAGCCGAAGGAGATGCTCCCCATCGTGGATAAGCCGGCGATCCAGTACGCGGTCGAGGAGGCGATCGCGGCTGGGCTGGACACCATCATCATGGTGACCGGGCGGGGAAAGGACGCTATCGAGAATCACTTCGACCGGGCGGTGGAGCTCGAACAGGTCCTGGACACCCAGCAAAAGGCCGACCTCCTCCGCGAGGTGCAAACCATCTCGGAGCTCGGCACCTTTTGTTACATCCGCCAGAAAGCCCCGTTGGGTCTCGGCCACGCGGTGCTGGTGACGCGACATCTCGTCGGCGAGGAGCCCTTTGCCGTCCTGCTGGCGGATGACCTCATCGATGCCCGCGTCCCGGCCATCCGGCAGGTCTTGGATGTCTTCGGGCAGTTTCACGCCTCCGTACTTGCGGTGTGTCCGGTCTCTCGAGAAGAGGTCGCCCGTTACGGGATCATCGCAGGCCGGCCGGTGGCCGCCGGCATCTATCAGGTGACCGATCTCGTGGAGAAGCCCTCTCCTGAGGAAGCCCCCTCGAACCTCGCCATCGTGGGCCGCTACGTCCTCACCCCGGAGATCTTTGAGGCCCTGGCGGAGACGCCCGCCGACGCCCGTGGCGAAGTCCAGCTCACCAATGGCCTGCGGAGGCTCTTGGGGCGCCAGGCCGTGTACGCCGTGGAGCTCACCGGTCGGCGGTACGATACCGGGAGCAAAGTTGGGTTCCTGCAGGCCACGGTGGAGTTGGCGTTGAAGCGATCGGACATCGGCAAGGCGTTTCGGGAGTATCTCAAGGGGTTGGATCTCGATGCGGGAGTTGCTGATGGTGAATGACCGGCACGCGGGAGTGCCCGGGCGGATGGTCGTCGTCGGTGCCGGATGGGAGTGGGGCCGGGAGCATCGGCTGCGCAGGTGCGCGCCTCCGGGCCTCAGAGAGGCGACGGAGGACGGCGGAATGGGAGGGCCGATTGGCTAAGCGGAGCGCGAAAGAGACGAAGACGGTGGGGGAACTCAGCCCCGAGGGGCATGAGGTGCTGGGAGCCGAGCGGAAGATGCCCGATACGGTCCCGGTCCTGCCGGTGCGGGACATGGTGGTCTATCCCTTCATGATCCTCCCCCTGTTCGTGGGGCGGGAGAAATCGATCCGCGCCGTGGAGGAGGCCCTGAATCGCGATCGGCTCCTCCTCCTGGTGACCCAGAGGGACGCCGACGTGGAGGACCCGAGTCCCCAGGAGATCCACCAGATCGGAACCGTGTCGATGGTCATGCGGGTCCTCAAGATGCCCGATGGGCGGATCAAAATCCTGGTCCAGGGCCTGGCCCGGAGCCGGATCCTGGACTTCCTCCGGAGAGAGCCGTACTTTGAGGCCCGGGTCGCTGAGGTCCTCGACGACGAGATCGCGGCCATGGGGGTCGAGCTCGAAGCGCTGATCCGGACGATCAAGGAGCAGGTCTCCCGCGCCGCGTCGCTCGGCAAGCAGATCTCGCCGGACATCCTGGTGATCATCAACAACCTCGACCACCCCGGACGCCTCGCCGATCTGGTCGCCTCGCATCTGGAGCTCAAAGCGGACCAGGCGGTGGAGATCCTGGAGATCACCAATGCCGAAGAGCGGCTCAGGCGGATCAGCGAATTCCTGCGCAAGGAGCTCGAGCTCCTGGAGGTACAGCAACGCATCCAGAGCCAAGCCAAGGAGGAAATGGATAAGACGCAACGAGAGTACTACCTCCGGGAGCAGCTCCGGGCCATTCAGAAGGAGCTCGGGGAGGCCGACGAGCGGCAGCAGGAGTTGGAAGAGCTCTCCGCCAAGATCGAGAAGGCCAAGATGCCGGCCCAGGTCGCCGCCGAGGCCAAGACGCAGCTCAATCGCCTTGCGCGGATGCACCCGGATGCCGCGGAGGCGTCGGTGGTCCGGACCTATCTCGAGTGGCTCATTGAGCTCCCCTGGAGCAAGCAGACCCGGGACAAGATCAATATCCAGCGCGCACGGCGGATCCTGGACGAGGATCATTACGACCTGGACAAGGTCAAAGAGCGGATCCTGGAATACCTGGCGGTCCGCAAACTCAAGAAGAAGATGAAGGGCCCCATCCTCTGCTTCGTGGGACCGCCGGGGGTCGGGAAGACGTCGCTCGGGCGCTCCATCGCGCGGGCCCTTGGCCGGAAATTCATCCGCATCTCGTTGGGCGGGGTCCGGGACGAAGCGGAAATCCGGGGCCACCGGCGGACGTACATCGGCGCCCTTCCCGGAAAGATCATCCAGGGGATGAAGACCGCCGGGACCCACAATCCGGTCTTCATGATAGACGAGGTCGATAAGGTCGGCGCCGACTTTCGCGGCGACCCCTCGGCCGCCCTCCTCGAGGTGCTCGATCCGGAACAGAACGTGAGCTTTACCGATCACTACCTCGGGGTCCCCTTCGATCTCTCCAACGTCATGTTCATCACGACCGCGAACATGGCCGACCCGATTCTTGCCGCCCTCAAGGACCGGATGGAGATCATCACCATCTCCGGGTACACCGAGGAGGAAAAACTCCACATCGCCCGGCGCTATCTCATTGTGCGGCAACTGAAGGAGCACGGGATCAGCCGGAAATATTTGGAATTCAGCGACGAGGCCGTGCTGAAGATCGTCCGCGATTACACGCGCGAGGCGGGCCTCAGGAATCTGGAGCGGGAAATCGCGAGCGTCTGCCGCAAGGTGGCGAAGGCGGTCGCCGGCGGCAAAACGGAGGGGACCCGGATCAGCGTCCAGAATTGCCACCGGTTTCTGGGGGCGCCCAAGTACCTGCCCGAGCCGGAACAGGAGCGGGACGAGGTGGGGGTCTCCACCGGGCTCGCCTGGACCCAGACGGGCGGGGACATCATGTACGTCGAGGCCACGGTGATGAAAGGGAAGGGAACCCTTTCCCTCACGGGGCATCTGGGTGAGGTAATGAAGGAGTCGGCCCAGGCCGCGCTGAGCTATGCCCGGGCCCGGGCGCCGGACCACCAGATCAAAGAAGATCTGTTCGGGAAGGTGGATGTCCACATCCATGTCCCCGCGGGCGCGGTCCCGAAGGACGGGCCCTCGGCCGGGATCACCATGGCGACGGCGTTGATTTCCGCCCTCACCAAGGTCCCCGTCAAGCGCAGCGTGGCTATGACGGGCGAGCTGACGCTGAGAGGCAAAGTCCTGGCAGTCGGCGGGGTCAAGGAGAAGGTCTTGGCCGCCCGGCGCGCGGGGATCACCACCGTGCTGGTGCCGCGGAAGAACGACAAAGATGTCAAGGAATTACCCAAGACGATCCGGCGGGGCATGCACTTCGTCCTTGTTGAACACATGGACGAGGTCCTGGCGACCGCCCTCGTGAGACCCGTAGGGACGCCCGGCCGCCTCGGGACCCGGGTGCCCAAGAGTCCGCACCGCGAGGTGACCGTGCACTGAACGGTCCCGGGCGGCGCGTTCGGGTGTTGGCTGCGACGGATGGGAGGGAGTGCTCGTTGCCGGAAAGTGGGTGGGTCCGGATCATCCCCCTCGGCGGTCTCGGCGAGATCGGGATGAACATGTTCGTCGTCGAGACGGCGGACGACATCGTCGTCATCGACGCCGGGCTGATGTTCCCCGAAGAGGAGATGCTCGGGATCGACCTGGTGATCCCGGACTTCAGTTATCTCCTTCAGCATCGGGAGCGGGTGCGCGGGGTGATCCTTACCCACGGGCACGAGGACCACATCGGTTCACTCCCCTTCCTCCTCCAGGAGCTGTCGGTGCCGGTGTACGGGACCCCGCTCTCGCTGGGTCTGGCGGCCGAGAAGATCCGCGAGCAAAATGTCCGGGCCGATCTCCGGCCGGTCGTGCCCCGGGAGCCCTTCTCCCTCGGGGGCATCCGGGCGGAGTGCATGCGGGTCTGCCACAGCATACCGGATGGGGTCGGGGTGGGGCTGCACACCCCCGCGGGGCTCATCGTCCATGCCGGGGATTTCAAGTTCGATCCCACGCCGGTCGACGGGCAACTCACCGACTACCACAAGTTCGCGGACCTCGGGGATCGCGGCGTCCTGGTGCTCCTCTCCGACTCGACCAATGCGTTGCGTCCCGGCTTTACCCCCTCGGAACGGACCGTGGGACAGGCGTTCGAGGAGATCGTCCGCACGGTCCGCCGACGGATCATCGTCGCGTGCTTTGCCAGTCATATCCACCGGATTCAACAGATTTTGGAGGTCGCGGCGCGGATGGGGCGGAAGGTGGCGATCCACGGCAAGAGCATGGTGGCCAACACGCGGATCGCCTCGGACCTCGGGTACCTCAAGATCCCGCCCGATGTCCTCGTCCGCCTGGACGAGCTGCAGCACCTGTCCCCGAGCGAGACCGTGATCGTGGCGACCGGGTCGCAGGGCGAGCCGTTATCCGCCATCGCCCGGATGGCGGCGGGCGAGCACAAGCAGATCGAGATCATGCCGGGTGACACGGTGATCTTCTCGGCGCGGGTCATCCCGGGAAACGAGCGGGCCATCGCCCGGACCATCAACCAGCTCTTCAAGCGGGGCGCGGAGGTGATCACCGAAGAGCAGGCGCCGGTCCATGTGTCGGGCCATCCCTGTCAGGAAGAGCTGAAGCTGATGCTGAATCTGACCCGACCGAAGTTCTTCGTCCCCATTCACGGCGAGTACCGGCACCGCCATTTCCATGCGAAGTTGGCGGCGGCGGTCGGGATTGATCCGGACCGCATCTGCATGGCGGAGAATGGGGATGTCCTCGAATTCACGCCGGAGAAGGGGGGAGTCGTCGGCAAGATCGCCGGCGGACGGATCTTCGTCGATGGCAAGGGCGTCGGGAATGTGGGGGATGCCGTGCTGCGGGAGCGGCAGCATCTGGCAGAGGACGGGATGGTGGTCGTGGTCCTCGGGTTGCATCCGCAGACGCGCGCGCTGGTGGCCGGCCCTGAAATCGTCTCCCGCGGCTTCGTTCACGTGCCGGACCAGGAGGCCCTCTTCGACGCGGCCAAGCGGTTGGTGACCGAAGTGATTGCGGGCTCGTCGGAGGAGGACCGGGCGGATGCGGCGCTGCTCAAGGAGCGCGTGCGTCTAGCCCTGCGGCGGTTCATGCAGAAGACCTTCGATCGCCGACCCATGGTTGTGCCGGTCGTCATCGACGTCGAGGGCGCATCTGGGAACCCTGAACCTTGCATCGAGAAAGAGGGGTGATGAAGCTGCCACCGGTGGTGTCTACCGTGTTTCGCCACCCCAAGGCGCGGGAGGTGATGGGCCTTCTCCTGATGGCCTTTGCCCTCCTGCTGCTGGTGAGCTTCCTCTCCTACAGTCCGCTCGATCCTTCTTTCTTCCACTACGCCACGCGCGAGGGCCCGGTCCGCAATGTCGGGGGACTCGTCGGGGCCCACCTCGCCGGGGATCTCCTGGGGCTCGTGGGTGTGGTCGGGTTCCTGCTCCCGCCGGCCCTCTTCTGGGTCGGGTTTACGTTCGTGGGAGGCGCAAGCCGGAGACCGCGGACCGTCGAGGCCGTCGGCTTCCTGTTCCTCCTGGTCTCCGCCTGTCTCTTGCTCACCCTGCTCGAGCACGGGCGCCTCCTCTCCCAGTTCCAGCGTGGGTCGCCGGGCGGTTTCGTCGGCGCGCTGCTCTTCGATATCCTCCATCCCGCGCTGGGTACCTTCGGGCTCTCGCTGGCGACCCTGACCGGGCTCCTCCTCTTCGTCGTCCTCGTGTCGCAGGGCTCCTTCCTCGGGCTCCTGCAGTCTCTCCGGGAGATCTGCAGCTGGTTGGGCGACCACGTCGGCGAACTCGCTCGGGCTGTCCGGACCTGGATCCCCGCGATGCCCGCGCCCGAGGTGGCCGGTCCGAGGCCCGACAAGCCGCGCCGGGAAAGGACGACCCGGACCGCTCCCGCCGGGAGGGGCGATGCAAGTGCCCGGGAGGCGGCGGGGACGGTCCGCCGGGGGGCGCAGGAGGCGGACGATCATGCGCTGCCCCCGCTGTCGCTCCTCGATGCCTCCGGCGCTGCCTCCCCCCGCCCCCTGGATCAGGAGCGCGAGGAGAACAAGAAAATCCTCGAGAAGACGCTGCGGGACTTCGGGATTGAAGGCCGGGTCATCGAGACCCAAACGGGACCGGTGATCACGCGGTACGAAATCGAACCTGCACCCGGTATCAAGGTCAATCGGATTGTGGGTCTGGCGGATGATCTCGCCTTGTCCCTCAAGGCCTTGAGCGTCCGGATCGTTGCCCCCGTCCCCGGGAAGGCGGCGGTCGGGGTCGAGATTCCGAACAAGGGTCGTGCGGTCGTGCCGCTCCGGGATGTCCTGACCTCCGCGGCCTTTGAGGAGTGCCGGTCCCCGCTGCCGATCGCGCTGGGGAAGGACACCGCCGGCGAGCCCTTCGTGGCAGACCTCGTGCAGATGCCGCACCTGTTGATCGCGGGGGCCACCGGAAGCGGAAAGAGCGTGTGCATCCACAGCATCATTGTGAGCATCCTCTACCGCTCTCCGTCGCAGGCGGTTCGCGTCCTCTTGATCGATCCCAAACGGGTCGAGCTCTCCGCCTACAACAGCATTCCGCACCTGGTCGATAACCCGCTGGTGGCCGAGGCGAATGGCGGGGAAAAGGCCTGGCAAATCATCACGGATGCCCGGCAGGCGGCGAAGTGCCTTCAGATGGTCGTGAAGCACATGGAGGCACGGTACCGGCTTTTTGCGGAGGTCGGGGCGCGGTCGATCGACGCCTATAACAGGAGCCGGTCGGAGGAGAAGCCCCACCTCCCGCATCTCGTGGTCGTCATCGATGAGCTGGCGGATTTGATGTTCTCGGAGTCGTCGCTGGTGGAGAATGCCATCGCGCGATTGGCCCAGATGGCCCGGGCCGTCGGGATTCACCTGGTCGTCGCGACGCAACGGCCCTCGGTGGACGTGATCACGGGGGTGATCAAGGCCAATTTCCCCGCGCGGATCTCCTTCCAGGTCTCCTCGAAGGTCGATTCGCGGACGATTTTGGACATGAACGGGGCGGAACAACTCCTGGGGGGCGGGGACATGCTCTTCCTGCCTCCGGTGAGTTCGAAGCCGACGCGGATCCACGGCTGCTACGTTTCGGACGAGGAGATCGCCCAGATCGTCGAATTCCTGAAGGCCAAAGGGAGTCTGGAGCCCTTCCCGTGGTCCCTCCAAGTCGCCGAGGACCCGGTGAGCGGCGAGATCGACCTCCCGAGTGAAGACGAGGCGCTGTACCGGGAAGCCGAACGGATTGTACGGCAGACCGGGCAGCCCTCCATTTCGCTCCTGCAACGGCGGCTCCGGATCGGTTTTAATCGGGCGGGCCGCATGATCGACCGGATGGAACGCGAGGGGATCGTGAGTGCTCCCGATGCGCGGGGACATCGGGCGGTCCTCAAGCCTTGGCTCGGTGGGCATTGAGCCCCGTCCCGCTCCTGGAGTGGCTGTCCCGGCGCGGGGCCCCGACGGGCGGGGGGTGGGATGACGACGCGATCGTTTTTCGCGGCGAATCTGCTCGGGGTCCTGTTCGTCGCCCAGCCCCACGGGATCGTGGAACGCGTTCAGGGCTTTTACGAGGGGACGACGGATCTCAAAGGTCAGTTCGCTCAGCGTGTCGAATTGGCGATGGGGCAGGTGGAGGAAGCCCGCGGGATCTTTTATCTGCAACGCCCGGGGAGGATGCGGTGGGAGTACGAACAGCCCGAACGCCGGCTCCTCGTGACCGACGGCTCGCGTCTGTGGATGTATACCCCTGCGGATCGCCAGGTGATTGTCCAGGATCTCAAGGCCGCCCTGACGTCGATCCCCTTCAATTTCCTGGTGGGGGCCGGCCGGCTCACCGAGCAGTTCGTGGTGCGGTCGGCGACGGTTCGCGGCGATTGCTACCGCCTGGTGCTGACGCCGCGACACCCCGATGCCCATCTCGCTGAGTTGGAGATGGAGGTCGAGAGGACGTCGCTCCATATGCGGTCCCTGATCTTCCGGGATCCGTATCAGAACCGGACGATCATGCGCTTTTCGCATCTCGCGGTCAACAGTGGCCTTCTTCCCGATCTCTTCTCCTTCGTGCCGCCATCGGGGGTCAAGGTTCTCCGGGCAGAGGAGCTGTATTTCCGCTAGCGTTGGAGCCGAGAGGCCGGAGCACGGGCGCACCGCGACGGGCCGGTGAACAGTCATCACACGGCGCAGAGGACGGGCTCATGGCAGGCATGCGCCTTGCAAAGCCCCCCAGGAGGCCTTCCGGCGTCATCCCCCTCCGGTGGGAGCCGCGGGTGACATCGGGAGGTGCATCGGCCCGGCGCATGGGCCACAGAGGCGGGCGGTGCTCCGGGAAGAGCCGCACCGGCGAGACCGAGGGGGCCTGAGGACGCGATGGAGCAGGTCAAGCAAACGATCCCCCGACTCCCAGAGGGTGCCGAAGAGAAGCGAGAGGAGGCCCGTGACGCCATCCTCCTCGTGGCGCGCGATGCGGAGATCGCCCGGACCGTCCCGGAGATGCTCCGGCGTCACGGGGTCACGGTGTTCACCGCCGCTTCGGGGGAGTCCGCCATCGCGCTCCTGCGGGCCAAGCCGGTCGGCGTCGTGCTGCTCGACAGCAGGATGACCGACGCCGACGGACGGGCGGTGGGCGACGAGCTCAAGGCGCGCCGGTCCCACCGATACACACCGGTCATTCTTATCGCCGCGACAGAGGCCGAACGGGACCGCATCCTCGGCCTGGAGGTTGAGGTCGATGCGATCGTGACCACACCGCTCAATCCGGAGGAGCTCGGCGCGACCGTCCGGGCCCACCTCGGTACCCGACGGCTGATCCAGCAGGCCCTCCAGCAGAGCCGGGAGTCCGGCTTCCTGAGTGCCCTCGCCGAAGCGGTCGATCGCTCGCTCAACCGGGACGAGGTCCTCCGCACGGCGCTGGAGAAGGTCCGGGAGCTCGAGGAGGTGCAGTCCGCCTACATCCTCCTGCACGAGCCGGAGAGTGTCGCCCCGGTCATCATCGGCGAAAGCGGTGCGGCGTCCCGGGAGGGACGACCCGCACCTGTCGAGGCGGAGGTGCTGCGGGAAGGCCTGCCGCGGCGCTTTGCGGACCTCGCGCATGGCCCCGATCTTCACCCGATCCCCGTCCCCGCGGGTGCCGGGTCCTTCCTGCTGATCCCCCTCTCGGATCCCGGGCGGGTCGCGGGGCTCCTGGGCGTTTTCAGCCGGCCCCCCGTCCGGTCTGACGAGCCCGCCGTGCGGCTCTTCACCGCCATCGGCCGTCACGTCACCCGGGCCCTGCACAACGCCGAGACCTACCATAGTCTGGCGAAGCAGTTGAGTCAGGTCCAGGTCCTGTCGCCCCTCCGACTCCCGTGGGCCACGTCCTCCCCCCGGGAGGAGGGCATGTGGGACATCGTCAAGCGGTTCCTGGAGACGACGCACGTGGACCGCTGCGCCATCACGCTCGCCGCCCCGGGAGAGGCGTCGGCCCACCTCATCGTCGGATACGACCGGTTCAGGGAGAACCCGTGGATCGAAGGGATCAATCTCTCCCTGGACCGGTACCCGGAGATCCGGCAAGTCCTCGAGACCCAGCGGCCGCTCGTCGTTCCCGACGTGGCCGAGGAACCGGTCCTGGCCGAGATCCGGGATCTCCTCCTCGCCCTGCCCCTCCGCTCGATGTTGGTCCTTCCCCTCCTCAGGCAGCACCAGAGCATCGGCGTCGTGACGCTGAGCAGTCGGGGACCGGTGCGGCAGTTCACCCGGGAGGAGATCGATCTCTGTCAGGGCCTGGCGGATCAGGCGGCCCTGGCCATCGAGAAGAGCGCCGTCTTTCAGGAAGTCCAGGACCGGGCCAATCAGCTCCAGACGCTCATCCACCTGACCAAGCGGATGACCGCGTCGTTGAATCTGCAGGCCGTGTATGACTTCGCCGTCCAGGCGGCGGCGGAGTTCCTGGGTGTGCCATGCGTCTGCCTCCTGGTCTTGGACGACGAGACGCGCGAACTCGTGGTGCAGGCCAGTTACGGCCTGCAGGAGTTCCCCGAGTGGTTGGCGGATCGTGTCCCGTACGGCGCAGGGCTCATCGGGCGGATCATGGAGCAGGGGGAGCCGCAGTACGTGGCCGACGTGCGGCAGGAGGCGCGCTGGCTGAACAAGCGGTTCCTGGAAGAGGCGGGCATCGCCTCCTTGGCCGGCATTCCGCTCCTGAGCGAGGGGCGTGTGTTGGGGGTGCTTCTGGTGTTCACGCGGCACCGCCGCTTCTTCAGCCCCGATGAGCGCGCCCTGATGGCCGCCTTCGCCAGCCAGGCGGCCGTCGCCATCGCGAATGCCCGGGCGTACCAGCAGATCGAGCGGTATGCCTCCACCGTGGCGGAGCTGTACGAGGCGGCCACGCAGGTGAGCGGGTCCCTCGACCTGGACGAGACCCTGCAGAAGATCGCCCGGGGCGCCGCGGCCTCGACGGACGCGGCCTCCAGCACCATCATCCTTTTGGATGAGTTGGGCGAGGTCACGCACGTGGTCGAATGGGGGATCGGGGAGATCGAGGTGCGGCGGAAGGGCATCTCGCGTCAGGTGTGGCAGACGGGTCGGCCGGTGGTCATGCCGGATTTCGCGATGGTGCCGTCCGGGACGGTCAATCCGCGGCTGCTGGCACTCGGCCGGCGCGCCGCGGTCTGTCTGCCGCTCCAGGTGCGCGAGCGGGTGCGGGGGGTGATGTGGGTGCACTACAATGAACCCCGTCGCGTCGCCGAGGAAGACCTCCACCTCCTCGCCTCGTTCGCCAACCAGGCGGCCATCGCCATCGAGAACGCCCGGTTGTTCGCAGAGACGCGGCGGCTGGCCAACACCGACGCCCTGACCGCGCTCTACAATCACCGGTATTTCTACCATCTCCTCGACACGGAGGTGAAGCGGGCGCGGCGGTACGGCCGCGCGCTGTCCCTGATCATGCTCGATATCGATCACTTCAAGCAGTTCAACGACCGGTACGGGCACCTGGCGGGGGATGAAGCCTTGCGGGTCCTGGCCCAGATCCTCCGGAAGAATTCGCGGCGGGTCGATACGGTGGCGCGCTATGGGGGGGAGGAGTTCGCCATCATCCTGCCCGAAACCGACCTCAGTCAGGCGGCGGTGCAGGCCGAGCGCCTCCGGGCAGCCGCGGCGGAACAGCAATGGCCCGAGGGTCACCTCACGATCAGTGCCGGGGCGGCGACCCTCACTCCGGAGATGACCCGGGTGGAGGATCTGGTCCGGGACGCGGATCGGGCCCTGTATCAAGCCAAGGCCGCCGGACGGAACCAGGTGTGCCTGGCCTCCCCCCAACCCCGGTGAGTGTCTTGACACTCGTCGGCGCTCCCTCTACGCTCACCCAGTGACCAGACACCCCTTCGTCCACAGGGTGACCGTGCTGATCGCGACCGGTGCCTACGTCGGCTTCGTGCCGCGGGCCCCCGGAACGCTCGGAAGCCTCCTCGGGCTGCTGCTGTTGTGGCCCCTCGGTGCGGGGACGGCCCAGGTCATCGTGACGCTCGTCTTGACGGGGGCGGGCATCGTCGTCGCCGACCGGGCGGCACGAATCCTCGGGGCGCGCGATCCTGCCGCCATCATCATCGACGAGGTCGTCGGCATCGCGGTGGCGACGGCGCTGCTTCCCCCCCGGATCCCGGAGCGCGCCGTCGCGTGGGTCCTGTTTCGCCTCTTCGATATCACCAAGCCCTTCCCGGCGCGGCAGGCGGAGCAGCTTCCGGGAGGGCTCGGCATCGTGGGCGATGACGTGGTGGCGGGGATCTACGCCAACCTCGTGGTCCGGATATGGCTCCTGTTCTCATGAGAACCAGGATTGCAGAAATCGTCAGTGTCGGGACCGAGCTGCTCCAGGGGGCGCTCGAGGACACCAACAGCCGCTTCCTCGCCGAGGCGCTCCAGGGGATCGGCGTCGAGGTGGCGTACCGGGGCGCGGTTGGCGACGACCCGGACCGGATCCACCGGGTGCTGCGCCAGGCGCTGGATCGGGCCGTCGTGGTCGTCGTCACCGGCGGGTTGGGCCCGACGGAGGATGATTGCACTCGGGAGGCGCTGGCACGGCTCAGCGGACGGCCGCTGGGCCTTCACCGCGAGACCCTCACCCGGATCGAGGAGCGATGCGCCCGTCGGGGCGTCCCCATGCCGCAGGCCGCCGGGCGTCAGGCCGACCTCCCCGAGGGCTTTCAGGTGCTGCCGAACCGCCACGGGACGGCCCCGGGCCTCCTGTGGAGGCAGGGGGAACGCCTCCTCGTCGCGCTCCCCGGGCCGCCGCGCGAAATGCGTTCCCTCTTCACCGAGCAGGTCCTGCCGGTGTTGCTCGAGGCGGCGGGGCCGGCCCGGCGGATTCGCACGCGGACCATCAAGGTCTGTGGGTTGATGGAATCGCAGGTGGAGGAGCGGATAGACGACCTCCTGCGCGCCGAGGCTCCCCGCATCGGTCTTTTGGCCCGCCCGGGCGAGATCCATGTGCGCGTCACCGCATCCGGCACGGAGGAGGAGGTGGGCGAGCAGCTCGACCGGTGGGAGCGCAGGCTGCGGGAGCGGCTTCCGGACGCGGTCTTCGGGGTCGATGGGGAGCGGTTGGAAGAGGCGGTGGGGCGCCTGCTGCGACTGCAGCAGAAGACCGTCGCGGTGGCCGAGTCGTGCACGGGCGGTCTCATCGCGCACCGGATCACCAACGTCCCCGGCAGCTCCGGGTATTTCGAGCGCGGCATCGTCGCGTACAGCGATCGGGCCAAGGAAGAGCTCCTGGAGGTGCCTACGGGACTGATCGCGCGGCATGGGGCGGTGAGCGCGGAGGTCGCCTGCGCGATGGCGGCCGGCGTCCGCCGGGTCGCGGGGAGCGCCGTGGGCATCGGGGTGACCGGGATCGCCGGACCGGGCGGCGGGACCGCCACGAAACCGGTGGGGCTCATCTACGTTGCCCTCGCCGATGCGCAGGGCGAGCAGTGGTCCGAGCACCGGTTTGCCTTCGAGCGCGAGGAGAACAAGTTGTGGGGCTCGCAGATGGCCCTCGAGATGCTCCGCCGGCACTTGCTGAAGACCGCGGGTCCGGCGTAGAGCGGCGTGGGCGGCGCCGGCTCCTCCAGGGCGGCGATGCGACTCTTCATCGCGATCAACATCGATTCCTCCCTGCGAGATTCCCTGGCGGCACTCCAGGTGCGGCTCAGGCAGGCGGAGGCGCCGGTGCGCTGGGTCAAGCCGGATCATCTCCACTTCACCCTGAAGTTTCTCGGCCCGGTGCCTGAGGCGAGGCTCGCGGCTCTCCGGGAGGCCTTGCGGTCCTCCCTGGCCGGCGTCACGTCGTTTCCGCTGTCGCTCGAGCGCCTCGGGACCTTCCCACCCAAGGGGAGGCCACGGGTCGTCTGGGTCGGCGTCGGGGCGGGTGCCGGGGAGATGGCCGGGATCCGCGAGCGCATCGATACCACCCTCCTCCCCCTCGGCTTCCCGCGTGAGGGACGCCCCTTTCAGCCGCACTTGACTCTGGGTCGCGTCAAGGAGGCCGGGCGGGTCGATCGCCTGCTCGAGGAACTGCGCACGGTGCCCATCGGTGAGATCAGGCGCATGCAGGTGCCATCGGTCGAGCTCATGCACAGCCAACTGCATCCGGCGGGGGCCGTCCATACCGTCATCGATGCGGTCCCTTTGGTCGGGGCCACATGATGCCCGCGCCGGGGGAGACGGCCCGGTTGCGGAAGGCGGCCGGGGAGATCTTCCAGGCGGCCCTGGACGCCGCCGACCCACGGGCCGCGGTGCAGGCCCACCTGCGGCGTGAAGGGGAGCGGCTGCAGGCGGACGACGCCGTGTACGATCTCAGCTGCGGACGGGTCTCTGTCGTGGGTGCGGGGAAGGCTGCGGCCGCGATGGCGGCCGGCCTGGAAGAGATCCTGGGTGATCGGGTGCGCGATGGCGTCATCGCGGTGAAAGATGGCCACGCCGTCCCTCTGCGGCGGATCCGGATCCATGAGGCCGGCCATCCGATCCCCGACGCGCGCGGCCTTGAAGGCGCCGCCGCCATCCTTGCGCTTGTCGCGGACACGGCTCCGGAGGATCTCGTGGTCGTCCTCATCTCCGGCGGGGGCTCGGCCCTGCTTCCCGCGCCCGTCGAGGGCATCACCCTTGCCGAGAAGCAGGACATGACCCAGGCGCTCCTCGCCTCTGGCGCACCCATCGAGGAGATCAACAGTGTCCGGAAGCATTGCTCGCGGATCAAGGGAGGGCAACTGGCGCGGGCGGTGCAGCCGGCGTCATGTCTGACCTTGATTCTCTCCGATGTCATCGGCGACCCGCTCGACGCCATCGGCTCAGGGCCCACGGTCCCGGACCCGACGACCTACCAGGATGCCCTCGAGGTCCTGCGTCGGTATCGGCTTGCCGATCGGGTGCCCCCGCGCATCCGGCGGCACCTCGAGCGGGGGGCGCGGGGGGAGGTCCCGGAGACGCCGAAGGCCGGCGATGCCTGCTTCACCCGGACGCGGCATCTGATCGTCGGGAACAACCTCCAGTCACTCCTGGCGGCGCGCGCGCGGGCGGAACGGTTGGGTTTTCGAACCCTGCTGCTGACGACGGCGCTTCAGGGCGAGAGTCGGGACGTCGGCCGGGCGCTGGCAGGCATCCTCCTCGAGATGCGCCGGTCCGGCCATCCGCTCTCTCCCCCGGCCTGTCTCTTGCTCGGGGGAGAAACGACCGTCACGGTCCGGGGGAGGGGGACGGGGGGCCGCAACCAGGAACTCGTCCTCGCCGCGGCCGACGCCATCGCCGGCGGGAGCGGCCTGGTCGTCTTCAGTGCGGGGACCGACGGAACCGATGGTCCGACGGACGCGGCGGGAGCGATCGCGGATGGGGAGACCCGGGCGCGGGCGAAGGGCCTCGGGCTCGATCCGAGCCGCGCCCTGGAGGACAACGATTCCTATCACTTCTTCACGCGTCTCGGTGATCTCGTCACGACCGGACCCACCCTCACCAACGTCATGGATGTCACCATTCTCCTCGCCGGCTAGGTGCTCCCTCGGGCCTCCGTGCTCCCCCGGTCACAGCAATCGAGGGGCACGGTCCCGCCGAACCGTCCGGTCCACGGTCCGACGTGTAGGTTTTCGATTGGGGAAATTTGAGAAGATGCCGACAACGACGCGGTCGGACGAAAGGAAATTGTTTGTTGACTCCGCCAGAATAAGCATATATTTTAAGCACTTCTCGATAGGACGGACCGATGTTTGACCGACTCTCCGACCGACTGCAGGGGATTTTCAAGAAGCTCCGGGGCCACGGGAAGCTCACCGAGGCCCAGATCGCCACGGCGCTCCGCGAGATCCGCCTGGCCCTGCTCGAGGCGGATGTCCATTACGGTGCCGTCAAAGACCTTCTGGAGCGCGTCCGCGAGCGGGCCCTCGGCCGCGAGGTGCTGCAGTCCCTGACCCCGGGACAGCAAGTCGTCAAAATCGTCTTCGACGAGTTGACGCTCCTTCTCGGAGGGCAGGGGAGCGAGCTGAAGTGGGCCGGCCGGCCGCCGTCGGTGGTGCTGCTCGTCGGGCTGCAGGGGTCGGGAAAGACCACGACGGCCGCCAAGCTTGCAAGGCTGCTCAAGGGCCAAGGACGCACACCGCTCCTCGTGGCGGCGGATAGGCGCCGCCCCGCGGCCGTTGCCCAGCTTCAGGTGCTCGGCGCCACAATCGGGGTCGAAGTCTTTGCCGATGCGGGACCGTCGGCGCCGGAGATCTGCCAGCGGGCGATCCGGCACGCCCGGTCCAGCGGTCTGGACCCGGTCCTCGTGGACACCGGTGGACGGCTCCACATCGACGGGGAATTGATGACCGAGCTCACGATGGTCGCCGAAACAGCGCATCCCGCGGAGATCCTCCTGGTGCTCGACGCCATGACCGGGCAGGACGCCCTGAATGTCGCCACCGCCTTTCACAACGCGGCGGCACTCACCGGGTTCATCCTCACCAAGCTGGACGGGGACGCCCGGGGTGGGGCGGCCCTCTCGGTGCGGGCGGTGACGGGACGCCCCATCAAGTTCATCGGCGTCGGCGAGAAGCTCGAGGCGCTCGAGCCGTTTCATCCCGAGCGCATGGCCTCGCGGATCCTCGGCATGGGTGATGTCCTCTCCCTGGTGGAGCGGGCGGAGGCCGCCGTGGATCGAGAGCGGGCGGCGACGCTCATGCAGAAGATCGAGCGGGAGACGTACTCGCTGGAGGACTTCCGCGAGCAGCTCGCCCAGGTCCGCCGCATGGGGTCGCCGGAGGAGCTGTTCGGAATGTTTCCCGGCTTCCCTGCGGGCGGGCCCGCGCCGCACCTCGATGCCACAGCCCTCACCCGGATGGAGGCGATTTTGAATTCCATGACGAGGGAGGAGCGGGGGAAGCCGGCCCTCCTGACGGGGAGCCGCCGCCAGCGGATCGCCAAGGGATCCGGGACCACGGTGGCGGACGTCAACCAGCTCTTGCGGCAGTTTCAACAGACTCAGCGGCTGATGCGACAGGTCCTCCAGGCGGGGAAGAGGGGCAAGTGGAAGGGCGTCCTCCCCCTGGGGTGAGGTCGGATCGATCGCGTGGAGGGAGGTGATCGGATGGCGGTACGGCTCAGATTAAAACGGATCGGCGCAAAGCAGCGGCCCATGTTCCGGATCGTGGTGGCGGACGGACGAACCCCCCGGGACGGCCGCGTCATCGACAGCATCGGGGTGTACAATCCCCTCCAGCAGCCCATCGGATTGACCCTTGATGAGGAGAAAGCCCTCTCCTGGCTTCAGAAGGGTGCGCGGCCTACGGCGACGGTGCGGGAACTCCTCTCGACCGCTGGGGTGTTGAAGCGGTTTGAGAGCCTCAAGAGGGCTCGGACATCCGCCTGACAGTCAACACGGCTCATCTCATGGGACCTCGGGAGCACTACCCACCCTCCCGAGCGTTTCCTGGCGGGGGCCGTGATGGCACTGGGGAGGCGGACGTGTTAAAGGAATTGGTCGAGTATGTCGCGAAGGCCTTGGTGGATAACCCCGATGCGGTGGCGGTGGAGGCGGTCGAGGACGAGAAGACGACGACCTTGCGTCTGAAGGTGGCCCAATCGGATCTCGGGCGCGTGATCGGGAAGCAGGGGCGGACCGCACGGGCCATGCGCACCCTGCTGCACGCGACGGCGGCCAAGTCCCGACGACGGGCGGTTCTCGAGATCGTCGAGTAGCGGCGAGTGGCGCCTGAGCGGTTACTGGTCCTGGGACGGGTCCTCGGACCTCGGGGGCTGCGCGGCGCGGTCAAGGTGAAGTCATTCGCGGCAGTTCCCGCGCTCCTTGCCCCGGGCAGCGCGGTCATCCTGCGCGGACCCGGGGGCGCATGGGAGGTGTCACTCACAGGAGTCCAGGCATTCCGGGAAGGGCTGGTGGTGACCTTCCAGGGCATCAACAGCCGGGAGGCGGCCGAGCGACTGCGGGGGCACGAGATTTGCGTTCCGCGGGCCGCCGCCCCGCCACTCCCGGAGGCGACGTATTATCATGGCGACATCCTCGGCCTCCACGTGCACACGGAGACGGGAGAGCGGCTCGGCGAGCTCGTGGACATCTGGCCGTCCGCGGCCCACGACCTCTACGTCGTGCGGGGGGACAAGGGGGAGTGGCTGCTCCCCGCGGTGCGGGCCTTTATCTTGGGGGTGGACCTGGCGCGGCGGGTGATGGTCGTTCGCCCGATAGAAGGGTTGGTGGACCCTGAGACAGTATGATATCGTGACACTCTTCCCGGGGATGTGCTCGGGGCCCCTCAACGAGAGCATCCTCAGGCGGGCGCAGGACAAGCAGCTGGTCGAGTTCCGGGTCCACGACCTGCGCGGATGGACCCATGACCGGCATCGGGTGGTGGACGACGTCCCGTACGGCGGCGGGTCGGGGATGGTGCTCAAGCCGGAGCCGTTCTTCGAAGCCATCGACGCCCTGCGGGGGGCCGAGAGCCAGGTGCTTCTCCTCACACCGCAAGGCGAGCGGTTCGATCAGACCATGGCCTGCCGCCTCGCGGAGGCACCGCACCTGATTCTCCTCTGCGGCCGGTACGAAGGCTTTGATGAGCGGGTGCGGAGCCTGGCCGATCGGGAGATCTCTATCGGCGACTATGTCGTCAGCGGGGGCGAGCTGCCGGCTCTGGTCCTCATCGACGCGGTGGTGCGGCTCATCCCCGGGGCGCTGGGCGATGCGGAGTCGGCGCACCAGGACTCCTTCGCCGGGGGGCTGCTCGAGCATCCCCAGTACACGCGCCCTCCGGTGTATCGGGGCCTCCGGGTGCCCGAGGTCCTCCTCTCGGGCGATCATGAGCAGATTCGCCGCTGGCGCCGGAAGGAGACACTGCGCCGCACCCTGCAGCGCCGACCGGATCTGCTCGAGCGCGCGGCCCTGTCGGCCGAGGATCACGGATTCCTCGCGGATATCCGTGGCACAGAGGATGGCGAAATGACCAACACACGGAGCGGCCATGAACATCGATAGCCTGATGAAAGCCGTCGAGGCCTCCGCCCTGCGGACCGATCTCCCTTCCTTCCGCCCCGGGGACACGGTGCGGGTGTACGTCACGGTGAAGGAGGGGGAGAAGGAGCGCCTCCAGGCCTTTGAGGGGATCGTCCTGCGGCGGCGGAATGCAGGGCTCGGATCAACCTTTACCGTTCGGAAGGTCAGTTACGGGGTCGGGGTCGAGCGGACCTTTCCGCTTCACTCACCGATGATCGATCGCATCGAGTGTCTCCGGACTGGCCGCGTCCGCCGCGCCAAGCTGTATTACCTGCGGGGGCTGCGGGGAAAGGCGGCGCGCATTCGGGAAAAGCGCGGAGCCGCCGACACCAAGGCCTGAACTGCCGCTCGGCCCGCACATCGCGCGCTGGGCGCGGGTGTGGGTCTGGAGGAGGGGAGTGCGAGGCCGGAGGTCCGAACGGGGCCGTGACCCGGCGATCACGGACCGGAAAGGGGGACCGGCGGGCATCGAGGACGCGATACGCCGGAAGGGATTCCGGTGCCTGGCCGGGGTGGATGAGGCGGGGCGCGGGGCGTTGGCCGGGCCCGTGGTGGCGGCCGCCGTGATCCTGCGAGACGGCCGGCCGATTCCGGGCGTGACCGACTCGAAGCGGCTGAGTTCCACGCAGCGCGACTTCCTCTACCGCCGGATCGCGGAAGAGGCGGAGGCGGTCGGCGTCGGCGTGGTCGACGTCTCGATCATCGAAGCGCAGAACATCCTGCGCGCGACACTCTTGGCGATGGCGCGCGCGGTGGCGGATCTTGGGGTCCCGCCGGACGGGGTCGTCGTGGACGGACTGGCGGTGCCTGCGATTGATCTCCCGGCCTTCCCCGTCCCCGGGGCCGATCTCGCCTGTCCCTCCGTCGGTGCCGCGTCCATCGTCGCCAAGGTGACGCGGGATCGGCTCATGGCGGACTATCACCGGACCTATCCCGCGTACGGCTTCCACCGGCACAAAGGGTACGGCACGGCTGCGCATCTTCTGGCCATCGCGGCGCATGGGCCGAGCCCCATCCATCGGATGACCTTTGCGCCGCTCCGTCAGATGCCGCTGCCCCTGGTCCCTGGTGGGAGGGCGTCGTGGTAGACCGGCGGACGGTCGGGATCGAAGGGGAGGCGGCGGCGCGGCGGTATCTGGAGGGACTCGGGTTCCGGATCGTGGAGGAGAACTTCACCTGTCCGCTCGGGGAGATCGATCTCATTGCCCGGGACGGAGAGGTGCTTGTCTTCGTCGAGGTGAAGGCCCGGCGCTCCACCCGCTTTGGCACCCCGGCGGAGGCCGTGCATCCGCGAAAGCAGCGGCAGATTCTGCGGGTCGCCGAGGCGTACATGCGTGAGCGTCGTCTGCGGGTGCCCTGCCGGGTGGATGTGGTGGCTGTCGCGTTTCGGCCCCAGGGCGCCGCGCCGCAGATCGAATTGATTCGGAACGCGGTGCAGGGGACAGGGTCCTCGGGGAGGGTGGAATGAAGCCAACGGCCGGCGCGGGGGCCCCGGAGGAGCGGGACCGGATCATCGCGTATACCTGTCACGGCTGCGGGGGTCGAGGCATGGATCCCCCCAGGAGCAAGAAGGGGAACTACACCTGCCCCGAATGCGGGGATCAGGTGGAGATCAGCGAGAAGCGGGTGGTGAAAAAGAAGGACCGCTAGGAGGATTTGACGCCCCCTGCGGCGTGTGTTATCGTCAAAAAACCCTCGGGGACGAGGGGTTCTTTTTGGGGATCGGGTTTACCGAACGGTAGGTAAATGACAACGAAGGCGAGAATCGAGCACGTCGCCAGGCGGGAATTCGCCCGGCAAGGGTTTGACGCGACCTCGATCCGCCAGATCGCCGCCGAGGCCCGCATCACCAAGCCGGTCCTCTATTACTACTTCAAGAACAAGCGCGATCTCTTCCTGCGCCTCCTCGAGGAGGCCGTGGCCCCCCTGTGCGATGAGGTGGAGCGGATCGCCGCCGGGCACGGCACCCCGCGCGATCGGATGAGCGGGATCATCGCCGCCGTCCTCCGGTTTGCGGAGAAGCGGCCCGACGAGTTCAGGCTCTTGCATCGCGCGGTGGAGCGGCGCGAGCGGGAAGTACAGGTCCTCGCGCAAAAGTACTTCCGCCGGAACTTCCGGGCCATTTCGGGCGTCCTCCAGGAGGGCGTGGAGCGGGGAGACTTCCGCTCGGTCAATGTCCCCCAGGCCACGTTCAGCGTCATCGCCATCCTGATCTACTACCTGACGCGCGAGCATGTCATCGATGCGATCCTGGAGGAGCGGGGGGCATGGAAGGCCCTGATGGAGACCCTGGATGGCCACATTCTCGCCCTCGTGGCGGTCTGAGGTGCGGACGTGACCGGGCGGTGCGTGCGGAGAGGACTCGTGGTAGTCCTGACGCTCATGGGGACCGGCAGGGCCGTCGCCCAGGGGCCCCCGCCTGTCGCCGTCGAGGTGGCGCCGGTCGTCGAACGGACGGTCGAGCGCGAGATCCAGGCGGTGGGGACGGTGGAGGCGAACCGCTTCACGACCGTCAGCGCGGAGGTCGCCGGGGCCGTCGCGCGGTTCGATCTGCGGGAAGGGGAGCATGTGGCGAAGGGGCAGATCCTTGCCCGCCTGCGCCGCAGCGATCTCGAGATCGCCCTGAAGGAGGCGGAAGCGAACCTGGAAGAGAAGCGGGCGCTTCTCGTGCGGGCGGAGCAGGACCATCAGCGCTTCCAGGCCCTCTTTGCCGAGGGGGCCATCAGCGCGGCCGAGCTCGACCGGGTCGGGGCCGGGGCGCGGGCCGCCAAGGCGCAGAAAGAGTCGGTCGAGGAGGCCTTTCGCAAGATCGCCGATCAGCTCCGGCGGACGACGGTCGTCGCCCCCTTCAGCGGCTACATCGTGAAAAAGCACGTCGAGGTGGGCCAGTGGGTCGAGGAGGGGGGGAAGGTGGCCGACCTGGTGGACATCGACACCGTCTACATCGTGATTCCCCTCAACGAGCGGGACATCGGGAAGGTCCGGCGCGGAGACGGGGCGTCCGTCATTGTGGACACGTACCCCGGGCGGACCTTCGCCGGCCAGATCGCCTACATCGTTCCGCAGGCGGATCCCGGCAGCCGCAATTTCCCGGTGAAGATCCGGGTGGATAATTCCAAAGAGCAGCTCCTCAAGGCGGGGATGTTTGCCCGCGTCCGCCTCCGATACGGCGAGCCGCGCCAGGCCCTCTTCATCCCGAAGGACGCCCTGGTCCTCCGGGGGAAGGAGCAGATCGTCTTCGTCCTGGACACGGCACGCGTCCAGCTCGTGCGGGTGGAGACCGGCCAGGCCCTGGAGGATCACGTCGAGGTCGTCACGGGGGCTTTGAAGCCGAAGCAGGAAGTCGTGGTCGCCGGCAACGAGGTCCTCCAGGATGGATCGCCGGTGCAGGTCCGCCGGAAGGGAGAGGCGCGGTGAAGCTCATCGAGGCATGCATCAAATGGCCGGTCACGGTGTGGGTGGGGGTCCTATTCGGCCTCCTCTTCGGGCTCGTCTCCATCCTCCGTCTTCCCCTCCAGATGACCCCGACGATCGATCGCCCCGAGATCACCGTGGAGACCGAATACACAGGGGCCGCGCCCTTGGAGGTGGAGCAGGAGATTACCGACCGCATCGAGGAAAAGCTCAACTCGGTGGAGAACCTGACCGAGATGACCTCCACCTCCTTTGAGGGCAACAGCCGGATCATCCTCCAGTTCGATTGGGGCATCAACAAAGATGTCGCCCGGCTCGATGTCTCGGAAAAACTGGGGCTCGTGAAAGATCTGCCGCCCGACGCCGAGCGGTCGATCATCCGGGCGGTTAACACCGACGAGGAGAATCCTATCGCCTGGATGGTGGTCGTGAGTCCCCGTCCCGTCAACGAGGTCTGGGAGGAAGGGGATGACGTCATCCGGCCCCGCCTGGAGCGGATCCCGGGGGTTGGGACCGTCTGGATGTTCGGGGGAGAGAATCGAGAGGTTCACGTGATCCTCGACCCCCAGGCCATGAGCGCCCGCCAGATCACGGTGGCGCAGGTGCGGGAGGCGTTGCTCGGGGAGAACCGGAATGTGAAGGGCGGGAACATCAATGAGGGGAAGCGGCGGTACGTGGTCCGGACCCTGGGGCAGTTCACGGACATCCGGCACATCCCGAACGTGGTCGTGCGCCAGGACAACCGCGGCCCCGTCTATCTCCGCGACATCGCCCGGGTCGAATTCGGCTACGAGGAGAAGGAGCGGGTGGTCCGGGTCTGGGGCAAGCCGGCCGTCGGCTTCGGCGTCCTCCGGCGGACCGGGGCGAACACCATCGAGGTGATGAAAGGGATCAAGGCGGAGATCAAGAACCTCAACGCCCTCTACCAGGGGAAGGACATCGAACTGGTCCAGGTCTATGATGAGACCGACTACATTTTCGATGCGCTCAGCCTCGTGACCGACAACCTGTATGAGGTCTCGCTGCTGACCGTCGTCGTGTTGCTCTTTTTCTTGCGGAGCATCAGCAGCATTGCTGTGATCGCCCTGTCGATTCCGATCTCGGTGATCACGACGTTTGTCTTCCTCGACGCCCTCGGGCGGTCCCTGAATATCGTGATGCTGGCCGGCCTCGCCTTTGCCGTCGGCAATGTCGTGGACAATTCCATTGTGGTGCTGGAAAACATCTATCGTCATCGGGAAATGGGGAAGTCCCGCACCCAGGCGGCGTTGGATGGGTCGGGCGAGGTGTGGGGGGCCATCTTGGCGTCCACCCTGACGAATTTGGCCGTATTTCTCCCGCTCATCTTCGTGCGAGAGGAGGCGGGCCAGCTGTTCCGGGATATCGCGATTGCCACCTCGATCTCCACCGCCCTGTCCCTCGTCTGTGCCCTGACCATCGTCCCCATGATGGCCTCGCGGGTCCTGAAGGTCGGCTCGGGGACGGTGCGGCATCCTGGCCTCCGTCGGATCCTGGATCGGGTGCGGCTGGACTGGCTGGGGGAGGCGTTCAGCACGGGTCTCGTCCGATGCCTCTCCTGGTTACGGCAGGGGGTGCGGCGGCGGATCGTCCTCGTGCTCGGCATGACGCTCGGCTCGCTCGGCATCAGCCTGCTCCTGATGCCGCCCATCGATTATCTCCCTCAGGGGAACCGCAACCTCATCTTCGTCATTGTCCGGACGACCCCGGGCATCAACATCGATCAGCGGGAGGCAATCCTCAAGGAGTTAGAGCAGCGGTTCGCCCTGCCCGAGATCCACCGGATGTTCGCGGTGGCGAGGGTCGAAAACACGCTCATGGGGGCCATCATCAAGGAGGGTCACAACGACCTGCCCGGGATGCGGCGGGTGATCGAGGAGATGCGCAAGCGCTCGGTGGGGATTCCGGGGACGGAGGGGATCTTCATCACCCAATCTCCTCTTTTCCGCCGCCGGGGAGGGTTCATCGGCGGCACCAACATCGAGGTCGATGTAAAAGGAAACAACCTCGAGGTCATTCAGGATCTCGCGGGACGCCTGCAGCGCGAGCTCGTGCGGTTTCCGGAGGTCAACTTCGCGAATACGAGCTTTGAGAGCGGGAACCCCGAACTGCAGATCCGCGTCGATCGCTCCAAGGCGGCCAATCTCGGGTTGAGCGTCAGCGAGGTCGGATACGTGATCGAGACGATGGTGCACGGGACGCTGGCCGGCCGGTTTCGTGAGGGCGGCAAGGAGCTGGACATCGCGCTCAAGAGTCCCGCGCTCGAGATCCAACGGACCCAGGATCTCGACCAAATCCTCCTGATGGCACCCGGCGGCCGGCTGGTGAGGCTCTCGGACATTGCCCTGGTCCGGTACGAAACCGGGCCGACCAAGGTCGAGCATGTAGACCGGGACCGGGCCATCAAGCTGACGGTGAATATCAAGGGCGACATTCCGCTGGAATCCGCGGTGAAGATCGTGACGGAGCAGGCGGTGGCCCCGGTGCGCCGGAGCCTCCCCTTGGGCTACACGATTGGCGTCAGCGGGCAGGCAAAGGACCTGGCCGTCGCCTGGAATTCCATCAAGTGGTCGTTTCTCCTGGCACTCATCGTGATCTATCTCCTCATGTGTTCGCTGTTCGAATCCTGGGTGAGCCCCTTCATCATCCTGTTCAGCGTCCCCCCGGCCCTGGTGGGAGGGGTGTTGGGGCTGAACATCATGCATGCGATTGAGCCCGCCGTGAAGTTGGATGTCGTCAGCATGCTCGGCTTCATCATCATGGCCGGGATTGTCGTTAACGCCGCGATCCTCTTGGTGGACCAGGCCTTGAACCACATGCGGGAGGGCATGGATCCTCAAGACGCCATTATCGAGAGCGCCCGCAACCGCCTGCGCCCGATTTTCATGACCGCGAGCAGCATCTTCGGGTTTTTCCCCCTGGTCGTGTCGAGCGGCCCGGGCTCCGAGCTGTACCGGGGCATGGGTGCCGTGCAGCTTGGGGGGATGGCCGTCTCGACCCTGTTCACGCTGATCCTTGTCCCCACCGTTTTCTCGCTCTGGATCGATGCCCAGGCGGCCCTCCGGGTCCTTGTGCGGCGAAAGCCCACGGGTGAGGTCGCGGCTGGCGAGCTGGCCCATGGGGTGCACCCGACCGGGGACCTGGCGGACGGGCATCATCCCCCTGCACCGGTCCAGGCCGCCATCAGCGACGGACCGGTGCACCGGGATCGGAAGTGAATTTTCACTTGATCGGGGGCGGCCTCTTCCACTACCATGAGCCGAATTTCAGCCGCGGCGAGGGCCCGGCGAAGGGGCTCGGCCAGCATGGGAGTTCTCATCGCTCTCTATGAAAAGGATACGAGATCTCTTTAGCCATCAAGAACAGACGTATTCGTTTGAACTCTTTCCGCCGAAAACTGACAAAGGCTTCGAGAATCTCCTGAAGACCATCGCGCAGCTCTGTGAGCTGAACCCGGATTACATCTCGTGTACGTATGGGGCGGGCGGGGGGAATCGCGACAAGACCTTCGATGTGGTCCAACACATCGAAGTACAACATCGCGTCATTGGCATGGCGCACCTCACCTGTGTTCTCAATACGAAAGACGACATCAAGACGATCGTGGACGACATCAAGGCCCGGGGAATACGAAATATTCTGGCCCTTCGCGGCGATCCGCCCAAGGATCAGCCTGACTGGCAACCGACGGATGACAATTTCAAATATAGCAGTGAACTCGCCGCATTTATCCGTGAGAAGTACGGTGACTATTTCGGCATTGCAGTGGCCGGATTTCCCGAAGGACATATTCTGTGCCCGGACAGGGAGAAGGATGCGGAATTCCTGAAACTGAAGATTGACGCCGGAGCCAACTTTGTCATTACGCAGTTGTTTTTTGATAACACGGATTACTTTGCATACGTCGAGCGCCTGCGTAAAATTGGGGTGGACGTGCGGGTGATCCCGGGCATTCTGCCGATTACCAATTATGAGGCGTTGCTGCGATTCAGCTCCCTCTGCGGCGCAACCGTGACCGCCGAGGTAGAAAGAATCTTTGCACCATTACAGGATGATCAGGAGGCGACGGTCAAAGCGGGCATTGAGTTTGCCATCCGCCAATGCCGGGAACTCCTGGATGGCGGCGCCCCGGGGATTCATTTCTATTGCCTCAACAAAGTGCATCCGACCGCTGAGATCTTACAGGCGGTCAGATGACAGGGTCGCAACGAGCGCCGGGGGCCCCCCCGGTCGGACGCCGGAGTCGTCGCGGCCGCCGTGGGGCGGCGTCCCGCCCCGGGTGACCGAGGCGGGCGGCTCGTCGCCGGACGCGGGGGAAGAAGGGGTAACAGGCGAAAAGGGTCATCGGGGGATTGGTGAGCCCTCGCCAGCTGTTGGTCACAGTGGCGGAGCAGGAGCGATCGCGATGCCTGGGAACCGGACGTGGGGAAAGAAGCTGGTTGCGGACCATATGACGCGCTCACCGGCAACGATCCGGCCCGAGGCGTCACTCCGGGAGGCAGCCGCGCTGCTGCGGGACCGCCGCATTCGCCACCTCCCCGTCCTCAGCGGGGGGAAGCTGTGCGGGATCGTCAGCGACCGGGATGTCAAGGGGGCGGTCCCGGTCCCTATCGGAGACGCTCTCTCGAGTGACCTGAGCCAAGCCTACGACCGCCCCGTCTTTGAGGTCATGACCACGGACGTCATCACCGTCGGTCCGGGCGATTCCATCATGGACGCCGCCCGGCTGATGCGCCGCCACAAGATCAGTGGCCTGCCGGTCGTGTACGATGATCGCCTGGTCGGGATTCTCACGGAAACCGATCTGCTCGACGCCTTCATCTCGATCGATGACGAGTCGTAGGCGGCACGCAGGCACCACGGTGACGTGAGCCTGAACCGGGCGTCGGACCATCGTGTGAACCGAAACCACAGGCCGAGGACGGCCAGGATCAAAAAACCTTCCCACAGGATGTCGTGCGCGAGGTTGAAAGCCTCGGGGTGGTACACGCCGAGGGAGAACAAGTGCACGAGCCGCGTCAGATTGAGCGCAATCAGGATGGGCACGCCGACCGCCAGCCCGATTACTTTCCGCCTCATGGCTCCCGGAGAAGCCAGGATCGCCGCCGTGAGGAAGGCGACAGGCAGGAACCCCGTGCACCGGGTGGAGATGTCGTAGGCAAAGCCCTCCGGGTGAGCGATCACGGTCCCCGTCCGAGTCGCCTCCATCCCGAGCACGTGCAGCACCGCACGTGTCGCCTGTGCCGTCCACGATGTTAACGGCGCGAGGAACGGTCCCAGGACGTCTTCGCGGACCGTGAGCAGCACGATGCCGGCGAAGCCGATCATGACGGCGGCGAACCGAAGATTCCGTTCCCTCATCACGGCCATGACGTGCTCCAGGTCTTACTCCTGAGCCGACCCCTCCCGCTTCCGCACCAGGTCCAACCACACCGCGCCACCCACGAGGAGGAGGATCCCGACGAGCGACAGGTCAGGGACCCGCACGGGACGTGAGGCGCTGGCGCCATTGGCACTCGCCGTCAGCGTCGTGTCCCCTCGGGACTCGCCCCGGACGGTGGACTGCGCCCTCCCGCTGGCGTCGGTCACGGCGGATGAGGGTGAGACCGAGGCCACGGACGGGTTCGCGCTGCTGAACAGCACCGCTTTACCCGCCAGGGGGCTTCCCCCCGCGGTGACGGTCGTCCGGGCGGTCGTCGTTTCCCCGTCGTTGAGTTCCTTGTCAGGGTCGAGCACGAGGCTCGCTACGATCTGATCGCCTCTGAGCGCGCTCAAGAGCCCCGCGCCGCAGGGTCTCGGGCACTGCTCGGCCGTCCGCGGCAGCGCGTGGTTCTGGAGCTCGGTGAGAAGCTGCGCCGGGGTCAGCGCCGGCTCCTGGGCGAGGTACAGGGCGGCCACGCCGGCCACGTGGGGGGCGGCCATCGAGGTCCCGTTGTACCGCGCGTAGCCCCCTTGCACCATGCTGAGCACGCCGTCGTTGTTGCCGTCCCCGTCGTCGTCCCGCGCGACGTCCCCACCCGGCGCCATGACCTCGACCGCGGGGCCGAAATTCGAGTACCGGGTCACCAGGTGACCGCGTGCATCGCTGGCGGCCACCGTGATGACGTTCTCGCAGCTCGCCGGGAGGAAATCCGACGCGTCGGCCGCGTCGTTCCCCGCGGCGACGACTACGGCCGCCCCCGCCCCCACCGCGTCATTGATCGCCGCCTGCGTCGAGGGGGACGCCGAGCAGGGAAGCCCGGGCCCGGCGCCGAGGCTCATATTGATGACCCGGGCCGGCGTCGGATTCGCCGGCACCCCGGGGACGGGGGCCCCCGCGGCCCAGCGGATCCCGTCGTTGATATCCGCGATGGTCCCTCCGCATTTCCCGAGCACGCGCACCGCCTGGACCCGGACGTTCCAGTTGATCCCCGCCACCCCGGCCCCGTTATCGGTCCTGCCGACGCCGATCGTGCCGGCGACGTGCGTCCCGTGCCAGCTGTGGGGGAGGGCGGGGCTACCCGGGAAGCACTCGTTGGCGGCGACGGCGTCGCCCGGATCGGTGGGGTCGCCGTCCCGCCCGCCCCCGTCGTTGGCCGTCGCCGAATCGCTGATCATATCGAAGCCGGCCACCAGGTTCGGCGACCCCGCGATGTCGGGATGGTTCGGCAGGATCCCGGTATCGAGGACCGCCACGACGATGCCGGGACTCCCGGTGCTCGTGTCCCAGGCCCGGGGAAGGCTGATGCCACCGGGGGACTGGCCGGGCGCGGGGCCGTGATTGTGGTAGTGCCACTGCTCCGGAAAGCGCGGGTCGTTCGGGAGGCGGTCGAGGATCCGCAGGATGTAGTTCGGATGGGCGTACTGGACGTCGGGCCGTGCACGGAGCTGCCGGATGAGGTCCAGGGTCCGGTCCCGCGCTTGGGTCGGCGAAAGCCCTCGTGTGGCCCGAGGCGGTATGCGGTAGATGAGCTCACCGCCGGACAATATGCGTTTGCCGTCCTCGATCCCCAAGCCCGACATGTCGCTCGGCGTGAGGCGCCTGGCCGCCTTCATCTTCACGATCACCTCGCCCGGGACGAATTGCGCCTCGGGTGGCACCGTGCGCTCGAGCAACTTCTGGACCTCCGCGGGGGTGCGTTCCTGCGCCTCGGCGGGCGGGCTATCCAATGCCGCGCTGACCAGGGCGATCATGAGAGCGAGGGCGATCGTCGGCATTGCGTCCTCCTTCCAGCCTCTGTAGACTACGAGACGTGGAGGGGCTTTGCGAGACTTCGAGCCCCGTCCGACGGTGAGGCCGTGATCGGACTCCATGTTCTCGTCCTCTCGGCTATGCTTCTGGGCAGCCCGCCCCCCGGCCGATTCGTCCCGGGCGAGGTCGTGGTAAAGTTCGCCCCCGGCACGGAGGCGAGCGCCGCTGTCATGCGGGCCGGCCGCCTCAGCCCTCCGGACCTCGAGGCCCTGGCCCCGCCCGTCACCGCCTTGCAGGCCAAGACCGGTCTCCCTCTCAGGGCAAAGCAAGTAACCGGAGGGCAGTGGGTTCTCCTCGCGGTCGATGGCGAGAAGCTGGTCGAGCGGCTGGCTGAACAGCTTCGGGGGCGGGCCAACGTTGCGGACGTGCGCCTGAGCCCTGATCCTTCGGAGGGGGACGGGGAGGCCCCAGGGTCACGGGGGATCGTCGTCAGGTTCTCGGCCGGGAGTGCCGAGGCGCATACTGTCGCCCAGAGGAGGAGCGGCGGCGGCGAGGACCGGTTCGCCCAGCTCGTCCGCGCCCTGGGGAAAGATGTCGCCCTCCCCCTGAAGGGTGAGGCCACGGCGGACGCGATCCTGCTGCTCCACGTCGAACTCCGGACG
>Ga0214471_10000301_pt1 | contig 44093 bp, 46 predicted proteins | sample RVTome_5_FD_207665 | JGI IMG/M metagenome (GOLD analysis project Ga0214471, IMG submission 207665) | Soil microbial communities from uranium-contaminated site in the Upper Colorado River Basin, Wyoming, United States - RVT142D155 | ecosystem: Environmental > Terrestrial > Soil > Contaminated >... | reverse complement strand
CTTTCTTGGGCGGGTTGGAAAACGCGCCCGCCTGCTTCAGCTGCGCGATCTTCTCCTCGCTGTAACCGAGCACCTCCTTCAGGACGCTCTCGGTGTGCTCGCCAAGCAGCGGCGAGCGCTCGATGCGAGCGGGCGACCCTGAGAGCTTGATCGGCATGCCCACGTTCCACCACTTGCCGCGCTGCGGGTGGTCGAGCTCGACCCACATCTGGCGCCCCCTCACGTGCTCGTCGTTCGCCAGGTCCTCGGTGCCCATGATCGGGCCGCAGGGCACTTCGAGCTCATTGAAAAGCGCCATCAGCTCGCGCTTGGTGTATTTCGACGCGAACTCGTTCAGGCGCTTCCATATCTCGTTCTGGTTCTTGCGCCGCTCCCCGATCGTGGCGAAACGCGGGTCCTTGGCGAACGACTCGCCTCCGACCTTGTTGGCAAGCGCTTCCCAAACCACTTCCTGCACGACGACGTAAAGATAGTCGTTCGGCCCGAGGGGCTTGCAGTGGATCGCGTTGCCGAGCTGGCCGCCGCCGGAGTCGTTGCCCCCGCGCGGCACGTCGCCCATCCCCTGCCGTGTCGGCACCGAAAACTCCGTGAGCGGCCCGCGAGTGAGGCGCTGGTGGTCGCGGAACTTCACACGGCAGAGATTCATGACGCCGTCCATCATCGCCACCTCGACGTACTGCCCCTTGCCCGAGTGGTTTCGATGGTGGAGCGCCGCGAGAACGCCGATCACCATGTGGAGCCCCGTTCCGGTGTCGCCGATCTGCGCGCCGGTCACGAACGGCGGCCCCTCCGGCACGCCGGTGGTGCTCATCGCCCCGCCCATCGCCTGCGCCACGTTTTCGTACGCCTTGAAGTCGGCATACGGCCCGCTCGAGCCGAAGCCCTTGATCGAGGCCATCACCACGCGCGGATTGATCTCCCGCACCTTCTCCCAGGAGAAGCCGAGCCGGTCGATCACGCCGGGACCGAAATTCTCGACCACGACGTCGGATTTCCCGAGCAATTCGGTGATCACCTGCTTGCCCCCGGGCGATTTCATGTTCACCGTGATCGAGCGCTTGTTGCAGTTCAACATGGTGAAGTACAGGCTGTCTGCATTCGGCACATCGCGCAGCTGCCCGCGCGTGATGTCTCCCGTCGGCGACTCCACCTTGATCACGTCGGCACCCATCCAGGCCATCAGCTGCGTGCCCGTTGGGCCCGCCTGCACGTGCGACAGGTCGAGAACTCTCACACCTTTCAATGCTTCCATTGCGTCCTCACTCGTTGTCGTTTCCCCGTCGCGAGATGAGCGGCGTCAGTCCGCTCGTTCTCGCGCCCACTTGAGCCGCGCGCCGGTCGCGCCGGCTCCGAGCGCTATTTCTTCTTCGCGGTCGGATTCAGGCTCGTGATGCGACCGCTTTCGGTGCCGGCGCCTTCATCGATGACGGCATTGATGAGCGTGGGCCTGCGCGAACGGATGGCTTCCTCCATGCCCTTGCGCAGCTCGGCCGGGGTGGTGGCGTGTGCGCCCACGCCGCCGAAGGCTTCCATCAGCTTCTCATAGCGCGCATCCTTGACAAACGCCACTGGCGCCGGATCGCGGCCGCCCGTCGGATTCTTCTCGTCGCCGCGGTAGACGCCGTTGTTGTTCAGGATCACGACGCAGACCGGCAGGTTGTAGCGACAGATGGTCTCCACTTCCATGCCGGAGAAGCCGAACGCGCTGTCGCCCTCGATCGCGATCACCGGCTGCCCGCTCACCACGGCGGCCGCGACGGAAAAGCCCATGCCGATGCCCATCACGCCCCAGGTGCCCACGTCCAGGCGCTTGCGCGGCTTGTACATGTCGACGATGCTGCGCGTGAAGTCGAGCGCGTTGGCGCCTTCGTTGACGAGGCATGCATCCGGGTTGGCCTTGACGATGTCGCGCACCACGTTGAGAGCGCTGTGGAAATTCATCGGCGTCGGGTTTTTCGCCAGGGTCTCCGCCATCTTGGCGATGTTCTTCCCCTTGCGCTCCGCGATGGCGGAAAGCCAGTCGGCCGGCGGCTTGGGCCAGCTCGCGCCGAGGCCCGCGAGCAGTGCCGACACGCAGGAACCGATGTCGCCGACCACCGGCGCGTCGACGCGCACGTTGCTGTCCGCCTCCTGCGGCGAGATGTCCACCTGGACGAACTTCTGGCTGCCCCACGCCTTATGGTCCTGGCCGCCCCAGGTCTTGCCCTTGCCGTGCGATAAGAGCCAGTTCAAACGGGCGCCGACCAACATGACGACGTCCGCCTCGGGCAGCACATAGGAGCGTGCGGCGGAAGCGGACTGCTCGTGCGTGTCCGGCAGCAGGCCTTTCGCCATGGACATCGGCAGATAGGGGATGCCGGTGCGCTCGATGAGCGCGCGGATGTCCGCATCCGCCTGGGCGTAGGCCGCGCCCTTGCCGAGAATGATGAGCGGACGCTTGGCGCCCCTGAGCAGGTCGAGCGCGCGCTTCACGGCATCCGGGGCCGGGATCTGGCGCGGCGCCGGATCGACCACTTTGATGAGCGACCGCCTGCCGGTTTCCGCGTCGATGGTCTGCGGGAACAGCTTCGCGGGCAGATCGAGATAGACCCCGCCCGGGCGGCCGGAGACGGCCGCACGGATGGCGCGCGCGATACCCACGCCGATGTCCTCGGCGTGCAGCACGCGGAACGCGGCCTTGGCGAGCGGCTTGGCGATGGCCAGCTGGTCCATCTCCTCGTAATCACCCTGCTGCAGATCGACGATCTCGCGCTCGCTGGAGCCGCTGATGAGGATCATCGGGAAGCAATTGGTGGTGGCGTTGGCGAGCGCCGTCAAGCCGTTGAGGAAGCCGGGGGCGGATACCGTCAGGCAGATGCCCGGCTTTTGCGTCATGAAGCCGGCGATGGACGCGGCGTAGCCGGCGCTCTGCTCGTGGCGGAACGAAATCACGCGCATGCCCGCGGCCTGCGCCTTGCGGGTGAGGTCGGTGATCGGAATGCCGGGCAGGCCGAAGATCGTATCGATGCCATTCAGCTTGAGAGCATCGATGACCAGGTGAAAGCCGTCGGTCGTCTCCGGTACCTGGGGCTTGTCGGCAGCGGTCGAAGCGACTGGGTTCTCGATGTTTCCCATGGGTTCCTCCTGGGCGTGGGTTATCCGATAACTGCCTGAAAGGACGTCAAATATAAGCTCTCGCGGCGGGCGCAGCCTTGACCTCAGTCAACTTTCTAAGTTTATACTCGTTGCGGAACGCAGCCGCACCTCAGCCGCATCGCGGCGAACCCTCACATGCCCCTCCTCGAGCGCCATCCGGAAGCGAAGATCGTGCGCCTGCAGCTGCGGCAAAACCTCGTCTTGAAACACCTCGAGCCTGCGCAATGGCGGGAGCTCGAGCCGCTGCTCGACGTGGTGGATTATCCCAAGGGCGAACGGCTCGAGCATCAGGGCGACCGCTCCATGGAGCAATACTTCGTCATCGACGGCATCCTCAAGCGCGTGGTATCGAACGCCCGGGGCAAGGAGATGATCCTGCGCTTCGCCGCGGAGAGCGACATCGACACCAGTTACGCCGCGTGGCGCCTGAAGACGCCGATTCCGTACTCGATCCGCGCGGTGACCCGGGTGCGCGTCGCCAAGCTCTCGATGCAGCAGTGGGTGCAGTTCCTCGAGCGACATCCTGCGATCAAAAGCGCATTCGAGTTCGAGATCATGAAGCTGATGAGCGAGGTGATGGCGCACACCATCACGCTGCACCTTCTCGACGCACCCGGGCGCGTCCAGCGCTTCCTGCGCAAGCACGCCGCGCTCGCGGGCCGCCTGCCGAAGAAGGAGCTCGCCTCCTATCTCAACCTCTCGCCGGAGACGCTGTCCAGGCTCAAGCGTCACGGCAAGATCTAGCTGCTCATCTCCTCTAACGCGTCGCGGGTGCCAGCGCACGCAGCCGCGTCATCGCGGCCGAAATGAACGGCCAGATCAACAGTACCAGCGCGAGCGTGGTGAGGCTGCCCACCAGCCAGTTCGACCAGAACACGGTGAGATCGCCCTGTGCGATCAACATCGCCTGGCGGAAAGAGCTTTCGGCCGCATCACCCAATACCAGCGCCAGCACCATCGGCGCCAGCGGGTAATCGAGCTTCTTGAACAGGTAACCCATCATGCCGAACACCAGTATCATCCACACGTCGAGCATGTTGTTCTTGACGGTGTAGGCGCCGATCGCGCAGATCACCACGATCACCGGCGCGATGATCGGAAACGGGACGCGCAGGATGGCGGCGAACAGCGGCACCATGGTGAGCACCACGATCAATCCCGCGATGTTGCCGAGGTACATGCTGGCGATCAGCCCCCACACGAAGTCCTTCTGCTCCACGAACAGCAGTGGGCCGGGCTGCAATCCCCAGATCATCAGCCCACCGAGCAACACGGCGGCGGTCGGCGAGCCCGGTATGCCAAGCGTAATCATCGGCAGTAGCGCGGAGGTGCCTGCGGCATGCGCCGCGGTCTCCGGCGCGACCACCCCTTCGAGCTGGCCGGTGCCGAACTTGGCGCCCTCGCGCGACATCTGGCGCGCGACGCCGTAGCTCATGAACGAAGCCGGTGTCGCGCCACCTGGAATGATCCCCATCCAGCAGCCGATGAAGCAGCTGCGGATCGATGTCGCCCAGTAACGCGGCAGCTTGGCCCAGGTCTGGAGCACGATCGTGGGGTTGATCTTGGCGCCATGACCGGAGAACGACAACCCCTCCTCCATGGAAAGCAGTATCTCGCCGATGCCGAACAGTCCGATCACCGCGACCAGGAAGTGAAAGCCCGAGAGCAGCTCGGTGAAGCCGAAGGTCAGCCGCAGTTGGCCGGTCACGATGTCTATGCCCACCGCCGCCATGGCAAAGCCCAGCATCATCGAGGCGATGATCTTGAACGGATTGCCCTTGCCGGTGCCGACGAAGCTGCAGAAAGTCAGCAGATACACCGCGAAGAACTCGGCCGGCCCGAACTGCAGCGCGAAATTGGCGATCAGCGGCGCGAGGAAGGTGAACATGAGGACCGCGACCAGCGCACCCACGAACGAGGAGGTGAACGCACCGGTCAGTGCTTCTCCCGCCCGGCCCTGCTGCGCCATGGGATAGCCGTCGAAGGTGGTCGCTACCGACCACGGCTCGCCCGGGATGTTGAACAGTATCGAAGTGATCGCGCCGCCGAACAGCGCGCCCCAGTAGATACAGGAGAGCATGATGATGGCCGAGGTCGGCGGCATGGAAAACGTGAGCGGCAGCAGGATCGCCACTCCGTTCGCGCCGCCCAGTCCCGGCAACACGCCGATGATGACGCCGAGGATGATGCCGACAAACATCAGCATCAGGTTGAACGGCGTCAGCGCGACCGAGAAGCCGTGAAACAGGGCGTTGAGTTCCTCCAATCTTGACTCCCCCGGCGCCGGGCGTCCCGCCCGGCGGCTAATAACCCAGCAGTCTTTCCACCGGCCCCTTGGGCAGCGGAATCTTGAACCAGATCTCGAACAGCAGGAATGCGATCACGCTGACGGCGAGAGCAACGAGCGCGCTGCGGAGCCCGCTGTAGTGGCCGACAATCTTCATGAACAGCCCGATGAACACGGCCGACGGAACATAGATGCCGATCAGCTGGACCCCCAGCACATAGGCCGCGGAGGGCAGCAGGATCACCAGCACCTGCTTGAACTGATCCAGCCGGACAAAAACCCTCCGGTCGGACTTGAGCTTGAACAGGCCTTGCACGAGCACTACCGCCCCCGAGATGCACACCAGCAATCCGGTGTAGAAGGGGAAATACCCCGCCTGGGGACCGTTTTCGTCCCACCCCGATCCGAGCCGGTGGCTGTCCCAGACGACCAGCGCGCCCAGCGCGAAGATCAGCGCCGCGACGACGATGTCCATGGTGATGATGCGTACCGCGCGCTGCGCCGGTTCGTTGTTGTTTTCCATCTCAGCCGCTGCTCGGGTCAACGCGAGAGAAACGGGGCGCGAACAGACGCTCCGCTCCGGAGAAAAAGGGGGCGGGCATGACGCCCGTCCCCGCAGGTCGCGCTATTTCTTGGCGAGGAAGCCCGCCGCCCTCATCAGGTCACGGTGCACGTTCTCCGCATTCGCGACCCATTTGACGTACTCTTTGCCGCTCATGAAGCTCTGGTTGAAAGCGCCGTCTTCCATGAGCTTCTGCCACTCCGCGGTCGCGCGCACTTTCTTGAAGAACCCGATGTAGAAGTTAACCACGTCCTGCGACACCCCGGCCGGCATGAAGATGCCGCGCAGCATCAGGTAGTCCATGGGAATGCCCGCCTCCCTGCAAGTCGGGATGTCGTTCCACGACATGGTCTTGGTCACCTTGTTCTTGTACGGCATGCGCTCTTTTTCAAATACGCACAGCGGGCGCAGCTTGCCGGAGCGCCAGTGCGCCACCGCTTCGATCGGATTGTTCACGGTGGAGTTGACATGATTGCCGACCAGCTGGGTCGCGACCGCTCCGCCGCCCTTGAACGGCACGTAGGTGAACTTCACCCCGGCGGCCTTCTCGATCGCGACCGTGATGATCTGGTCCTCCTGCTTGGCGCCGGTGCCGGCCATATTGAACTTGCCCGGGCCCGCCTTCTTCGCCGCATCGAGGTACTCCTTCGGCGAATTGTAGGGCGTTTCGGCGTTAACCCACAGCACAAAGTTGTCGAGCGCCAGCATCGCGACCGGAGTCAGATCCTTCCAATTGAACGGGACGCCGGTCGCCAGCGGGGTCGTGAACAGGTTGGAGAGCGTGATGATGATCTTGTGCTCGTCGCCTTTCGAGGCCTTGACGTCGAGGAAACCCTCCGCGCCTGCGCCGCCCGACTTGTTGATCGGCACGATCGACTGTGCCATGAGGCTGTGCTTGGCAACCACGCCCTGGGTGAAACGCGCCATCTGGTCGGCGCCGCCGCCGGTGCCCGCCGGGATGATGAACTCGACGGTCTTGGTGGGCTCCCATGCCGCGGCCGGTCCGGCCACGGTTGCGGCAAGCAGCACCGCACTTGCTATCACGCTGCGCTGAATACGCATGACTGACTCCTCCTGTTTGTGAGTAAAAAGCTGTTTTCGTGCAACCCAACCCAACTGAGACTGCGGACACTATTATGACCGAAATAATCCGGCATCCCGAACTGAATGCCATTGACCAGAGTCAAGTTTCCGGCTGTCAGAGGGCCTGAACGCGGATTGGTGCGCTGCAACAGCCCTGCCTTCCCGCGTCACTTTACCAGCAGCACCGGCACCGGCGACAGGTGGAGCACCTTGGTGGCCACCGATCCCAGCACCAGGTTCGACACCGAGCCCAGGCCGCGGGTGCCCATGATGACATGGTCGCACCCCTTCTCCCGCGCGTACTGGCAGATGACGTCGGCCTCGTGCCCCACGCCGATGTGATGGTGATACTTGATTCCGGCGGCGTCGAGCTTCTGCATCGCGGTCTTGAGCGCCGCTAATCCCTCATCGCGGTGGAACTGGGCGATCTTGTCGTGACCGACCACGGACGTCACCCGGCTGCCATAGGGAATCGGGTGCTGCACGTTGAGCAGGTGGATCTCCGCCGCTTCCTTGAGCAAGCCCAGGTGCCTGATCAAATGGTCCACGGCGCGACCCGAGGGCGCCGATCCGTCCACCGCCACCAGGAATTTAAGCATCAGTCCGCCCTCGATCACACATCCATTTCCCCAGGCGAGCCGTGGCCGGGGAAGGTTCTCCCGTCAGCGCGGCGCTCCGGTCTCGCTGCCCTCGCCGAGGTCCACGACTTCCTTGCGCGCGGCCTCGGCGCGCGCGGCCAGCCACTTGCCGGCGGCCACGACGAATATCGCCCCCGCCACCGGAGCCCCCCAATGCAGCCAGGCGGCGTTCGCGTCCACCCAATCTTTCAGCACGGGATCGGTCGCGGCCATGTCGCCCGCCACCCAGCCGAGCAACGCCGCGCCAATGGTGATGATGATGGGGAAGCGATCCATCACCTTCATCAGCATGGTGGCGCCGAAGACCACCAGCGGGATGCTGATCGCAAGCCCGAGGACGAGCAGCACGAGACTGCCCTTCGCGGCCGCGGCCACCGCGATCACGTTGTCGAGGCTCATCACCAAATCGGCGATCAGTATGGTCTTGATCGCCGCCCACAGGTTGTCGCTCGACTCGACGTCACCGTCGTCGCCGTCCTCCGGCAGGAGCAGCTTGACCGCGATCCACAGCAGCAGCGCCGCGCCGATCAGCTTCAACCATGGCCACCGCAGCAGCTCCACGGCGACGACGGTGAGTATGATCCGCATCACGACCGCCGCGCCGGCGCCCCAGAATACCGCCTGCTTCTGCTGCTTCGGCGGCAGCGAGCGGGCGGCGAGCGCGATCACCACCGCGTTGTCGCCGGAGAGCACGATGTTGACGAGAATGATCTGCCACAGCCCGACCCAGAACGCGGTGGTCTGGAGCTCGTTCAGGAACTCCATCATTCGTGGTTTCTCCTCCCTCCGTCGTTATTCGTGATCCCGTTGCGCCCGCTTCGGCGCGGCGGATTATAACGGATCAAAATAGCCCGACGACTTTGCCGTCGTCGGTGAGATCGATTTTTTCCGCCGAAGGCACCTTGGGCAGCCCCGGCATGGTCATGACGTCGCCACACACCATGACGACGAACTCGGCGCCAGCGGCGAGCCGCACCTCGCGGACGTTGATCACGTGGCCGGAGGGCGCCGCCCGCAATTGCGGATCGGTCGAAAACGAGTACTGGGTCTTTGCTACGCACACCGGGTAGTGGCCGTAGCCGTCTTCCTGCAACTTCTTGATCTGGCCGCGCACCTTGGCATCCCCAGTGACTTCGCTTGCGCCGTAGATCTTGGTGGCGACGGTCTTGATCTTCTCCCACAACGGCAGCGAGTCCTCGTAGACGAATTTGAAGTTTGACGGCACCTTTTCGATCAGATCGACCACGGTGCGCGCGACCTGCTCCGCCCCCTTGCCGCCGTCCGCCCAGTGCGTTGCCAGGATCACCGGCGCTTCGTGATGCGCCATCTTCCTCTTGAGCAGCTCGATTTCCGCGGGAGTATCGAAATTGAAGCGGTTGATCGATACCACGCACGGCAGCCCGTAGTGGTTGCGCACGTTGTTGACGTGGCGCTCGAGGTTGGTGATGCCCTTCTCCAGCGCCGACAGGTTCTCCTTGTTGACTTCCTTGAGGTCGACGCCACCGTGATACTTGAGGGCGCGCACGGTCGCCACGATCACCACCGCATCCGGTCTCAGTCCCGACTTGCGGCACTTGATGTCGATGAACTTCTCCGCGCCGAGGTCCGCGCCAAACCCGGCCTCGGTGACGACGTAATCGGCGAGCTTCAGGGCGGTCTGGGTGGCAATGACGGAGTTGCAGCCGTGCGCGATGTTGGCGAACGGCCCGCCGTGGATGAACGCGGGGTTGTTCTCCAGCGTCTGCACCAGGTTGGGCGCAAGCGCATCTTTCAGCAGCACCGTCATCGCGCCATGCACCTTGAGATCCTTGGCGCGCACCGGTTTCTGGTCTCGGGTATAGCCGACGACAATGTTGCCAAGCCGGGTCTTCAGGTCCTTGAGCGAAGTTGCCAGGCAGAAAATTGCCATGATCTCGGACGCCACCACGATGTCGAAGCCGTCCTGGCGCGGGAAACCGTTGCCCGGCCCGCCGAGCGAGACCACGATGTCGCGCAATGCCCGGTCGTTCATGTCCACCACGCGCTTCCAGGCGATGCGCCGCACGTCGATCCCCAGCTCGTTGCCGTGGTGGATGTGGTTGTCGATTGCCGCCGCAAGCAGGTTGTTGGCAAGGCCGATGGCGCTGAAATCGCCGGTGAAATGCAGGTTGATGTCCTCCATCGGCACGACCTGGGCATAACCGCCGCCGGCAGCGCCGCCCTTCATGCCGAATACCGGCCCGAGGCTCGGTTCTCTCAGGCAGAGAATGGCCTTTTTGCCAATCCGGTTGAGCGCGTCTCCCAACCCGACGGTGGTGGTGGTCTTGCCCTCCCCCGCAGGCGTTGGCGTGATGGCGGTGACCAGGATCAGCTTGCCGTCCTTCCTGGCCTTCAGGCTGTCGACGAAACCGAGTGCAACCTTGGCCTTGTAGTGGCCGTAGGGCACAAGGTGCTCCTCGGGTATGCCCAGCTTCTCGGCAATCTTGCTGACGCGCAGCAGCTTCGCCTGCTGGGCGATCTCGATGTCGGACAATGGCATTTTTTCTTCCTCTCCCTTGCAGGATCCACGTGGGCGGGTCCTGTCAGACCGCTTGTGATCTTCCCCGGATTTTCCCAGCCCACATGGTCAATTGATCAGGACATCTCGTTTTCTTGAGTCAGTACCAGTACCGGAAAATCCGGAATCATATCCCAAGCGGTCTGCCACCCGCCCACGCGATACTACGGGCGAACGATCACGGGTGGCGGAATGGTCGGGGTTTGATCCGATTCTTCGAGTACCGGTAGTGACTCCAGACATCACGACGGCCGAATCTATTGACCAGATGCGCGCGAAGAATCGGAGCAGGCCCCGACCGTTTTGACAGGACCCGTCTCGTTCGCCCAACTAGCCCTGAAGCGCGGCGAGGGCCTGGCCGCCGCCGAAGCTCGTGCGCGGCGTGAGCTCGCCTCCGCGCATCACCTTCACCGCGCAGTACTTGAACTCCGGGATCTTGCCGAACGGATCGAGCGCGGGATTGGTGAGGAGGTTCGCCGCCGCCTCGTAGAAGCAGAACGGGACGAACACCGCTCCGCGCGGCGTGCCGTCGTCGACGCGCGCGTAAAGCGAGATGATGCCGCGCCGCGATTCCACGGTGATGACGTCGCCCGCTTTGGCGCCGATCGCGTCGAGGTCGAGCGGGTGCAGCGATGCGGTGGGCTCGGGCTCGATCGCGTCGAGCACGCTCGCACGCCGCGTAATCGCGCCCGTGTGCCAGTGCTCGAGCTGCCGCCCGGTGATGAGCACGAACGGGAACTCGCGGTCCGGCCGCTCCGCGGCGGGAATGATGTCGGCGGGAACCAGTTTGGCCCGCCCGGTCGGCGTGGGAAACTTATCCACGAACACCACCGGCTCTCCCGGGTCCCCTTCCTTCTCGCAGGGATAGGTGACACAGCTCTCCGCTTCCAGCCGCTCCCAGGTGATCCCCGCGATGGAGTTCATGCCCTTGCGCATCTCGTCGAACACGTCGCTCGGACCTGCGTAATTCCAGTCGAGGCCGATGCGTCGCGCGATCTCCTGAATGATCCACAGGTCTTCCTTGGCCTCGCCCGGCGGCTCCAGCGCTTTGCGGCCGAGCTGCACCATGCGGTCGGTGTTGGTCACGGTCCCGACTTTTTCCGGCCACGCGGTCGCCGGCAGGATGACGTCGGCGAGGTAGCAGGTTTCCGTCAGGAATATCTCCTGCACCACGAGGTGCTCGAGCTTCGCGAGCGCTTCCCGCGCGTGGTGCGCGTCCGGGTCCGACATCGCAGGGTTCTCGCCCATGATGTACATCCCGCGGATCTTGCCGTCGAGCGCCGCGTGCACGATCTCGACCACCGTCAGCCCCGGCTCGGGATCGAGCACGGTGCCCCACAGCTTCTCGAAGCGCGCCCGCGCCTCGGTGTTGTCGACGCGCTGGTAGTCCGGGAACACCATCGGGATCAGCCCTGAATCGGAAGCACCCTGCACGTTGTTCTGCCCGCGCAGCGGGTGCAGCCCGGTGCCGGGACGCCCGATCTGGCCTGTGATCATGGTGAGCGCGATCAGGCAGCGCGCATTGTCGGTGCCGTGGATGTGCTGCGAGATGCCCATCCCCCAAAAAATCATCGCGCTCTTCGCCTTCGCGAACAGGCGCGCCACCTCCTTGATGGTCCCGGCCGGGATGCCACAGACCGGCGCCATTGCTTCCGGGCTGTATCCCGCGACGTTTTTCTTCAACTCCTCGTAGCCGAGGGTGCGGGTTTTAATGAAACTATCGTTGACGAGCCCCTCGTGCACGATGGTGTGCATCATGGCGTTCAGCAACGCGACATCGGTGTCGGGCTTGAACTGCAGCATGATGTGCGCGTGGCGCGACAGCTCCGAGCGCCGCGGATCGGCGTAGATCAGCTTCGCGCCGCGCTTCGCGGCGTTCTTGATCCAGGTCGCCGCCACCGGGTGGTTCGAGACCGGGTTGGCGCCGATGAGAAAGATCACTTCGGCATGCGCGACGTCGTTCACCTGGTTTGACACCGCGCCCGAGCTGATGCCCTCCATCAGGGCGGCGACGCTCGAGGCATGGCAGAGCCGCGTGCAGTGGTCCACGTTGTTCGAGCCGAAGCCCGTGCGCACCAGCTTCTGGAAAAGGTACGCCTCCTCGTTGGTGCCCTTCGCCGAGCCGAAGCCCGCGAGCGCGTGTTTTCCGTGCTGGTCGCGGATCGCCTTCAGCTTCCCGGCGGCGAGATCGAGCGCCTCTTCCCAGCTCGCCTCGCGGAAGTACTCGAGCGGATTCGCGGGATCCATCGTGAAGTCGGCGTGTTTGGGCGTGCCCGGCTTGCGGATGAGCGGCCTCAAAAGCCGCTGCTTGTGGTGCACGTAATCGAAGCCGTAGCGGCCCTTCACGCACAGCCGCCCGTGGTTCGACGGCCCGTCGCGCCCGTCGACGTAGAGTATCTTGTTGTCCTTGACCGCGTAGGTGAGCTGGCACCCCACCCCGCAGTACGGGCACACCGAGTGCACCTGCTTGTCGGGCTTGACGAGACCGACCTTGCGCGCCGGCATCAGCGCCCCGGTCGGGCACGCCTGCACGCACTCGCCGCACGCGACGCAGGTGGAGTCGCCCATCGGGTCGTCGAGGTCGAACACGATCTTCGAATGCTCGCCGCGGAAGGCGTAGCCGATCACGTCGTTCACCTGCTCCTCGCGGCAGGCGCGCAGGCACCTCGTGCACTGGATGCACGAGTCGAGATTCACCGCGATGCCGGGGTGCGACAAATCTTCCGGTGGCTGGTGGCGCGGCGCAAAGCGCGGTCTTCCAACCTTGAGCTTGCGCGCCCAGAGGTCGAGCTCCGAGTCGAGGGAGTAGCGCTCGCGCGGCATGTCGGAGAGCAGCAGCTCGAGCACCATCTTCTGGGACGCCAGCGCGCGCGCGTTGTCGGTAACGACCTCCATTCCCTGCGCGGGCTTGCGGCAGCACGAAGGCGCCAGCACGCGCTCGCCCTTGATTTCCACCATGCACGCGCGGCAGTTCCCGTCCGGGCGGAGCCCCTCCTTGTAGCAGAGGTGCGGGATCTCCACGCCGTGGCGCCGGGCGGTCTGGATGATGGTCTCGCCGGCGTGACCGACCACGTCCCGGCCGTTCAGCCTGAATTCCACCGGCATCGCGGCTTGCTCTTCCTTGCTGATCGCCGTCATCGCCCGCCTCTCGTTCCTCGTCTCTCGTTTCTCGTTTCCCGCCTCACCCGATTTCCTTCGGGAAGTATTTCACCACACAGCGTATCGGGTTGGGCGCCGCCTGCCCGAGTCCGCATATGGATGCGTCCGCCATTGCGACCGAAAGTTCCTCGAGCAGGCCCCGGTCCCAACGCGGTTTCTCCATGAGCCCGAGCGCTTTCGCGGTGCCGACGCGGCAGGGCGTGCATTGACCGCACGATTCCTCGGAGAAGAACTTCATCACGTTCGCCGCCGCCGCGCGCGCCTTATCCTGGTCGGACAGGATCATGATCGCAGCCGATCCGATGAAGCAACCGTACTGGTTGAGCGTGTCAAAGTCGAGAGGAATGTCACCCATCGAGGCGGGGAGTATGCCGCCCGATGCGCCTCCCGGGAGATAGGCGTAAAACTTGTGGCCGGCCAGCATGCCGCCGCAGTACTCCTCGATCAGCTCCTTCACCGTGATGCCGGCGGGCGCGAGATGCACGCCGGGCCTCTTCACGCGTCCCGATACCGAGAACGAACGGAGCCCCTTGCGGCCATGGCGGCCCTGGGAGGCGAACCAGCCTGCGCCTTTCTCCAGGATCCCGCGCACCCAGTGCAGCGTCTCCATATTGTGCTCGAGGGTGGGGTAGCCGAAGAGCCCCACCTGCGCGACGTAGGGCGGCCGAAGGCGCGGCATCCCGCGCCTGCCCTCGATGGATTCGATCATCGCGGATTCCTCGCCGCAGATATAGGCCCCCGCGCCGCGGCGCAGGAAGATCGGCGGCAAAGGGCACGGCGGATCGGCCTGAAGCGCCGTCAGCTCGCGCTCGAGGATCTCCCGGCAGCCGGCGTACTCGTCGCGCAAATAGATGTAGATTTCCGAGATCTGCACTGTCCACGCCGCGATGATCGCGCCTTCGAGAAACCGGTGCGGGTCGCGCTCGAGGTAATAGCGGTCCTTGAAGGTCCCCGGCTCGCCCTCGTCGATGTTGATCGCGAGGAGCCGCGGCGCTTTCTCCGCCCGCACGATCCGCCACTTGCGCCCGGCAGGAAAGCCCGCGCCGCCAAGCCCGCGCAGGGCGGAGTCCTCCAGCGTCTTCATGATCGTCTCGGCGTCGCGCCGGCCCGCGAGGCATTCGGCGGCGATCCGGTAGCCGCCGTCACGCCGGTATTCGGCGTATCGAATGTAGTTGCCGACAGGACAGCGCGTTTTCTTCGCCCGCGCGATCGGCTCGACTTTCTTCACCGTGGCTTGCGCCACCGGGTTCTGTCCCACCACGGCGACCGGCGCCTGCTCGCAGCGGCCGACGCACGGGGCCGGAATCACGCGCACGTCCGCGCCGAGCGCCTGCTTGAGATCCTCGATCAGTCTGCGCGCGCCTGCCAGTTCGCAGGAAAGCGAGTCGCACACACGCACGCTGAGCGCAGGCGGAGGCGTCTCGCCTTCCTTGACGACGTCGAAATGGTGATAGAAGGTCGCAACCTCGAAAACCTCGGTATGGGAGAGATTCATCTCGCGCGCGAGCGCGACGATATGCGCCGCCGAGATGTGGCCGTAGCGGTCCTGGATCCGGTGCAGATGCTCGATCAGCAGGTCGCGCCGCCGCGGCTCCTTCCCCAGCAGCGCCCGCACTTCGGCAAGCGCCTGCGGGTCGACCGCCCGGCCCTTGGGCAGGGCGCGTGCGCCGCCACCGGATTTCTTCCTCACGATGCCGCCTTCCAACCACTCCTCCTTACTTGAGCACCGATTTCAGCAGCTTTCCCATCTCCGCGGGATTGCGCGTTACCTTGATGCCGCATGCCTCCATCACTTCCAGTTTCTCCGCCGCCGTGCCGGTGCCACCCGAAATGATAGCCCCTGCGTGCCCCATTCTCTTCCCCGGCGGCGCGGTCACCCCGGCGATGAATCCCACCACGGGCTTCCTCATATTGGCCTTGACCCAGCGCGCCGCTTCCTCCTCGTTGGTGCCGCCGATCTCGCCCACCATGATGACGGCCTCGGTGCGGGGGTCGTCATTGAACATCTTCAGCACGTCCACGTGCTTCAACCCGTTGACCGGGTCGCCGCCGATGCCGACGCAGGTGGACTGGCCAAGCCCCTGCTCCATCAACTGCCCGACCGCCTCATAGGTGAGCGTGCCCGAGCGCGAGACCACCCCGACCGGCCCTCGCTTGTGGATATGCCCCGGCATGATGCCGATCTTGATCTCGTCGGGGGTGATGACGCCGGGACAGTTGGGGCCGACGAGCAGCGTTCGCTTCCCCTGCATCCGGTAGCGGGTGCGGATCATATCGCGCACCGGTATGCCCTCGGTGATGCAGATCACGAGCTCGAGCTCCGCGTCCACCGCCTCGTCGATCGCCGCCGCGGCGTAGGGGGGCGGCACGTAGATCACCGAGACCGTGGCGCCGGTCTTTTCCTTCGCCTCGCGCACCGTCTCGAAGATCGGGATGCCCTCGAAGCTCTGCCCACCCTTTTTCGGGGTTACTCCGGCGACGTAGCAGAGCTTTCCGTTGGCGTATTCCTTGCCCATCTTGGTGTGGAACTGCCCGGTCTTGCCGGTGATTCCCTGCGTCATGACGCGGGTGTTCCTGTCGATCAGTATGCTCATGGCGCCACGCTGGAATTTCCCGGTGAGTGACCACTCACTTTAGAGCTCAAATCGCGGTCTTCCCCGGCCATTTCCGGTTTCATCTGGCCTTCGCAGCCGCGACGACCTTTTGCGCCGCATCGGCCATATGGGTCGCGCTGATGATCGGCAATCCCGATTCGGCCAGGATCTTCTTGCCAAGATCGACGTTGGTGCCCTCGAGCCGCACCACGAGCGGAACCTTGAGGCTCACTTGGCGCGCCGCGGCGACCACCCCCTCGGCGATGACATCGCACTTCATGATGCCGCCGAAGATGTTGACCAGGATCGCCTTCAGGTCCGGGTTCCGCAGCATGATCTTGAACGCTTCCGTCACCTTCTCGGTGGAGGCGCCGCCGCCCACGTCGAGGAAATTGGCGGGGCTGCCGCCGTAGAGCTTGATGATGTCCATCGTGGCCATGGCCAGTCCCGCGCCGTTGACGAGACAGCCGATGTCGCCGTCGAGCGAGATGTAGGACAGACCGAATTTGGAAGCCTCGACCTCGGCCGGATCCTCCTCGTCGAGGTCGCGCAGCGCGACGATCTCCGGATGGCGGAAGAGCGCGTTGTCGTCGAAGTTCAGCTTGGCGTCGAGCGCAAGGACGCGCTCATCGCCGGTCACGATCAGGGGGTTCACCTCCGCGAGCGAAGCGTCGGTTTCGTCAAACGCGCGATACAGTCCCTTCAGAAAGTCGCGCGCCTGCGGAATGGGATGCTGCGGAACGCCGATTTTGCGCGCGATGTCCTCGGCATCCCGGTCGGCGAGTCCCGCGATGGGGTCGATCGTGACCCGGTGTATCTTTTCCGGCGACTTCGCCGCGACTTCCTCGATGTCCATGCCGCCTTCGCTCGAAGCCATCAGCACCACGCGCTGCGAGCCGCGGTCGACGACCATGCCGACATAGAGTTCCTTGCGGATGTCGGCGCCCTCCTCGATCAGCAGCCGGCGCACCTTCTGGCCACCGGGACCGGTCTGGTGGGTCTTCAGCTGCATCCCGAGGATCGCGCCCGCGTGGGATTTCACCTCGGCGAGCGATTTCGCGAGCTTGACGCCCCCGCCCTTGCCGCGGCCGCCGGCGTGGATCTGGGCCTTGACGACCCACGCGCTGCCGCCGAGCTTCCGTGCCGCCTCGACCGCCTCATCCACGCCGAAGCACGGGATTCCGCGCGGCGTTGCGACGCCGTACTTGCGCAGGATCTCCTTGCCCTGGTACTCGTGGATTTTCATGGGGCGAACCCGAATCTCACAGCCGTTTGCGCGCCGGCCTTGACCGGAGTCAATAACGCCGATCGCGGGCGGCGCTCACGACACGGGCCCACGCGCGCTGCGCCCGGATCGGCCGAGCGGCGTACTGTCGCCAGTGTTTGAGCGCGACCGCGCGTCGCTCCTCCGAGGCCGGGCAGTATAGCAAACCGCTCGACGGCCTCTTCGAACGACGTTTATATTGCACCGCATCAAACCCGGTCAGCTAGGCGCCCCAACCGGCCGGTAGAGCGTCACGAGATCGAACGTGGATGCAAAAAAAAGCGCAACCTGAAGAGGTTGCGCTTAAGGTCCGCCAAAGGAGGAGGTTTTGGAGGATTGCGCCGCCGCCTGTGAGACAGCAGCGCATTTGAATTATCCCCAAAATCCCGCTCCAATGCAAGCGTTTTCTGTTGCCCCGCACCATATTGTGGACGCATAATAAATCATATATGTTTCAGTTACTTATAAATCGTCTCCACTCCCCCTAACGGACGATCAGGACCGGGATCTTGGAGTGGGTCAGCACCTTGCGCGTTTCGCTGCCCAGCAGCACGGCGACGATCCCCTTGCGGCCGTGGGAGGTCATGACGATGAGGTCGCACTGTTGCGAGTTCGCCGCCTTGAGGATGGCGTCGTAGGGGTGGTCGCTCGTTTCGCACAGGGTGTCGCACGGCACGCCCTCCTCCTGCGCAGTCTTGCGCACGAAGGCAAGATAGCTTTCGGCGCGCACCTTCGCCTCTTCCTCGATGCGTTCCTCGGTGACCGGGTCGAACGCGCCCTCGTAGGCGATCAGCAGGTGGTAATCGGGAATCACGTGGATGCCGGTGATGCGCGCCTGGTGCAGCTTGGCGAGGGAAATCGCCATGCGCACTGCGCGTTGGGACAGCTCCGACCCGTCGGTCGGTATCAGGATGTTCTTGAACATCGCCCCCTCCTCGCGCCGCCGCGACCGGGTTCCAACATCTGGACCCGCGTCAAGCTTCTCGCTCCCAGGCGGGACTGTCAAGGGTGGATCGAAGTGCCGCCCGCGGCGGGACCGCTCCGGGCCTTCGATATAATCGGCGCAGCCTGAGAGTCCCACCCGTGAAACGCCAGCTCCTCCTCACCGGGGACATCAACCTCATGAGCGTGAACGACCCGCGCGCGCCGTTCGCGCGCGTTGCCGCCACGCTGCGCGCCGCGGACGCGCTGTTCGGAAACCTCGAATGCTGCCTCTATGCTCCGCCCGGCAATCGCTCCCTCGGCGACGAGGGGTTCTACGCGCTGCCCGCCGCAGGCGAGGCGCTGACGCTGGCGGGCTACCATGCGGTCGGGACCGCCAACAATGTCAATTACGGCACCGACGCGATCACCCGGTCGCTGCAGGAGCTGGACCGGCTCGGCATCGCGCACACCGGCAGCGGCGCCGACCGCGATGCCGCGCACGCGCCCGCCGTGATCGAGCGCGGCGGGTTGCGCTTCGGATTCCTGCAGCGCACCTCCGTCTACTGGCCGACCAACCACGAGGCGGGCGAACATTCCCCCGGCGTCGCCGTGATTCGCGGCCATACCGCCTACCAGGTGCCCGCGCACAAGGTCCAGCCTGAAATCCCGCCGATGAACCGCCCCGGGCTGCCGCCGGTGGTCCTGACCTGGGCCGATCCGCACTATCTGGCGCGATTCCGCGAGGAGTTGGCGGCCCTGCGCGCGCGGGTCGATGTCCTGGTCTCGTCGCACCATTGGGGATTGCACCAGGAGGTGCTGCGCTACATGACCGAGATCGCGCACGCGGCGATCGACGCCGGCGCCGACGCGGTGATCGGCCACGGGCCCCATTACGTGCTTCCCGTGGAGATCTACAAGGGCAAGCCTGTCTTCTACGGGATGGGCAATTTCTCGTTCCACACCGGCCATGGCGGCCGCAGGCATGGCGACTGGACCGGCCTGATCGCGCGCGTGGCGATTGAAGACCGCGCGCTCCGGCGGGTCGCGCTCAAGTTCGTGCGCCACAACGACCGCAACGAGACGCTGCTGCGCTCGCCGTGCGAGGAGCCCGAGGCACTGCGCGACCTCGTCGAGCGCAGCGTGCCGTTTGGCACGCGCATCTCGGTGGAAGGGGACGAAGCGATCGTTGCGCTTTGAACACGCCTAGATTCCCCCGGGCTCATCCCCAGGCTGCCGCAGCGTGCGGGTCGTATACGGCTTGGCGGGATAGCGCTTGAGCGCCTCTTCGTCGACATCGACACCCAGGCCGGGCGCGGTGGGCAGGTCGATGTAGCCGTTCCTCGGCTTCAACTGGTTGGGCGAGATCCGGTCGCAGAACTCGACGAACGGCAGGAAGTACTCGGTGATGATGAAATTGGGCATCACCGCGGACGCGTGCACCGTGGCGGCAAGCGCCACCAGCGTCGAGTTGTAGTTGTGCGGTGACATCGCCACCAGGTAGGGCTCGGCCATGGCCGCGATCTCCTTCAGCTCCAGGATGCCCCCCACGCACGCGACATCGGGGTTGAGGATGTCGGCCGCGCGCTTTTCCAGCAGCGGGCGAAATCCGGTCTTGGTATAGGTCGCCTCGCCGATCACCATCGGCAGGCCGGTCTCGCGCCGGATCTGCGCCAGCTCGTCCGGGTACTCCGCCTGGCACGATTCCTCCATCCAGTAGAGGCCGAATTCCGCAAGCCGACGATCGAGCCGGATCGCGTGCATCGGCGCGAGGCGCCGGTGCTGATCGATCAGGATATCCACCTTCGGGCCCACCGCATCACGCACCGCCTTCACCACGCGCACCGCGCGCTCTTCGTGCTCCCTGGGAATCCACGTGCGCCACGGGCTCGGCAGCGGATCGAGCTTGAGCGCATCGAACCCCTGCTGCACGACCTTCTCCGCCGCGCGCGCGTAATCGGCCGGCTCTTTCAGTTGATAGCTCCAGCCGTTGGCGTAGACGCGGATCCGGTCGCGGCAGCGCCCGCCGAGGAGGTTATAGACCGGCTGCTTGCAGCTCTTCCCGACGATGTCCCACAGCGCCTGCTCGATGCCCGAGACCGCGCACCAGAGCTCGACCGAGCCGCGCCGCTGCGCGTAGTCGTCAAAGGCGACCTGGGTGAAATGCTTGATGTCGAACGGGCTCCTGCCCGAGCAATAGCGGCCGAGCGCATCGAGGTGCGCCATCACCGCGGGATCGCGGTCGTACTGCGAGTAGGCCTCGCCCCAGCCGTGGATGCCGGCGTCGGTCTCGACCTTGACGAAGATGAGGTTCTTGCGCCAGCCGGGATGCACGCTGTAGCTCTTGACCGAGGTGATTTTCATGATTGCACGCGGCGCCGGAAAGGGAGTCGGCGAATCTAAGTCGCGCCGCTTTGACGTGTCAAGCCCGGTGTTATACTCCCGCGCGTTTTTCTAGTCGTCCTCGCGAAGGCGAGGATCCAGGGCGACAACGTCCTAGATTCTCGCTATTGATGTTGGGCGCCGAGGTTCAGGAGCTTGCCGATCTGCTCGGATGCCTTCAGGCCCGTGCCGGTCAACACCAGCACCGTCGTCTCCTCTTGCCGGATGGCACCGCGGGCGATCAACTGCGACAGCCCGGCCGCAGCGGCAGCGGAAGTCGGCTCGACGTAGAAACCCTTCCGCGCCAGCGCGGCGAGCGCGCGCACGATCTCGTCCTCCGTCACCGCCACGATCTCGCCCCCGGACGCGCGCACCGGCGCGAGCACTTCCCGCATCCGAGTGGGTTTCGATGAAGCGATCCCCTCCGCGACTGTCGCGCTGACCGAAACCGGCACGAAGTGCTCGACGCCTGCCCGGAACGCTGCGTAGTACGGCGCGCAGTTCGCCGCCTGCACACCGTAGAGGCGCGGTATGCGGTCGATCTCGCGGTTGCGCAGCAGCTCGGAGAAGCCGCGGTCGCAGCCGAGCACGTTGGCGCCGTAGCCGACCGGCATCACCACGCTGTCGGGAGCGCGGAAGCCGAGTTGCTCCCACAGCTCGTAGGCAAGCGTCTTGGTGCCTTCTCCGAAAAACGGCTGCCAGTTGTGGCTCGCGTAAAAGATCTCCCGGCTCATGGCGAGCGCGGCGTCGGCGACGTCCTGGCGCGATCCCGGGATCGTCACCACCTCCGCGCCGCACGCCGCGATCTGCGCGATCTTCGGATACGACGCCGATTCAGGCACCAGCACGCGGCAGCGCATGCCCGCGCGCGCGCAATAAGCCGAAAGCGAGGCGCCTGCATTGCCCGATGAATCCTCCAGCACCGCGGTGATGCCGCGGCTCTTGAGGTAGCTCACCATCACGGTCATGCCGCGGTCCTTGAAGGAGCCGGTCGGCATCATGAAATCGAGCTTGAAGTCGACCGCGACGCCGTCCCACGCGGCGCGGACGAGCGGCGTCCAGCCCTCGCCCATCGTGACCGCGCTGCCGGCGTCCACCAGCAGCGCCTTGCGATACCGCCAGAGAGAATGGACCGAGCCGTCGATGTCGCCGCGCTTGAGCCCTGGGGCGGCGCCGAGATTGACGTGGCCGCCGGACTCGCCGCGCCAGCGCGGCTCCTCGAGACGATAGGTCGTGCCGGTGATCGAATCGACGTAGTGCATGGCGATTTCCTGGCACGGTGGAGGAAACGCAGAGACTATTCCTTCTCCCCATGCGGGGGAAGACCGGTTTAGAATACCTGCGCCCGGCATTCGCCGGCGTTTTCCCAACCGACAACAACCCTGATCCTGCCCTGATATGGACCTCAAACTTTCCGGCCGTACTGCATTGATCACCGGCGGCTCGCGCGGCATCGGTTTCGGCGTCGCGCAATCGCTCGCCGCCGAAGGCTGCCATCTTCACCTCGCCTCGCGCAACGCCGCCGACCTCGAGGCGGCCCGCAAGAAATTGCTGGCCGCGCACAAGGTCAACGTTACGACCCACGCGATCGATCTCGGCGTGAGCGAGAACGCAAAAAAGCTCGGTGAAGCCTGCCGCGACGTCGACATCCTGGTGAACAACGCCGGCGCGATCCCCCAGGGGACGCTCACCGGGCTCGACGAGAAGGTGTGGCGCGAGTCGTGGGACCTCAAGATGTTCGGCTACATCAATCTCTCCCGCGCGATCTACGCCGCGATGTGCGAGCGGGGCCGCGGCGTCATCGTCAACATCATCGGCGGCGCCGGGGAGCGCCCCACCGCCGGCTACATCGCCGGCAGCATCGCGAACGCGGGGCTGATGGCGTTCTCGCGCGCCCTCGGGGCGGAGAGCCCCAAATACGGCGTGCGGGTGATCGGATTGAATCCCAGCGCGACCGCGACCGACCGGGGCGTCATGCGCTGGCGCAACCAGGCGCAAAAGGACCTCGGCGACCCGGAACGCTGGCGCGAGCTGACCAAGGGCTTCCCGTTCGGCCGGCCCGCCACGGTGGAGGAGATCGCGGACGTCGTCGCGTTTCTCTGCTCGGACCGCGCCTCGTACGTAACGGGCACGGTCATCAGCGTGGACGGAGGCAACAGCGCGCGCACCCCGCGCTCGTAGCGCGATGCGGCGGCCGATCAGCCTGAAGGTCTACAGCATCGCCCTCGGCCTGCTGGTGCTGATGGTGGTGGTGACGGAACTGTCGGGGCGCAATCTGAAGATCCTCAACAACGAGGTCGCGGCGCTCTCCGGCTACTACGTCCCGCTCGATCAGCAGATCGGGAGCGTGGAAACCCTGGTGCGCCAGCAGGTGGTGCACTTCGAGCGCATCCTGCTCCTGATGCAGGCCCGCGACCGCGACCGCCCCGCACTCGATCAGGAGCAACGCCTGTTCGACGAGCGCGGCGTCAACGCCGACCAGGTCATCGACTCGAGCCTGCGCCTGGTCGAGCAGGCGCTCGCCTCCCCCGACGTCAACGTGGACCGCGTCGCCTTCGCGGTGCTGAAGAACGAGCTGCCGGACATCCAGACCGCGCGCCAGCATTTCCATGCGACGTTCCGCCAGTTCCTCATCGAGGCCGAGGAAGGCAACCCCCGCTCCCTCAAGGTCGTGCGCGAAGCGATGGTGAGGGAAAAGGAAGCCATCAACGCGCGCATGGAAAAGGTGATCCTCGCGCTGCAGAAGGTGACCCAGGATGCCGCCGACAACGCCCGCGCCGAGGAAGAAAAGGCGATACGGCTCAACTGGGGCATCACCCTCATCGCCGGCGTGCTCGGCCTCATTTTCGCGGCCGTCATCACCCGCAACCTGGTGCAGCCGGTGCGCCGGCTCCTCTCCGGCACCAAGGCCGTCGAGGAAGGAGACCTCAGCATCCGCATCCAGGCGAGCTCCGCCGACGAGATCGCGGCCTTGACCGAGTCGTTCAACAACATGGTCGCGGGCCTGCGCGAGAAGGAGCGGATCAGGGACACCTTCGGCAAGTACGTGGACCCGCGCATCGTCAAGGGGCTGCTGGAGAACCGGCTGTCCTCGACTGCCGGCGAGAAGCGGGTGATGACCGTGTTCTTCTCCGATCTCGTGGGCTTCACGGCGCTGGGCGAGCAGTTGACCCCGGACGGCGTGGTGCGGTTTCTCAACCAGTACTTCACTCTGATGTCCGAGCCGATCCGCGAGTACGGCGGCATCCTCGACAAGTTCATCGGCGACGCGATCATGGCCTACTGGGGCCCGCCGTTCACCGACGAGAAGCAGCACGCCGCGCTTGCATGCTTCTCCGCGCTGGACCAGATGGCGCGGCTCGAGCAGTTCCGCCGCATGCTGCCCGACATCATGGGCCTGAGGAAGGGGCTGCCCGCGGTCAACATCCGCATGGGGATTGCGACCGGCGATGTGACGGTGGGCACCATCGGCTCGGAGACCGCGAAGGGCTTCACCGTGATCGGCGACACCGTCAACCTCGCCTCGCGGCTCGAAGGCGCCAACAAGGAGTACGGCACCACCATCCTGATCAACGAGGACACGCGGAGACTCGCGGCCGATGCCGTGGAAGCGCGCGAGCTCGACAGCATCCGCGTGGTGGGCAAGAGCGAGCCGGTGCGCGTGTTCGAGCTCCTGGGACGCAAGGGTCAGCTCGACCCCGTCGTGCTGGAGCTCAAGGGCCGGTTCGAGCAGGGGCTGGGGTATTACCGCAGCGGCGCGTGGGACGAGGCGGAGAAGTGCTTCAACGACTGCCTGAAGCTCAAGCCGGATGATGCGCCGGCCCGACTGCTCATCTCACGGGTCCAGCAACTGCGGGCCGATCCTTCCGCGCGCCAGGCCGACGGCGTGTGGACCCTCACCAAGAAGTAGCCGCCACGCCGTCTAGGTAGCGTCTGCCCCGTCTTCCCGGTTGCAGGTGCAGGTGTCGCTGAAGGTCTTGTCGCAGCAGACGATCTTGCCCGCGCGGCAGCCGCACACGCCCTTGTTGGCCTTGCAGCACGCCGGCTGCTGGGCGAGGCGGTCGGCAGCCGCGCCGGTTTGAACGGCCCCATCGCAGGATTCGGTCTGGGCAGCGAGCGCCTTCCCGACGCCCTGGTCTACCCCTGTTTCGCCCGCGGCAAACACGGACCAGGCTGCCAGCAAGAGGATCAAATAGACGTATCTCATGATGGTTCACCCCGCTGTGTTACGGGAATAACGCTTCGGGCGGCTCTCGGTTGACTATATCACCGGCGGCCGTTGACCTGACAGCCACCCTATCTTGCCGCCGGCGCCTTCCGGGCGCGGTCTACGGCGTCCAGCGCGTCGTCGTAGGCCTTGCGCGCCTTCGCGTCCCTTGCTTTCGCCGCGTCGAGAGCCTGCCTTGCCGCGTCCAGCTGCTGCTTCGTTTCCGCCGCCTGCTTCTGCGCGGCGCGATCCGCTTCCTGCGCATTGAGAAAATCCCCCTCGGCGCGTATTGCATTCTGCCGCGCCTGCTGCATCTCCTGATAGGCAGCGCCGGCCCGCTGCTGGGCGCTGCTAAGCGCCTGCTCGCGTTCGATCGCGTCCCGCGCAGGCGCTTGTGCCGCGGCGGCACCGGCCGTCACCAGCAGCACCAGCCCGACTAACTCTTTCCTCATGGCGCTACGGTAGCACGGTTCCATGGCATCCGGCCGGAACTCGAACGTGTCGAGCGCCCACGAATACGAGTCGATGTCGCCTTCGCTGGCTGACCCGTCGAGCGTCACGACCGAGCCGGACACCACGGTCTGATCGGGTCCCGCACTCGCGACCGGATCGAACGCCTGACTGCAGAACGCCGCGCTGCCAAAGCACACTTCGAGCGACGAATCGCCGCCGCCGCCGGCACCGCTACGAGTACTGGTGGGTTCTGCACGACTGGAAAGCCATCGTGCCCTCCGGCACGACCGTGCTGCTGGATCCCCGCTCGCCGGAAGGCCGACGCGCAATTGCGCGCTTTCACTCGGACAGCGAGTTCACTGTGCGCAGCGCGGCACCACGGTGGTTCCGGAAGATATTCGATGGGCGGCTGCGCACTTTCAACGACAAGCAGCTCCGCCGCTGGCTCGCCGATCCGGGCTACGATCCCATCATGCACATCCGGCATCGTCACACCGCGAACTGGTCCTGATGGTAACAGCCCGCGCAACGGATAAGGGCTAGAACCAGTCGAGCACGTCGAAGCGCTTGGCGCCCTTGAGGCGGAAGAGGGAGAAATCGGAGCGGTCCACGGTCAGGATCCTGCGCAGGCCGCTCTCCTCTGCGAGCCAGACCAGCGCGGCGTCCATAAAGTCGATGTCCTGGTCGGCGTATTTTTCGATAGTCCGCGCCAGGTCGGCATCGGATTTCTTGAACTGGTCACAGATTGTGACCGGTTCCGAGAGCTCCCACCACCCCGGCGCTTATCCCTCACCGCGCCCTCTCCCGAGGGGAGAGGGGTGAACTCAAATCGTATCCATAACCCCGCCTCCCTTGGTTACCGCCGGCGTGACGCCTACGCGGCACTTTCGAAGAGACGGTTGATTCGCTCCCGCTGGTTGCAGTGGGTGCGGTGCTGGATGGCCAGGTCCGCTTCGACCGCGATGCGCCGTTCCTCGCTTTCCAGCAGGAGAATGCAGATGCAGTTCGCGCCATGCTTGCGGAAGCATTCGAACTGCGATTCGGTGCCGAAGGGGTCGGCGAGGCTCGCGGTCTGGCCGATGAAGATGCCGTCGTGGGAGGACCGGCTGTAGGTGGTGTTGTCGCGTGCGCGCTTCGTCACGAAGTACACGGCCGCCAGCGGCTTGAACCGCGTGTCCAGCGACCAGGCCTGGAAGTGGTATTTCTCGCCCGATTTCCCGGTGAACGTGATGTCCGGGTATCTCATGCGCGGGGCATCAGGCGGCTTTCAGGTTGACGGCGGCGGTCTTGCCGTTGACGCCGGTCTCCTTTTCGAACGAGATCTTCTGGTTCTCGCTCAACGTGCCGAGGCCGGCGGCCTCGACCGCGGAGATATGCACGAACACGTCCTTCGTGCCGTCATCGGGCTGAATGAAGCCGAAGCCCTTGGTGCTGTTGAAAAACTTTACGGTGCCGATGGTAGACATGATGTCCTCCGAGTGGCATCGCCGCGCGCGATAGTGCGCGCGGCATCAAAATTACCTGTGGGAGAGGACCGAAACCACCAGCCGGAAACGAACTGCAGACAGACCCAAAGCGCATTCGACGCCGCCATTATGCGCCTGAAACACCCCCAGCGGCGGAATATCTTTTTCCGGCTGACCCTGATGGATGACGGGGCCCGAATCCCGGTGCGACGATGCTTACCTGGCGGCTTTCTTGTAGGCGGCGACCTTGGCCTTGAGATCGGAGTACTCCTCGCAGGGCAGCAGGCAGATGCGCTCCAGCGCCGCAAGGTGCTCGTCGGCCTTGGCGAGGTTCTTCACCATCAGGTACGCCTCGCCGATGTACTCGTGCGCGCCGCGGTGCTGCGGGTTCAGCTTGAGCGCGCGCTGGTAATGCTGGAACGCGCTGTCAAGGCTACCGGCATTGCGATAGGCATAGCCGAGGTAATTCTGGATGTCGGCATTGTCGGGGGCGCGTGACGCCACGGCGGAGAAGTGCCTGATCGCGGCGTTCCAGTCCTTTGCCTCGATCGCCTTCTTGCCCGCCGCATAGTCGGGGCCGAGCGCAACTGCGCCGGGGTCCTCCTCCGTGTCGACGGCGAGCAGCCCCGGCGCGATCGTCACGCCAACCGCGAAAAGCAATGCAGGCAATACCCGCGGCATGGCTTGCCAGGCTACCTCGCCGCTATATAGGCCTTCGCGCGCCGCAGTTCCTCGCGCCCGGAATCCGCGTCCTTGGTCATGGCCAGGAGCTTCGTGAAATTGTCCGCCGCCTTCTGCCGGTCGCCGGACGCCTCGGCGGCAAGCGCCGCCCCGTAGAAGCCGCGGAAGCGGTTGGGCTCTCGTTTCTGGGATGCCTCAAACTCCTTCAACGCCAACGCCGGTTGCTTGAGCTCGAGCAGCATTTCGCCGAGGAGCTCGCGCGCGGGGGCGATGCGTCCCGGGGTCACGATGTGCTTTTCGTTCCTGTCCTCGGTGTCCGCCGCGCTGCGCATCAGGCTGAGCGCTTCTTCCTTCTTGCCCTGGGCAAGGGCGGTCCAGGCGGCGGCAGCGAGCCGGTTCACCTCGACCTCGGTCGCCCAGTAGGCGTTTTTCTTCGCTATCAGCGCGTCGCGGAGCAACGCGAGCTTCTCCACCTCTACCTGCGCCGCGGCGGCATCGCCGCTGCGGGCGGCGCCGAGCGCGCGCGCATATCGCGTCAGCGCCTCGGTGAAGTGCAGCGAGTTTTCGACCAGCTCAAGCTTCATCGCGCCCTTCCAGTCGCCGCGCTCGATCGCGTAGCGCGCGGGCATCGCGGCCAGCGCGTAGTGCCCGGCCTGGGCCCTGAACCCGGTCAGCCGGGCGGCGTCGTCCACGACGCGCCGCGCGTCGCCGTCGCGCGCCAGCTGCAGGTAGGCGTAGACCAGGTAATCGCTCGCGTGCAGCGCACCGACGGGCTCGTCGCCTTTCAGCGCAACCGCCGCCGAGCGCTGGTTGGTCACGACGGAATCCTCCCATGCGCCGACGCGGGTGAAGATATGAGAGGGCATGTGCAGCGCATGGGGCGCGGAAGGGGCGATCTCCGCATAGCGCCGCGCGGCGGGCAAGCCTTGCGCCGCGATGGGCGGGGCGTCGTAGCTGTGGATCAGGTAGTGCGCGACACCCGGGTGATCGGGGTGCTTGACGAATTGTTTTTCCAGGATCGCGGCCGCCTTGAGATAGGCAGCGAAGGTCTGATCCGCCTGCGATTGCGTGCCCGCGAGATAGAGCGCGTAGAAGATCTGCGCCTCGTCGTCATCCGGGTAGCGGGCGGCGAGCGCTTCGTAGGCCTTGGCGCGCGCCATCTGGCGCTCGCGCTCGGGGCGACCGGCAAAGTTCTCATAGTAGGCGGCGACGGCTTCGAGGTAGTCGCGCTCGCGCTCGGTCTTCGCGCCGATCTTGCGGCCCTGCTCGATCGCGGTCTGCGCCAGTGCGGCGCCCTTGGGCGAGGCGCCCTGTCCGGCGAGCGGATTGGACATGAGGATGGAGGCAAAGCCCCACCGCGCGATCACGCACGAAGGATCCTTCTCCACCACCTCGCGGAAGGTTTTTTGGGCCGCGCTGATCCAGAACGAGTGGAGCATGGCCACGCCGCGCTCGAACTGCTCCTGCACCGCCGGGTCGCAGGAGGTGGCGAACTTGACCTTGCCCAACTGCTCGGCGCCGTGCGCCGGAATGGCCGCGGCGAGCGCGGCGATGAATACGAAATTCGTGATGGAAGACTTCATGACTTTCTCCTTGATCCAGGTTGTGTACAGCACCGTTTTGTTTCCGCCGGCCGGAAATTCGTTATCGTCACACCGGGAGTCAAGCGAGGGGAAACCGAGCTGACGCGAGTTGCGGAGGGCTGAAGCAGCATACACGCTATATCGTTCAATTACGGGAAGCGGTCATCTATAATTGCAGTAATTAACGTAACGTGTTACGATAATTTGATGGCCGCCACTCCCCGACGCAGCCCCGGGCGCCCGCCCACAGGGCGGGCGCAGAGCGCCGCCGAGCGCATGCGGCGCTACCGCGCGCGGCAGCGCTCGGCGGGTCTGCGCGCGGCGACGCGCTGGCAACCCGCGGTGCCGGTGTCGGCGGTCTCTCCCGGCCTGCTCAAGCACCGCGTCGCCGAAGCACGCAGCCTCGCGATGCACTGCCTGATCGCGCGGAAGATCGCGGCCGATCCCGGACTGCTGGACATCGCCCGGCTCAACCTCGAGCGCTGGATGGCGCGCTATGGTGACAGCCCTCCCCGCGCACTCGAGGAGTGGCGGGCCATTCTCCGGCGCCCCTGGCCGGAAATCGCCGCGCTGATCACCGACCCTGGCGAAACGGGTGCCCGCCTGCGGCAGTCTTCCCCGTTCGCGGGCGTGCTGACGCAGCCGGAACGACGGCGGGTGTATGAAGCGTTCGGAGCTTGAGCACCTGATCCGGGCTGCGGGCAGGATCGCGGGCGAGCGGGAGCTGGTTGTCATCGGCAGCCAGGCGATCCTCGGCCAATTCCCCGACGCACCGACCGCGCTCCTGAGATCCATGGAGTGCGATCTCTACCCCAGGAAGCGGCCCGAGCTGGCCGACAAAGTGGACGGCGCCATCGGCGAGGCGTCGAAGTTTCACGAGCGGTTCGGCTACTACGCGCAAGGCGTTGCGCCGGACACGGCGACGCTGCCGCGCGGCTGGCAGCGCCGGCTGGTGCGCTTCGAAAACGCGAATACGGGGGGCTACGCGGGGCTGTGCCTGGAGGTGCACGACCTCGCGATCTCCAAGTACGTGGCGGGCCGGGAGAAAGATTTCGAGTTCACTCGCGAGCTGGCCCGGCACGGGCTGACCGGCCGGAAGATCCTGCTTGCCCGGCTCGCGGCGACGAAGCTCGACCCGGCAATCGCGCGGGCGGTCGAGGGGCGGATTGACCGCGATCATCCGAAACAGGCCAGGCCGGGAGGGGCACCGTGAAACACCACGCCTTCGGCCGCACCGGCATCCGGGTCCCGGAGGTCGTTTTCGGCGCCGCGAGGGCACGCGCGCGGGTGGCGAGGCGGCGAAAGACGGGGCCGCTGCCGGCGTCGGCGCTCACGCGGCTCGAGGCGCTCTACGAAAGCGATTTTGGGCGGGGGTAGCGGGCCTGGGACGCGGGCTGCGTACGAGGCATCTCAGCCAGGCGTTGAGCCAGCTCCACGAGGGCTTCCAGCGCCTGCATGCGCTCGCGAACCGACAGCGCAAGGGCGGATCGCAGCTGCGACCGCCGGCTGCCTTCCCAAGTCGCGGTTTCCCACGCGGTATCAGCTTCCCGGTTCATTGCGGCGCTTCTCGCCCTGGATCAATTGAAGATGCACAATATCATCCAAGTCTCGTGGACGGTTAGCAAGTTGTTTCATCGAGATCAGGGCGGAGATCGATACAAAACGCACCGTAAGGCCCGGCGCAAGCTCCCCCTGCATGGCGGCCCCGTATTCCTTCTCAAAATCAAACGGAATGGACACGAATACGTCCACGGTGAACGGCCGATGGAGGTCACTGTGGAAATTCAGCACCTGCATCCCCTTTTCCCGAATCCATCGAGCGCGCTGCGCTTCGTCCGAGAACTGCTCCGCTGTCACCGGCACGGTGGGACGGTAGCCCAGACCCGCGAGCGCTTTGAATGTGAGCTGAATATTGTCCGGCGCCAGCTGGATCACCAGGTCGACGTCGTATGTCAGGCGAAGATAGCCGTGCGCATTGACTGCGACCCCTCCCGCAACAAGGTAGCGGACACCTGCATCGCGCAGCGCGGTTGCAATCGTCTCGAACACGGCGAGTTTCACGCGGCAGCAATCAGCTTGATCGGACGTTACCGGGAGTATCGCGCCAATTCCCGGTCACAGCCAAATGCATGTGCCGCAATGCAGTCATTGACGGATATCAAGTTAGAAGCGGTCTCAAACATCACTTGTACTAATGGAAACAGAGCGTAATGTTGTTTTCCCGTCGAGTTCTGTGGAGTGCAAACCATGCCCCGACGGGAAGAGTTGACCGACGAGCAATGGGCGCTGGTCGAGCCGCTGCTGCCAAAGTTGAAGCAGGGCGGACGCGGGCGCCCGCCGCGCGACACACGCGCGGTGATGAACGGGATACTGTGGATTCTGCGCTCAGGTGCCCGTTGGAAGGACCTGCCAGAGCGCTTTCCGCCATACCAGACCTGCCACCGGCGCTTCCAGCAATGGGTGCGTGCCGGTGCGCTGCAGGCCGCGCTGAAAGCGTTGGCCGAACATCTGCGAAGTCGCGGTGGCCTGGATCTCTCCGAGTGCTTCATCGATGCGAGCTTCGCGGTCGCGAAAAAGGGGGCACTGGCGTGGGTCCCACTAAGCGGGGCAAGGGCACGAAACTCATGGCAGTTGCGGACGCTCATGGTCTTCCTGTCGCCGTCCACACAGAAGCTGCTTCGCCCCACGAGACGCGGCTCGTCGAGCCCACGGTCGAGAACCGCTTCACCCGAGCCAAACCCGTGCGGTTGATTGCCGATCTGGCTTATGACAGCGATCCGTTGGATGCGCAGCTGGCCAAACAGGGCATAGAGTTGATCGCCCCGCATCGCGAAAACCGAAGCAAAGCCCCTACCCAGGACGGACGCAGCCTGCGTCGCTATCGAAGACGCTGGAAGATCGAACGCCTGTTCGCCTGGCTGCAGAACTTCCGCCGCCTGGTCACGCGCTGGGATTATCATGCCGCCAACTTCCTGGGTTTCGTGCAGCTCGCCTGCATCGTTATCCTCGTGCGGAACTATTTTTGAGACCGCTTCTAGTCATACCGCCGCGGCAAAGCCAACGGCGTTCTCGGCACCCAGCATGCGCGCACCGAGGCGGCCGCCGGCGCCGAGCATGTCTCCGATCGCACGCTCCACATCGCAGGCTTCCAGGGTGCATTCACCACCGCGTTCGAGCATAGCCTGCGCGGCGCGGCGCATGAGTTCCTTGATGAACGCAGGGCTTACCCGGCCGATGCGCTGGGCGGTTTCCACGGCAAGTTCCTCCGGCACCCGCAGCGCGCCCGCGTAACGCTTGACGAGCAGCCGGCGCTCGGACTCGCCAGGCAGGCCAATCTCGATCGCCTGGTCGACACGGCCTGGCCGGGCGGCGAGCGCGGGCTCGAGCACCTCCGGCCGGTTGGTGGTCAGCACGAACAGCAGGCGCGCTTCGGGAGCAACCCCGTCCATCTCGTTGAGCAGCAGGTTGAGCATTCCGCCCCTGGATGCGAAGGGCCCGTCGCGGTGCCCGCCCACGAGGTCGATGTCCTCCAGCACGACCAGCGCCGGCTGCAGCGCCCGCGCGATCGCGAGCGTTTCCTCGAGCAACCCGTAGTGGCCGGCCGTGACGATGATCTTGGTATAGCCTTCGAGGGAACCGGCGAGCCAGCGCACGATGAGCGTCTTGCCGGTGCCCGGCGGGCCGAAAAGCAGCACGCCCTTCTTTGCGGACAATCCGAGCTGCGCGAGGCGGCTTGCGTCACGCACGAACCCGACCGTATTGCGTTCGATCAGCGCAAGCGTCTTTTCGGGCAGCACGATGTCCTCCCGGCATACGGGCGCAGCTTTCTCCACGCGCAGGCCCGCAGGCGAGATTTCGTAGTCATCATGCGCCGGCTCGAGAACTAGCACTTTCCCGCGCCAAGACGCGCCACCCTCCGCCCGGATGCGCAGCTCTCCCATGATCCGGGCGGCAACCCGTGCCGGCGTATCGCCCGGCGCTACCGCAACCTCCAGGCGTACTCGAACACCGCGATAGGCTTCGCGCACGTCGAGGAGCAAGGCGAATCGCACGCCGTCCGCCTCGGCGAGCCACAGACCGCGCGTCAGGCAGCGAACAGGATGCGCCTCGCCGATATCCACGTCCTGATATTCCGCCGGCCCGGCGGCGATTCCATCGCCCGCCTCCGCCAGATCAGAAAAGCGGAAATCGAAGTCATGGTCGCGAATCCGCGCGCCGACAAAGCGTGCCCCGGGGATTCCTGCGAACAGCGCCACCAGCGACTTCTGCAGATCCGCCCGCATCCAGTGCGGAAAGTCATGGCGCGTGACGACCAGCGCTTCCAGCGCCAGCGGCGCGAAGTGCGCGACGAGCAGATTGTTCAGTGACGCGGTTTCAGTCATGTGTTGAAGACTCGTCGAGCAAGAAAAACGGGGAGAAGCCAGCAACCCGCAAACAGAAACCGGCAACCTTCTACGAGCAACCGTCCAGACCGTTCAGCAACCATTTCAGGGTCGGTCCGGACCCCGGCTTTGGGCGCCGCTGCTCCATCGAATGAGCCAAGTCCATTTCTGTAACGGATGGCGATGCCTCTCCCCGGCCGCTTGCGGGCGCCAGCCAAGGCCGGCGCGTCCGGTGCACGACGACACCGGACGACTGCAGGCTTACGCCGGCAGTCCCGCGATTTCCAGCACTTCCCGCGGCACGTCGATCTCGAGCTTCTCGCGATTGAGATCGGCGACCTCGTCGAGCAGGCGGGTCGCACGCGCCTGTTCGCGCGCGAGCCTTTCGCGCAGCGATTCGACGAGCGCTCCGTCCGCCGTCTGCAGCGTTACGGTCGGTGCCGCACGCCGCCCGAAGCCGATCGGGTCGGTCTCTCCGACAAGTGCGACAGGCAGTCCGCGCACGCTCTCCGGCCGCACCATGTCGGTGTCCTGTCCTTCGATCACCGACTTGTAGAGCGCCACCGCGCGGTTCGCCGCTTCGGCCTCAGCCAGCCGCGCGGCGATGCCGAGCTCGGCGTTGCGGATCGCGAGCGCAGCACGGACTTGCGCCACTGCGCGCGCGCCCGTTTCGATAAGCGCAAGGTCGTCCGCGGCGCGCCGGGCAATGATGGCCGCCTTCTCTTCGATCCCCTCCTTGTTCCAGGGGGAGATCGTGGTCGCCGTGAAAGCCTTCTTCACGCTTGTTTCGCGCTCCTTCAGCGCGGTGTTAATGCGCTCGACAACCTTGTGCCAGCGCGAAAGGGTCAGTGCGTACTTCATTGTCGTTCTCCGTTGCGTTACACGCGCAAGCGCGCGCGGCTTCGCACTATCAAAAAAAGGTTGCGGACAATACCGAAATCGCAGGACGAAATCAAGAGATTTTGCGGGCGTGATGCGCAATGTGTTGCTTGAGCGCAACGTCCAATTGGTCCAATATGGACATATTAGTTAAATTAGGTATAATGGCCATCTTTCTAGGAGACCCCTATGCCCACCACGCTGACTTTCCGCAATAGCCAGGGCGAACTCGTCGATGTCCCGGCTGTCGCCGCCACCCGTCTGAAGAACGAGTTCGGGGCCGTTCTCGAGCAGGCGCTTCGTGGCGGGGCGGTCGCGATTACCCGGCATGACGCTCCCAAGGCGGTCTTGATCTCGTACGACGAGTTCCAGGCATTGATCAAGGCGCGCTCTCACAGCCTGAGCGACCTGAGCGCCGAGTACAACGTGCTCCTGGCCCGCATGCAGACGCCCAAGGCGAGAAAGGGCATGGCGGCGGCATTCAACGCGTCGCCCGCCGAGCTCGGCCGAGCCGCGGTCAAGGCGGCGCGCAAGCGTCGCTGATGCCCCCTGCCCGCCCGTCCCGGATCTACGTCATCGCCGGCGTGAACGGCGCTGGCAAGAGCTCCATCGGTGGCGCGGCGTTCCGCAGCTTCGGGGGTGATTACTACAATCCCGACGAAGCAGCCCGGCAGTTGATCGCCGCGAACCCGGGACTGGATTCGACCGAAGCCGACGTCGCGGCGTGGCAGCAAGGCGTTGGACTATTGAAGCAGGCCGTCGCGGAGCGCCTCGATTTCGCCAATGAGACCACCCTGGGAGGAAACACCATTCCGCGTCTGCTTGCTGAAGCCGCGGCACAGGGCGTTGCGATTTACGTCTGGTACGCGGGGCTTTCCAGCCCGGAACTTCATATTCAGCGAGTACGGTCCCGCGTCCGGCATGGCGGCCACAACGTCCCCGAGGATGCGATTCGCCGGCGCTACGAGCGCAGCCGCTTGAACCTGATCGCGCTCCTTCCGCTGCTTGCGGCGCTTCGTATGTATGACAACAGCGTTGAATCGGACCCTGCGGACGGTGCGACACCCGCACCCGTGCTGGTGCTGCATACCGAGCGTGGAAAGATCTTCAATCCGGGTGATCTTCCGCGTGCCCCCGATTGGGCGAAGCCGATCGTTGCCGCCGCGCTGAAGCTGACACTGGAAAGATATCGCTGAATGAAAGTGGACCCTATGGAGCAAATTGCGATCTCAAACGCGCAACTTGCTAAATCTAATAGCAATTCGATGAACCGGTCACAAATTGTGACCAGTTCCCAGAAGCACCGGGATCCTCGCGCTCACCCATGGGTCTTCACTGAGCACGGTGCCCTCATGGCCGCAAATCTGCTACGTAGCAAGCGGGCGGTACAGATGAGCGTGCATGTCGTGCGGGCGTTTGCGCGCCTCCGGGAGATGGTGGCGGCAAGCAAGGAGCTGGCGAAGAGGCTGGACGAGCTGGAGCGCCGTGTCGCGGATCACGACGAGGACATCACAGGTATCGTCAGGGCGATCCGTGAACTCGCCGCGCCACCAGCGCCAGGGCCCGGGCGCCGAATTGGATTCGTTCTAGGCGACTGACGGCGCGAAGCTTGACCAGCAAGCGTAGGATAACGCCGTGATCATCATCAAACACACGGTAGCCGACCAGATTGCAGCCTACCTGCATCACCGCATTACGCAGGCGCAATTGGTGGACTGGGCCGAGAACGCACTGATGGAAGGTGAGTTCGCGGAGGATGACGCCGCGACCATCGCTGGCGTGGTGTCACGCCTGGGAGTCGCAGACGTGCGCGCCTTCGGCCTGACGTGGGCGGACTGCGAGCAGCTGCTCGGTCAACTCGGTTTCTCTGCCCGCATTGAAATCGTCACCGGCTAAGCGCGATCGCGCTTAGATCACGACATCACCCGAAAGGAGTTCGCGCCATGACGTAGTTATCGCTGACAGGAGACTCGTCATGTCACGTACTTACCGCCGACGCCGGCACCGCTACAAGTACAACTGGGCGGCATCATTGCGCGGGGTCGGATCAAGCTATCGTATTGCATGCTCAAGCTTTGCGTCGCAGAAAGCCGCGTCGCCTGGCCTTAGAACTGCTTTTCTAGGGCCCGTTGCCTAAAGAACCTAGTGGACGCCCGCCTAACTGCGCCTCAATGCATTGCGCTGGTCCGACCCTGCTTCAGATTTAGGCGCCGTCAGTCATCAGCCGGACTTCAGCCATCGCTCGACGCCGTGCGTCGCGCCCAGGCCGCTCGCGAGTCTACGTAGGTTCCTCTCCAGTTGCCCCGGCTTCGTCCATCGCGCCACGTCCTCGGCGAGCCCTTGCAGCAACGCCGGTGGAGCCTCGTCGAACAGCGTGCGGACGTGTGGTCGCCTCTTCTTGGAAACCTTTCCCGAAAGGAGCACGTTGATCAACTCGTCCGGCGTCAGCACTTCTCGAAAGCTCACGCTCGCCGTGGTACATGCCATCGCGATGAAATCGGGCCGGCGTGCCTTGGACACTTTGCGCTTCCTCATGTATCAGGAATTGTTGTTACATTCAGAAGCAATCTCAAGAATGCCTGCCTTTCCCGTTCGGCCTCGGCATATGCTCAGTCCCTGATCGAGGCACAGCGAGCGACATGGTCCAAAGGCATTCTTGAGAGTGCTTCTGGTGGGTCTGGTTGGATTCGAACCAACGACCAAGGGATCTTGGGTTGAGGATCAAACCGCCGCCAGTCGCTTGACGGTATCCGGGTAATGCGCGACCAACCGGATGAGCAGCGCAGCCTGGGCGTTCGGCTTGGCCCGGCCCTGCTCCCAGTTCTCCAGCGTGCGCTCGTTGGTCCGCAGGCAGCGGGCGAACACGGCCCGCGACAGCTTCAGCTTAGCCCGGACGCGCACCAGCTCTTTCGCGGTCACGGTAGGGGCCGGCTTGCTCTCGACGGCATGGGTGCGCAGAGTGCGCTTGCCCTCGCGATGAGCCTTGAGCGCATCGAAACCTTCCGTCAATTCTGCAAACAAATTGCGTTTCATGCCTATCTCCTTGCTTCAAGCTCTCGTTTGAGCATGTCCTTCAGTGCCCGCCGTTCCTTTGCGCTCAAGTCGTCCATCTGGTCCTTGTCATAGAGCGTGAACAGCCAGAACTGCCTACCCGCGCCCCACCAGAAGTAAATCACTCGAAGGCCGCCGCGCTTGCCCTTGCCGCGTCGGGGATCCGCGTGACGCACCTTCCGCAATCCACCGGTGCCCTCGATCACGTCGCCGGCTTCCGGCCTTTGCAGCAGCGCGTTCTGCAACCCCCGAAACTGCTCGTCGTCGAGGTAGTCCTGCCGGAAGCGGGTAAACGCAGGCAGCTCGACGAACAGCGCTTTCACGAACGCATTATACGCAGATTGCGTAGAGATGAAAAGGCGGGGCAGAGTCCCGCCGGAAGGTCAGCGAGTGGGTCTGGTTGGATTCGAACCAACGACCAAGGGATTATGAGTCCCCTGCTCTGACCGGCTGAGCTACAGACCCGCCAAGGGGATTATACGAAGGAGAACAACAGAAGGCGGAAGGTTTCACTCCCACCACCCCGCCTGCTTCGCAGGCACCCCTCCTCAGGCAGGAGGGGAGTGACTCGGGTCACCCTTCCTCCCCTCATCCCTACTTCTTAGCCTTCCTGGTCGAGGAAACTGCGCAGGCGCTCGGAGCGCGAGGGGTGGCGGAGCTTCCGCAGCGCCTTCGCCTCGATCTGCCGTATGCGCTCGCGGGTGACGTCGAACTGCTTGCCGACCTCTTCGAGCGTGTGGTCGGTGTTCATCTCGATGCCGAAGCGCATCCGCAGCACCTTCGCCTCGCGCGGGGTGAGGGTGTCGAGCACGTCCTTGGTGACGCCGCGGAGACTCGCGTAGACCGCCGCCTCGTTGGGCGCGACGGTGGACTGGTCCTCGATGAAATCGCCGAGATGCGAGTCGTCGTCGTCCCCGATCGGCGTTTCCATCGAGATCGGCTCCTTGGAGATCTTCAGGATCTTGCGGATCTTGTCCTCCGGCATCTCCATCTTCTCCGCGAGTAGCTGGGGATCCGGCTCCTGCCCCGTTTCCTGCAGGATCTGGCGCGAGATGCGGTTCATCTTGTTGATGGTCTCGATCATGTGCACCGGGATGCGGATGGTGCGCGCCTGGTCCGCGATCGAGCGCGTGATCGCCTGCCGGATCCACCACGTGGCGTAGGTCGAGAACTTGTAGCCGCGGCGGTACTCGAACTTGTCCACCGCCTTCATCAGGCCGATGTTGCCCTCCTGGATGAGATCGAGGAACTGGAGCCCGCGGTTGGTGTACTTCTTGGCGATCGAGATCACGAGGCGCAGGTTCGCCTCCGTCATCTCGCGCTTCGCGCGGCGCGCCTTCGCCTCGCCGATGGACATCTGGCGGTTGATCTCCTTCAGGTCCTTGATCGGGATGCCGACGCGGTCCTGGAGGGCGAGGAGTTTCTGCTGCTTCTCCACGATCGCCGGCTCGAAGCGCTCGAGCGCCTCGCTCCACGGATGCCGCGCCTCGATCTCGCCCTTGATCCAGCGGAGGTTGCCTTCCTTGCCCGGGAATTCCTTGATGAAGTGCGGGCGCGGCATGCGCGCGCGGTCCACGCACAGCTCCATGATGCTGCGCTCGTAGCCGCGCACCTCCTCCACCAGCCTGCGGATGGAATCGCACAGCGCCTCGATCTGCTTCGCCGCGAAGCGGATCTTCATGAGCTCTTCCAGGATCGCGTCGCGCGCCTGGAGATAGGCGCGGCTGCGCGGGCCGTTGCGTGCGAGCGCGCGCGTCATCCGGCCGTAGAGCGAGCGGATAACCCCAAAACGCTTCAGCGCGTCGCTCTTCATCTTCAGCTGGTCGGCGGTCTGCGCGGCGGCGCCCTCCTCGTCGTCCTCTTCCGCGGCCTCGAGCTCCTCCTCCATGTCCGCGTCGTCCTCGGCGAGCTCCCGGATCGGCTCGTTCTTCGCGTGGGGATCGATGAGGCCGTCGATCAGCTCGTCCACGCGGAACTCGTCCTTCTCGATGCGGTCGGCGTAGCCGAGGATCTCCGCGATGGTGGTGGGGCACGCCGCGATCGCCTGGATCATGTGGCGCAGCCCGTCCTCGATGCGCTTGGCAATCTCGATCTCGCCCTCGCGCGTGAGGAGCTCCACGGATCCCATCTCGCGCATGTACATGCGCACCGGGTCGGTGGTGCGGCCGAACTCGGAGTCGACGGTGGAGAGCGCGGCTTCCGCTTCCTCGACCGCTTCCTCGTCGGCCACCGGGGGCGTCACTTCCGACATCAGCAGCGACTCGGCATCCGGGGCCTCGTCATAGACCTGGATGCCCATGTCGTTGATCATGCTGATGATGTTCTCGATCTGCTCGGCGTCCAGCATGTCGTCGGGCAGGTGGTCGTTGATCTCGGCGTAGGTGAGGTAGCTCCGCTCCTTGCCGAGCACGATCAGGTTCTTCAGCCGGGTGCGCCGCGCTTCGGCGTCGGCGGGCGAGAGCTCGCGGCGCTCGAACTCCTTGACCAGCGCCTTTTCCCTTGCGGTCAGCCCGCGCTTGGAGCGCTTGCCGCCCTTGACTTTGGCCTGCGCCTGCGCGCGCGCGATGCGTTCATCCAGCAGCGCCTTCTTCAGCGCCGCCTTGTCCATCCGCTGCGGGACCTTGCCGGGCGCCTTGGGCGGCACCACGCCCTTGGCCAGGGGTTTCGCCGCCGGCTTCGCCTTCAGGACCAGCTGCCGCGGCCGGCTGGCAGCGTGCTTTACGTGCGACCTGGCCGCGCGCTTCGCAACGCTACGACTCTTGGCGGCAGATTTCCTGCGCGGCCCGGCCTTTGCCTTCGCTTTCCTCGATTTCGCCATCTCTTGCCGACCCTTGTGAACGCGCTTGAAAAAAGCTGCGGATTATACTCTCGTTCGACCGCGCCTACACGCCAAAGTTACGCGCCAACTGATTGTCACCAAAGCAATTTCTGCGCCAGCTCGACACGCCGGAACGACTCTATTATCTGGGGATGCGGAGCCAACACTTCAACCTGCGTTTCCATTCAAACTCCCTGACGAGAGCCCGTCGTGGCTCGTTTCAGTTCGTCCAGGCGCCGCGCGACCTCCAGGAAGCGCTTGCGCGCAACGTCGCTGCGCTCCCCGCCGGCGCTCAAGCGCTCGAATTCGGTGCGGACCTGCAGCAGCTCGAGCTGGTTGAACACTCCGTTCAAATCGGCGAGCGCTGAGTTCTCGTCACCGGTGACGGCAAGAGTCTCCCCGGCCACTTCCTGGTAGAGCCCGGCATACTGCGATTCGCGCGTGGCCTCGAACAGCATCGCCGGCGTGGCGGCGCCGCTTTCCCTCAACGCATCCACCAGCTCCGCCACCGACGCCAGCTCCGGCGCATTGAGCATCGCGCGCCGCTCCGGCGAGAGCTGCTCCATGAACCCCGGGTTCGACACCAGCAGGCGCAGCAACTGACGTGCCAGCGGCGGCGGCGGCGTGCGCACCGGGCGCGCCGGCGCGCCCTGGGACCGGGCCGGCACGGACCCGAGCTCGCACAGCTGCATCAGCTCATCGACGGTGAGACGGCATTTCTCGGCCAGCTCGCGCGCGAGCTGAAGGCGGAGCGCGCCCGCCGGCATCTGCCGCAGCAGCGGCTTCGCCTCATGGACGCAGCGGGCGCGGCCCTCGGCGGTGGCAAGGTCCACGCGCCCGGCGAGCTCGTCGATCAGGAACCTCGACAACGGCACCGCGCGCGCGAACAGGCCCTCGAACGCGCTCTTGCCGTTCCGGCGCACGTAGGTGTCCGGGTCTTCGCCTTCCGGCAGGAACAGGAACCGCACCTCCTTGCCGTCGGCGAGCTGGGAGAGGCTCACCTCGAGCGCGCGCCAGGCGGCACGGCGGCCCGCCGCGTCGCCGTCGAAGCAGAACACGATCTCGTCGGTCTGGCGCAGGAGCTTCTGCAAGTGCAGCGGCGTCGTCGCGGTGCCGAGGGTCGCCACCGCGTATTCGATGCCGGATTGCGCGAGCGCGACGACGTCCATGTAGCCCTCGACCACCAGCACCCGGCCGGCGTCGTGGATCGCGCGCCGCGCCTGGTAGAGGCCGTAGAGCTCGCGCCCCTTCTCGAACACCGCCGTTTCCGGCGAGTTGAGATACTTCGGCTCGCCCTCGCCCAGCACCCGGCCGCCGAACCCGATCACGTTGCCGCGCACGTCCACGATCGGGAAGATGATGCGGTTGCGGAAGACGTCGTAGCGCCGGCCGTCGTCGCTCGCCTTCACCAGCCCCGCCTCGGCGAGGACCTTGCCGTCGTAATCGGTGAACACCGCGGCCAGGCTCTGCCATTCATCGGGGACGTAACCGATGCCAAAGCGCTTGGCGATATCGCCGGAGACGCCGCGTTTCTTGAGGTACGCGATGGCGTGCGCCGCGTCCTTCAGCTGCGCCCGGTAATGGCTCGCCGCACGCAGCAGCACCTCATGGAGGGTTTCGCCCTGCTCGGCCCGGCGGCGCTCGGTCTCGGTGCGCACCTCGGGCACAGTCATCCCCAGGCTCCGGGCCAGCTCCTTGACCGCCTCGACGAAGCCCATGCCGCCGTGCTCCATCAGGAAGCCGACCGCCGTGCCGTGCGCGCCGCAGCCGAAGCAATGGTAGAACTGCTTCGTCGGGGACACCGTGAACGAAGGCGTCTTCTCGCTGTGAAACGGGCAGCACGCGACGTAATTCGCCCCGGCGCGTTTCAACTTCACGTGCCGGTCCACGACCTCGACGATGTCGACCCGGCCGAGGAGATCCTGGATGAAGGACTGCGGAATCACTTGCGGGAACAGCGTGACGAGTGACCGGTGACCAGTGACCAGATGCCCCGCATGTCCAGAGTATAGCCGCGCCGCGCACGGGGTAGAACAAGAAACAGCGCGGCAGCGCCGGCGCCGCAGGTCAAGCAACTATCCTGCCAGCTTCGATTTCACCAGCGCGGAAACCTTGGACATGTCTGCCCGCCCCGCCAACTTGCCCTTGAGCGCGCCCATCACCTTGCCCATGTCCGCGGGCGCATTAGCACCTGTTGTTGCAGTAATCGCCTCCGCCACCGCCGCCGCGATCTCGGCGTCCGACAGCGCCTGCGGCATGTAGCCCTGAAGCAGGTCGCTTTCGAACTTCTCGTTCTGCGCGAGGTCCTGCCGCCCGCCCTTCTCGAACTGGGCGATCGATTCGCGCCGCTGCTTGATCATCCGCTCGATGACGCCCACCACGTCCGCATCGGCGAGCTCCTTGCGCTCGTCCACCTCGCGCTGCTTCACCGCGGCGAGCAGCAGCCTCAGTGCGTCGCGGCGCCGGGTGTCGCCCCCGCGCATCGCGGCTTTCACGTCATCGTTGATGCGGGACTTGAGGGTCAATACATCCGTGGCGGCAGGAGTTGCGACCGCAGCCGCTTGTGATGACGTTTGATCGCGGCCGCGAGCTTGCGCTTGCGTTCCGTGGTCGGCTTCTCGTAGTACTCGCGCGCCCGCAATTCGGTGAGCAGGCCGGTTTTCTCGACGGTACGCTTGAAGCGGCGCAGCGCCGCCTCGAACGGTTCGTTCTCCTTGACGCGGACGGTCGTCATAACATCCCTGGTCGCTTTCGGAAAACCCGTATTATATCAACCCATAAGCCATTTTTGAAGCCGCTTTTATCCCCATGCTGGTGCTCGGCATCGAAACGTCCTGCGATGAGACCGGCGTCGCCCTCTATGACGGCGCGCGCGGGCTGCTCGGGCACGTTCTGCATAGCCAGGCGCGCCTGCACGCCGATTACGGCGGCGTGGTGCCCGAGCTCGCCTCGCGCGATCATGTCCGGCGCCTGCTGCCGCTCACGCGCCGCCTGCTCGAGCAAACCGGCAGCCGGCTCGGGGAGCTTTCCGTGGTCGCCTACACCGAGGGCCCCGGCCTCGCCGGCGCACTGCTGGTCGGGGCTGCGACGGCGCACGGTCTCGGCTATGCGCTCGGCGTGCCGGCGCTCGGCGTGCACCATCTCGAGGCGCACCTGCTCTCGCCACTGCTCTCGCGGCCGGCCCCCGCCTTTCCCTTCGTCGCCCTGCTGGTCTCCGGCGGCCACACGCAACTGATGCGCGTCGACCGGGTGGGCGACTACGAGCTCCTCGGCGAGACGCTGGACGATGCCGCCGGCGAGGCGTTTGACAAGACGGCGAAGCTCCTCGGCCTCGGTTATCCGGGCGGCCCCGCGCTCGCGCGCCTGGCCGCGAGCGGGACAGCGGGCCGCTTCACCCTGCCGCGCCCGATGCTCGCGAGCAGGGACCTCGATTTCAGTTTTAGCGGGCTGAAGACGGCGGTGCTGACGGTCATCAGGGGACGCGAGGTTGACGAGACCGCACGCGCCGATCTCGCGGCCGAGATCGAGGCTGCAATCGTGGAGGTGCTGTGCGCAAAGGCGCGCGCCGCGCTCCGGCACGCGGGTCTCAAGCGGCTGGTAGTCGCCGGCGGGGTGGGCGCGAACCTGACCCTGCGCGCCCGGCTCGCCGTCGCGGCCCACGCGCATGGCTTCGAGGTGTTCTACCCGGAAATCGAGTTCTGCACCGACAACGGCGCCATGATCGCGTTCGCCGCGGCGCAGCGGCTGGAACGCTCGCCAACCGTCACTCCCGACTCGTCACTGGGATTCACCGTCCGGCCGCGGTGGGAGCTCGAAACCGCTGCGCGTTAGAGGTGTCGTCCTCGCGAAGGCGGGGACCCAGTGACGACCCCCCATCCTCACCTTCCCCCGCAAGGGGGGAAGGAACTTCCCGCCGGCGCGGGCATGACGAGACTTAGCTCTGCTGTGAGCCGCGGCCGATCCTGCCCTCGGTGCCGGCGATGAGATTGCGGATGTTGGCCTGGTGGCGCCA
>Ga0214471_10000300_pt1 | contig 44207 bp, 48 predicted proteins | sample RVTome_5_FD_207665 | JGI IMG/M metagenome (GOLD analysis project Ga0214471, IMG submission 207665) | Soil microbial communities from uranium-contaminated site in the Upper Colorado River Basin, Wyoming, United States - RVT142D155 | ecosystem: Environmental > Terrestrial > Soil > Contaminated >... | reverse complement strand
CTCGATAAGCTCTGTGATCGTGATGCTGCTGACCGCGCGCGGCCTGCTGGGGGCGCTGCTCAAGATCCGGCTCGCCGCGCTGACTCTGTTCGTCGGCGCAATGGTCTTGTCGGTCCCGGCGGTAGGTTTCGTCGGGCTCGCCTGGTCGGTGCTCGTGGCGAAGGTCTTCGCCTGCATGATCTTTTTGATCTACATGCATCGCTGTGGTCACACTCCACGGCTCCGGCTGATTGTGCGCGGCCCGCTCGCGGCCTGTGCCGGTATGATTGCCGCTTACTGGTTCGCCGACGCGCTTGCGCCTGCCGCGCGTATCGCCGGCACGCTCGCCGCCGGGCTCGCCGCCCTGATCCTGTTCCGCGGAGTCGGAGCGCACGATCTCGCCTATTTTCGCCGCATTGTCGGCAGGGGCGAATGAGCGGGCTGACGATCGAGCGCGTCGATCGCATCGCCGAGGTCGATCGCGCGGCCTGGGCCCGTGTGACCGCAAACGACGTCTACGCGCAACAGGGTTGGCTTCGCGTCATCGAGGACACCGTTGCCGAAGCCTCCCGCCCCATCTATTTCTTGGCTTTCGAGAACGGTGATCTCCAAGGTGCCGCGATCTGCTACCGGTTCGACCGAGGAGATTTACCGTCGTCCTTGGAGCGGCAGCTCTTCGGGCGCCTGGCCGTCGGCGCTCGCAGGCTCGGCGGCTCGTTGAGCCCGGCACTCTACTGCGGTCCATTGATCGGGCAGGGGCGTTACCTGCTCTGGCGCCGCGATCTACCCGCTAATGTCGTCGACACGCTGCTCGGTGCGTTGCTCGAAGAAATCTGCCTGTTCGCGTCCGCCGAACGGCTGCTCTTGGCCGTAGGCAAATTGCCGGCCCATGAAACGCCGCTGATCAAAGCCCTCACAGGCCGCCGGTTCATCCGCACGTTAAACTGGCCCGTGAGCTACATCGATCTCGAATGGCCGGATTTCGACGCGTACGTCGCGCATCTCGGCGGCGGTTCGAGCATGGCGACCAAGGTGCGCCGAGAGGTCGCGGGCCCCGCCAAGTCGGGCCTCAAGCTCGAGCCCGGAGCGGAGTTACCTCACCGTGGCGCAGAGATCTACGAGCTGATCAGAGCCAATCTTGATGCCCACTCTCGCATTTCGATCGATATCGCTCCGGAGTTCCTGCAGCAGCTCAAGGCGTGGCATGCCGGGCAGTCCGTCGTGAGCGTGGCGACGAGCTCCGACGGCGCGCTCATGGGGGCCGCCTTGCTGCTGACGGCCGGCGAGCGGGCGGCAGGGCCGCTCATCGGTCTGAACGACGACGAGCGCAATCGTAAGGCGTTCACTTATTTCAATCTCGCCTTCTATACACCGGTCAAGTATTGCCTCGATCATGGAATCAAGCGGCTCGAGCTGGGTGCCGGCCTCTACGGCATGAAACGTCGGCGCGGCTGCCGCGAGCTCGAGATCGCGTTGTTCATCAAGCCACGCACGATCCTGGATCGCCTGTTCTGGAGGCTTGCTTGTGCGTTGCACCGGACCTGGGTGATCGCGAAGCTGCGCGGTCAAGGCGTGCGAATCGAGGATATACGAGGACCTGAAGCGGACAGCGGAGCCGAGCGGTCCCAAAGCCTACCTGACCGCGGCCGCGGGTCGGTGTGACAAGCGCTGGGGCTCAGAGGCATCATAGAAGCCATGAGCGGTGAAAGCTTTAAGGCTCGCGTGACGGTGACCTCGAGCCTTGGGTCGTTTTTTGGGCAACCATCGGTCCTCGATTGAAACCACGGGAGCTTGCCGTCATGCGTTCGATCCTCCTCGCCTCGGCTGCGATGCTGGTCGCGAGCTGCGGCGAAACCTCTCAAACCCAGGCCACGGCGGGTGACGATGCCACGCTCGCGAACGAAGCGGCCGCTATCGCGGTCGATGGCGACTGGCTCGGCGCGCTCGAGCGAAACGATGCGGACGCAACGGACGCGCTGCTCGCCGAAGAGTTCCAGTGGATCGACACGGAGGGGCGCCTGCGGGCTCGCACCGAGGCGATCGACGACATCGCTGCGCTCCGTAACGGTCTGCTCGGCGGGAGCAGCGCACAGAGCTACCACTACGGCCATGTCGAGGTCATCACGAGCGAGCGTCCGGGCGAGCGCTGGATGCGGGTTTGGACGCTCGAGCCCGAAGGCTGGCGCGCGTTCGCGGTGATCGGCACCGCCCTGGTCACGGGCTCGACGCCGTTCGCTGCGAGCGGCAATGTCGCCACCGGTGACTGCGAGAACCCCTGTCGTTCGATGCCTTTTACGCCGACGACCGAAAACGAAAAGACCATCGCCGATCTATTCATTCAATTGAAGCTGGATGAGTGGCAACCGAATCCCGAGCGCTGGGCGCCGTACGTGCTCGACGACGTCTACTACACGACTGCTACCGCTCAGCTCAGCAAAGCGGCGCGCGTCGAGCACCTCACAGCGCTTCGCGAGGCCGGCGCACGGAGCGCGCCCGGCGACCCGGTGGTGTCGATGCGCATTTTCGACTTCGGCGATTCGGCGGTCATGCTTGCGCGCCATGACCCGTATCGCGGCGGCCAACCTTACTTGAGCGTGCGCGTCTGGGTGTTTCGCGACGGCCGCTGGCAACTCGCCAACACGCAGCAGACGGTAATCGCCGACGCGCCGGCGGCAGCGCCGGTCGCTGGCGCACGGCCTCTATAGTCTCGTAACTGTCCGTGAAAGCTGGAAGCGCGTATTTCGCGCTCGTATTCGGCATTGGCTTCATTCTCGGAACTATTCGTGTTCTCGTCGTCGCGCCGCGGCTCGGCGATCTCGTTGCGGTGCTGATCGAGTTGCCGATCATCTTGACCGCGGCTTGGATCATCTGCGATCGCGTTTCGGCGCGGTTTCTCGTCCCGGATCGTTGGCGGTCCCGCTTCGTCATGGGAGGAATCGCTTTCGCTTTGCTCATGGTTGCCGAGCTCGGTTTATCGGTCTTACTTTTCGGCAACTCGATCGGCGAGCATCTGGGTGCTTACAGGTCGTCGCACGGAGCGCTCGGTTTGACCGGTCAGTTGATCTTTGCGCTGTTTCCGCTCGTGCAACTCAGTCGCGGAGGGTGAGTGGGCGCGTTGAGGTCTGCCTGGCACTCTACTGTCGCCGGGCATCGACCTTGTCGGCTACCAGAAATATCTGTAGCTTAGTATGAATTCTCGGGTTTTTTGGCGAGGAGCCGCCCGTCGATAGTCGTGGGAAGACCGGGGGAACGATGCCATGGCCGCACAACAGGGGCAGGTGTTCTTGGACGAGCTCGAGATCGACGAGGCGGAGGTCGATCGCCGCAAGGAGTTCTTGGAGTTCGGCCCAGCGGACGAGGAAGCGCTCGAGACGCTCAATGAGCTCGCCCGTAAATACGCCGATCCGGTGATCGAAGATCTGTACCGACATTTCCTTGCTTTCGACGAAACCAAAGCGTTCTTTCGCGATCCGCGCGTGCTCACGCGCGTCAAAGGCCTGCAGAAGGAGTACTTTCTGCGGCTGACGCAGGGCGACTACGGCGCCGACTACGTCGCCAACCGCCTGCGGATCGGCACCGTCCACGAGAGCATCAATCTCGCGCCGAAGTGGTATCTCGGGGGCTACAATTTCTATCTGCGCGCGGTCGCGAGCCGCGTCTTCGAGGCTTTCGGCAAGACCCCGGAGAAAGCCCTGAGCGTGTTCCAGTCGCTGATGAAGCTCGTGTTCATGGACATCGGGCTCGCGGTCGACACGTACATCTTTGCCCGCGAAAGCACGATGCGCAAGCAACAGGAAGCCATCCAGGAGCTGTCGACGCCGGTGCTGCAAATTCGCGAACGGCTGCTGCTGCTGCCCATCATCGGCATCATCGATTCACAGCGCGCGAGGCTCATCACGGAGAGTCTGTTGCAGGCGATTCGCGCCAACCGCGCCAAGGTCGTCGTGATGGATATCACCGGCGTCGGCACCATCGATTCCAAGGTCGCCAATCATCTCATTCAGACCGTCTCGGCGGCGAAGCTCATGGGCGCGTCGGTGATCGTGACGGGCCTGTCAGCGGAGGTTGCGCAGGCGCTCGTGTCGCTCGGGATCGCTCTCGAAAAGCTCAATACCGTCGGAGATTTGCAGGGAGGAATCGAGGAAGCCGAGCGCCTTCTCGGTTATCGCGTATCGCGCCTGCCCGCACCCGCGAGTGATACCCGTTCCGCGTAGAAAGAACCGCCGTGCGGGTTCCAATTCTGAAACAGGGCGACGTTCTGATCGCTTCGATTCAGGCGGCGCTCAGCGATCAGGAACTGCTCAATTTTCGCGAAGCGCTCGCCGAGCAGGTCGGAGCCTACAGAGCGCGCGGCGTCGTCATCGACGTCACCGCGCTCGACGTGCTGGATTCGTTCGCGACACGCACGCTGCGCGACGTCGCCCATGCGGCGAGGCTGCGCGGCGCCAAAACCGTTGTCGTCGGTATCCAGCCGGAGGTCGCCTTTGCGATGGTCCAGCTCGGCCTGGCGCTCGAAAGCGTTCCCACGGCGCTGGATCTCGAGGAGGGCATGGCCCTCTTGACCAGTGGGAGAACGGGAGACGGCGGCGATGCCGGATGACGTTCGTGTCTCCATCAATAGCGAATCGGATGTCGTGACCGCCCGCCAAGCCGGACGTCAGCTCGCCGCGGCGGCAGGATTCTCCAGCACCGACCAGACGCTCATAGCAACGGCGATCTCGGAGATTGCGCGCAACATCATCGTCTATGCTCATCGAGGCGAAATGATCGTGTCTCAGCTCCAACGGCAGAGCCGGCGGGGCATTCGGGTCGTGGGGCGCGATCAGGGCCCGGGTATCGAGAACACCGAGCTCGCGCTGAGCGACGGCTATTCGACGGCGAACAGCCTCGGCATGGGCTTGCCGGGCGCCAGACGGTTGATGGACGAATTCAATCTGAGCTCCTCGCTGGGCATTGGGACTACAGTGACTATGATCAAGTGGGCTCGATGAGCGCAGCAGACGGCCGAATCGAGGGAATGGAGTGGGGCGCCGCGATTTCGTCGCTGGATGCGGGCGGGTGCGGTGACGCCCATTTCGTCGCACCGCTTTCGGATGGCGCGCTAGTGGCCGCGATCGATGGGCTTGGGCACGGAGTCGAAGCGGCTGCGGCTGCCCGGCTGGCCACTCAGTGTCTGGCGCGGAACGCGGCAGAGCCCGTCGCTCTGCTGATACAGCGGTGCCACGAAGCCCTTCACGGCACGCGTGGCGCCGCAATGACCATCGCATCGTGGCATTTTGAGGATTCGTCGATGAACTGGGCCGGGATCGGCAACGTCGAGGCCGTGCTGTTGCGCGCCGATCGCGAGGCGCAACCGGACCGGGAAAGCATCACGTTGCGCGGTGGCGTGGTCGGCTACCGTTTGCCATCCGTCCGAGTATCCAGCGTCACCTTGTTCCGTGGCGACACCTTGATCATGGCAACGGACGGCATTGCCAGCGAGTTCATCTCGGACGTCGCCCGTGAAGCGAGCCCTCGTGAGGTAGCCGAGAACGTTCATCGTGACTATGCGCGTGGAACCGACGACGCGCTGGTGCTCGTCGTCAGATACCTCGGAGGCTCATCGTGAGCGTGCTCCGGCGGCCTCCGTCGATTCGGTTGTCGATCCGAGAGGAGTTGGATGTCGTGATAGCACGTGCGAAGGTGCGTGAGCTTGCGGCGTGTGAGGGCTGCGCGGACGGTGCCGCCGATGCACTCGCCACGGCGACGTCCGAGGTGGCTCGGAACATCATCGTTCACGCCCGCTTCGGAGAGCTGTGCCTCGATGTCGTTCAGGAACCGCATGGGCGTGCGATCGTCATCGTTGCACGCGACACGGGTCCCGGTATTGCCGACCTCGAGCAAGCCATGCAGGATGGTTACACCACCGCCCGCGGACTCGGTTTGGGCCTCTCGAGCGCGCGCCGTTTGGTCGACGACTTCGATGTGATTTCGGCGCCTGACCGCGGTACGACAGTGACGTTGAAAAAATGGGTGCCGCGAACGACCAACTAGACGTCCGCACACAGCTGGCGCGGGACTACACCGAGGCGCTGCGTGCGCACATTTCCGGAGCCGGCGAGGCCGGGCTGACGCGGGCCTACGAGCTCGGGCGCAGAGCCGTCACCGAAGGGATAGGCGTACTGGATCTCGCGACGGTGCACCACGAAGCGTTGCTCGAGATCGGTGCAGCCGGCCAGGAATGCCCTGTGAATCTATCCGGCCAGTTTTTCGCGGAAAGCATCTCGCCGTTCGAGATGACCCTGCGGCTCGACCGCGAGCTGCGCAAGGCCAAGGAAGCCGCGGAGGCCGCCAATCGAGAGCTCGAGTCCTTCAGCTATTCAGTGGCGCACGATCTGCGCGCGCCGTTGCGCGGCATCGAAGGTTTCAGCAGCATGCTGGCCGAGGATTGCCGCGAACGGCTCAGCGAGGACGGCCACCGATATCTGGCGCACATTCGTGACGCCGTTCAGCAAATGCGCGGGCTCGTCGAAGGATTGCTCGAGTTGGCGCGCGTTGCGCGCGGCGAGATTGGCGACGAGCGCGTGGATCTTTCGGCGCTGGTGGGGCACGTTGCAAAACGCCTTCAGGGCGCCGAGCCGAGCCGGCAGGTGGAATTCGCCATTCAAGAGCGTGTGATTGCGTTCGGCGACGCGCAATTGTTGCGCGCCGTTCTCGAGAACCTGCTCGGCAACGCATGGAAGTTCACGAGCAAACGCGAGCAGGCGCGCATCGAGTTCGGCCAACGCCGCGAGGGAGACGAAACCGTCTATTTCATGCGGGATAACGGCGCCGGATTCGACATGGCGTACGTCGAGAAGCTTTTCGGCGTTTTCCAGCGGTTGCACGGCGCCGAAGAGTTCCAGGGCACCGGAATCGGACTCGCCACCGTGCAGCGCATCGTGCGTCGTCACGGCGGCCGTGTCTGGGCCGAAGGCGCCGTGGGCGAGGGCGCGACGTTCTATTTCACGCTCGGTGAGAGCGTACGGGGACCGGCTCCAGCGTAAATCGCCGCTCCTCGAGCGTGAAGGCGGTCACGATGACCCACACACCGATCAGCGCGCCGACGAGCGGGAGAAAGATCAGGCGCTCCAAGCGGGCTCGCGGTGCGCGGTCAGACATACGAGGAGGAGGCTCCGTGCAGCGTGGGGCGGCGGGGTTTCGGTGACCAGCACATTTCCAATACCCCCGCGTTGAGCGGAACCACTACGATTATGTGATTATCCAAGATGCTGGACGAACGGCCGTGAGCTTGGTCACAATCTTTAGGTAAACTCGCCGGGATGCGCGCGACGCGAAGATGGCCCATCGACGAGCCCAGGCCGCGGCGCCGTCTGTTGCGCCGGGCCACCGTGCTCCTGGGCATTTCCCTGTTGCTGAGCTGGGCACCGGTGCTGGCGCTGCGCTGGCTGCCGCCGCCGACGACCGCGTTCATGCTGCTCGATGTAGCCCCGCGCGACGAGCTCGGCTACGAATGGACCGATTGGCCGCTGATCGCCTCGAGCGTGCCGATCGGCGTCATGGCATCCGAGGACCAGAAGTTTCCGTCGCATTTCGGCTTCGACGTCGGGTCGATTCAGGCTGCGCTCGATGACGGGCGGCGCGGCGAGTCCCTGCGCGGCGCATCGACGATCACTCAGCAGGTCGCCAAGAATCTGTTTCTGTGGCCTGGAAGAAGCTTCGTGCGCAAGGGCATCGAGGCGTATTTCGCCGTGCTGATCGAGGCGACCTTGCCCAAGCGGCGGATCTTGGAGATCTACGTCAACATTGCCGAGTTCGGGCCCGGTATCTACGGCATTGGTGCGGCGAGCCGGCATTTCTTCGCCAAGCCGCCTGCGGAGATCGGCGATGCAGAGGCCGCATTGCTCGCGGCCGTGCTACCGAATCCGAAAGGCCTGCACGCCGATCGGCCGTCGGACTACCTGCGCGAGCGCCAGCGCTGGATCCTCGGTCAGATGCAGCGGCTAAAGCGCGAGCAGGTGCTCACGGCGCTCTGAGCATTTTCGGCCGCCGCCGAATCGATCCACGGGCCTGATCGAGAATGCGCCGCCATCTCACGATCCCTCGCGGCTGACGGCTTGGTCCTTTGCCAGCGCGACGGTGTTGCGTCCCGCGGCCTTGGCTTGGTACATCGCCGCGTCGGCGTCCGAGATCAAGCGCTCGCCGACGATCGCGAGATCTGCGGAATCCGTCCCCGGCAGATACTCGGCGACGCCGATCGACACGGTGATCGGCAGCGGCGTATCGAGCACGTCCTTGCCGAAAGGCTCGGCCGATACGGCCTTGCATATGCGCTCCGCGAGCAGGCGGCCGCTGTCGAGCTCCGTGTGGGGCAGAAGAACGACGAACTCCTCGCCGCCGTAGCGTGCCGACACGTCGCTGTTGCGCACCTGGCCGCCGATGCGTCGCGCCACTTCCCGCAACACTTTGTCGCCGATCGCATGGCCGAAACCGTCGTTGATGCGCTTGAAGTGATCGATGTCGATCATCAGGCAGATGAGCGTGGTTCGCTCGCGCCGGCTCCTGGCCAGCTCTTCGAGCAGCCGGGTCTCGAGATAGCGACGGTTGTGCCAGCCGGTCAGCAGGTCCGTGGATCCGGTCCGAACGAGCTTGGCCTGGTTGATGGCGTTCTCGAGACAGAAGGCTGCGATGACACCGAGATGGACGAGAAAATCGGTCGCATGCTCCTTGGTGAAGCGGCTCGCCTCGGTGCTGCCGAAGTGCAGGCTGCCGACGACGCGAGCGTGCCGCACGAGCGGCAACAGCGCGACGCTCGCCAGGCTGAATGTCCGGCCGAACAGGCGTTGGTGATCGCCGGCGATGAACGCGCCGAGCCAGGGCCGCTTCTGCGCGCGGAGCTGAGGGACGACCTCGCCGATCGCATCCACGAACAGCACTCGCGCGAGCTCTTTGGGCTCCGTGCCCTGATCGCTGAGCAAATGACGAATTTCGTGATGCGGATCGGCGAGCGCGACGCTCGCGGCCTGCAGCCGGTAGCTCTTGCGCAGCCCGTCCGTCAGCTGCATCAGCAGCGTCGGCAGATCCTTGGCGTCGAGCAGCGCCATCTCGCGCTGCTGCGATCGTTTCCAGGTCTCCTCGTTCTTCCTCGCCTCGTCCTTGAGCCTGGCGATGTGCGAGCGAAGCTCGTCCAGTTCGCGGTCGCGCTCCATCAATCCCGCCTCCGAATAACCGCGGTGCGACCCCTAAACAAAAGGAGCGACGCCCAGGAGAATCACCATGATCCCGCCTACGGCCAATTTCGCAATTGTGCCCCAGAATCGCCCAATTGCGGCACCGCGGCCGGCCCCGACGCTATGAATCAGCGGCCTGCCGGCCCAGAGGTCGCCGAGCAAAGAGCCTGCGAAGGCTCCGAGGCATGCGCCTATGAGCGTGCCGAGGACCGGCAGCGGCAACCCCGTGCCCATCACCGCCCCGACGATGCCGCCGACGATCGCAAGCGCGGAGCCGCGTTTCGAGCCCCCGGCCTGGCGGGATCCCGCGGCACCCAAGACGAATTCCAGTATCTCGCCGAGCGCCGCGAGACCCACGCTCGTGTAGAGCAGCGCCGGGCTGAACATCGGCTCGCCCGGCGTCCACCATTCGAGAAGCGCGGCTGCCAGAACCATCAGCCAGGTTCCGGGCAGATTGAACAGGATGCCGAACCAGAAGAACAGATTGAATATCGTCAGGACGACGGCGTACAAATAGATCAAAGGCAGCCTACCTTCGGGAAACGGCTCTAACGGTGTCGTCCGGCCGGCTAGTAGCTGCTTCCGCTCGACCCCGACGCCGCTGCGGCAACGCCGAGCCCAACGACGATCCAGATGACGGCCTGGTTGGTCGACTGTCTTTCGAGCTGCGTCATCTGCGCGTAGGTGAATTGATCCGCTTCGCCGCTCAAGCCGCTTTCCGTCACCTGAGTCACGCGAAACACCTGTCGGTCCCCGTTCTGCGTGGTGACGCGGACGGTATCGCCGACGCTCACCGCTGCTTGAACGGCGGAAGGTGTCGGAGAAAGTTGTTGGTATGCACATGCAGTCAACAACTGGCCGCACGCCAATACCGTGAGCAGGTACGTTCGAGAGTGCTTGAACATCTCATTCCCCCGTTTGACGAGTCGCTTTTTCTTGGGCTCGCAATTACACGCCACATGCCAAGCCTACGCCTGAAGTTACCGTGTGGGAAAGGGGCATGACTTTCACTAAGATGCGCTGCATGACTTCTTCGGCCGGCCGGCTCGACAGGCCCATCGATCCGGCACGCGACCACGTTTCCGAAGCGGACGCCGTTGCCGTCGAGCTCGTGGAATACGGCGACTACGAATGCCCGCATTGCCGCGCGGCGCACAACGGCGTCAGGAACACCCGTGAGCGTCTGGGCGGGCGCTTGCGCTACGTTTTCCGGCATCTGCCGAACGCCAAGCTGCACCCGCGCGCCGAGCTCGCTGCCGAGGCTGCCGAAGCCGCCGCGGCGCAGGGCAAGTTTTGGGAAATGCACGACGCGCTGTTTACCGAGCAACGCCCCTTGGACCGCAATGTGCTGCTCGAGATTGCGGCGAGTCTCGGACTCGACATCGAGCGCTTCGTGGCCGACATCGACGATCATCGCTTTGCCGAACGGGTCCAGGAGGATCTGGAGAGCGCGATTCTAAGCGGCGCGCACGGCACACCGACGTTTTTCGTCAACGGGCGACGCTATGACGGCGCGTGGGACGAGGACGCGCTGCGCGAGGCGATCGACGAGCCGTTCGGGTTTCGCGTCCGCCGTCTGTCGCAAGACTTTGTCGCTCTGCCCGCCTCGGGCGGCGCGATGCTGCTGGCGGGCACGCTCATCGCGATGCTTTGGGCGAACTCGCCCTGGGCGCACTTCTACGAGGAGCTCTGGGAAACCGAGCTGTCGCTGCGCCTGGGATCGAGCGCCATGGTCTTGCCGCTGCGAGAGTGGATCAACCAGGGCCTGATGGCGATCTTTTTCTTCGTCATCGGGCTCGAGGTCAAGAGGGAGCTGGCCGTCGGTGAGCTTGCATCGAGGCGCCGCGCCGCGCTGCCGGTCGGCGCGGCGCTCGGGGGCCTGATCGTGCCGGCGGCGATCTATGCGCTCGCGAACGGCGGTGGCCCGGCAGCGCACGGTTGGGGCATACCGATGTCGACCGACACCGCCTTCGCTCTGGGGCTGCTGGCGCTGCTCGGCTCGCGCATTCCCTTCTCACTGAAGATCTTCGTCGCCGCGCTCGCGATCGCCGACGACGTCGGCGCGATTCTCGTGATCACCGTGTTCTACGCAGCGGATCTGTCGTCGGCGGCGCTCGCCATAGCGGCTTGTCTTTACTTCGCTGCCTGCGCGCTCAACCGTGCCCGGGTCTATCGCGCGTTGCCTTACGCGTTACTCGGCATCTGCCTCTGGGTCGCCGTGTTGTACTCCGGCATTCATGCAACGATCGCGGGCGTGCTCTTGGCGATGGTCATACCGACGCGCAGCCCGCCGGCGACGTCGGGATTGCTCGACCAGAGCATCGGCGCTTTTCGGAGCCTCGAGGCGCCCTTGCAGGCCCGTCGCCAGGACGAAAGCCACTATCAAACGGTGGTGCGCACGCTTGAGACCGTCGTCGAGCGATTGCTTTCGCCCGCGCAGCGGCTGGAGCGCGACCTCCAGCCCTGGTCTTCGTACTTCGTTCTGCCCCTGCTCGCGCTGGCGAACGCGGGGATACCTCTGCGGCTGAGCCCGGAAGTCCTCTTGAGCCCGATGAGCCTGGGGATAGCCGCCGGACTGATCGTCGGCAAGCCGCTCGGCATCGTTCTGGCTTCCTGGGCCGTCGTCAAAGCGGGCATCGGCGACCTCCCGCCCGACATCGACTGGCGGACCCTGACCGGGGCCGCGTGCCTCTGCGGCGTCGGTTTCACGATGTCGATCTTTATCGCGACCGCCGCGTTCGCGGATCCCGAAATGCTGATGTCCGCCAAGCTCAGTGTGATTGCCGCATCGGTGATCGCCGGAACGCTCGGCTGGGTATTGTTGCGGCGCGCAATCCCTGCGGGGTCTTGAGAAACGCAAGCGGCCGCGCCGATCTACTTCATGTCGAACAGCAGGATCTCCGAATCGGACGTGGCGCGGACGGCTATGCGGTCTTCCTCGAAAATCGCCGCGCCGTCACCCGGATACAGCTGCTCGTCGTTCAAGGTGGCCGAGCCGCCCGCCAGTTGCAGCCAGGCCTTGCGGCCCGGATCGATCCGATGCTCGAGCTGCTCTCCGTCTCGCAGCAGCGAGGAGTAGAGGTCGACGTCCCGGTGGATGATCACCGATCCGTCGCGGCCGTCGTGAGACGCGATTAATCTCAAGCGTCCGCGTTTCTCCTCGTCCGGAAACGCATTCTCGCCGTAGCTCGGCGTCAGACCCATGTGCTCGGGAATGATCCATATTTGCAGAAAATGCAGAACGTCGGATCTGGAGTGATTGAATTCGCTGTGCTCCACCCCCGTGCCCGCCGACATGCGTTGCACGCTGCCGGGACGTATCACCGACCCGGTACCGAGGCTGTCCTTGTGCTCGAGCGCGCCTTCGAGAACGTAAGAGATGATCTCCATGTCTCGATGGCTGTGCGTTCCGAAGCCGTGCCCGGGCTGGACGCGGTCTTCGTTGATCACGCGCAGCGGGCCGAAGCCCATGAAGGCCGGATCGTAGTAGTCGGCGAACGAGAACGTATGGCGGCTGTCGAGCCAGCCGAGATTGGCGCGGCCTCGCTGCTCCGAGAGTCTCACCTGAATCATCGAAATCTCCTGCCATGCTCAGTGCGCCTGCGGCTGTGAAGCCGCAGCGGCTTCACAGCCGCAGCATCGGCAAAGGACTCCAGGGATGCGTGCACAGACGCTTGAAGGAGAGCTGCGCGAGCCGCGCGTGAAAGCCCGCGTCCGGCCAGGTCGCGAAGATCTCGCTCAATAGTTTCCGCGGCAGCCCGACTCTCAAGACGCCTCTCGAGATATCCACCCAATCCGCGCGGCGAAACTTCTCGACGAGCCACAACGGCCGATCCCGGTAGCGCGAGAGCTTGTGATGCTCCTGGATCATCGCCGCGATCTCGTCCGACCACTCGCCCTTGCCTGAGCGATCGACGTGAGCGCGAGCCAGAGCGACCGAGGGCCCCAGATAGTCGAACGTCTCTTCGCTCCAGATGCCGAGGTCGTGAAACGCGGCGGCGACGGCTATCTTCTGAAGGTGCTCCGTGCCGCCGCCGTTCAGGGCCACACACAGATTGGCCACGCGGTAGGCGTGATTTCTGTATGCCGCGAAATCGTCTCCGAGCTCGGCCGAATGGGCCTCGAGCACGGCGTCGAGCGTCCCGATCTCCTCGATCAGCATCGACGTTCGTGCTGCTCAAAGGCGCGCGTCGATCCACTCCTTGATATCTTCCATTACGATTTCTTTGTCGACGTCGTTGAGGAGGTCGTGCGCGTGCTCCTCGTAGAGCTTCAGCGTCTTGTCTTTGGAGCCGGCTTTGTCGTAGAAGAGCCGGCTGCCGCTCGACTTCGTGACCTTGTCGTGGACGCCGTGAAGGATCAGCACGGGCAACGTGATCTTCGGAAACTCTTTCTTCAGCCGCTCGTCGGCGCGGACCATCTCGGCGACGGTCTTCGTCGGCTGGACCTCGTTCGCGATGAGAGGGTCGCTCAGCATCGCCTCGATGACTTCGGGATCGCGGGAGAAATCCTCGGTCTTGAGGTGCAGCACGTGAGCGTGCGGTGCGACATGGCTCAAGCCCTTGAGGACCGCGAGCGCGAAATCCGGTGCCGGTACCTGGAATGCGAAGCTCTCGCAGATCAATCCGGCGAGCTCGGCTTGGTGCTCGAGCGTGTAGACGCAGGAGATGACGCCGCCGGCGCTGTGGCCCAGGAGAAATATGGGCAGCCCCGGCTCGCGTGATTTCGCAAGCGCCATGATCCCCGCCACGTCGCTGAGGTACTCGTTGAAACTCTCGACGTAGAAACGCTCGCCGTCCGATTGACCGCGGCCGCGCAAGTCCAGCGCATACACTGCGAGGCCGCTCGCCGCCAGCTCCTCGCCCACCCACAAGTAATGGCCGCTGTGGGAATTGAAACCGTGAACGATGGTTACCACACCGCGAACCGCTACGTCCGGACGCCACGAGCGAACGAAAATCTTGAGGCCGCCGATCCCGTCGATATCTTCTTCGCTCATCGTGATTGCTGTCGCCTTCGCCATCGCTGTGCTCATGCCTTTCTCCTTGTTTGATAAACGCAGCCACCGCCCGGGAACGCGAGAAGCCGATAGCAATATATCAGCGCCCACGGTGTTACAGTTGAATATTTCTAACGTGACTTGCGCCGTGGCGAAAACTAGAAGCGCTGCGAGAGGCTCAAGCTCGCCCAGGTGAATCCCCGCGCGCCGCGGCCCGTTTCGAGCTCCTCGGTCTGATGCCGGATGGTGTAGCTGACGCTGAAGTTGTTCGGCAGCAGTGCGGTGACGCCGATCCAGCCTTCGAGCAGCAGATGATTGAGCTCGGAGGACGCATAGGTGACGTCGCTGTCGCGGAACTGCCCTTGCAGGAAGCTGTTGTAGAGGCGGGCCCGCAGCTTGACGCCCGCGGAGAATTCCCATTCCACGCGGTCGACTTGGGCGGATCCGATCCGGGGTGTCATCGTCGGATGGCCGGCATAGTCCGCCGATTCGGCGAACGCGCTCCACCACGGCGTGCTGCCCGTGCCCCAGCGGGCGCCGAGCTCGACGTTGGCTTCGGTGATATAGCCGACGCTCGCCCCCCATCCGAGGCGCAGCGCATAGGAGCGGCCGGCTCGAGAGGACGAGGCCAGCAGGTCGTATCTCGAAAGCGAGTAGCGGAACGTCGGCTCGCCGCCGTCCGAGATTTGATGGTCGTAGCCCATGGGCTTTTCCGCGCCGACGATATCGTGCACGCTGCGGTGCAGCTGCTCGACCATTGGAAGGCCGAGGAAGCCGACGATCAACGAGGATTGATAGGCCGTGGGGCTCGCGGGGTCGTATATCAGGCGCGTGCTGCCGACATAGGTGAGATTGGCGTACGGGCGATCGTCGAACAGCGGCTCGGGATCGGCAATCTCGTGGGGCGTGAAAATCAACAGGCCGATCTCGAGCGCATGAGTCTCCTCATCGGCGTCGCTGAATAACGCATCGAAACGCGTCTTGCCGTCGATCCATCCCAAGGCTTCGGACAAGGACACCGGGTGATGCCTGGCGCTGTCGCCAACGAGCGTGAAGGCGGCGCCGGCCGTGTAGTCACGGTCCTTGTCGCTGAACACCAACAGGTCGTTGTCGATGTGCACGTTCCAGCGCCGCTGCTCATCGACGAACAGCCCGGGATGGAAATCGTCTTGCGCGGCGTCGACCGAAGTGCCGCCGGTGTCGGCCGCAGCGGGGCTCTGGGTTGCCGCCAGCAGCAGTGCCAAGGTCCAAAGCGGTAAAGTCGTTGATCTCGTAAACATTGTTATAAAACCATCGTTGTACAACTGCGCAAAAAAACTCTCAGGTAGTTGCGGAAGCGCTCACCTCAAAGGCCTGCAAAAAACGTGCTCGTATGCAAATGATCGTTGTATAAAAACCCAAATTTTTTTAGCCGCTCAGGCGGCAAGCGCTCCTATGACTCTGTCGACCAGCTTTCGCCGATCGTCCGGCGCGGGATGGAGCTTCGAATAAAGCCCCAGGCCTTGCAGAAAGCACACCAGGGCCTGAGCCGTCGTCTGCTTGTCGCCCGTAAACTCACCGTCCTGCGACGCATCTTCGAGATTCTTCTCGAGCTCTACCTCGAGCCGGGAGAAATACGCATTCGCGAACTCGCGGCAGCGTCCGCCGATCGCGCCCGACTCCTCGGACAAGCTGTTCGACAGCAGGCAGCTGTTGCCGGCTTCCGTCTCGACCACGTGCTCGAAGAACTTGCGGATGCCCCCGAGGCCGCGCTGGCTTCTCAAGACCGCAAGCCGCTCGCGCATGTACTTGAGCCGATAGTTCTCGAGCGCCGCGAGGTAGATGCCCTGCTTGTCGCCGAACAGGTTGTACATCGTGCGGGTGTTGAGCCCGGTCGCCTTGACGAGATCACTGATCGACGCGCCCTCATAGCCTTTCTCCCAGAAGGTCTGCATGACACCCTCGAGGACACGCTCGCGGTCGTATTGGATTGGCCTGGGCACGGAAGTCATTTTACATCGACCATTGTATAACTGCAAATTCACCCTGAGATCCTCATTCCGATAGTCTAGGACCTCAACCAAGCTCGAGGTCAAGGCCGTTCTAGCCGCGGCCCGCATCCTCCCAGCCCCCGCCGAGCGCCTTGAACAGCGCGACCAGGTCCGTCGCCGCCCGGGCGTGGATCCTCGCGTAGGCGTCCTCGGCATTGCGCAACACGCGCTCGGCGTCCAGAAGCTCGAGCAGCGAGATGTCGCCGGCGCGGTAGCGCGTCGTCGCGTGGCCGTAGCTCGTGCGTGCCGCCGCGACCGCGGTGTCCTGACGCTCGAGCGCGTCGAGCCCCAGGTCGTAACGGGTGAGCGCGAGCTCGGCATCGGTCAATGCCTGCTTCACGGCTTGCTCGTACTCGAGCGCCGCCAGCTCGACGCGTGCCTCGGCGGCATCGACTTGCGCGCGCACGCGGCCGCCGTCAAAGACCCGCCAGGAGATCAACGGCACCACCGACCAGGTTTGACTGTCCGACTCGAACAGCTCGCCGGGCTCGAGCGACTGAAAGCCGCCGCCGGCACCGATCGAGATCTTCGGGAACAGCTCCGCGGTCGCGACGCCGACCTCGGCCGTCGCCGCCGCGAGCGCGCGCTCGGCGGCGCGCACGTCGGGGCGCCGCCGCAACAGATCCGCACGCTCGCCGACGGGATAGGGTGCCAGCGCCGCGTATTCGGGCGCTTGATCGACGAGTGCGAGCCCGGCCTCGGGCAGATCGCCGAGCAAGATGCCGATCGACAGCGCGGCCGTTCGCACTTGCGCTTCGAGCGGCGGCAAGCCGGCCTCGACGGCGGCCAGCTCGGCCTCGGTTTGCACCACGGCGGCCTCGGGCACCTGGCCCGCCTCGAATTGCATCCGCACGAGCTCGGCCGAGCTCCGTGTCGCCGCGACCGCCGCCCGGCGCGCCTGAAGCTCGTGCTGCGTGCCGCGCAGCGCGAGATAACTTCTGGCCGTTTCCGCAGCGACCGTCATTTGCGCGCCGCGCTGCCGCTCGACGGCAGCCTCGACACGGGCATCCGCGGCCTCGACGGTGCGCCGCGTGCGGCCGAAGAGATCGAGCTCCCAAAGCGCATCGAAGCCCGGCTCGTAGATCGTCTGATCGCGCTCGAGCCCCGGAATCTGGCCGATCGGCAGCGGGCCGTTCTCGCTCTGACGGCGGCGCGTGACGCTCGCCGAGGTCTCGACCAGCGGATAGCGGCCGCCGGCCGCCGCGGCGCGCAACGCGCGCGCTTCGGCCACGCGCGCCGTCGCCTGGCGAACGTCGAGATTCTGCTCGAGCGCTTGGGCGACGAGGCGATCGAGCACGGCGTCGTCGAAGCGCCGCCACCAGCGGCTCAAGTCGAGCTCGGCCTCGGTCGTCGCCGCCGCTTCGGCCCAACCGCCGCCGGTATCGATCGCGGGTGTCTCGTATTCGGGGCCGACGGCGCAGGCCGCGGCGAGCACCGCTGCCGTCAGAATGCTTGCGATTGTCCTAACGTGTTGCATCGCGATGTCTCCGGCTATTGCAAGTTGCGTTTCACGATCACGACGGCCGAGCTCAGCGTCACCAGCGCAATGAGCAGCATCGGCCACATATTGGCGAGAAGATCGGTGCTCGGCAGAGCTTTTAGAAAACTGCCGCGCACGATCACCAGGTAATACTTGAGCGGGCTCGCCTGGGCGATGAGCTGCAGCCAATCGGGCATGTTCTCGACGGGGGTGGCGAAGCCCGAGATCAGCACCAGCGGCACGCCGATCGAGAACGTGCCGAGGATGGCCTGCTGCTGGGTGCGGCAGATCGACGACAGCATCAAGCCGATGCCGACCATCGAAAGAATGAACAGCATCAGCCCGCCGAGCAGCCACACGCCCGAGCCGGTGAACGGAATGCGAAACAGCAGCACGCCGGCCAGGATCATGACCGTGCCGAGCACGCTGCCGATGATCAGCGCCGGCACGGTCTTGCCGATCACGATCTCGAGCGGCGTCGCCGGCGACACCAGCAATTGATCGAAGGTGCCGAGCTCGCGCTCGCGTGCGATCGAAAGCGACGTCACCAGCAGCGAGATCAGCATCGCCAGTATCCCCGAGAGGCTCGGGACGACGAACCAGCGGTAGATCAGGTTCGGATTGAACCAGTGGCGCAGCTCGGTGCGAGGCGCCGCGCTTCCCGAGCCGCGCCGCGCAAGCTCGGCGCCCGTGTCGGCGGCGATCGCGCTCAAGTAGCCGAGCGTGATCTGCGCCGCGTTGGCGCGCCGGCCGTCGAGCACGACTTGCGCGACCGCCGGGCGTCCGGCGGCGAGCTCGCGGGAGAAGTCGGCGGGGAAATGCAGCGCCGCCAGCGCTTCGCGGCGATCGATCGCCGCCGCGAGCGCGTGCGCGTCGTCGACGAAGCTGAGCTCGTTGACGAAGCCCGCACCTTGGAGGCGTTGGATGAGCTCGTGCGAGCCGCGCCCGGCATCCTCGTCGAGCACAACGAGGTCGACGTTGTTGACGTCGAGCGTGACGGCATAAGAAAAAATGAGCAGTTGCATCAGCGGCGGCCCGACGAGCGTCAGGCGGCTCTTCGGGTCGCGCAGGTAGCTCAAGAGCTCCTTGACGATCTGCGCCGGCAATCGGGTGCTCATGGGTCGAGGCTCTTGTGCGTCTTGCGCGCCGTGATCGCGAAGAACACCGCGCCGATCGCGAGCATCGCGAGCATGCTGGGCACGAACTGCGTCCAGACGTCGCCGGCGAGGAACACCGTCTGCAGCGAGGACACGAAATAACGCGCCGCGACGAGGTAGGTCAATGCGCGGATCGCGACCGGCATGCTGTCGATCTCGAACAAGAAACCCGACAGCAGCAGCGCCGGCAGAAAGCCCGACAACAGCGCCACCTGCGCGGCGACGAACTGGTTCTTCGCGACGGCGGAGATCAGGAGCCCTTGTCCCAAAGCCGGCACGAGAAACGTGCAGCTCAGGATCAGCAGCGCGAGCCACGAGCCGCGCAACGGCACGTCGAAAAGCCCGACGGCGAGCAGCGCGCAGCCGAGCGTCGCAATGAGCCCGAGACCGAAGTAGGGCAGGAGCTTGCCGAGCAGGATCTCGAAGATGCCGGCCGGCGTCGACATCAGCGCTTCCATGGTGCCGCGCTCCCATTCGCGCGCGACCACCATCGCGGTGAGCAGCACGCCGATCATCGTCATGACGATCGCGATCGCGCCGGGCACGAGGAAGCGCCGGCTCTCGATCTCGGGGTTGAACCAGAAACGCGGCTCGAGCCCGAGCGGCGCGGCCGAGCTGCCGCCGCGGTCCGCGAGCCACAGAGCGACGACGCCGTCCGCGTAGTTGGCGACGAAGCTCGCCGTGTTCGGCTCCGAGCCGTCGGTGATGATCTGCACGATCGCCGAGCCGTCACCGGCCGCGAGGCGCCGATCGAAGTCCTGCGGAATCACGACGAAGCCTCTGATCTCGCCGGCGACGAGCTGTGCCGCGACCGTGCGCCGGTCGCGCGCCGGCGTGACCTCGAGGTAGCGCGTCGCAGCGTATGCCGCCGCGAGCGACTGCGCATCGGCGCTATCGGTTTCGAGCACTAGCCCCAAGCGCACCGCGCGCACGTCGAGCGACACCGCGAACGCGAACAGAAACAACAGCACCACGGGCAGCAGAAACGCGATCAATATCGCCGCAGGATCGCGCACGACCTGCAGGCTCTCCTTGCGCACGAGAGCGGTAAGGCGGCGCGCGCTGAAGCCGGTCGCCGTTATGCCGCTGCGTGCGGGTTCGCTCATGCCGCCTCCCGCGCCTGCACGTCGGCCGCCTCGACCAAGGCGACGAAAGCGTCCTCCATCGTCGGATCGGGGTTGGCCTCGCTCGCCGCGCGGGCCTTGAGCGCATCCGGCGAGTCGAGCGCGATCACCCGCGACCGGTACATGAGCGCGACCCGGTCGCAATACTCGGCCTCGTCCATGAAGTGCGTCGTCACCAGCACGGTCACGCCCTTGCGAACCAGGCCGTTGATGTGCGTCCAGAACTCGCGCCGCGTGATCGGATCGACGCCCGAGGTCGGCTCGTCGAGAAACAGCACGGGCGGGCGGTGCATGAGCGCGCAGGCAAGCGCGAGGCGCTGCTTGAAGCCGAGCGGCAGGCTGTCGGGCGAGGCGTCGAGGTAACGCCGAAGCTCGAAGGTCTCGATCATCTCGGCGATGCGCTCGCGGCGCTCGGCGCCCTTGAGCCCGTAGACGCCGGAGAAGAACTCGAGGTTCTGCCGCACCGACAAGAGCCCGTACAGCGAAAATTTCTGCGCCATGTAGCCGAGCGCGAGCTTGGCGCGGCTCGGCGCATGGCGCAGATCGAAGCCCGCGACCTGGGCTTCACCCGAGGTCGCCTTCAGCAGGCCGCAAAGCATCTTGAAGGTCGTCGATTTGCCGGCGCCGTTCGGCCCGAGCAAGCCGAAGATCTCGCCCTGGCGGACGTCGAAGCTGACGTTCTCGGCGGCCGCGAACGCGCCGAAGTGCTTGCTGAGGTTTTTGGCGCTGACGGCGACGTCGGCGTCGAGCACGGCCTGCGGCATGCGCTCGGCGATCGCCGAGCGTCCGCCCGGGCCGCCGCCGAGCAGGTCGATGAACGCGTCCTCGAAGCGCGGCGCGACCGGTGCAAGCCGGCCGCCGTGCGCGCGCGCGACGGCATCGAGCGCGTCGGTATCCGCACCGGCGCGCAGCACCGCGCGCACCGACTCGCCCTGAATCACGCCGTCGCGGACGTCGGCTAGATCGAGCGTCTCGGCGAGCACCGCGCGGCGGTCGCGGGCGATGCCGCGCACGAGAAAGCTGCGCCCGGCGAGGCGCTCGGTGAGCTCGCGCGGCGGCCCGGCATACTCGAGCTTGCCGTCGTTGAGCAGCAGCACCACGGCGCAACGCTCCGCCTCGTCGAGGTAGGCCGTCGACCAGACCACGGCCATGCCCTCACCGGTCAGCTCCTCGACCATCTGCCAGAGCTCCTTGCGGCTGACCGGATCGACGCCGACGCTGGGCTCGTCGAGCAGCAGCACCTCGGGTCTCGCCATCAGCGCGCAGGCGAGCCCGAGCTTCTGCTTCATGCCGCCCGAGAGCTTGCCGGCGGGACGCGACTTGAACGGCTCGAGACGCGTGAAGTGCAGCAGGCGCTCGAACGTCTGATCGAGACCGTGCTCGTCGATCGCGCGCAGCTCGGCGTAGAGCCGCAAGTTCTCGATCACCGACAGGTCCTCGTAGAGACCGAAGCGTTGCGGCATGTAGCCCGTCAGCGAGTGCACGCGCTCGGCGTCCTCGACGACGTCGTGACCGGCGATGCGGATCGTGCCTTCGCTCGGCGTCATCAGCGCGGCCAGCATGCGCAGCAGCGTGGTCTTACCGGCGCCGTCCGGCCCGACGAGCCCGGTCAGGCGGCCGGCTTCGATCGTCGCGTCGATGCCGGCGAGCGCCGCGACCTCACCGAAGCGCTTGACGACGCCGCAGATCTCGACGATCGGGGCCGATACGGATGGTTGCTGCTGCACGGCGCGACCCGATCAATCGGCTCCGGCCGAGGTCAGCGGCACGTGCACGGTGACGGGCATGCCCTGGCGCAAGCCTTCGTCGCCGTTCGCAACGACGATGCGCAATCGATACACGAGATCGGTGCGCAGATCCGTGGTCTGCACGGTCTTGGGCGTGAACTCGGCGCGCGGCGAGATGAAGCCGATCTGGCCTTCGTAGGCGCGATCCGACGAATCGGTCGTCACGGTCACCGGCGTTCCGGGCGCGAGCTTGCCCAAATCGGGCTCGGCGACATAAGCGCGCACGTACACCGGATCGCGCAGCGACAGCGAATAAACCGCTGCGCCTTGCGCGAGCATGCTGCCGGGTTCGCGCACGCGCGCGATCAAGGTGCCCGTGCTCGGCGCGGTGAGCTCGGCATCGTCGAGCTGCGTTTGTGCCTGGTCGCGCTGCGCAATCGCGGCCGCGACGTCGGCCTGCGCCGCGGCGATGTCTTCGGCGCGGAAACCTTCCTCCGCCAAGGCCAGCGCCTCGCGCGCCGAGGCGAGCCTGGCCGCGGTCTCGTCGCGGCGGGCGCGCGCGGCTTCGACGGTTCTGTCGCTCGCGGCGCCGGACGCGTTGAGGCCGGTTTGGCGCTCGAGGTCGCGCTCGGCATTGTCGGACAGCGCTTGCGCTTCGCGCACGGCGGCGCGGGCGCGCTCGACTTCCTGCGGCCGGTTGCCGCTCTTGAGCTTGTCGAGATTGGCTTGCGCCTGCGCCACGCGGGCCTCGGCGACCGCGAGCGCCTCGCGATACGGTTCCGGATCGAGGCGCGCGACGCGCTGGCCGGCCTCGACGCTGTCGCCTTCGTCGAAATGCATCTCGAGCAGCCGTCCGGGCACGCGAAACGCGAGCTCGACCTCGCGAATGTCGACATTGCCGTAGAGCGTCAGCTCGGAGGCGTTTTGCTCGGCGCGGAATCTGGACCAGAGCGTGGCGCCCGCCGCGACGGCGATGAGCAACACGACAACGACGGCTATCCTTGTTCTTGCGTTCATCGGGAATCCTTCTGCGTGAGGATCGCAGTCACGTTGCGGTGAATCGTTTGCCGAATCGCGTTCGCCTCGTCGGGCCCGGTCGTCTGCCATTCCATCTGGCGCATGACCGCCGCGCGCGCGGCGCGGAACACCAGCACCTGGCCGACGATGGTCAGTGCCGTCAGCCGCGTCTCGACGGAGGCCGGGTCGGTGCCGCGAATGCGCGCGACCAGGGCCCGGATCACGCCGAGCACGCGGCTCATGAAGCGCGTGTAGAGGAGGTCGAAGCCTTCGGACGGATTCTGCTGCTCGCGCAGAATCAGGCTCGCCCAGGCGGCGGACTCATCGCTCGTCAGCAGCGCGACGAAGCCGTCGGTCAGGCGGTGCAGCGACGCGAGGCGCGCGGACACGGCAGCCGCGTCGCCCGCTTGCTCCGTCGCGAGCTCGGCTTCGATCGCCGCGACGATCGGTCCGACGCGCTGCTGCATGATCCCGGCGATATGCTCGAAGACCGCGAGGTACAGCCCCGACTTGCCGCCGAAGTGGTAGGAGATCAGAGCCTGATTGACTTTCGCCGCGTCCGCGATGGCGCGCGTGCTCGCGCCGTCGAAGCCGCTGCGGCCGAAGATATCGATGGCCGCCCGAATCAAGGTCTCGCGAGTCGAGTCGCTGTGACGGGCAGTGATAGGCGTGTCGATGTTCATGCGGTCAGTTTAATCGTTCGATTAAATTAGTCAATCGATTAATTAACAACCGCGCCCTCCGTGCGAGACAGAGGCAATCCAAGCATTGCACCGGTGTACACGGGTCGGCGGCCGCCAGCGGTCGCTAAGTCGCGGCCCGCAATTCCAGACCGTTGCCGTCGGGATCGGTGAGATACAGCGAAAGCCCGTCGCCGCCGGCGCCGAAGCGCTCACCGGAGCTGCCGGGCTCGACGCCGTGCGCGCGCAGATGCGCCTCGATCTTCTCGAGGTCGAAATCACGCACCTGCAAACAGATGTGATCGACGTTGCGGTTCTCGGCCCCCGGCGGCCCGCCGCCGATCTTGCCCAGCGGGCCGTCGACGGCGATGAGGTCGATGAGGCTCGCGCCGGCACGCAGATGCACGAGCTTCACCGGCTCGTTGTGCTTGGCGACGGTCATGCCGAGCACCTCGGTGTAGAAGCGGACCGCGCGATCGAGATCCGCGACGCGCAACACGATGTGATCGATGCCGGTGACGCGGATCATTCGCGGCAGCCTAGATCGATCACTCCGCGGATTCAGCCGCGGGCCAGGGCTTGCGCTTCGCGAGCTTTTTTGGCGCCTGCGGCCGCACGACACAGAAGGCCATGCCCGCCGGATCCTCGAGCACCCACCAGGTCCGAATCTTGTACTTGCGCCGCGCGCCCTTGGCCTCGAGCCGCGTCGCTTCGGACTCCACCGAATCGCTTTCGATATCGAGGTGCACGCCGGGGTCCTTGTCGACGCGTTGCACCAGCACCGCGAGCCCGTCGGCGGCGCTCTTGAGCGTGGTGTAGCGCTGGTTCTTACGCGGCGCCCTCGGCGGATCCGCGCCGAGCGCATGCGCCCAGAACGCAACGCAGTCCTCGTAATGCTCCGGCAACACGTCGATCACGAACGCGGTCAGCCGGCTCTTGTGGCCTTTCTTAGTCGCCATGGTGCCTCCTGTTATCGTTGCTTGATCTTGACGCGGCAATCGAATGAGATCAACGAGGGTGCTCGATGTCGAAATACGCAGGCGCCGTTCGATTAGTCGGTGAATGCTCAATTCGGAATCTGATTACCCAACAAGGAGAAGGACATGCGATTCATGGTTTTGGTCAAGGCAAGCGAGGAGTCGGAGGCTGGGATCCTTCCGGACGAGGATCTCCTGGCGGCGATGGCGAAGTACAACGAGGAGCTGGTGAACGCCGGCGTCATGCAGGCGGGCGAGGGGCTCCAGGCCAGCTCGAAGGGCGCGCGCGTGCGCTTCGGCGGCAACAAGCGCACGGTCATCGACGGCCCGTTCGCGGAGACTAAGGAGCTCGTCGCCGGTTATTGGATCTGGCAGTGCGGGTCGTTGCGGGAAGCCGTCGACTGGCTCAAGAAAGCACCGTTCGACGACGGCGCGGAGGTCGAGATCCGGCAGATCTTCGAGCTGGAAGATTTCGTCCAGGGCGAGGCCATCGAGCACCATCGCAAGCTTCAGGAGCGGATCGCGAAATGACCGGATCGGTCGTTTCGGCGGTGCGGGTCTCGCACGGAAGCCCGGTATCCGGCTTCCGTGCGATGACCGTATCCAATCAGTTACTGACCAGATTGAACCGCTGCACCCTGCGCCCGTAGTTGGTCTCGGCGACGTAGAGGTTGCCCGAGGAGTCGGTGGCGATCGTGTGACCGTGAATGAAGTTCCCGAGCAGATGCCCCGCCCGGCCGAAAGTCGACAGCGTCTCGCCGCTTTCGTGATCCAGAACGTGTACCTTTTCCTCGGCGCCGTTCATGACGTACAGATACCCCTGCGCTTCGTCGGGAGAGAAGGTCACCCACCAGGCGGTGCCGCGAACGACGGGCTCGGGCTCGACGAAATCGTCGGTGCGCGGAATGTGAATGTCTCTGATGTGGTTGCCCATCTTGTCGAATACCTGGACGCGGCTGCCCTGACGATCGCAGACGTAGAGCAGGCCTTCGTTGCTCATTTCGATGCAGTGCACGACATTCGCGAAGGTGCCCGGTGTGGCGGCGGCGCGCTCTGCGGCCGTCGCGTGACTACCCCACTGGCGCAGATAGTTGCCCTCGCTGTCGAACACGACCACGCGCTTGTTGCCGTAGCCGTCCGAGACGTAGATGTCGCCTGTGTCGGGATCGACGACGGCGCCGGAGGGACGGTTGAGCCGCTCGCGGCTCTGATTGGTGAAGGGCGCATCCACGCTACCGTCGGTCGTGTCGAAAACACCCTTGGTGCCGATTTGGAGGATCAGCTCGCCTTCGTGGCTGTAGCCCTGAACGATGGCGTCCTCGTTACCGGCGACCCAGAGGTTGTCGTCCTCATCGAAGCTGCAGCCGTGCACGTCCGCCGGCACGACGTCGAGGTCGCCCCAGGAGTTGACGACTTTCCCCGCCCGGTCGAACATCACGAACGTCGGCGTGGGGACGTTCGTTTGCTTCTCTTCGTCGGTAATATTGCTTCGATCGACGATCGCGATGTGGTCGTGAGAATCCACGCAGACGCCGCCGATCTGCGCGAAGATCCAATTTTCCGGAAGCGGCTGCGGCCAGGTCGGGTCGATTTCGAACTTCGGTTGAGCTTGGGCCCCCAGGGCCCAGGCGGCTAGGAGCAGTGCCAGCTTTGTAGCGTTGCGCATTATTTTTCCCCCAAGCTACTGCGGCTTCGTATGCCGCTATTGCATCGGTGTCGGTGACGGTCTAGCCCGCATTCTACTCGATCCAGCGGGCCAGGCGCAGCGCTTCCCAGACGATCGTGCCGATAGACAGCAATAGGCCCAGAACCGGCACGGCGAGCGGGATCGCGAACGCCGGGCGCGCCGGATCGCGCTGCTTGATGCGCCACAGCGACGCGTTGACCAGCGCGAAGATGCCCAGCGCGATGAAGCTCGTCGCCCGCGCGAGACCGCCGAGCGAGAACGCCAGCGCCAGCACCAGCAGCGCGAGCCCGACGGCCGCGGTTCCGACGGCCGGTGTCCGCGTTCGCGGGTGCACGTAGGCGAACCCGCGCCAGAGCAGGTTCTGCGAGGCGAGGCCGTAGAGCACCCGGCTCGCCATGATGATCTGCACCAGCGCGCCGTTGAGCACCGCGAGCAGACTGATGCCGGCGATGATCTCGGGCGGCAGGCCGCGCGACTCGACGATGACCGCCAAAGGCGCCGTGCTTCCGGCAAGCTCCGCGACGGGCACGGCCAGGATCGCGACCGTGGCGACCGCGAAATAGAGCACAGTCGAGATCACCAGCGCGAGCACGATGCCGCGCGGCAACGTGCGCTCGGGCTCTTTGACCTCCTCGGCGATGTTGACCATGTCCTCGAAGCCGATGAAGGCGTAGAAGGCGAGAAACGCGCCCGACAGCACGCCGAGGAGGCCGGCGAGGTTGGGCGAGGGCAGCAGCGTCGGCCAGCGGCTCGGCAGCTCGCCGAGCGCATCGCGCGCGACAAAGAGCACGAAGATGAGCCCGCCGACCTCGACCACGGTGACGGCGGCGGCCGCTAGCAGCGATTCGCCGATGCCCCAAACGGCGATGGCGCTGAGCACGAGGACCGTCAGCACGATGACCGGCGCCTCTGGCACGCTGACGAACACTTCGAGGTAGCCGACGAAGCCGCGCAGCATCGTTGCGGCGGACACGGTGCCCACGACGATCACGGCGAGACCCACGAGCACCGCCAGCCGCGCGCTGCCGAAGGCGGCCTGGGCGTAAGCCGCTTCGCCCGCGCTTTGCGGAATGCGGCCGGAAAGCTCGGCGAACGAGAACGCCGTGAGGCCCGCGAGCACGGCGGCGAGCACGAACGCGGCCGGAGCCGCCGTGCCCGCCACGGCCGCGATCTCGCCGATCAGCACGTAGATGCCCGCGCCGAGTATCGTGCCGAGGCCGTAGAGCGTCAGCAGCGGCAGCCCGATGGAGCGCCTGAGCGCTGCGGGCGGGGTCGGTATAGCGGGTTCCGTCATGACCTCGGTGCTCTCCGCACGGCGGACTCGTGAGTGCCACGGCAGGAGTATTCTATGCGTACCGAGGCCGGTGACCCATGTTGCCCATCGAAACGATTCAATGCCCCTACTGCGGCGAGGCCATCGATATCGTCATTGACGACTCGGTCGAGCGTCAGCAGTATGTCGAGGACTGCTGGGTCTGCTGCCGGCCCATCAACATCGAGGTCCTCGTCGATCCGGATAGCGGCACCAGCGTGAGCTGCTGGAGCGAGAACGAAGCCGGGCGGTGATCGCGGGACCGGGCTCGGCGGCGGCAAGGAACGCATCGAGGCCGGTCTAGCACATGGAATGGATAACGTCTCCCGAGGCTTGGCTGGCGCTCGCGACCCTGACGGCGCTCGAGATCGTGCTCGGCGTCGACAACATCGTCTTCATCAGCGTGCTCGTCGGCCGGCTGCCCGAAGCCGAGCGGCAGCGCGCGCGGGTGCTCGGGCTTGCGTTCGCGATGCTCACGCGCATCGGGCTGTTGTTGATGATCACCTGGATCATGCGCTTGCAGGCGTCGCTGTTCACGCTGCTCGGCGTGGATTTCTCGGGCCGTGACCTGATTCTGATCGGCGGCGGGCTGTTCCTGCTCGCCAAAGCGACGCTCGAGATCCATGAGAGCCTCGAAGGCGCCGGGGACGAGCATCATGCCGGGGCCGTGCACGCGGGCTTCGCGGCGGTGATCGTGCAGATCGGCATCATCGACATCGTCTTCTCGCTCGACTCCGTGATCACCGCCGTCGGCATGGCCGAGGACGTCGCCGTCATGATCATCGCGATCGTCATCGCCGTCGGCGTGATGATGTTCTCCGCGGGCGCGATCGGCCGTTTCGTCGACGCGCACCCGACGGTGAAAATGCTCGCCTTGAGCTTCCTCGTGCTCATCGGCGTGGCGCTGATCGCCGAGGGCATCGAGCTGCATATTCCGAAGGGCTACATCTACTTCGCGATGGCGTTCTCGGTCACCGTGGAGATGCTCAACCTGCGCGTGCGCAGGCGGCGCCGCGACCCGCTGCGGCTGCACAAGCGCATCTCCGAGCCATAGCGCGCGGGCTCTAAAGGCCGAGCGCGAGCGTCTGCGCGTCGGCGGCGATCGGGCGGATCTCGACGCAGCCGCGACGCGCTCCCGGGATTTTCCCGGCGATCTCGATCGCTTCGTCCAGGTCCTTCGCCTCGATGAGGTAGTAGCCGCCGAGCTGCTCCTTGGTCTCGGCGAACGGGCCGTCGGTAACCAGAGTCCTGCCGTTGCGCACGCGGATCGTGGTTGCGGTCGCCGCGGGCAACAGCCGGTTCGCGCCCACGTACTGGCCGTTCTTCCTGAGGGTTTGCGTGAACTCGGCGTATTCCTGGTAGTGCCGTTCGGCGTCCGCCTCCGGCATCTGCTCCATCACGACCTCGGCGCAGATCAAGCACATATATTTCATGACGCTCCTTTCAATTTCTCAATGGTTTGCATTGGTAGCGCCAGGCGCATCGAGTCCGGCAGGCGCACGAAGCCATTCCCCTCATAGAAGGAGACGGCGCGCTCATTGATGGCATCCACGACCAGCATCGACGAGCCTACCGTGGACGCGGTCGCGTACGCACGTCGCACCGCGTCGGCGAGAAGCACGGCGCCCAAGCGCTCGCCCTGCCGCGCATCTGAGACCGCGAGGCGTCCGACGAGCGTGGCGCTGACGAGCGGATAGCGCGGGATGTGCTTGCGCGCTGCCGCCGGGACGTCGCCTTGCGGCAGACCCGTGGCGCAGAGAGTGTAGTAGCCCAGCACGATATTCGGCGCGTCGGGCTCTATCAGAACGAATACGCCGTTCGCCTTGCGCCGGACGTCCTGGCTCGCCTGCGTGCGAAGATAGCGGTCGAGACTATCGATCCCGCACGAGAAGCCGTCCCGGTCGCGATGCGGCGCAAGTGCCTCGATCCGCAAATCCGGCCGAGGCCGCGCCGTGCTCAGGGCGCGACCCGGCGCTTGTGCTCAGCCAGAGCGCGCACCAGCCGCTCGCTGGGCTCGGGTGGATTGACCAGGGCGTCGAAGAACGCCTTGCGGTCGCGATCCGACAGCATCAGCGTTTCGTGCTCGGCGATCGTCCGGCGCGCCGTGTCGGCGAGCGCGGTCACGCAGAAGTCGCTGACCTTACGCCGCGACAGATGGGCGGCCCGCTCGATGAGGTCTTTCGTCTCTTCGTCCACCCGGAATCCAAGTCGTTCGACACGCTTGGGCGGCTCCCTTTCGGTCTTGATCTGTTTACGCGGCATCGGCCTTGCTCCGGCGTGGTATCCGTATTATCCACAATGTACGTCATATAGACTAACAATACAACACTCGGCCGCCGGTGGAGCTTAGTCATCGTCGAGGGATTGCTTCAGGAAATCGACGAACACACGCAGCTTCGAGGGCATACGCACGCGGCTCGGATAGTAGATGAAGAAGCCCGGGAACGGTGCGCACCAGTCTTCGAGCACGCGCACCAGCGTGCCCGAAGCAAGCTCAGCGCGCACGCAATCCTCGAACACGGCGGCGAGCCCGAGCCCTTGGCGAGCCGCGGCGACCATCATGTCGATGTCGTTGGTGATGAAGCGGCCGTCGATATCGATCTCGAGCGCCTGCCCGTCGCGCTCGAACTCCCAGCGGTAGATCGCGCCACTGGTCGGATAACGGAAGCGCAGGCAGGCGTGCGCGTGCAGCTCCGTCGGCGTGTGCGGCGCGGGACGGTTGCGCAGGTATTCGGGCGATCCGATAACGGCGAGGCGCTGCGGCCGGCTGATCCGCACGGCGACCATGTCCTGCGCGAGGCGCTCGCCCAAGCGAATGCCGGCATCGAAACCGCGCGCCACGAGGTCCGTGAGCTCGTCGTTGATCGTGAGCTCGAGCAGCACGTCGGGATACGCACGCGTGAACTTACCCAGCAGCGGCGCGAGCAGTGTCGCCGCCGGAATGCGCGGCAGGGTCACGCGTAGATGGCCGGTTGGGCGGTCGCGCAGCTCGCCGAGATCGTCGAAAGCTTCGCCGATTAACTCGAGCGCCGGACCGACGCGCTCGAGAAACCGCCGGCCGGCCTCGCTCAGGCCGACGTTGCGCGTGGTGCGATTGAGCAGGCGGATGCCGAGCTTCGATTCCAGACCCCGCACGGTCTGCGAGATCGCCGACGGCGAAACGCCGAGATCAGCGGCGGCGCGCGTGAAGCTGCCGTGATGGGCGACCCGGGCGAACGCCGCCACGGCGGGCAGGTGATCCGGCGAGGCGACAGACCTCCTGATCCCGAGTGCCGGTGTTCATTATTGGCGAAAACGCCGGGTTTGGGAATTTATGTACGACGCCAGAGTACAGATACAGATTAGACCCCCATGCCCAGAGATCGAGAGATACGGTCCAAGATGACCCGTCGATCCCGCGCATCCGAGCCGCGCGCCGCCCGAGTGCGATCTGTCGATCTGACGGCCGCTCCTCCGCCCCCGGCCACCGCGCCGCGACGGGCACGTCTTGGCTTGAGGCCGCGCGCTGCCCGCGCCCGCCGGCATTTCAGGCTCAGTCGCGAAGATTTCAACGCCGGAACGACGAGGGACCGGGCCCGCTCGACCCTCATGACGCCCTCGACCGAGCCGCCCACAAGCCATCACCGCCTCGCCGGCCCGCGCCCCGGGCTCGCCGGCTCACATAAGGCCTCTTATAGGCACTATCCGCCAGGCGACGTCCTGGTGGCGATGGCTTCCGGAGTCGCCCGGTGAATGCGATTTAAGGTAGTTGCTCCAACCGGCCAGCGTTTCGAGCAGAGAGTTCGAAGTTTGTCCTCCCGGGCGCGCCAACTTCCAGTGTTGCCGCTGGTAGAGGCCGGCCCACTACGCGCCAGGCGGCCGGTAGGCGACCGCCCGCGCGCGGCCGAGGGCGTCCAAGGTCTCCTCGACTGTGAGCAGCGGCGTCGTCTCGATTTTCGACAACGCGCCGCCGCCGCCGATTGCGATCGCGACTGCGGCCATCGAGACGTTGTCAGGCGCCTCCCAGAGGTTGTAGCCGTCGCACGCGCCGAACGCGTACCAGAAGCCGTATAGCTTTCCGCCGACTGACTCGATGTACTTGCGTGCAGCCTCACGGCGGTCTTCGGGGTTTTCGATCATTCGAGCCCAGGTTTCCGGCGTATAGCTGAAGCGTGTCAAATATAGAGCCATGAGTAACTCCTTTGCGAAGTCCGGCACCACTCCCAATTCGGGGGCGAATAATGATACTCCGCGCCGACGTTTATCTAGCACCGGACCATCACCTGCCAGTGCCCAGATTCATTCCCTATGGCGCGCCAATTCCATCAAAGCTATCTCTCGCTAAGCACAAAACGAATATCCGTTCTCGATCTTTTCAATGCCTTAGGGCCGCCGACGTGTCAAAAAGGGAGGTCGTTGTGCCCTCCTGGAACGCGCGCTCACAGGTCCTGAGTTCGGATAAGAATCGAGCCGTCAGGCTCTAGGTGGCCGTCAAGGTATTTGCGCCGCGCTTCATGCTCAATGCGCTCGCGGTGTGCGCGGAAGACCTTGATGGGGTCCTTATCATCGCCGTCAAAGTGGTCTTCAAGCGCTTCGCGGCTGATCGCGCAGCGGATCGTCCGGTCGCCGTCGTGCCCCTCGAACACCGCAACATCGCGCACCGAATCGTAGCGCACCAGCTTGTCGGAAAAGACCAGCGTCCTGTCGTCGAGCATGCCGAGCACTCCGAGGATGCTGGTGACCGAAGAGAGCTGAATGTCTTTCTCGCCGTTCTCGAACCGCGAGACCGTCGGCGTACTGACGCGGGCGAGCTCTCCAAGGCGTTGTTGCGTCAGCTTCTGGCTTTTTCGCCTTTGCTTTGCTTCTTCGACAATAGCTGGCCAGTTGAGGCGAAACTTCCGTTCCATCGTTTCTCCATAGTCTGCTGCAGTTTTTTCTTGAGCGGCTCCGAGTCGGTCGCGGATTTCTCGATTGCGGCGAGTGCCTGCGGCAAGCGCTTTCCGAGTTGCTCGACCGCGCTGACTAGCCCATCGGCGTTGACGCCGAAGCCTTCCGACATTGCGACAATGTGCTTGGGATGCAGCCGGCCGAGCCCCAAGTTTTTCGCTCCCGCGATCTGCAAAGCGATCGTTTGATACTCGGGATAAACGGAGCCCGCGACGAGGTCGTAGGCCGGCGTCAGCCGCAACCCGTCGCGCGCATGAAACATCGCGAAGTTCTTGAAATGCGCATCGGTATTTCCGGTTAGCAGGCAGGCAAGAATGCGGCGCAGCAGGCGGTCTGCTTCGGCAGGGATACAGGACGGCGTGTGCAGGACGAACTGCCCGAGATCCTCGTAAGCTCCCTCGTACTTATCGTCACCGGAATACTTGCCGAGGAGCTGGTTGAACTCCTCGAAGTGAATGCGCTTGCTGCTCGAGGTGCGGTCGAACCGCGGAATGATGAGCGCATCCTCCTTGATGGCAGCCAGGTGGACTATCTCCGTGTCGACGATGTCTTCGCCCGGCAGGAGAGCGCGCACTGCCTGCGTCGTCAGGTACTCGAGCTCGAGCAGCCCGGCAAGATTGCCCGAGGGCAGCTTGGCGATGTGCGTGCTGAGTTCGTCAGGCCCAACCGGGCGGAATGCATTCCCGTCCTTGACGACGAGCAGCTTGCGCTGGACGCCGGAGAGCGACGCCCGGCCAAGCAGGGCGGCAATCGTCGCTTCATCCGCGTGGTCGACAGCCTGCCGCTCGGCTGGCTCCGGGTCTTCGACCGATACCGCCCCGGCGAGGTCGTGACCGAACCCGAGCAGGAGCGCGAACCGATTGTCGGAATCGATGCCGAGCGCCCGTGCCTGGGCGTTGCGGAACCACCCTTCCGCGACTAGGTTGTCGAAGAATGGGTGCAGGCCGCGTTCGGCAGTGTAGGGCTCGCGCCGCAAGGGCAGCGTATGGGCGATGGCCGCGGGCCTTTCGCTTTCGAGGTAAGAGGCGTCGTAGGTGAAAACACAGCGCCCACCCGGTTCCTCCTGTAACCGGCCGGCGTATACGTCTTTCAGGTAGACTTTGCCCCAAAGCGCTTTCGCCATCTAAATCTCGTTTTATATCTCTGACTGAGTTCGTATGAATATAAAACATATTTTACTATTTATCGACGAATCCGCAAGAAGATAAATTATCTTTTATTTCTCGCTCTTGCTTGGGCAGGTGCTGCCGGCAGGGGCGAGCCCCACAGGCTAAATCTCCGGCTCGAAACCCCTTCCCCGCCTCGGGCCGCGCTCGAACGGGTTCTTCAGGTATTCAGTCCATTCGGCCTGTGTCTCAAAGACGCGCTCGGCCAAAGAGTTCGAAGTTTGTCCTTCCGGGCTCGCCATCTTCCAGTGGTGTCTCGTCCGTTCCACCAAGGTCCTACTCGAATGCGAGTGGCCGATCACCAGAACCAGCAGCGATCGAGTGAAAGTTCAGCGTCGGCGCTCAAGCGTACGCGCGCCACCGGTGCGCGTACGCAACCCTCCAATCTCGGTCTCCTGCCATAGCGCGACCGCGCCACAGACCAAAAGAGATTCGACATTTCCTGTGGAAATGTCGTGATATTCGACAGAAATGAATGGATTTCGACGACAAGCCCTGTTAGTGTATTTTTCGACAAACTAGGAATTAACGATCGGTTTTCGACATTGGCAAGGAATTTTCGACCATGGAGATGGATTTGCCACTAATCACCGCCTTTCAGGACCTTGCCGTACCCGGGGAGTCCCGGCTGGCCGGATGGGCGGCTCTTGTCCAGACCCTCGCAATCGGTGCGCCCGTCCGCAGGCCGAGCTGCGTCTCGGGCCGGCACGTGCGCGGCAGTCGCCGCGAGGAGGGTGGTTGGCAGGTCTTCGACAAGAGGTACTGGCCGGGCGAGGATCTCGCAGACCACCTGAGCTTCGCCATCCGGCACGAGGATTTCGATCCGCTCATTCTCAAGCGGACTTTTGATGCCGTCGACCCCGCCGAGATCGAAAAGCTCGTGCAGGCGGCGCCGACAGGTGCGCCCGCCCGCCGACTCTGGTTCCTGTATGAATCGATGACCGGACGGACGCTTGATCTACCCGACGCATCGAATGTCGCCGCCGTCGATCTGCTCGACGCAGATGCCTACTTTACAGCGACGCCCGTGCTTTCGCGGCGGCACCGGGTTCGGGACAACCTGCTCGGCTCGGGTCGGTACTGCCCGGTCATTCGCAAGACGGACGCGCTGCGCGGCTATGTCGACCTTGCACTAGCAGAGAAGGCGCGAGAGACTATCGGTCGCACGGGCGGCCATCTCGTCACGCGCGCGGCCAGCTTCCTGCTCCTCGCAGACAGCCGCGCGAGTTTTGAGATCGAGGGGGAACGAGCGCCCCGCAACCGGCTCGAGCGTTGGGGGCGAGCCGTGCTCCAGGCCGGACGCAACGAGCTCACGCTCGATGAGATTGTCCGCCTGCACCACGTCCTGATCGAAGATATGCGCTTCATCAAGCCGGGCGTGCGGCCTGACGGCATCTTCTTGGGCGAGCACGACCACAACGGCGATCCGCTACCGGAATTCATCGGGGCGAGGCCAGAGGATCTGGCCGGACTCCTGAAGGGCCTATTGGATGCCAACAAGCGGATGGCAGAGTCTGAACTCGATGCGGTCTTGCAGGCTGCGGCGACGGCGTTTGGATTTGTCTATATCCATCCCTTGCAGGACGGAAACGGACGTTTGCATCGCTGCCTGATCCACCATGTCCTGGCCGAGCGCAAGTTCACACCGCCCGGGATTGTGTTTCCGGTCTCATCGGTCATGTTGGACCGGATCGAAGATTACCGCACAACGCTGCAGGATCATTCCGGTCCCCTCATGCCGTATATCGACTGGCGTGCAACTCCGAGCCGCAATGTCGAAGTGTTAAATGACACGGCTGATCTGTATCGCTATTTCGACTGCACGCGCGCAGCCGAATTTCTTTACGCCTGCGTGCTGAGAACCGTCGAAGAGGATCTGCCGCGCGAAATCGACTACTTGCGCCGCCACGACGATGCCATGCGCGGGATCATGAATACCGTGGAGATGCCTGACCGTTTTGCCGGAAATCTCATCGTATTCATACGTCAGAACCACGGGTTATTGCCGAAAAGGCGGCGCGAAAAAGAATTCAAGGCGCTGACAGACCAGGAAGTGACGACGCTCGAAGATATCGTCCGTGAAACCTTTGCGGGCTTTGAGTACGTCAAAGCAGAAGAAGCGTGAGTTCGCCGCACCAGAATCAAATCAACCGCCTGTCAAAGGAACTGGCAGGCCTGCGCGCTCAGTCAGTATTGACGCCGCGTTCGAGCCCTGCTGCTATCGAACAGCTCGAAACGAGCGGCGAAATGCGCATACTTCCGATCTGGCACAAGGTCTCGAAAGGACGAAGTGGGGCGCTACAGTGCCCCGTTGGCCGACAAAGTTGCCCTCAATACCTCACTCAAGAGCGCTGCCGAGATCGCTGATGAGCTGGTGACTTTGCTCCATTAGGGAACTGGGGCGCAGTCATCGCGATAGTTCTTTCGAACTTTCTTTGTAGATGGCTACCTTACCTGGCCAGATGAGTCCTGGAAGCAGGCGGCCCGTTCAAGGCAAACGTTCCACACAGCCAGGGGGCGCCGTGCCGTTTCCCCGATGCACCGCGCCGCCGGTGTCGGGCCCGTGGCACAATTCGGCATGCGCCTGCTGATCACGAACGCACGTTGCTCCCAAGCCTATTTCATTCTTCGGGCGCTGCGGCCGTTCGCCGACTGGGTCACGGTGACGATGTCCGGCCCTCCCGCGATGGGCTTCTGGCCAACTTGCCATGCGGCCTATTCCCGGCTCGTGGACCGCCGCTGCCGCGTGCCTCACCCGGAAGCGGACTGGCAGGCCGGAAGAATTCAGCCGACCAATACGGCCCGGGAGCAGGCGTTCGTGGACGAGATGCTGCGCATCTGCGAGCGGGATCGAATCGACACGATCTTTCCTTCGAACGATCCCTGGGTCTACGTGCTCGCCAAGAACAAGCCGCTGTTCGCTTCCCACGGAGTCCTGATACCCGTGCCGGACTACGACGCCGTCATCAAGCCGCTCGACAAGTACGACACGGTGCGATGCGCGCGGGAGGTCGGCTTCCCGGTGCCGGCGAGCTGTCTGTACGAGAACGCAGAGAGCCTGGAAGCGTTTCTTGTCGAGACGACGTCTCCGTGGATGATCAGGCCGCGCTTCACGAACGGCAGCCGCGGCATGCGGATAGAGACGAGCGCGACCAAGCTCGCTGCGGCCGCCGAGGCAGTCGCGCAGCGCTACGGCGCGCCGATGATTCAGGAATACGTGCCGGGCAACCGGATACAGAACTTCTATATCGTCCTCGATAAAGCGGGCCGGCCCGTGTCCGTTTTCACGCCCAAGGTGTTGCGAACCTACGGAAGGATCGTGCGCAACACGGCCGGCTCCGCGGTCTCGCAAGCTCACGCGCCGTACTCCGCCGAGGCCGTTCGTCTGCTCGCCCATCTCGGCTGGTGGGGCGGCGCGACCGTTCAGACCAAGACGGACGCGCGCGACGGGCAACCGAAGCTCATGGAGGTCAATCCCCGCCTGGGCCAATATCTCTGGACGCGAACCGAGCTCGGCATCAACGAGCCGCTGCTCTGCCTCCGGATCGCGCGGGGCGAATCGCCCGAGCCCATCGTGCCCGGAGAAGATTACCCGCTTGACAGCCTGCTCCTGGAGCCGATAGCTGACGTCACGAATTTCCTCGCGGGGCTGGTCGAGGGCGCGGTGTTCGGATACCGCAGGCACGTGCTGCGCAAGGCGAGCCTCGATCCCGACAGCGCGCCGCCGGGGATCGGCGCCCGCCTGCGCGCCTACCGGAGAGAGTACTTCGGCGCCCGACGCCGCGTGTTTCACCCGTCTTTTCGCTACCTGCTTGAGGATCCGCGGCCTTGCCTGCTTTGGGCCTCGAAAAAGATCGAGTCGGCGACGAGGATGCTCGTCAAAGGGCTCGCCCGCCATTGATCGGCGCCGTCGCTCCTCGCCGGGGCTGGAATCTTTCCTATTTGCCGATGCAGAAGCTCTCGAAGATCCCCCCGAGCAGGTCATCGCTCGTGAACTCTCCGGTGATCTCGCCGAGCGCCTGCTGCGCGCCGCCTCGACCCGCGCACGCACGCGCTCGAGGGCGTCGACGTGGCGCGGGATCGACTGTGGGAAACTCAGAACCGGCTCGAGGAATGGTGCGGGGTTCCGGAGCGTTGTCGGAAGTTCTTTTCCACACTCAGCGTGACGTATGGCCAGAGTATTCAGCTACTTAGGCTCAAACGTGGGCCGGCCTAAGCAGCCGGAAGTCGGGAGTTCGAATCTCTCCGGGCGCGCCATCTTGCTTTTGAATTGTTTGAGGTTCGCTAAGACCTTGAAAGGTAAGGCGAGGTTCGGAGTTCTAAATCCTTCGTTCCGGACATAGGCGAGCCGGTCGGCGAACGCGAGTTTCAGTACGGCTTTCTTGTGCTCAAGGCGAGCCCAGAGATTGCAAGGGTTTGCCAGGAAGTCGAGCGAAGTTCTAAGTGTCTCGTCGAAGCCGCGCAGCGGACGGCCACAATTGGCGATCCTTTCGTTGAGCTCGATCTTCCGCTCTTCGAGCCGGCGGACCGGTTCTCGTAAGCCGTGATGACAGAGGGCAACTGCGCCTGCGCGATCCGGTCCAGAAACTGCTCAACGTCTGCGCCGGGATGAGCGATCCGCTTCCGGCCAGCCGGTGGGCGGCATCGAGCACGGCCCTCTGTTCTGGCGTTGTGATTGGCACCGTCCGGGGTCGTCCTCCCTTGGTCCACGAGCCCTTGAGCACGTGAGCCAGCACGAACTCCGGAAACTGCTGCAACAGCGCGTCCAGGCGATCCTGAACGCCCAGGCGGTAGTAGTAGAGATCGTCGATCACGGCGTCGAAACGCTCGATGGCGGCCGCGCCGGCTCCACTGAGCGTGAGGCCCGGGCATCGGTGCTGTGAGCTTGCGTCATGCCGCTACCTTTACGTTGGTCTCGGGCGAATTCTGTTCCTCTGTCTTCATCCGCGCATCTCCTCGAGCTCGAGTCCGCGCGTCTCGTGCACCATCGCGACGACGAACGCGATCGACAGCACTGCGCAGAGCGTATAGAAGCCGTAGGCGCCGGCGAGTCCGATGCCGGAAAGCATGATCGGGAACGTCATCGTGATCGCGAAATTCGCGAGCCATTGCGCGAGACCGCTGACGGCGAGCCCGGAGCCGCGGATTTGGTTCGGGAACATCTCGCCGAGCATGACCCACATGACCGGGCCCCACGAGAAGTTGAAGAACACGACGTAGACGTTCGCGGCGATCAGCGCGAGCGGCCCGTAGCCGCCCTCGAGCGCGAGCCCGCCCGTCGGGCCCGTCGTCGCCGTCGTGAACGTGTAGGTCAGCAACGCGAGGCTCAGCGCCATGCCGATCGAGCCCACGAGCAGGATCGGCTTGCGGCCGATGCGGTCGATCAACAGGATCGTGATCGCAACGGCGCCGATGCTGAGCGCGCCGCTCAGAATGTTGATCGCGAGCGCATCGCCTTCGGTGAAGCCGACCGATTGCCAGAGCACGGCGCCGTAGTAGAACACGACGTTGATGCCGACGAGCTGCTGCAGCGTCGCGAGACCCAGACCGACCCAGACGATTCGGCGCAGCCCGCCGGTGGTCCGGTCGCGTAGATCCGCGAAGCGCGGCCGGTGCCGGTCCTCGGCGAGCGACGCATCGATCTCCTCGACCTTGCGGATCGCGACCGCGCGCCCGCCGAGCGACGTGAGCACCTCGATCGCGAGCTCGCGGCGGCGCACGAGCACGAGGTAGCGCGGACTCTCCGGGATCAGCGCGAGCGCGACCAGGAAGATCGTCGCCGGCAATACCTCGACCCAGAACATCCACCGCCAGGCCTCGTAGCCGAGCCAGAATGTCGCGACCGAGGACCCGGCCGTGATCGCGATCAGGTAGTTCGACAGAAACGCCATGAAGAGCCCCGAGATGATCGCGACCTGCTGGACCGTGGCGAGCCTGCCGCGATAGCGCGCCGGCGTGACCTCGGAAATGTAAGCGGGGGTCAGGATGCTCGAGGCGCCGAGCGCGAGCCCGCCGAGCACGCGGTAGAACACGAACTCGGCCGACGTATCGGCGATGCCGGAGCCCAAGGCGCTGACGATGAAGAACACGGCCGCGACGCGCAGGATGAACCGCCGTCCGTGCCGGTCGGCGAGCCGGCCGGCGAAGAACGCGCCAGCCGCGCAGCCGAGCAGCATCGAGGCGACGTTGAAGCCCGTGCCGACGCTGTCGGAGTCGAATGTCGTCTGCAGGCCTTCGACCGTGCCGTTGATGACGCCGGAGTCGTAGCCGAACAGGAAACCGCCGATCGTCGCGATGCACGAGATCAGAATGACGTAAAACGTTCTGCGGGTCTCGTCCGCTCGAGGCTGCTCAGTGGTGCTCACAAGGGCGCTGCTCTTTCTTGGCTGGAGTTCTCGCGCCGGTCAGACGAGCTCCCGACCGCGGCCGTCTGCCGAACGCGATGAGCGTAAGCGATTTTGCGCGATGTTGCCGCATCGGCAAGTCCGTCGTCGGCCCTCGCTTGACTCGGCTGCCGCGCGGTAGCAGGCTGGGTCAGCGTAACCACAAGAAGAATCCCATGTCGGAACGAGAACCCAAAGTCGATTCGACTCGGCGCGCCCTGCTGGCGACGGGTGCCGCCGCGGCAGCCGTCGCCGCGGCCCCGCGCGCGTTCGCGCAGCAGGGGAGCCGGTCGGGAGGGAAGCCAATGCCGTTTTACGAGAGAGGCGACGTTCGCATCCGTTATCAGGTCAACGGCTCAGGGTTTCCGCTGTTGCTGATCGCTGGCGGCGGGCTCAACTCGGTCATGGCCAATCTGACCGAGCGCTCGCCGTTCAATCCGATCGCCGAGTTCGGCAACGAGTTCCGCTGCGTGTCGATGGACCTGCGCAATGCGATCGAAGGTGAGTCGACGGGCCCGCTCGAGGTCGACCGGCCGTGGGATTCGCATACCGACGATCACGTCGGCCTGATGGATCACCTCGGCATCGACAGGTTCATGGTGCTGGGTTTTTGCATCGGCGGCCCGTTCATCTGGAATATCCTCGAGCGCGCGCCCGATCGCGTCGTCGCGGCCGTGCTCGCGCAGCCGAGTGGCTTCCGTCCGGAGCTGCCCGATTATTTCTACGAGGGCAACATGAACGGCTGGGGGCCGGCGCTCGTCGAGCGGCGGCCCGACGTCACGATCGAGATGGTCGATCGCTTCCTGACGAGCATGTACCGGACGAACGCGGATTTCGTGTTCACGGTTTCGCGCGATTTCGTGCGCCGGTGTCAGACGCCCGTGCTGATTCTGCCCGACGACATCCCGGCGCATCCGTATGAGGTCGCGATGGAGGCGGCGATGCTCGCGCCGCAGGCCGAGGTCAGCCTGTTCCCGTGGAAGGAGCCGCCGGAGCGGATCCCGCTGGCCGTGCGCCAGATCCGCTCGTTCCTGCGCGCGCACCGGCCCGCGAACGGCTGACGTGCCCGCCGCAAGGCGGGCGTTACATCGTCTTGTGGACGACCGGCAGCGGCGCGTAGCCCGCCAACGTGAATTTCTGCACGCGCCGGTTCGCGGGCGTCAGCGGCGTGACCTCGGCCGTGTAGAGGTTGCCCTGCGAGTCGACCGACAGATGATGCAGCGTGCCGAACTGTCCCGGATCCGAGCCCCACGAGCCGAACGAATCGAGATACGCGAGCGTCCTGCGATCGAACACCATGATCTGCGCCTGGCTGCGGTTCGCGACATAGAGATAGCGTTGCTCGGCATCGGATGAGAATGCGAGACCCGCGGCGGTCTGGCCGTTGCCGCAATCCGGCGCGTGGCATTCGCGGCCGATGAAAAGCTGCTCGACGTAGTTGCCTTCGATCGTAAAGATCTGCACGCGCCGGCCACCGCGGTCGGCGACGTAGACGAGATCGTCGGCCGAGACCCTGACGGCGTGCACGGGCGGCATGAACTGCGCTGCACCGTCGGGACCGAGCGGCTCGCCGGAGCCGAGCGCGGGATCGTCCTCGGGCGGATTGCCGAACGCGCCCCATAGGCGCTTGAACGCGCCGGTGTCGGCGTCGAACACGATGACGCGCCGATTGCCGTAGCCGTCGGCGACGAAGAGCTCGTTCGTCCGCGCGTGCACGAACATGTCCGCGGGCCGCCAGAGGTTCGCGGTGTCGGCGTTGCTCTTCGGCAAGCCGCCCTTGCCGATCTGCATGACGAACTCGCCGGCGCGCGTGAACTTCAGGATCTGGTCCTCGTCGCCGTTGCCGCCGACCCAGACGAAGCCCTGCGGATCGACGTGGATGCCGTGCTCGGTCTCCGGCCAGTCGTAGCCGGCCGCGGGCCCGCCCCAGCCCTGGACGAAGTTGCCGTCGGCGTCGAACTCGAGCACCGGCGGCGCCGCGCGCGCTCTCTCGTCGTCGCCGAGCGTGCCGGGGCGCTGCAGCACCCAGAGATGATCCTGATCGTCGATCCACGTGCTCGACACGATCGCCATGACCCACCGGCTCGGCAGCCTCGGCCAGGCCCCCTCGGCGCGGAACTGCGGAATCTCGCTCACGGTTGCGCTCGCGCGCATGCCGGCGCCGTCCGCGCCGCCGCGGCTGCACGCGATTGTGACGATGATGAGCAGCGACAGGACCGTGATGTTCTGAAGTAATCTCGTCATGACGTCGACCCCCCGTGTGGAATTGTGGGTTCGCAAAGCGGCCCGCAGCGCTAGCGCACAGCGGCTCGCGTCGAGACCGCTGGATAGTCCATCGTGAAGCCGTTGCGGCCGTTCGTGACCGTGAAGCTCCCGTCGGCGCGTGCGGAGAACTTGATGTAGTGGCCTGCGTGCCCGTCGGCGCCGTCGAGGTTGGCGATGAAGTCCTCCGGCGAGTTGTCGAGCGTGGCTGCGAACTCCGTCGAGTAATGGATCTGCCAGACGTCCTCGAGGCGCGGCGAGCCGCGCAGCGTCGCGAACGTGTCAACGTGGCCGCCCTTGACCGCGGCGTTGTTCATGACGGCGACGCGCGGGCGGACCGCATGCACCATCACGGGATTCGAGCCCCACTCTGCGGCGTGTCCCGAGGTATGGTAGACGTCGGCCGTGCCGAGCAGGTTGTCCGGGCAGACGAGCCGCTGCTCGTCGTTCCAGATCAGATCGCCGAGCTCGAGGAACGCAAAGTCGCCGTAACGGACGACGATCGACACGACCTCGTCGTTCTCGACGGCGCGCAGATCGGTTTTCGGCACGTGGTTGCGGCACAGCGGATTCGGCTCGCCGCCGCCCGGCAGAGGGGAGGCGAGCTGCTCGCCCGACGAAGCGACGACGTGCACGTCGACGGCACCGAACGAGAGCGTCTCGCCGGGCACCGCACGCCGCGCCTTCGAGATGCTGCGCAGTGCGAGATAGCGCTCGAACGACGCGCGCTGCTGCGGCTGCAGCTCCGTCGTATACGGGCCGTGATCGATGAGCTGGCGGTAGTTGCGCACCGGCAGCTCGGGCAGGCGCCAGGCGCCGCCGACGTGATCGCCGTGATAGTGCGAGACGATCACGTAGTCGAGCACCGGAATGCGCTCCTGCTCGATGACGGCGTGAATCCGGTCGAAGGTATCCTCGCGACCCGTGTCGAACAGCATCGCCTCGCCGGTCGGGGCGATGTAGAGCACGGCCTCGCCGCCTTCGGTGTCGAACACGTAGATGTCGAGCGTGTCGCGCGATTGTGAAAGGGCGGCGGAAGCCGTAGCTAGGAGTATGGGTGCGACGAGGCGAACGAATGGAGTGCGCATGCATTCTCCTATTGAAATACTCGAGCGTTGGCGTCTCGAGCAACGATGTGCTCGGGCCGGAATTCCGGGCGTCCTCGGTTTCTCACTGGTCTTCACACCGACCATATGCGGTCATGTAGTCGCGCTCAAAACAGGCAATCAGATGGTCGACGATGTCCAGATTCGGAGGCCAAGAGACGTCCATGGGTTTTCCGTCGGCATCGAAGACCGGGAAATTGTCCGGTTTGGGCATGCGCGCCAACGTCTCGCGTGCATCCGTTAATGCGGCGAAGTCGCGTCTCAAGAACGCGATCGTGGCATCCACGTAAGGGTTCCAGCCGTAGGGATCATTCCCGGTGACGCGGGACTCCATGAACAGCCGGATAGCACGCTCAACGTCCCCGGCTGCCGCGCGGAGCTGTCCTTCGTGCCAGTACAGGATCGCTGACGTCAGCCCACGATCCTCTCGGTAGTCCCGAGAGAGGTCGGCGGCAACCTCGAGACAGGCCTCACGAGCGGCCAGCGTGCGCCAGCCGCCGGACATGTCCTGGTCGAAGTCCCGTTCGCTGAGGCTCATCAGCGTGGGCCGATCGTACGCACACTCGTCCGTAAAGATTGTCGTGCTCGTCTCCTGCGCAGCGACTGCCGATGCGCAAAGTACCATGCAGCAGGCAACAGACCCGGTCAATCCGCATAACCGCGCTCGGCGCGCATTCATGAGCGTTCAGGTCGATCAGTCACTAATGATCCTCGTCACCTATCGAGACGGCGACCGCATGGGTCGCGAGCCGGCTCCCCGGGTGCAGCTCCCGACATGGTGGAATGATACCGAAACCGCGACTCATGCGACGCATTCTCGGGATCGCGTACCGGCGCGATGTGCCGTGCATGGTCCATTCCTGCGGGGTTCTGCGGCCGGTCTGCAGGCTTCTGGTCTGCGGGCCGCACAGAAGCGCGCCCGGGAGCAAGATTTCCGGCACGATAGGAGTAGAATCGAACGCACGCAAGACCCGGGAAGATCGGGC
>Ga0214471_10000299_pt1 | contig 44409 bp, 59 predicted proteins | sample RVTome_5_FD_207665 | JGI IMG/M metagenome (GOLD analysis project Ga0214471, IMG submission 207665) | Soil microbial communities from uranium-contaminated site in the Upper Colorado River Basin, Wyoming, United States - RVT142D155 | ecosystem: Environmental > Terrestrial > Soil > Contaminated >... | reverse complement strand
CGAACCGCAAATCTATGGAGCATGACCTTCCCGACTACAACGACGAAATCAGCGATGAGCAGATGGAAGCGATCCGCAAGATGGCCAAGCCACCCCCGCTGGACGGGGGTTTGGTGGGGGGGGGGGGTCGTGGCGCGCGAAGAGGTAACCCAAGGCCAGTTAGCGCTTGCCAATTGGACGAAATACAACGACGATCAAGCTGATGAGGTAGTTTATCAGGCCGAGAAGCTGGCGACCGCCCTTCGCGCGACAATCTCCGCCCTCACCGCCATCGATCTCCCCGGCAGGCTGGCGGCTGAGCGGGAGCGGTGTGCGAAGGTGGCGGACAACCACCGGGCCAAGCGGCAAAATGCTGGCGGCTTTGAAAACTTCGCTACTGCCGCTTTGATCGTCGCCGCTGCCATCCGCGGCCTTGGGCGAGGGGAGGGTGAGATGGATTGCTTGCACAACAACCAAGATGAGACTACAGGTGGACGTCGCTATTGCTTGGATTGCGGCCAGAGAATGCTAACGGAGCCATCCTACTACCGCGTTCATGAGAAGACGAGAACTGCTCAGTGGCGCGAAGTTTTCAGCGGCTCTCCTGTAGAGCCGCACAAGATCTACATAGGAGCGCAGTTCAATGAAGAAACGCGCGTGTGGATGCTGGGCCGCGTGTTCTGGTGCGACGACTGCGCTCAGTTCGAATGTGTTCAGGAGGGGCTGGGGATTAATCACAGAGACCATAGCGCCGCTGGTATAACCCACTACGCCCCGGACCTGCTCGGCGCGCCCTACGATGCGCTGCGCAGGCACGGCTTGCCATCAGCGCTGCGTTAGGTTACTGCTTAGGGCTGCCCCGCCCACGCATTAAGCGTGGGCGGTTCTTGTTCTCATACGGCGGGACAGCATGACAAAGCGCGGAGAGTGGACTACGTTAGGCAAGGAGAAGCTGCTCAGCAGCGGCCTGACGAGTTCACAGGGGACCGCGCTAGGCATGTACGAAGTGCCTAGCGCCGCCGTTCTCGACAAGGCGTTCCAAGCGCGGCGCGCGTTGGTAATACCGTACTTTGGCATAGACAAAAAGCCAATGGCTAGTCACCCACACTGGCCGAACTTCTACCGCGTAAGGTACTTGGATAAGAACTTCGGCTTCGCAGAAGCGGCGGGGGCAAAAGATCAGCGCTATGCGCAGCCTTTCAATTCAGGTGTATGCGCTTACATTCCCACAACTGGTAACTGGCCAGCCATTCACAAAGATCCGGGTCACGACATAATCATAACAGAAGGTGAGCTAAAAGCGGCTGCCGCCTGCGCTGCCGGGTTCCCGACCATTGGGCTGGGCGGAGTGTGGAATTTTAGGTCTAGTAAAGATGGGACGTGGTTTCTGCCAGAGCTGGCCGCGTTCAAATGGCCGCAGCGTACTGTCTTCGTATGTTTTGACAGTGACTATCTAAGTAAGTCAAACGTGTGTCTCGCCATTAATGCGCTCTGTGAGGAACTACAAGAGCGCGGAGCGCACATAAGGATTCTGGCGCTGCCGGAAGGGGAGGAAGGGGCAAAGGTCGGCCTTGACGACTACTTGCTGGCGCACACTGCCGATGAACTAAGAGACTTGTTGTCGACCGCGGAGTCGTTAGGGCTGACGCGCGCCCTATGGGACATAAATAAAGAAGTTGTGTACGTCGAAGACCCCGGTCTAATAGTGGTGGAGGAAACGGGGCAGAAGATGAACGCCGACATGTTCAAGGGGCATAGCCGCTGGGCCACCGCCAGCGCCACAGAAACCACGGTCGGGGCCAAGGGCGACCTTGTGCGCGAGAAAGCGCCTGCCGCCCCCGCGTGGCTCCGCTGGCCGCTGCGCCGCAGTGTACGCAAGCTTACCTACGCGCCGGGGTTGCCAGTGGTGACGGCGGACAACAAGCTAAACCAATGGCCCGGATGGGGAACAACGCCACTGCGCGGCCCCGTAAAGCCGTGGCTAAGACTAACGCAATTCATATTTGAAGATGCTGGACAAGACGTTCTTGAGTATTTCTATGACTGGTGCGCTTATCCTGTACAGAACCCCGGCGCGAAAATGTTCGTCGCGCCAGTTATTCACGGGCTGGCGCAGGGCACCGGCAAGACGCTAGTAGGCTACACACTCGGCAAGATATACGGCGAAAACTTCAAGGAAATAGCAGATGCCGATCTTGAAGAATCATATTGGGCGGAGAACAAGCAATTTATTCTAGGCGACGAAATAACCGGCAAGGATAACCGCGCCTACATGAACGTTCTTAAGCGGCTGATTACCAAGTCAGAGATAGACATAAACATAAAGTTCGTTCCGCAGTACTCTCTACCTAATTGCATGAACTTCCTCTTTACATCGCAGCATGGAGACAGCTTCTTCTTAGAGGACAAGGACCGCAGATTCTTGGTTGTTGAAGTTGTCGGCGATCCACTAGATGATGCGTTCTACGCAGAGTACGACGCTTGGTACAAGGGAGACGGGGCTAGTCATCTTATGGACTGGCTACTCAAACGAAAGATAAGCGAGAAGTTTAATCCAAACGCGCCCGCGCCCAGAACGTTCGCCAAAGAACGCATGATCGCAGCCGCTAAAGGTGATGCCGGAGCATGGGTAGCGGAACTGAAACAATTCCCTGACCAAATTCTCGTGATGGGGGACATGCGCCATACGCGCGACCTGTTCAGTAGCCGTGAGCTATTGAATATGTACGAGCGCGATCACCCCAATAGCCGCGTTACGGCGGTAGGATTGGGTAGGCAGCTCAGCAACTCTGGGTTTGCGCAAGTGAGTGACGGAAGGCCACTGCTAGGGCCGTCTGGCAAGATGGAACGCTTCTTCGCTGTTCGCAATGTAGATACGTGGCGGCGTTGCAAAGACACTAAGAAGATGCTGGCTAACTTGAAGCTTAAGCCCGTGGGCATTAAGAAGTGACTGTCACTGAGAACACGGCGCGCGACGCTGCGCGGGAACTTAATCTTAAGTTTCCTGAGTTTGACGCCGAGGGTGTCGCCAGCGCGTATCGGAAGCTTGCGAAGTTAGCGCATCCAGACCAAGGCGGAAGCTTAGAAGCCTTCGTCGCCATCGACCGCGCCAAGTGCATCCTACTGGCGTGGATAGAGCGCAACCCAGAGCCCAAGCCCAGCCCCGGCGCGGGAACAAAGTGCCTTGTCTGCGATGGTAAGGGCTTCGTCATGCAGCAGAGAGCGTGGCGGGCGCTGCGCGTACAGTGCGGCGCGTGCCGGGGCACTGGTGACTTAGATAGTGAGCACGAAAAAGGAGAGTAGTTATGAGACCAATGCTATCAGCAACCTTGGAGGACATGGACGCGATTAAGTTTCCCGTTCTGCTCAGCCCCAAGCTAGACGGCATTAGATGCCTGATATTGAACGGCGTCCCCGTTACGCGCAACTTCAAGCACATTCCTAATCGGGTCGTGTTCAATGCGCTGCGGGGGTTGAAGCTGCCCCCGCTCGACGGAGAGTTAATTGTCGGCTCCCCCACTGCGCCAGATTGTTACCGGGCGACGAACTCCGGTATTATGTCGCACGATGGAGAGCCGGATTGGACGTTCTGGGTGTTTGACCAGTACCATGAACGAGCGCCATTTGAACCGCGTCTGTTAACGACGGGCATGTTCTTAAAGAAGCTGGATCATCCTCGTATTAAGATCGTCGCGCACAATATAATGCGTTCTGTCGACGAAGTGCAGACGTACGAAGAAGCCAAGTTCGAAGAAGGTTACGAGGGCATCATGGGTCGTGACCCGCTGGGCTATTACAAATCTGGGCGCTCCACCTTGCGCGAGGGTGGGTTGTGGAAGCTGAAGCGCTTTGTAGATGGCGAGGCGGTGATACTCAGCCTTGAAGAGCGGATGCACAACGCCAACGAAGCTAAGAAGGATGCTCTCGGCAGAACAGAGCGCTCTTCCCACAAAGAGAACATGATCCCCATGGGTACGCTTGGCGCGTTGAAGGTTCGCGACACGCAGACCGGCGTTGAATTCGACATCGGTACAGGGTTCACAGATGATGAGAGGATCGATATCTGGAAAGATGCCAATAAATGGATAGGCGCTACTGTGAAGTACAAGTCCATGCCCGTAGGAGTTAAGGACAAGCCCCGGTTCCCGGTGTACAAGGGGCCGCGTACTGACCTATAGCGCCTCTGCCATTACTATGGTACAAGGGCCGTTGGGCGCAGCTTGCTTTAACCGCTTCCCCGCGATCCCGGGCAGGCTGCGCCTTCCAAGTTCACAAGTTAACTAAGGAACAAGTGATGAGTGACAAGTTGAAGGCCGCTGTGAAGGCGGCAGGAGTGCTGGGACTGAAGATATTCGGTCTCCCAACGCTCAGGGCTAAATTCCCCAAAACCAAGCTGGGCGGCCTCGTGGATGAATACCACGACGTCCGCGAAGCGCGCCTTGCGCTTAACAGGGTGGCCAGCGAAATAGAGACCTACGAAAAAGCCATTCTCGGGCATGTGATCGAAAGCGTCTCCGCCAATGAGGGTGGCGTGGTCGGTAAGCGCTACAAGGGCGTTATCATTCGCGAAACTATTCCAGTCGTCGAAGATTGGGATGCGCTGTACGCGCACGTTAAGAAAACAAGCGGCTTTGACCTGTTGAACCGCGCGCTCAACCGCGTCGCGGTGAAGGAACGTTTTGACGCGGGTAAGGTAGTCCCCGGCGTGGGAACGTTCCAGGCGAAGAAGCTCTCAGTGACGAAGGTTTAATTCCAACTAATAAGGACGATTAACATGGCAGCTAAGAAACCCGGCACGCAAGTCGCCAACTATGATGATGAGCTCGCCAAGCTGGCGGGCAAGTCAGCTACCCTTACAGACTCTGGCGGGGGTGGCAGGTTTTTCAGTACGCGGGCAGGCGTGTTGCAGTTTGACGACGCGGCGCTACCGGGCAACCAGATGGCTGTGATCATCGGCGCGTGGTGCCTTGAAAACGTGTACTATGCCGAAGCGTTCGACGCCGACAACCGCACTCCGCCAACTTGCTTCGCGTTCTGCAAGAACCCCGAAGAGAAAGATGAAATGGCTCCGCATGAGGCCGTAGATAAGGAAGATGCTTTTGAGCGCCAGTCAGACACTTGCAAGCCCTGTCCTCAAAACGAGTGGGGTAGCGCTGAGCGCGGGCGCGGCAAAGCGTGTAGCAACCGGCGCAGACTGGCCTGCCTGCCTGCTGGCACCTATACCAGCGCGGGGCGCGGCGGCGGCTTTGAACTTTCGCTTATCGACGACCCGGAACACTTCCGCACCTGCGAAGAAGCTTTTCTCAAGGTTCCGGTTATGAGTGGCAAGGGTTTTGACGCTTACGTCCGCGATATTGCTGAGCAGTTCAACAAGCCGCTATTTGCGGTCTATACCCGCATTTATATGACGCCCGATCCCAAGAGCCAGTTCAAGACAAACTTCGAGCTGATCGAGCCAGTAAGCGATGAACTTATCCCGGCGCTTATGGAGCGTTACCGCAAATTGCACGAAAGCATTGACTTCCCTTACGTCGTGTTTGAAGCGGAAGATGACGTGGCGCGCAAGCCTACTGCGTCCAGCAAAAAGCTCACGCGCGGCAAGCGCTAACTGTTCAGCCCCGGCGTCCCCCTCATAGCGCCGGGGCTGGCGCAGGGCGGCGGCGTGCTGAGTCACTCCGGCACGTCGCCGCTTCTACTAAGGATCTAATGTGCGCTGTCCGGTTCTCCCTACAATTGACTTCGAAACGAAGGGCATAGAAGCGCGGCCGGATTACCCGCCTGCGCCAGTGGGAGTGAGTATAAAGCTGCCCGGTAAGAAGAGCCGCTACTTTGCATGGAATCACCCTGCTGAAAACAATTGCTCCAAAAAGGACGCGATCAATGCATTGAAGACAGTGTGGAAGCCGGGTAAGGGCGTTCTGTTTTTCAATGGTAAGTTCGACTGTGACGTAGGCGAAACCCACTTGGGCCTGCCCCGCCTGCCAGCCGAAGAAATCCACGACGCTATGTTCCTCATGTTCCTACGCGATCCGCATTCGCGAGAGCTAGACCTTAAGAGCTTGGCTGAGCGGTTCCTAGGTGAGCCGCCAGATGAGCAGGATGCGCTTAAGGCGTGGGTCATGGCGCGCAAGCGGGAACTAGAGGCTGCGCATGGCAGGTTCACTCCATCTGAGTGGGGACGCCACATATGCCACGCTCCGGGTGATCTTGTGGGCCGCTACGCCTGCGGAGATACTGACCGCGCCATAGGCTTGTTCAAGGAGGCGTGGAACTATGTTATTAATGACCACGATATGCTCGGTGCGTACCGGCGCGAGCAAAAGGTCATGCCGATCTTTCTTGATAACGAACGGACGGGTATTCGTATTGACGTTAGGAGCCTGCGGCGCGATGTGCGCGGCTATCAGCAGGCACTGCTCAGCGCCGACTCTTGGCTCCGCAAACGACTGAAGGCAGACATAAGCTTTGACAACGATGCGCAGATTTTAGAAGCTCTGCTCAAGGCCAATATAGTGCGGGAAGATCAGCTTGCGCTTACGCCGACGGGCAAGTTCAGCATCAGCAAAAAGACGCTTACTCCAGACCTGTACAAAGACCCCCGCGTGGCCAGCGCATTCGGCTACCGCAACCGCCTTTCTACTTGCTTGAAGATGTTCATGCAGCCGTGGCTAGAACAGGCGGAGCGCCGTGGCGACGAACATATCTCCACTAACTGGAACCAGATACGCGGCGAGGCCGGGGGCACGCGCACCGGCAGGCCGTCGACCAAGAACCCGAACTTCTTGAATATAAGCAAACAGTGGGACGACAATGATGACGGGTATGAGCATCCAGCATTTCTACAATCTGTGGAAGAGTTACCGCTTGTGCGAAGATATCTCCAACCAGACGCAGGAGAAACTTGGCTTCACCGTGACTATAACGGTCAGGAGCTCCGCCTTGCGGCTCACTTTGAAGATGGGCCGTTGTTGCGGGCGTATATTGACAACCCGTGGCTTGACGTTCACCAATACGTCGCTGATCTAATTACTAAGGTGACGACGCTGATCTTTAAGCGTAAGAACGTAAAGATTGCGAACTTTCGCCTTATCTACGGCGGCGGCGCGCCCGCTACCGCGCAGGGCATAGGTTGCTCCATAGATGAGGCCAAGCAGCTTCTCACAGCGCATAGGCGGGCGCTGCCCAGCCTTACGGGGCGCGGCGGGCTGGCCGACGCCTGTAAGAGCCTTGGCAAGGCGGGGGACTGTCTCTATACATGGGGTGGGCGGGCGTATTACGTAGAGCCGCCGAGCTTTAGCAAGAAATACGGCAGACCTATGACCTACGAGTATAAGCTGTTGAATTACCTGTGCCAAGGTTCTGCCGCGGACGTTACGAAGCAGGCGATGATAAACTACCACGAACACCCTAAGCGGCGCGGGCGCTTTCTCGTGCAGGTCTATGATGAAATGAACGCGTCATCCGGCCCGGATAGAGCCGCAGAGATGCAGGTTCTCCGCGAAAGCATGGAAGCTGTTAGTGAAGATTTGGACGTGGCCATGCTCAGCGAAGGTAAGACCGGTAAGACTTGGGGAGATCTTAAGAAGTGCGCAGAAGGGAAGAGTAAGTATGAGTAAGAGCATTAATCCTGATCCGCTGCTCAATTCGTTTCCTCTTGGCGAAGTTGGAGAACAGATAGTTCAGATGCTTATTGCCGCAGGGATGGAGAACCCGGCGGTTCTCATTACGGTGAACGACTTGGATACCGGCGAAGCGATGACTTCATGCAATCTTGAAGAGCCTTTTGTTCTGGAGCTGTTAGAAATGCTGGCCGCAGCGCACAGGGCCAAGCAATACGACCTGGAAGTGAGTAGTAAGGACACAATGCAGTGAAGTGCATCGCTTGCTTAGGTAAAGGCTGGCGCTGGCGGAGAGAGCGTTGGCACAGTGTTAAAGAACCGTGCCCCTACTGCAAAGGTACTGGTAAGACCAAGGAGAATAAGAAGTGAGCAACGGAATAACCGCGTGGTCTTACAGTCGGTACGCCGATTACAAGCAATGCCCGCTGCGCTTCAAACTGAAGCACATTGACAAGCTGCCAGAGAAGCCTAATCCTGCGATGCAGCGCGGCGGGGACATTCACAAGGAAGGGGAGCGGTTTCTAACGGCCAAGGCGCGCAAGCCCAAAGTTCCGGAGAACTACCGCCACTTCAACGATGAAATGCTGCACCTGCTAAAGCTGGCCCCCATGGTTGAACAGCAATGGGGATTTACGCGCGAGTGGACGCCGACTGAATGGTTCGCGCGCGATACGTGGCTGCGCATAGTCTGCGACGTTGTGGTGAAGTACGACGACCACACAGTGGACTTGATCGACTTCAAGACTGGGCGGAAGTACGACACTAACGAAGAGCAGGTTGAGCTCTTTAGCTGCGCCCCTTTCATAAAGTGGCCGGAAGTCAACCACGTAACGACGCGGCTTTGGTACTTAGACCAGAAAGATGACAACGAAGTTATCCGCGAGTACACGCGCGATGAATTCGAAGGTATCAAGGCGGGGTGGGAGAGCAAGATAGTCGCCATGTTTAAAGACAAGCGCTTTGCTCCCACTCCTAACGACAAATGCAGATGGTGTGACTACAGCAAAGCCAAGGGTGGCCCGTGCCAGTTCTAGGGAGAGAAATATGAGAAGAAAGTTCGTCGTAGGCGCTTCACAGATAGACGGGATTAGGAAGTCGACGAGTATTATTGAAATGGATCTTATGTCTTCTGATCCGAACTTCGCCCCCGACCGCAGTAAGCTGATCGCTGAGTTCAAGGCGATGCAGGAGCACATAAGTCTTCTGCAGAAAACTATAGCGCAGGAGTACCCAGAGTGAGACTAGTTCACATAATGCTTGACCTTGAAACTCTGGGCGTCGTGCCCGGTTGCGTAGGGTTCAGCATCGGAGCAGTGGAGTTCCATCCTGAGCGGAACGAGCTTGGTAGTGAATTCTATGTTGTTATCGACGTAGAATCCTGCCGTGATCACTATCTTCGCGAAGAGGAAGGAACTAAAACATGGTGGGCCAAGCAATCGCCGGAAGCGAGAACAGCTTTGGAACACGCACTAAGCGGCAACGCCCTCCGCCTTGTGAACGCTATGGTGCAGTTTGACGACTGGCTGCGCGGTCTAACTAACGACCGCCGCAATATCCGCCTATACGGCAACGGCGCAGACTTTGATAACCCCATACTGGCTTGTATGTACGATGCCAGCGGCGTCAGTCCCTTTCTACCCGCTTGGGGCGGGCGCTGCTACCGCACGCTGAAGAACCTGCACGAGCTACTCGGGGATGCTTACGCAGCGCCCAAGCTGGAGCGGCAGGGGACTTACCACAACGCGCTTGACGATGCTAAGTCGCAAGCAACGCACCTGATGGAAATTGTCGCGGCCATTAGGAACACTCACAGCGACGAGCTTAAGCAAGGAGATTAGAAATGTACCCAGAAACCAAGTTTGATAATGCAGGGGGCCAACCGCGCCCCGAGTCTCCCATGGAAGAGATGCGGCATCGGTTAGAAGAAACAGCGGGCCGCATTGCCGAGATGACTTCTCGTGTAGCTGCCGCCGCCGATATGCTTATGGGAGAATCACCTAATGTGCCCTCTGAACCGCGTGGCGAAGTACGTGCTGCCCCTATCTACGCAGGTTCTATCGGCGGTGCTTTCGAAGCATTAAGAAGCGTAGAGAACGCGCTGGTTCCATTAGAAAATCAAGCTCGACGCCTCTCCTCTCTTGCGTAGAGAGTCTGCTTTAGAAGGACGCGTAAAGGCCAAGGCGCTCAGCCGCTTTGGGGTGGCCAGCTTGAAGCTAGAGCCGCCCCAAGGCAGCGAGACAGGCTGGCCAGACAGGCTGTTTTTCATACCGGGCGGCAAGCCGTTTTTGTTGGAATTCAAGGAAGTGGGGTACGCGCCCGACGCAAAGCAAGAATACATTCACGCTATGTTGGAAGGGTTAGGATATGATGTCGCGTGGACTGACGACGAAGAAGCCGCGCTTGCCGCAATCCAAGCTCGCGTTCAGCAAGCTCGCGCATAACTACCAGAAGCAGGGCATAAAGTTCCTGCTCAGCCACGGCGCGGCGGCGCTGCTATTAGACCCCGGAATGGGGAAAACCGCCGTAGTCCTCAAGGCCCTAGATGCGCTGAACAAGGCAAAGACCAATCGTCGCGCCTTAGTTATCGCGCCGCTGCGCGTAGCTCAACTTGTCTGGCCGGAGGAGCCTAAAGAGTGGAGTGACCTGGAACATATCCGCATCGGCCTTCTCCACGGCCCGCAGAAACAGCATGTTTTAGATAATGTAGAGGACTACGATATTCTCGTCATAAACCCAGAAGGACTTGAATGGCTCTTTTATGGCGGGCCGTCGCGCGGAAGAGCGATGGACCTGCGCCGCTGGAAGGCGCTGGGCTTTGATACGTTGGTTATAGACGAACTTACCAAGTTCAAGCATACCAAAGGTGTCAGGTTTAAGATGCTAAAGCAGGTTCTCCGCACGTTCACGCGGCGCTGGGGATTGACGGGCACCCCCGCGCCTAACGGGCTGATGGACCTGTTTGGGCAGATGTACGTGCTAGACCTTGGCAACGCGCTGGGCCAGTACGTGACTCACTACCGCATGAAGTATTTCGTGGCGTTGGACCGCAACGGGTGGAATTGGGCGCTGCAACCCGGCGCGGCGGAGCGCATATATGCTGCGATCCGCCCGCTGGCCATGCGCGCCAGCGCGGAGGACCACTTAGAATTACCAGAAATTATGCCGCTAAAGATATTCATTGATCTACCGCCCAAGGTGCGCAGCCTCTATGATACGCTGGAGGACGAACTACTGGCCAAGCTGGAAGACCGACAAATCGTCGCTTCTAATGCCGCAGCCGCCAGCACCAAATGCCGCCAGATTGCCAACGGCGCGGTCTATGTGGATGATGACTTGGCTTCTAAGGTTATGGGCAGCAAGCGCGCCGTGTTGGAGCTACACGACCTTAAGCTGGGCGCTCTAGAGGAGTTGATAGACGAGCTTAACGGCGCGCCCGTGCTGGTAGCCTACGAGTTCAACCACGACGAGGCGCGGCTGCGGAAAAGGTTCCCGACCGCAGTATTCATGTCCGACGCTAGAACGCAGGCCAAGGCCAAGGCTATAGAGGATGCGTGGAACGCTAACCAGATACCTATCCTATTCGGCCATCCGGCCAGCATGGGGCACGGGCTAAACTTCCAGAAAGGCAGCGCGCAGCACGTTATCTGGTTCAGCCTGTTCTGGGACTTAGAGCTTTATGACCAGTTTATCAAACGCGTCCGCAGGCAGGGGAACACGGCGCAGCGTGTGTTCGTCCATCACATACTGGCGCGGGGGACCATAGACGAAACAGTGTTCCACGTTCAACGCGCTAAGACTAGAACGCAGAATGCTCTGTTAGACGCGCTGGAGGTAAAGCGTCGTGGCTAAGTATCCTTATGTCGTCACCGACCCGGCAAGTATGCTCGGCGGCAGGTTTGGCAGGCTCTTTGTCATGGCCCCTACATTCTGCGGGGCCAGGGCGGTGTACCGGATGCCGAGCGTGTCGAGCGGGCTGGGCGTGTTCGATCGCGTAATACACGAGCAGCAACTGCCGCTTTATGGTAAACAGCAACATGAAGAAGAAACTTTACAGTCGCTTCTTCTGGAGTTAAAGCAAGACATGTTGGACCATGGGGCCTCCCCAGAAGCGGTGCAGCTAGTCGGGGCAGTGTCCCCATTTACGAAAGGAGAATTGAATACCATGGCCGAAAAGCTCACAAGGAAGGCCGCTCCCAAGGCGGCGAAGCCCGCCGCTCCCAAGGCGGCGAAGGTTGCAAAGGCCCCGCAGGCCGACCGAACCTACAAGCATCTCGTCAAGCGCGCCGACATCAAGGCCCGCGAAGGTTCTTGGACCGCTGCAATGGTGGATATCATCATGGCGCACAAGTCCACCTACGCTGCGAAGGCCGCGCTCGCCGCTGACAAGACCTACGGTGATCGCCGCGTCGACTTTGCATGGGCTGAGAAGAAGGGGTACATCGCCTTCTAACGGACCCAGCAACCGGAGCCATAGAGACCCCGCCCCTTGAAAAGGCGGGGTCTCTTAGTCCTCGAAGCAATCTTGCGGAGACGCTAAATGCAGATATTCATACCTTCCATGCAACGCAGCCACGACGTGCGTACCGCCCTAGACCTAGCAGGCGCTGGGCTTACGCCCATAATGGTCGTACCCAAGGGTGAAGCCAAGGCGTACCGCGCCGCCCTGCCCGCTGTCGAGGTCGTCGAGCATCCGCAAGGCATTGGCATAGCCCGTGCGCGCCAGTGGATCATGGATCACGCCAGCGAGGCCGCGGCGGTCATGGTGGATGACGACCTTAGCTTCCACGTGCGCCGCACCGACGATACTACGAAGTTCAGGCAGGCCAAGCCCGCCGACGTGCGCCGCATGTTCAACACGCTGGAGAAGCATCTTGGTAAGTACGCCCACGCGTCTACGATTGCGCGGCAGGGCGGTAACCGCGTAACCGGGGATATGTTCTGCTCTCGTCCGTGGCACGTATTCGGCTTCAATGTGGAGAAGTTCCGTGCTGCTGGCGTGAAGTACTGCGCCGGGCTAGTGCAAGACGACTTCGATATCACGCTCCAACTTCTGCGCAAGGGGTTCCCAAATATCGTCATGGGCGGCTACGCGGTCAATCAGCACGGCGGGCACGGCTCCCCCGGCGGTGCGAATACGTATCGCACGCTGGAGGTCCACAATAACAGCGTCATGCGATTGAAAGAGCGCCACTCTGAGTTTGTCCGTGTGCGAGAAACTGACTACAAGTCAGGCAACGGGGAATGGGGCCAACGCTTTGAAGTTGTAATTTCTTGGAAGAAGGCGTACAAGGAGGGCTGTGATGCGTGTAGCTGATCTAGTCAACTTTATCAAAGCCCGCGAGCGCCACCGCGTAGCCAAGGAGCGCGGCGGTAAGATAGTCCGACCTGACCCTATAATCAGCCAGTATCGCTTCTGCAACGTCCGTCGCAACGATGACCGCGTGACTAAGTGGATTTTTGAGAACTATCTAGATCGCTGGCGCGACCATAAGTATCTGTGGTTTGCGCTTGTTATGGCGCGGCTGTTCAACAACGAAGGCGCGTTGTCTCGTATAAAGCCACTTGTTCTTCCGTTCAAACCGGAATCTATTCGTGAGCACTTGCATGAACGAACGGCTGAGAAACTAAAGAACTTCAATGCTGCGTACATCGTTAGTACGAACGGGCGCGCGATGAATAAAGTAGACTATGTGATCGACCACGTTCTTCAGCCCCTGTGGGATAATCGCAAAAAGCTGGCGCGGGATATGGACGTTGGCCAGCTTGCGAACGTTTACCTTGTTCTATCCAACCAAAATGGGCTGGGCAGCTTTATGGCGGCGCAAGTTATAGCCGATTGGAAGTACGCCGACCCAAACAAGTGGGAAGACTTCAACACCTTCGCCGCAAGTGGCCCCGGCAGCCGCAGAGGAATGAATCGTGTGCTGGGGCTGCCCATAAGCGCCCTTATGTCAGAAGCTGCGTTCAGGGAGCGGCTGAGCGTTCTACGTGACGCGGTCAACAAGCGCCTTAGCATGTTGCCGCTCACCGCGCAGGACGTGCAAAATTGTCTCTGTGAGTTTGATAAGTACGAACGTGTTCGTCTGGGCGAAGGCAGACCCAAGCAGAGATACCCACAGACAGGAGTGATACTATGATAACGCTCAACCCACGCAACGTCAACCAAGCGCTGAGCCTTGGTCTTAAGCTTATGTGCGACCCAGATGCGCCGACCTACGGCACAGAGTCGCGCAATGGCCACGTTATTACGTGTGGCGTGCCCGTTGCCACTGTAACCGCCAAGCCGCTGGAACGGGTGCTGTTCAGCCCGCTGCGTAACGCCAACCCCTTCTTCCACCTTATGGAAGCCCTATGGATGCTCGCTGGGCGCAATGACTTGGCATGGCTGGGCCAGTACAACAAGCGAATGCTCGAGTACTCTGACGACGGCGGCAAAACGCAGCCGGGAGCCTACGGGTATAGGTGGCGGAAGAACTTCGGGTATGACCAGCTTGATGAAATAGTCGAAGCTCTGGCCAGAGATCCTTCGAGCCGTCGCGCCGTGCTTACCATGTGGGACGCATGGGGTATCCACCAAACCAGCGACCGAGAGTTCGTTATGAACGGCGACCTGCTGAGCGCAGGCAGTAGCAAAGACGTCCCCTGCAATACGCACGTCTACTTTAGGATAATTGGTGACGCACTGCACATGACTGTCTGTTGTCGCTCCAATGATCTGTGGTGGGGCGCGCATGGAGCCAACGCGGTCAACTTCAGTGTTCTGCTGGAGTACATGGCGGCGCGGCTCAACGTCCGCGTAGGCACGATGACGCAAATCAGTAATGACTACCATATCTACACTGACATTGTTAAAGATCTCGGTGCTAGAGCGCACGACGCCATGGTGAGCGACCGCTACACGCGCGGCGTGACGCAGGGGCTGCTCAACGCGACCCCCATGTTTCATTACAACACCATGGACCTGTTTGAAGAAGAACTGCCAAGGTTCATGGATTTCTTTGACCCTGTGCTTAACCCAATCAAAACACCGTGGAAGCGGGGCGGGGCAAGAGAACGCCCAACCACAGCGCTGAACCACTCTTTCTTGGCCGATGTGGCTTTCCCCATAGCCCGCGCATGGGATTCTCGTAAGGTTTACGACTACGAGACAGCCATAGACAGGTGCTACAAGATCGGCGATATGAACTGTGACTGGCGGGCGGCGTCTGCTGAATGGATGCACCGCGCGGCGGAGCTAAGCACACCCGGAGGAACGGAGCGATGAGCGACTTTAGAGACCTGGAGTTCATGTGGCACGGCGGCGGAACTATCAGGTTCCACGGCATTCCAACGCTGCTGACTGACCGCGTGGGTCATCATAGCTATAACGTGGCGTGCATCATCATGCGGCTGCGCCCGCTGGCCAGCGCCAAGCTGCTCCGCGCCGCCTTGAAGCACGACATGGCTGAGCATATAGTGGGCGACATGCCCGCGCCGACGAAGCGCGCGTTGCCAGACTACGGCGACCACGCGACCTTCCGCGAAGTATTCGGCGGCCACGAAGAAGACACTGCCCGGGAACACGGCATAGACTTAGAGCAAGATCTGGAGGATCACGAAACGTGGGTTCTAAAATTCGCCGACGCCGCTGACGGATTCCGCTTCTGCGTCGATGAACGCCGCATGGGCAACGCGCATCCGCGTCTGGTTTACTGCGCCGATGAATTTAGAAAATATTTATCGGCGCTACTATACGGCACTGATAATGGAGAACCGTGGGCGCCTATCGACGAATTACACTTGGCCGTAAACGACCCGGCGCAAAAAATAGACGTTTGGTTCTACCGCTACATTACAGATCTTTGGAGAAACGCGCATGGAAAGTGAAGCAAACAAGACGCAAGTAGGTGGAGATCACTATGGCGCTCTTGAATACCAGCACTGGGATTGGGTCTGCGATATTAAGCTGCACTATCTGTTAGCTTGCGCTACCAAGTATGTCGTCCGCTGGCGGCAGAAGAACGGCGCAGAAGACTTACGCAAGGCCATCCACTATATTGAGAAGGCGAAGGAGCGTAGCGTCTACGCCGAGCCCGAATGGGCTAACAGCGCTGATACGCATCGTTTCTGTCGTCCGCTGCCATTCGTGGATTTCCTCGCCGTAGCTTATGCGTGTATCGGCGACTATGACGAAGCTATTGGGTGTATCTCGCGGCTGCTAGCGGCCGAACAGCCGCCCGAAGAACCCACGCCTTGAGCGTTCTACCGCTTCGCGATCGCGCTCTTCGCATCGGCCTACGATTCCCACGCCCGCGCGGTAGCGATCGTTCGCCTTGTCGAGCTGGCCAGTCTGCGCATCGCCAAACGCAATCCAGTCGCCAACCGTGTCCCCGCTGGGCAGGGGCGCGCCCGCCACACCTGTTTTCCACTCATCTGGCAGGAGCGTACTGCAAGCACTCGGGGCGCTCACGATAGACGGCGCGCTTACACAAGCTGCGCTTGCCAGCATCAGCGGCGGCAGGAGAAACAGGCGCGTCTGCGCCTTCGGCATTGAGAATATCATCGGCGTTTTCCCTTGTGAGCTCATCGGAGGCATCTTCAGCCGCGCCCTGCGCGCCTAGTGTGCCGACAGCGTCTCTGCCGCTTTCTATAGCAGCTTCCGTAGTGTTCTTGCCTAGGCGGGCTTCGGTCTTAGCAGATTGCCCACTAAACCAACTAGAGACGAACCAGAATAGCGCAATCGCTACGACCAGCCCAATGACAATTCGTACGATATTATCGGCAACAAACTTGTACATGGTCAGTTCCTATGTGCCTGATAGCCGCCGGGGCACACCGCCCCAGCGGCTAGAGGTTAAAGTCCTACGGCCCATTGCCCACGGTCAGCACGCCGCTGTTGAGCCACGGCTCTCCAACCGTCGCGGGCTCACTTGTGGGGAGCGTGTCCAGCCAAAGGATCATGTTGGCCGCAAACTGCGCGCCCTCTGGATCAATTGCGGTAACGATCTCTTGAACCTTGGCGCGGCCACGGGGAGCGAAGGCGACAACTTCATCGCCGAGTTGAGTAACTGCCGTCATTAGTAGAGTCTCCTTATATCAGTTCAAAGTGCGGAGAATCGGACTCTCCGCGTTCACGTGGTTTACCGTCTCTGTCCCAGTCGGCTCCCCAGCGAATTTCTATACCAAGGGCCTCAGCGGCAGTAAACATGGCGCGGGCCAGCCGGTCAAACTTCTTCAAGTCATTCCAGTCCACGGGGTAGGGCACAAGGTCAACCGCGTGGCCAAAGCCCGTGGTCTTATTGACAAAGTGGTTGCTGTTCAATGTCCACGTTACCTTGTTACCCGGCTTGGTGCGGCCTTGCGCGTAAAGCTCTTTCTGCCGTGCAGGAGTGCGCACGCCCTCGAGCACCATGAAGTCTGTGCTGACGATGCCTTCGTCGTCCCATTCATTCATAACTTCCATGGCCTTCTTTACGACGGCCACCATATCTGGGTGAACGCCTTCAAGGCGCTTTAGAGATTGCTTTCCAAGAACGTAAGTCACTGTTCAACTCCTTGGTTCTTCATGAGAGCACGGATGCTGTTTACCGGCTCCTTTTCGTCGTTAGTAGTGGCGCGGCCACCGAGTATGCTGCCCAACGTGGTAGTCAACCGCTGCGCCCGCCCGCGCGCCATGCCGCGCTGTTCAAGGTAACTGATCGCCGCTTCTACGCGCGTTGGGTCTATAGCGTCGCGGCTTAAGCGCTCCGCGTCTACATTGCGGATGCCGCCTTGGGCAAGCCACTTGGCCAGTACGCGAATAACCGGCCAGCGCCCGCCCGTGGCAACATCTCTAGCGGCTTCTGCAAAGCCGTCCACTATGGCGTCCTTGCCACGCGTCATAGGTTGACTGCCAGCGCGCGGGTCTATTGCCTTGGTCGTTTCGTAGCGCTTAACCTCCGCGCCCATGCCGCGCTCAAGGTTCTGCGCCTTGCGCCCGCCTAGCAGCGTGGCGTTGCGCGCCTGCTGATGCGGACCGCTGGCCACTTGGCGCGCTACGGGCAGCGCCCCTTGTCCACGGCCCTTGAGAGAGGCGTCCACAACTTCATCGCGGGCGCGAACAGCTAGAGCGTCTGCTTCGCTAAGCGGCGGGTCTGCGAGCGGTACATCGCCAGCCTGCCGTACCCCCGTGACGAAGTCATCCGGCGGCGTCTTTAAGAAGTCCGTCCCCTCAAACCGGCTGCCGCGTGCGCCCGTCGCCGCGTCCATTACGCGGCTTGCGGCGCTATACTCCTCCAACGCTTGATTGTACGCAGGGTGGAGCTGTCGCGCTTCGTCTCGTACGGTCTTTCCAGCGGCATTGCTGGCGCGCTTCATACCGGGGAGGCGACCAACGTCGCGCGCAGCTACGGCGAACTTATCAGCCACGTCAAGCGGTATCTGTAGCTCATCAATAATCTGCGCGGTTATTTTCTCACGCGCCGGAGCAGGTAGACGTGGGTCCAGCTTGGCAATGGCGTTGAGCGCGCCGTTAACGCCTGCTATGGCGGCGCGGCCCTCTGGCGTTACCATTTCCGCCGCGTCGCGTAGAGCCTTGCGCCCTGCGCGCGTGCCGAATGCTTCCATCATCGGCATGGTTACAGGCACCGGCTCTTGGCGGATAGGGTCAATTGCTCTAGAGATAGCCGCGTCGCGCTCTTTCTCAGCGACCGCCGCAATTTGGCGCGCGGTCTGCTTCTCACCAGTTATACCCTTGCGCGCTTGCCCTGCCACGCGCTCAGGTAGATCAGCATAGACACTTTCCGCATGTTGTGCTACTTCCGCGCGCGCTGGCGTCTGCATCTGCGCCGCTTGGCGGATTAGTGAACGGCCCTCATCCGGTACTACGTCCGCAAGGCGCGGCTCTACGCCTCCCTGTTGCATAAGCTCAGCTTCTGCGCGCATAGCGGCAGGGTCTGTCTCCACACGGTTGCTCATCGCCAAGAGCCCGCTATCTGGCGAACGACTGGCGGGGCCAAACCGTTCCCACGCGCGCCGCCCTTCGCGGCCGACAAACCCGGCTGCGCGGTCAACCACGGGGCCTAGTGCCGCGCCTGCCGCTGTTCCCCATGCAGCGTCTGGTAAGCGGTTCATAAAGTTTTCATCGGCTCCAGGGTCTGCGGCTCCGGCAGCGCTTACTCCGCCCTCTGTCGCGCCTATACTTGCCGCGCGGCCCGCGCGTGACCAGCCGGTTAACGGCGCGCCTGCCTTACCAGCCGCCATGAAAGAAGGCCCTGTAAACATGCCGGGGACAAAGCCCGCTGCGTAAGCGCCGGGGTGCTGCTCCCACGCGGCGTCGGCTTCTCTGCGCTGCTGTTCTGCGATCTGTTGATAGATGTCCCAAAAGTCCGCATCGCTCTCGTTCATACCGAACGCAGTACCCAGCTTGTTTCCAACCGCGCCGCTGAACCCAGCAATCTCATCGGCCCAGCCGCGCAGCGCGCCGCCCTGAACCCCGCGCAGCACAGATTCTGTAACGCCCTGCTCTGGCGGTGGGCCTTCGATATCCCAATCCGAGATCTGAGAGTCTATCGGAGTTCCATCATCGTACGTAGGATCGAGCAAATTATCTGTGTATGCTCCGCGTAGCCAGTCTTGCGTATCTTGGTCAAAACTGTACCCAGCTTCTCTTGCATAGCTCACTAGGTCTTCGACTGGAAGCCTTCGCTTGGTCATTTCAGAAAGCGCGAACTTCAGTTCCTCTGGAGTCTTCGCGGGCTTCGGAGTAGAGAACGATGCCTTTGGCGCTGTCTGAGTTATAGGCCCGCCGTACATGCTGCCGTCGTCCAGCATAAATCCTTCCGGCAAGCCGGGGGGCTGCGCTGGAGCGGGCGGCGCGGCATCGAGAACAAAGCCGGGAGGGGGCGCTGTTGCCATCTACATAGGCTCCCACTCTGTCCCGTTCCAGCGAATCTTTTCACCGGTCTGCGGATTAGTCGCCGTCGCGCCGACAGGTACTTCCCCTCCGCCACTTGCTTTCTCAGCTTCTAATTTTGCAAACCCTTCGGCCTGTCTCTTGCTTATTGCGCTGATGTCTGTGTATATCGAGTCCAGCGTATCTCTCAACTGCTCAATAGAGTTAGTACGCTTTAGAGAACCGAAGGCGTTCTCCAGCCTTGTGCCTTCCGCGTTAGACATATTGCCGAACCCGGTTGCTCCGGTCGCACTGGATGACTTGAACGCCAGCATATTGGTCAACGCCGTCTGATCTCCTAGATTCTCTAGAAGGTTTATAGCGTCCTGCGCATCTTGGCCAAGAACCAAGCCCGGAAGTCTACCTTGCACAACCCCGACCGCCGTTTCCAATCCGGGGTGATCACGAAGACGCTCAACCGCTGTGAGATAACGAGTCGTCATGTCAGAAAGCAACTTCGCGCGCTCTTCACCTGCTACAAGAGAAGCCGTCTTACTAGTAGCCGCTGGGGCTTGCCTAACCTGTTCCTTACCGGTGCTATCCACTTGGACAACCGTGCCGGGGCGATAGCCGCGTTCAGCCACTTCTTGCGGGGTTAAAGATCTGCTAGTCACCGGAGCCGCAGACGGCCTTGGAGGATTATATGTTGATGTCGGCGTCATAACTGCCTGCTGGCCAAAGACCTGCGAAGCGTCGCCACCAATTCTGCGCGTCATATCTTCTACGTACTGGCGTGTTCTCGGCCCGTGCCTGCTCTTATCTGGCCCACCGTAGTAATACGCAAACGCCGCAGACGGATCGCCACCACTGGCGTTGACCGCCTCTTGGATCGCGGCTCCGCCAATTGCGTCCTGATACTTACGACTTGCAGGATCGTCCTTCTGCATCATATCGGGTCGCCACGCAACGCCGACCTGCCTTGCCAACGCGCGCCCGGTTTCTGGCATTACTTGGTAAGCGCCAAGCGCTCCCGTTTCCGCGTTCCGCGCCGTGTAGTCGCCGCCAGACTCCTGCGCTACGATGTGCGGTAGCAGCGCCTCAACTGTCAGTTGAGAAGGACCGCCGCTAGAAGGTGCTGCGCTTGGGGCTGCGGCCCCCGGCTGCTCATCAACATAACGACCCACGTTCGGGTCGAAGATACGCGACAACGCTCCCGCCGCCGTATCTTGCACCTGCATTCCGTAAGGAACCTTCTCCACAGTTTCTCCGCCGCGCCGCACATAGCTTCCGGGAGTGGCGATCTTCTCACTAAACCTATCTTCCGCCATGGCCTTGAACGCTTCGTCGTCAAGCCCTTGCAAGATGTCTGGGTGCGCGGTAACGGCGGCGCGGAAGCGCGCCATTTCTTCAGGGCTTGTCCCAAGCGTTTCCGAGAAGAACGGAGCCAGCTCATCGATTGCGGCCCCGATGTCCGTCGTCTTAGGGTCTAAGCCGCGCATATACTGACTGATAAAGCCGGTATTTTCTTTCATGCGCTTCCGCCTAGATTCTTCAGCACTTTGCTGCTGCGCAACGCGGTCCTGCTCCAGTCGTATGCCGAAACGTGGATCAATCTCCGTAATACCTTTCACCGTACCCTCTGGGTCCGTTAGATAGTTCTTGAGCTGATCATCGACCTTAGCGGTGCGCTGGCGATCTTTTATGTCGCGAACGAACCCAAAGACTGATGGAAGAAGGCCCTCAGGCATTGTCTGCCTCCTTCTCTTCTACCGGAAGAACCGCCAAGGCGTAGTCAACGACCTTGACCTGTTCGCCGTTCATCTTACCGGGGCCGAACCACTTCGCAACGCTGACGGCTTCTGGATGAAGCTCCTCCACTTCGTCGGCGTTCAGGCCAATGGTGGTCATCGGCGCACCCTCGTAGCAGAAAGCATAAACCGTGAGGCCATTGTCAAGTCTACCGACTGGCCGCATATCTACCTTAACGCGCGGATCGCTGAAGAGTTTCGTAAGCCCGTCAACAACACCGCCCGTAGCGCCTTTGCTGCCCGCGCCCGCCGTAATGCCCGCCGCGCCAAGCCCTAGCTGGCCTAGTTGAAGTTGCTTGTTTAGAAAGTTATCGTAGGATTGTTGCTTCAGCCCCGTACCATACCGCAGAAGCGCCTTCTGCGTCGCGCCGCTGCGCAACATGCCCTTGGCCGCGCCCGCGCCCGTAACGCCGCGCAGCCCCTCGCCAAGAGCAAAGTTAAATCCTGAGTCGTCCATGTACTTGCCAAATCCGCCATTGAGCGCATTAGCCGCGTCAGTAATGCCCCCTACGCCCGCCTGCACGGCGGGGTTAAGACTATCCTTTGTGTAGTCGTACGCCTGATTTTTGGCGGGCTTGCCGAACAATGTTCCGAGAAGTCCCATAGTGTGTCTCCAGTACTGGCCCTCTAGTACACCGGGCCGGTGCAAATTACAAGGCTAACCTACGCGATGAACAGAGAATGACGGATTTTCACCGAAGTCAATTGAGGTGTCGCTCTCGGAGCGAACAAGAAACCGGAAGCGGTCACCCGCGGACGCTGGAACAGCCAGACCCACCGCGTTGACTTGAAAATTGAAAGTCGCGGTGAGTTCGACAGCCGAGCCGCGAATATTACGGATAAACACGTCGCTGCTATTCGTTTGCGAGATCAAAGCACTAACCCATGTCGCGCTCGTCATGCTCTGTAGAACAGCCGCAGCCGAAACGTCATAATAACCATCGGCAGGAGCCGACAGATAGGCATTGCTCCCGCTGTGAAAACTGTCCGTGTCATATTCTTCGTTGTCGAAAGTAACCGCCGCGCCCCCGCCAGTAAAACCGAGGCCTGTCAGGCTGGTCGTCTTCGTGAGTCGGCACCCAGAGAAATTATAGCCCGCCCCCGCCCAAACAGGGTCCGCCCCCGCGCCTTGCGTCCTGAAAAACTGTCCGTTCGTCCCCGGAGGCAGACCTTCCCAATCTGTCGCGCCGCGAAACAGCACAGTTCCGTGGACATCGGAAATAGCGTCCAAAATTTCTTGTTCATCGGCACTTATCGTAATGCCGCCGCCGAGCGTGCCCGTCGCATCAATGCCGTTGCCGCCTACTATTCCACTTCCGTCGATCTCCTGCGCATTTTCTAACTGCCCGAACAACTGCCGTTGGAAGTAGGGCGTCACCTTACCATCCGCGTCGACTAGCGGAGTGTTCCAGTCAATGTGCTGGTATGGAAATCTGGTAGTCACTCTCCAACCTCTATTTCAAAATCATCAAAGCGCTTTATAGCGCCGTCATCGGTAAATCTAAACAGACGACCGGGGGCGTCCATCAGCCCAAGACTCTGCCAGTGCAGCCGCGCGCTGTAATCCCCCTCGGCCACGGTGATCACCCCGGCGCTGATCCACGACCTCCCACGATCGTCGGAATACTCTAGTTCGACATCGCCTTCTGCGTTGTCTCCCGCGCTGCCGAACGCTTGGACGCCATAACACGGCACAGAGTCGTACCCGGCGTCGACAAGATGCTGCGCCGTTAGCTGGCGCGTAAACGGACGCGAGTCGTCGCCCGCATCTATCGGGTGGTCATCAAAGTCTCCATCTGGATTAAGAAAATAGAGAGTTCCAGTGGTGTCGTCCCCGACGAGAACGTTAGAGCCGTAAGCACCGGGCAACGCGCCCGTGCCGGTCCAGTTTGTGCCGGTGAGTGCGCGCCAGATAGGGCCACCCCCGCTACCGACCGTAAACCATTCCCCTGTCGTTATATCGCAGACCAGCGTTTCAATGTTGCCAAGACGCAGAACGTAGAATTCATGCCCGTCTTGCGCGTAGCCCCAAGCGCGGACCTTGGGATTAGCCGTGCGGCCAAGCACCGCAGCCAGCACGACCGCCTGCGAAGCTCGAACAGCGCCGCCGTTAGAGTCCTCCGCCGCAAGTACGACGGCTTGCCCCGCGCGCAGCCCAGCGGCAGGAAACGCCACTGCCGCCAAGACAATGGCCTGAGAAACTCTTACTCCGACAGAAGCGACCATGCTACGCGGTCCTATCTATCTTTAAGGTTGCCGCATTAACGGCGGCAGGGGACCAAACTCCTGCGGTATCTGGATCTATTTCGCTAACGTCCCACTTTAACTGCGCAGAAACGCCGACCGCATGAGAAGCGCCGTTGTCTTCACTAACGCCGCTTATGAGACTATTCTGTAGCGTCGCATCGCCGCCATCCGTCTTCCATGCCCGTGATATCATTCGTAGCCCGCGGACAGAAACGACATCTACATCAAGATTCTCAAACCCAAAGATAGACGCAGCGGGCGGAGAATCGTCGGCTTCTATGTAATCGCTATCGTTTGGCGTAAGCTCGTCAATAAGCGTGTACCAAGTAGCGCCGGAACTACGATCCCAACCACTAGAAACGTCGGACGTCATCTGCAGAGCTACGATAGTGACCGGGCCGATAAAGGCATTGTTAACTGACCCAGCGTCGTCAGCAATAAAGACGTCCTTTATATACGGGTACGTTCCCTGTCCGGCAGAAGCGTTGTAGCCCGCCAGCCACTCTACGATTGCGCTGTTCCCCGTCGCCACTGAACCATCTGTGCCGGATAAGACGTTTACTCCTTCTACGCGGATTTCGTAATCCCCGGAAGTCCGATTCATTAACCATTCGATGTGAAGCCACTGACCAGACCCTAGAACAGGAGACGCAGTTATGCCCACTTGCACAACGTCTCCGTTGGTTTCGTCGGTTTGGCTTATGTCAGTTCCGCACCCGTCGGTGCGCTCTAAAATTAGATAACCGCTTGGGTTCGTCCGCAGAAGATACTTGTTATTATTGCTCACGTCCTTGAGCGCCACACCAAAGCTCTGTCCGTCGTTGGCGGGCATGGAAGGCAACCAGAGACGGAACCCCAGATTATGAACATCGCCAGCCGTGGGTATCGTAAAGCGGCTGGACCCGCTGCCGCCACCCTGTCCAGAGAGTTGCAGTACCTTTGTTCCAGAGACTCCATCAGGATCAGTCTGCAGACCGCCATTCGCACCAGATACGGCGATATTTGTCCACACACTGTCAAGAAGCATATTGGCTTCGTCTGTGCCGTAGTACTGAAAGTTATCAAACCACAGAAGGCTCACGCTGCTTCTCCTAAACTAGAGGAGACAGGCCCTCGGCCTGCATCGCTCTGCGAATTCTCTCTGAAATATCTGGGCGCGAAATTTCTCTCGGCCCGCCCCTTAGCTGAAACACTACCCCTTCTTCGTCCACTACGATCATAGAGTCGCGCAGCTTTACGGCAGTTCCTTCCCACGACCCTCGGTCGTAAAGAACACCTTGGTAACGCTGAACGGGGGCGTCTGGATCAGTAGTCATAATCCACGCTTCGGTAGTCTCCTTACCGAACAGCCAGAACTGATCACTATAGACGAGAACTTGATGATTAACGTCGCTGCTACGCTCCGCCGTGGCAAAGTTCAAAGGATCTATAAAGTCATCGCCCGGTTCAATCCAGTAGAACTTGCCGACGGTAAATAGATCTTCGCTCTGTACCGGAATTACGATCACGTAGCTGTTGATGCTGGCTACGCTTATAGCGCCAACGTCACCGGGTAGGGTTATCTGCCTTATTTGCGTAGTTCCGCCATCTTCTAACGTAGCCGCTCCCCACGCCGTGTTCGCTCCGGTCTCTGTAGTCGTATAAGCGTTGCCTGCGGTGCCCGCTACGTTAGCGGCGACATAAAGATCTGCCGTAGTGTGGACTGTTGCGCGGACATTGGGATGCGGAGTCGCTGCGGTACTGTAGTCTGTGCCCGCCACGCCCTCATCAGCATTTATCGCCCAATACAGGTTGCGCAACGCCTCAGAGTTACTTGCGCCTAGCGCCACGCGCCATGGGTTGCCCACAGTGCCCGCTGGCGCGCTGGCATCCACGCTAGCGTTAGTCCAGTGGTAATAGACACCGTTGATCTCTACCACGTAACCATTCGCAATCGCGCCCGTGGCTTGTAGATGCCCAAGAGCTCCGCTGTTCTCTGTGTACATCCACAGAACACCGCCATCAGCGATGAAGAGACGACTGGGAATAGTGTCCTCTATATGCGCGACAACCGCCATGCTGACGTCGCCAAGAATAGACGTTCCGATAGTGCCTACATTCGTAACACTACCGTCGGCGGCCCCAACGCGCATAAGGTCTAGACCATGGACGGTAAACGCCGCGTCGTCGAATATGCCCGGTGCTGAGAACACTTTCCGCACAGGGCCGTCTCCCTCATTAAGAAAGTACTTCAGCGCAGGACGCGCGATGGCGGAAACCGGACCATCGGTGAGCGTCGGTATTTCTTCGGGATATCTGTTGTGGAACGGCACAACCGGAGTCTTTGCCACTTGGCGGGAGTAGCTTCCTCGTGCGTAGGGCAGTTTCACAACCCGCTACCCCTCGTAATGAGGCGGGCGCACTAGCCGCCGCTGACCAAGGTGCCCCGTATCGCCGTTCGCGCTCTGCGAGCATCCGTCGCCAAACCCAGACGTTAGAGCCGCTAGCGCTCGCTCGCCCGGAACAAGCGCCGCCTGCCTATACCGCGCCCGCAGCTTTTCGAGTGTGGCCCCTAGTATGGCGGTCGACGCTTCACTCAAAGAACGCCCGTAGCGCGGGTTAATGCGCGCCGCCAGCATGATTACGAAGTAATCGTCGAACTCTATAGGAAACGGGAACTCTTCTGGATCTACTGCGGTCAGCGCAGAAAGGACAACCCAATTTCCCTGATCGGCTCTGTAGAACCAGATCGTATTAACTGTGGGAACTACCGAAGCCACACCTTCAATCCGTCGCCCGTTGCCGTCAATAGTAATGGGCGCGGAGGCTAGCAGCCCAGCCGGATCTATCAAAGCCACTCGCGCGCCGTCGCTGGGTTGCGGGTGCAGATAAATAGTCTGGGCAGAATCGCTTGCTGCGATGAGGCGAACATTGGCGGGCGGGAACTGCCATTCGTTAGCGCTCCAATACGTCTGGTCTTCCGCGGAGATACCCTGTTGGCCAACAGGCCAATCGATGAACTGTCGGCCAACTTCGTACCCGTAGGCGGCGGAGACCAGCGAATTAAGACGCGGCAGCGCCTCAGCCACATGCTCGGCAGAGGGAGCCTGTCCCTTGGCAACCAAGTTGGTTTCGCGGTGAGCGAAGGTAATAATTTCAGACGTGAGAGACACTCTAGTCCTCCGCCTCTTCCAGCTCTTCTACCGCATCCACTTCCTCGTTTGCTAAGATCGTAGCGGCGAGGCGCAGCTTTGGCCAAGACGCCAGAAACTCAATTTGCGGCTTGTCTGTACCTTCACGAAACTTATTCATAGCCTCGAGGATATCAACAAGCTCCTTCTGCGAATGGACTACAACCAATTCGTCGGCCCTGTTCTTGTCTGGACCGGGTAGCGTCGCCACGTCGACCTTCACAGAAGTCTTTACCGCAGGGGAGGCATAGAGCTTATTCGCCTCTGCGATATCCGCTACCCAGCCCTCTGGTACTTCCTCCTCACTATTGAAGATGCTGCTTTGATCATCTGGACCGTAGCGCCAGCCGGGAAATTTGCTCTTAGACATGCGTAGTCTCCTTATGCGCCGTTACGTACGACTCCGAAATGGGCCTTCTCACTTGCGTAGCTGGCGAGAGGTTCTTTTACTCGGATAAACACCTTTCCAGTAAGGGCACCGCTTGACTCGAAATGCTCACGGGCATTATCCGCGCCGCGCCCAAACGCCAGCCCTATCAGCGGATCAGCCCCGCCCGCTATCTCTGTTGCTCCCCACGCCGCGTTGGTTAAAGTTTCGGCGAGCGTTATACTGTTTGCTGCACCGCCCGGTGCAAGCGCAGACACGACGGCCTTGTCTGTATCTTCCTTAACCGCGCGGACATCGGCGTTGGCGGCAACTGCCGGAATTGCGTTATAGCCGCCCGTGAGCGTTCCTGCACCAGAGACCGCCGTATTGGTCGCCGCTTCTGTAAGAACGATGTCATTCCCGACGGCTCCCGCCACATCAGCAGTGAGCGCGGCCACCCCCGAACCGCCGTCTGATGCTGTGACGCCAGATGTGTCGTCGTCGTTAATTACCGATATCATATTCGTTGCCGTGATAGCCGCGTCACCGCCAATCGTAACCTCGAACGGAGCCGCCGCCAACGCCTTGAAGACGTAAGTGTCGTCCCCAATAACAACCTCTTCGTCGGCAATAGGAACGCCGCCGCTAATTGTCACCGTGCCAGTGGCAGCCCCCGCCGCCACGATAGCGCGCCCGTTGATTATCTCCACTAGGTTGTCGATAGTTCCTTCGGCGTCACCACCAATCAGAAAATCGCGAGCGCCGGGTGTATCCTCATGGTACGCAGTGACCGCGCGGTACGCCACGCCGTTAATGGTAACGGTCTGCGTGTTAGATGGCTGTCCGGTAAAGGTGAGCGTTCCCTCACCGATCGTCGTAGCCACGTTGGGAGCGGTGCCGTCTGTTACGGCCAACCACCACGGGTGAAACCCACTCGGACGGACAATAAGATTTACGGGGTTCTCCGCTACTTCTACCCAGCCATCTTCAGGACGAATAAGAAAGTCAAGAGTCTCGTAGGCCATGACGGCATCTCCTGTAGTGCGAGACCCCGCTCACTAAGAGCAGGGTCTCTACACAGTTACGCTAGATCAACCGTTAATGCGAACGATTTCGTAGCGGCCATACGGGTTCACGTTAGTCTGCCACGGAATATCGAAACGCAGCGAAGAAACAGCCGTGTCGCCGTCCGCGTAGCGGTACGAACGCAGCGAAAGCGGGATGCTCTTCATTTCGATACTGGAGTTCTCACCAGACGGCAGGTCTTCCAGAGACGCGGTTTCGACACGACATGCCGACTTCTTCACCAGAGCGCGCTGCAAGAACTGCGTACTGGCCGCGCCAAGGAACGTGATAGCCGCGCTGTCGGCAGGAGCCGCGTCTACCGTAGCGTGGGCGGTGTTGACGCCATTGTCGCCAGTAACGCCGCCGCCCGGTACGATAATAGCCGGGAAGATCCGCACGTTGGCCAGCGTGCCGTCGGCCTCTGCCGTGTAGTTGCCGATAACGCGGAACTGCCGCACGCGGCCCTTGCTGGCCTGCTTACGGTTATCGTAGTCGTTCACGCTGGCGATCGAGAAGATCTCACCGTCCTTAATGGTGCCAGCGTTGCCAAGACCCTTCAGATCGATGGTCTGAGTCAAGAAGTAGCCGTTGGTAGTAGACGAAGCACAGACATCGCGGTAATTGACGTTCTGCGCCGCGCCGTCGACCTGCGGGCCAGAGCTAGTGACGCGAGACCCCGTAGTCAGTACAGGAAGCTGCTGCGTAAACACAATCGGCAGACCGGCCAACTGCTTGAAGCTGAGCCGTGTTACAACAGCCGTGGCAAGAGCGTCAGGAGCGGGTAGCTCCATCAGGTACTTGGCCAGCCCCGGCATATCGGTGTAGGGAAGTACGGCGAAAATCTCGTTATCCGCAACGCCTTCTTCCTTCAGCCGAACATAGCCTTCGATCAACGGCTCTACGTCTGTAATGGCCGCGCCGGGAGTGCCGATCCAATTGGCCCCCGCAAGCGCGACGGTGCTGAGAACCTCCGCATCGACAAGATGGCCCTCGTCGTTACCGATTGAACGAATGCGCGCGTTCTTCTTGGCAGAGTCGAAGTCCTTGATGTTCTCGAAGTCGCCATAGGTAAAGTCGAGAGTGTCGCCTTGGTTGAGAGTGAATATCTCGGACCCGAACACCGTGTCCTGCTTTCCGCCGCTGAGATCAGACACTGTGCCGGTCCAACGACGCCGATTGTAACGCGGCGGAACGTGTTCAATGTACTTGAAGCCATTGAGGGGGTTGATTTTCTTTTCGCTCTTGTTCCAGGTAATCATCTTGGAAGCGACGAGCGTGTTCTCCATCCGCGCTGCAATGGCGGCGGTGATGAGAGCGAGCTGGGTGACTTGGTTAGTCATTGGTAGAATCCTTGTTAATCGAACTCACGAAGCATCTTGTCGTAAAGAGCATCGCCGTCGGTCGCAAACTTGCCTCCTGCTCCGCGGCTGCGGGCTTCGGGCGGGCTAGGCGCGTTGGTTGCGCGCTTGGGAGCAGGCTCAGCGCCTTTGGCGGTGAGCGCAGCGGAGACACGACCTTCAATGCGGCCGATCTCATAGAGCTGCTGCTCAGGGCTGAGCGCAGCTATGCGTCGCGACTCGTCTGCATTCGACGCCAAATCATAGGCGACATGCACACCGACGTCGGAACGCTTGATCAGCACAGCCATCACAGGAGTACAGGCCCAGTCTTTGCGATCGGCCCCTTTCGTAACCTTCTCTTCAAAGTCTGGATACTGCTCTGCAACGGAAGGTTCGCTGATCGCTCCCTTCCAACCCGTTTCGATCTCCGCAATCATTGCTTCGCGGTCGGCCATTTCCTGCCGTTCGTCGAAGCGTTGATCTGCGTGCCAACGGGCACTAGCGGCGATGAACTTAGCGTCCGCTTCGCCGAATTCGTAATCAGCAGGATCAGGAGCTTTCTTAGCCTCTTCCGCTGGAGTATCTTTTGGTTTTGCCGCGTCTTCGCGCAGTCTCTTCTCTTCTGCAAGCTGTCGCTGCGTCTCACGCAACTCCGCGGTCAGTTCGCCAATGCGCTCCTCAACCGGAGCAGGTTGCTTGACGGGCGGCTCTTTAACCGGCTCTGCGGCCTCATCCTCATCCTCTTCGTTATCCTCCTCGTCGCCCTCGCCACCGTCTTCATCGTCACCGTCTTCATCACTACCGCCGCCAAACTCTTCATCATATAAGTCGTCGGTGCTTTTGGCGGGGGGCGCAGCCGGGGCGGCCTCTTCTACTGGAGTGGGTGGTTCCGCTACGGCAACCCCGCCATCGGGGTGTGCATCAGGAGCGCGCATATACCGCCCAACCCGCTGTTCGGCGGGCGTCATAGCGGAGGTGATCATCAAGCGAGTCTTCATTGTCATTCCTTCCGTGGAGCGTTCTTGTTAGAACGGTCGCCTCCGGGGCGAGATCCGGCTCCGCGGTTATTGGGTGTCGCTTTAGCATTAGCGGAGCGCTCTGCCAAGCGAATTTTTTGGGATATAATGGCGGGGGCGGCATTGGCCTCGTGCTGGGCCTGCACTGCCTTGGCTTCCGCCGCGTCTGCGTTCGCTTCCGCCTGCCGCACGTTGGCCTCTGCGGCGCGGGCATTGGACTCGGCTTGCTGCGCCTTGGAGCGCTGCTGCTCCAGTTCTAGCCGCATGCCCTCAACCGCCGCCTCCTGCTGCGTCTGCTCCATCTGCCGCATCTGTTCCATCTGCTGCATCTGCATCATCTGCTCTTCTGTGGGCTGCCCGCCTTCCTCGTCTTCGTCCTGCACAAACTGCTGAATGGACGGCATCTTGCGCATCCGCTCAGCAATCTCGTAAGCTCCAGGCCAGTCCATGTTCTTCGCAACTAGGTCACCGATAACGCCCATAAGCTCGGGCGAAGTTTGGATGAGCTTCATCATTCCATCCAACGCTTCGTGGCGCTGCGTGCTGAACGACGGACCCGTTTCTAGCGTTACGTCGTACTTGCCGCGCGTTATGTCTGGCGAATTCTCATCCGCGGGATCGTTGATCCGCATCAGCTTATGTTTATCATCATCGCCGATAACGCGCACTGTCCTAGTGGCGTCGTACGCAATCGGGATAAGTTGGTTGATCACGTCGCCACATTCTTGGATAGCGTGGTTAAGGTTATCGTGATAGATAACTGTCGCCACGTCGCCCTCAGCCTTACGGGCATCTATGGCTACGCCGGAAACTTCGTTGGAACGCATCCCCAGCGAAGCGTCGTGCAGACCCGTCGTGTCCTTTATGTCCTGCTGGTTTAGCTGGGCCTCCTGCAACAGCGCGGCGGGCACCAGGGGAGGGTTTACGCGCTCTGGCTTTTCCGAGGCGTTCTTGTTGAAGACCAGAACTCCGCCAGCGTTTATGTGCGAGCGGTCCCATTCATCCTCACGCCCCTCAATCGCGTCCGACGGCGCAATCCACGTGGCCTTGGGGGCCAGTGCCAGTACTTCCGCCGCTACGGACCGCCAGTAGTTCTTCAGCCGCTGACTATCCTTGGCAAACCGGACTAGGCCAAACCGCACGCGGTCATCGCCGACGCGGACCACGCGGCCCTCCACCCTGATAATAGGCAGGCGAGCAACCGGAATTTCGTACGCCTTGGTGAGGATAGCAAAGCTGGTCACTAAGTGCATCCGCGCGTAAGTGCGAAAACTCTGCCGAATCTTTGTTTCTCCGGTCTGTGGATTTCTCCACAGCTCAGCCATATACTCCTCGGGATCTATATCTGTTACGTCTTTAACATCGCCGTCAGCCATCATTGCGAAGGTGGCAGGCTTATCCACAAGTTCCCAGAACTCAGTTAGCCTGACGGCCTCTCCATCCCACCAGTCGCCGCGCTTCGCACGATCGTCTGAAAACCCGGTCGGGCATGGGTAATCTGGAAATTGCTTATCGTAGATATCTTTGGGTATGTAATCGGCGACGAAGCAATGCCGCGCGTCACGACCAGTAGGGTCAACGCTCATGCGATCCCACACTACAGACAGAGGGTTTGGTATGTGCCTGATTAGAATATCCTGATCGAACACGTCGTTGCCCGCGTACTCCAGATCAACGCGAAAGTTAGAAATGCCGCACGCCACCTGATCTTCACACGCGGCGTCGTACACGCGCTCAGCGCGGGAGTAAAGTTCTATGCTTTTTATAAGACCAGACCGAACCTCAGCAACGTCACTCGTGCCGTCCTTTAGTGGCCGCACCTTGATTGTCGTCTTGTTGATCCTACGATCGCCGACAACCTGCCCAACGAATTGCGGAAGTACGTTAATGGTAAGACAAGGCCGAAGGGCATCTAGGCGATCTTTCTTTGTGTCTGCATCCCACTGGTCACCAGCGAGAAACTGAAGATCCTCCATGGCCCAATCACGGTTTTCTTTGTCGTACTTAACATCGCTATCGTAGAGCTTTGTCGCGTGTTCAAGAAATTTCTCCTGAGTTTCCCAACCCTCAGGAACATACTTCTCCGCAACGCCGTAGTCCTCGGCCGTGCCAAGGTCATCTTCGCCAAAGATCTCTATTTCACTGCTCGGTGGCACGGGCAATCCTCTCTTGAATTAAAGTAAGTTCGGCGCGGATAGCCGCCACGTTTTGCTCGTAGCCCAGCCGCGCGGTGCCGTCGTTGCGCGTACGAGCCTTTAGCAACTGTTGCAGCTTCTCAGCGCGACTTCCAAAGACCCTGCTCATAACCCCATCCATCCAGTTGGAACTGATCTATTCGCCTTAAGCGTGGACACTATCTGTACTTTCTTCTCGTACACCGGCTCTGCGAACGTTAAGGCCACGGCGTCCCATACGTCGGGGGACCGCACACCGCGCTTACGCATGGATTCCTTGGACTCGAGAATAAGCCGCTGGCTAGAGTCGTACTTGAACGCTGGCCCCACTGCGTCGCTTTGGAATATACTCTCGTCCGGTATATCCACGCCAAGGGGATCCTCTAGCCAAAGCTTGGATCGCATCCACATTTCAGCGCGACGATTCTTAGGGCCGGGGCACTCCGAACCATCATCCAAAGTGACCACGGGTTCGTGCGGCTCCCCACCAAAGTTGACTCCGACACAGACACGATCATATTTTTCGCCGAATGAACACAGTAAATCGTAAACACCCGCGCCTACGCCACCCGCGTCGATGAACACCCGCGCCGGATCATCGGCGTCAATTATCTGCTTTATGCGGTTTGCTCCGCTAACCACGTCAATCTTCGCAATGGTTTCTTTCTTAAGAATCTTACGACCTCTGCGCCACACAATAGCGAATAGGTCGTCACCAAAGCGAGAAGGATCGACGCCGATAACCAAAGAACCGACGGGGTTATCTACCACGAACTTACGCGCCTTAAGCACGATGCCGCTCTTGATATAGGAGTCGTGGCCGGGAGCCTGAAACGCTTCATCCGGCGTCGCGGGGTATTCCTGCATAAAGAGAGTTTCGCCTAGCGCGGCTATCTTCCCTCGCCGCCACACCATCTGGCCCATGGAAAGGCCGTGGAGCTCCGCATATTGTGCCTCTGAGATAGCTTCGTCACCCACTTTGTCTTGGCGCAGCTTGAAGTTGTCGGGCACTTTTCGGCAATACCCCGGTTCCCAGAACCACGGGCTGAAGATGGGAATATAGTCACCCACACCCGCTTCCGCCTGCTGCCAGCGCTCGTAGAACTCCCCCGACAGACCATTTCCAGTAGACTCTAAGATCACTTCGGTTCCCGGGAGCTCAGGTATCGCCTGCCCAACGCCCGCAAAGTGGTCCGCCGCGTTCGGCCAGAAGGCTACTTCCGATCCATGGAAGAGCTGTACGGTTTTGGATCTTCCGACCGCCTTCTGGCCTGCCGTGGCGACGCTGTAACCGCTGTCGAGTCTATCGAATAGAAGCTCTTTGGCGTTCGCCGCGCCCGTATGAGGCTTTAGTGGATTATTCTCGTGGTAGCGAGCCACCATATTGAACAGATTATCCGTAGCTGCCTGCTCGTGGGTTAGAATGAACACGCTCACGCCGTAGTTCAGACTGGCTCTTTGGTAAAACCGCGCCCCGACGTATGTGGAGAAGCCCTGCTGCCGCGCCTTTAGGATCAGCGCGCGCACCATGCCGGTCTTGGCGCGTTGCTCTTCAAGCAGGTCGTGCGCGTACTGCTGCGCCCTGTTCAACGCCAGCGGCAGAACCGCACCATCTTTTGTCTTAATCTTCAGACATCGCGAAGAATAGAACGGAAAGTCCGCCTTAAGCTTCTGCAGAAGTTCGATTTGTTCTTCTTCAGTCATTTGTCTTCAATCTCTTCTTCGCTTAACTTATGGCGAGAAACTGGCGAAGCGTCTGCGGGTGCGCCAATGCTAAGCTTCACCGCTTGTACCATCTTAGCCACCTGCTCACCCGAAGGGGCGATGGTGTAGATCGTCGCCAACCACGCGGCAAAGCCTATTGCGTAATATGCCACGTCGCGCAGGGCATTGACCGTAGCAGTGGCGTCGGCATCACCCTTGACGATCTCAAGCAGCGCGTCGGTCATCCCCCACACAATCCAACCCAGCCCCACCAACAACACCACCATAGTGGAGTAGATAAACACCCGTCGCCAGAGCCAGTTACTCTCGGGCAGCGGATCTTGCGGATCGTAGTCGTCAGTCATTTCGCTTCCAATATACCAGCGTCTAGTTTACCTTCTACGCGATCTAGCTGCTTCTTCATATCGGCCCGCCATTCTTTTTCATTCAAGGAATTAACTTCTATGCTATTCACGCGCATTTCAAAGTTAATCCAACCAGCGGCAATAGAACTACCTACCCCAAATAGAGCCATAAATGGCCCAACTATCCGCCAGTTAATCTTTATCTGGACGGGAGCGGTCACGTCTGCTCATCCATATTTGCAGCACCCGTAACGCGATCCAGCGCATAGCCAAAATAGCGAAAGTGATGCACATGATTTCGAAGCCATCTTCCACCGCACCACACTCCTACTGCGATTAGTTGTGCCAGCGCGATCCATGTTATTGTCTTATAGTAAAGCACTTCTCCTATTGAAAGATTTAATAGCTTTTCGCTACCATAAACCGCGTGAAAAGCTAATTGTGCGAAGTAGAAACATGCAATTATACTTTGCCAGCGGGAAGACGGGGGCCATAGAATTGCAAAAGCGGCCATGCTGTCGATGAATATGTTGAACTGCCAAGGTGCCGAGTCTTCAGTCATTAAGACAAAGGCGCGCCCCGCGCACCAATTAAACCCAATGGCGAAGATAACCCATACTAGCGTTCCGCGTTCTTCTTCATACTTCCACGCGGTCCATGCTGCCAGCCCAAAGACCAGCAACATGGACGCGAGGTAGAAAGGCCAGTCTGTAAAAGACATTAGCGATGCGGAGGAGGCGGCGGCGGAGGATCGCCGGTGCCACCGCTCTTGGTTTCGATGTCGTATGACTTAAGAACAGACTCAAGCAACTCCGCAATTCTCTCAAGCGCATCAGCGCATCGCTTTAATTCATACTCTTTATCCATCGTCGTTTCTCCTTATGCTGGAACCAATTCCATCGTATCTTCAAACGGATCGACCGTGTGGCCCTGCGTCCGCCATTTGTAGATCGTCCCGTTGCAGCTGGGGTCGATTGTAGCGACACCCTCAAGCGTCATCCCGGCAAGGTCGTTCGCCGCCTGCGCCAGGTATTTGCCGTCCGTTTCCGTCAGCACCGAGCCATCGTCAAACTTGAACCGGCACTCATCGCCCTTGACCGAGACCGTGCCGCGCCAGTTGCCGTTCAGCCGCGCCAATTCTCCAGCGGGCATGGCATTTTGCTGCGCCGCGCAGCATTTTGAAAAGGCTCACAGGATCGAAATTCTGTGGCATCAGTTAATCTTCTCTGGGCGCAAAGACGCAATGTCTTCGATCTCTGCGTTACGTCGCCCTTCATCGATCAGCTCTTGGCCAATCGCCATGGCGGCCTGTCCAACGGACATCGCTTCGCGGGTGGCGAGCTTCTCCAGCAAGGTTTCCAACGGCAGGGCCGCTGAAGAGTCCGCCGCCTCTCTTGGGATCAACCTCGCCCAGATACGATAGAACTCAGTGGGGTTCGCGCGTCCCCACACGACCAGCGCGGCCACGCCGCCCATAAGGTCGAACGCGCGCGAAAGACTGTCTCTCGCTGCGACGATTACTTTGGGGCTGGCCTGTCCGCCTTTGCGCTTGTCTGTCTGCTTCTTTGTTTCGATGCGCTGCTTCTCGGCTTCTACCAGCATTTCAAAGTCCGCTTCGCCCTCCGCCCCCTGTTCGGCGGCCTTTTTGGCCATGCGCAGAGTGGCTGCATCGCGGTGCGCGGCGCGGCGCTTGGCCAGAGCGCGCTCATGGGCCTGCTCCCGCTCCTTCGTGAGGAATTTTCTCCTTTGGCGGGGCATTAGAAGACCATAGCTCCTATAATAGCGCCGACTACAAAGCCGACTGCGACGCTTAGGCTTGGGTGGATCACTACTTCATTCTCGAACCTGCGTATGAAATTCTTGAACATATGACTGTCCTTGTCTTTCAGTTTGAATGGTTCCTCGAATTCTTGGTCTTTAGTATTACTTAGCTTCTTGAATTCTTGGTCTTTATGATTACTCAGTCGCTCCGTTGCTCCGGGGTAGCTTCATCAAGGCGCACACACCCCCGAGCCGCAACCTACCCCCGCCCCCAAGCAACGTGGTTAACAGAAGTCGCAAAGAAATTAACCACACTCACCAACGAAGCTCCTTAGCGAAATCTTTACCAAGTATCTTAGTGTCGTAGTAACGAAGTCTCTTAGCATCTCCGTAACCACGAGCATTAATGATCTCTTAACCAGATATCGTAGCGTCGTAGCAACCACGTCTCTTAGCGACTTCGTAACCACGGTCGTTAAAGACTTCGTAACTTCGTCTCTTAACCGTGGTCTTTATCTGTTCTTTAAGTCTTGGCTGCTCCGGTGCTCCGAGGCCGTAGCCCTAGCAGCCCGGCCAGCCGCTGACAACACACGCAGCATCGGAGCAGCCACGCAACGGGCAACCCATTGTAAATAAACAATTAAACAGATATGTGCATAAAGCCGCCCATCTGTTAATTCGTCTAATGCGCTGTAAACATTGGCCAAAACAGGTAAGACTGTACACATAACACTTAATATACTACCCTAAGGGGGAATTAAAAGTTTGTAAGTATATTTAAGTAGGATTAATAAATGGTTATGGTCTTTGGTTACAAATTAGGTTAGGGGGGTTATAGGCCGCGCAACTGTACATCTGTATAATTGTGGGTTTACAAACACTTAGGAGAATACACATGTTATCCGCAAGCCAAGTGTTACTATTTATGTGTGTAGAAACTGCGTTACGTAGCCATAAAGAGACGCAGTTAGCAGAAGAAGTTAACGCGGAACTAATGGCTGGCGCGGCCCAGCGCGCCGCCGTAAGCGCCGCAAACCGCAGCCGCGCAGAAACCGGACGCGGCGGCAGGCCAGCCAGATACTACGCAATTGAAATTGAACCGGGTGGCGTAACGTACTGCCTTGGGGCCAAAGCCGCGCATGTGGAATTAACCAAGGCTGTTATGGAATATGGTAATAAATTCGTGCCTACCGCTGCCAGCCTTGCGGTGAACTTTAGCCGGGGCGGGTGGCATACACTGGCCGAGACTCTTAACGGCACGGTAAGCATAGCCGCGCGCAACGTAACCGACAAAGAACTGGCCGCGCTGCTGGCAGCCCAAAATACCTGAAGCCGACGCAGGCCGATTTTAAGCCCCGTGGGAAGCGAAATGCGCCAAGTGGTACCTGCCCTGCCGCGGAGTCGTTTTCGCATTTTCGCCCCATTGTGGCACACGAAATAAAGTTTGGAATTCTTAACTGTTTGTTAAAGATTTCTGCGCTATACAGGCAGTGCGCCAAGGTGGCGCGGTTATTTAGAGAAGGTAGGCGCTGCCCGCTAGGAACGGCTAAGTGCCAGTAGCGGTTGGAATACGGGCATGGCGCTGGGCAGTGGACCCCTGTAGCGCTGGGCTTAAGGCGTCGCCAAGTTAAACTGGCGCAAGTGCTGGCAATAGCCAGCGCCCATGTGCGACAGCGCATGGTGGGTCACTACCATTTACGGCGCGCGGGCTTTGTGCCCGCCGCTGCCATGGCTCCTGTCCTACATTGGCCTGCCAGCTTGGCGCGCCTTACTAGGACAGGAGTTACACCGTGACAAACAACCTTTACAACGAATTCGCTACGGCGCTTACTGGCGCTGACTGCCCCGCAACCGCCGCGTGGCTGCAAGCTGCGTTGCGCGCCGACTGCCCCGCCGAAGCCCTAAGGGCCGAAGCGCATTGGTCGGCCGCCGACGAAGCGCTGCAATACGCGATCGGTAGCCACCTTGGCATAAGCGAACCGGGCGACGAACGCTGCCCCGTGCCGCTTGCCATCCGTAACGACTACGATGCGCTTATGGCGCGCGCCAGCCACCTACTGGCCGAATAACAGAGTACGACAGGAGCCATAGCAGCGCAATTGCTGCGTTAATGGAGTGACTAACATGAGCAAGACCACGAAAGCCGCCAAGCATCCTATCGTCAGGCAGCTGGACGCCGCCATGCGCGCTACCGATCTGGACAAGATTGTCACCAGCAAGGCAACCAGCAATGGCGCAAGCCATTACGTTGCCAGCGCTGGCGGCAAGGCCGTTACATTTTCCACGGATCGCTGGGTCAACGGCGTCCGCAAGGCCAGCGTTATCGGCGCAAGCTTTGCCGCCTTGGAAAAGGAACTGGCCAAGCCAGCCGCGCGGCCCAAGCTGGCCAGGGGTATCACCGGACGTGATGCGCCCAATGCCAGCAAGGCCATTGCGGACGCCAATGCCAAGGCCAAGCCCGCAGCCGCAAAGAAGGCGGCGCGCGCGCAGGCCAAGGCCAAGGTGGCGAATCCTGACCGGCCATACAAGGCGCTGGTCAAGTTCGGAGACCTTGGGCTGCGCGAGGGAACGTGGACCTATTACATGGTCCAGCAGGTGCTGGCGCATACCAGCACGGCCAAGGCCAGCGCCGCCACGTTGGCGGACCGCGAGCGCCATTACCGGCACCCCAACGGCAACGTGAAGGCGCTGGACTTCAATTGGAGCGCGAACGTGAAGAAGTTCATTCAGTTCACAGACTGATGTGCTTCTACCTCTGGCCCGTCCTGTAACCATGGGCTACCCTGAAATAATGGGCAGCCCATGGTTACGATGACAGGCCAATTCTGTCAAGAAGGAGACACAATACGCCTATGAAGAACGGAGAAAGCGTCGGCGATTACATCGCCAGGGGCTATTACGAAGAGCTTGCCAATCCGAAGATCACCGCCGCAAGGCGCGCTGAAATTCTGGACAAGCCGGTCCCGCGAACGCTCGATCGTCAAGTCTGGCCGCCGCACCCCTGACCCGCCCCTTTAGCCGCCAAGCCTGTTCCGCTAGTCCGGGCTTGGCGGCGAAGATGGCAGATCATTGCCGACTACAGGAGTAACTGAGATGAACAACGCACGACGTAAACTGTTAGAGAAGGCGCGCCTCTTCCACGAAGACGCGCGCCTTCGTGGAAGAGGCGCGCGTCTTCGTGGAAGAGGCGCTGGCCATTGTTGAGCCCGTTCGCGACGAGGAACAGGAAGCCTTTGACAACATGCCAGACGGCCTTCAGCAATCGGAGCGTGGCCAAGCCGCCGAACAAGCGGCAAGTGAGCTCGACGACGCTGTGGACTCGCTGGAGTCCGTCCTTTCCAACATAGAAACTGCGCTGCAATAGAGGAGACAAGAAATGGTGAAATTATATGTTCAATCGGTGCGCCGTTCCGCGCCGTGCAGTGATGGCGCGCGGCTGGTCGTTATCGGCGAACAGGAGACACAAGTATTCGAGGGGACCGGCGATGAATGCGCGCAGTATCTTCAATGTCTGCCTGTTGGCGTGTCCGTCGCGGTCAGACACTCTGATGGAATTCGTTCTTGTATGAACAAGCCGCCGCTATGGGCGGACTGCCAAACCTATCTATAGCGGCCCGCTACAGGAGGAGACTTGAGATGAGACAATTCAATAGTCCACGCGAAGCGCTGCGTTACCACGTGACCGGCGCTATCGAACGCGGAGAAGCGGCTCCCATAGCAGAAGTCCGCCACTATGACGCACATGTCGACGCGTTCTACGAACAGATGCGGCTCAGCCGCAGAATGCAACAGAGCCGCGCCGCCATAGCCCGGCGTTAGTCTGGGCTATGGCGGCAACGATGGCAGCATTGTCAAGAAGGAGACTCGAAATGAAAGCTAAGATCGAAATCTATCTCAAGGCGAAACCTAAGCCGTTGGTACTTACACTTACTGAGGAGTACAAAAGCGAAGATTGGCTCAGCGACGTTTCGCGCACGTTGGCGGACGCTGAGGAAGTCCTTCACGTCCGGTTTACGGCGGCGCGGCGCTAATCGCGCTGGCCAGTCCATGCGCCCTATGGTATAAGGGGGCGCTCTTTATAAGGAGTGACGACAATGACAGGCCTGCGAATTCGTATATTCCGCTCTGCGCTAAACAATGTAGTTCCGGCGCACCGCAGCGGCTTCTTGTCCGTGCGTGAGTATCTTGAACTTAGCCGCAGCGAACAAGACAAGCTGCGCGACAAGGTGGGAGGGTGACACGATGACCGACATTCGAGAAATTATCACCCGCTGGGATAGCGGTGAGGGCAAGCCCTATAAGGGATCGCTGATAGACTGGTCCGCGTATCAGGCAGACCCGGAAAACATCGGCTGCATGTGCGCGCAGGGGCAAATCCTTCACTTGAGCGGTGGTTGGAGCTTCGACGATCTCCGCAAAGCTGATCAGGCTAAAGCCGATCTTGAGACGGCCGGGCTGCTCAACATCAGCCGCGCCCACGCCGTGCTCTTGCGCAACATCAACGACAGCATGGATGGCGCGCCTTCGGTTGTCCTGACCGACCCCGGCAAGGTGCTGGGCGACCAGTGGAGCCGCCTGCTCGATTTCTGGTGGGCGTTCGACCAGCTTGATGCTGCCCGGTGGAAGGAAGTCGCTGCTGCGCGGGATGCTGCGTGGGCTGCGGGGGATGCTGCGCGGGCTGCTGCGTGGGCTGCGGGGGATGCTGCGCGGGCTGCTGCGTGGGCTGCGCGGGCTGCTGCGGGGGATGCTGCGGGGGATGCTGCGCGGGCTGCTGCGCGGGATGCTGCGGGGGATGCTGCGCGGGCTGCTGCGCGGGCTGCTGCGCGGGATGCTGCGGGGGATGCTGCGGGGGAAATTCAAGGCTCCGCCATCTTGTTCGACCAGGGTAAGCCGCTTTTCTTCCTGCCGATGTTCGGTTGGGCGGCTCCCGATGAAATCCCCGCCCGCCCAGAAGACTATGGGCTGGGGATTGTCCCGGCAGGGTTGATCGCGGCCAAGCGAGAGGAGTTGGGGTGATGGACGGCGAAACAATCGGGTGGGCGATGCTGGCGCTCCCAGTGGCTGTTTTGTTCGGTTATTTTGTTCCTCCTCGTCCATGATTTTGGTCTGGTCGCGGCGGGCAAGGTTGTCGGGGGACTTACTTTAGTGGCTGGGTGGTATGCAGCCGCAAGCTGGTTTCTTGGGGTATGGGAATGACCCGCCCCTCAGCCCGCACCGCTCTCCTGTGCCTCGCTGGCCTTGCTCTGGCGGTGTTCGGGCAGGGTATCATCAAGGGCCTTGAAACCTGCGCGAGCGAACGACTGGCGCGTTGTCCGGGAGAAATGGAATGAGCAAGCAAAGCTATTTGATGGAAGATGCCCGCGAGAAAATCGACGTGGCAATCACGTATGCCGAGGACGGCGCGTTCTTCACTGCCGCTGACCGCTTGGAAGCCGCTGCAAAATTGGTGCGGCAACATGCGGAGAACTGCCGCTTTGCGGAGCGCGAACAATGAGCGAGTTTGAAGGGCTGAAGGAGAGGTTGCTGGCGATGTATTCGCACCGTGGCGATGGCATCCCGACACAGCCGGTCAACCCTGATGGACAGGAAGCTCTCGCCGCAATCGAAACCCTCGAAGCCCGCTATGCCGAGCTGATGGGGCTGGCGGAGGGGATGGCTGGGGCGCTGGAAACAGCCCGCGACTGCCAAACCGATATTGCAGAAGGTCATGCTTTCTACCCTAATAGCCCGCGCGCGGCGGGCATCGAGAAAATGGTAGCTGAGGATTTGAAGGCTGGTGGACGCGTCCTCGCCGCCTTCCGCGCCTTTCGGGGGAAGCAAGATTGACCCCCCTCAATTGCCACCATCTACTTCGCCCAATCGCCCGGCGGTCGCGTTGTGATGACGTTCGATTGCCCCGATCTGGCGCGGGCCTATGCCGAACGGCAGCGGGCCAAAGGTGTCCGGCTGGAACTGGTCGAGCAGACCACAACCCGCCGCGCCCTTCCGGTATGGCACGCAGCAACACCCGTCACAAAGCTGGCGGATAGGAGGATGAGGTGAGTGAAGAATATATCAAATCCAGACTGGAACAAGGCTTACACCTGATCCCGTCCCATATGCACGACGGCATTACGCTATACGTTCTCAATGGCATCCCGCCGGGAGGTGGATTGCGCCTACTGCTCGAAAACGATTTCATGGGGGCCGCTGGTCGAATGGACGAAGAAAACAAGCAGGCGTTTTGGAATTGGGCCGCGTTTCTTTACGACTACGTCCCCGGTAGCTGCAAAGGCTCTCCCGAATATGTTGCGAAATGGCTGGCTCATGGTGGAGCAGGAGGGATGAACCAATGACCATTGAACCAACCGAAGCCCAGATCGCGCGGGCGAAAGCGGCGCTGAATAGTACTTGGTTTCACTCCCTCGCCGCCCGCGATAATACCGCCTACAAGCTCGCCCAAGCCAATGCCGACCACGAAGCTTATATGCAGCGGGTTAGCGAGGTGGCGAAGGCAGCCATCTATACCATTGAAAAATGGTGCCCCGCAGGTGTCGGTGGAACGGAAGTGAATGGCCAAACTAGCTACCCTCACCCGCCCCGAAACCGATCCTGTCGAGGTGACACCGTTCGCACAAGAGAACCTCGACCTGGGAATAGCCAACGATCTGCGCACCGCAACCTTGCTCGAAGCGAGCGCTGCGAAAATGGCGCTTTGTGAAATGTATTCGCACAGGGGCGACGGCATCCCAACGCGATACAAACACAGCAGCGATGTGGCTGATCTGGCGCGCGTTATGTGGCTCGCCTTGCTAACCGAGCATCGCCACCGCATCTCCAGCACTGAAACGCTTCGGGTCGAGAATGCGGAACTGCGGAAAATCGTTTGCGGCAACTGGCTTAAGTGGAAGGCAGGAGAGAAAGCAGCCGAAGAGGCGCTGAACGAAATATTCGACGAAATCGTGTGCCCTCCGCTCCAAGCCCTCGCAGGGGGTGGCAAGTGAGCGCACGATGCGAGAATTGCCGGTTTTGGGGCTTAGACAACGACGAGCCGCCATTCGGCGACGTAATCACACCACCCAAAGCCAAATACTGCACGCGCTTTCCTGAGTTTATTCTCCACCACAAGAACGATCACTGCGGCGAACACCGGCCTAAGGAGCCGAACGATGAAGGACGCTAAGCAGATCGCGGCGGAGCTGAAAGCGTGTCCGTTTTGCGGCGGGGTGGCTGAACTGGACTATGTCCGATATCATGGAACGGCGGCGAGCGGCATGGAAACCCCTTGCCCGCGCATTGGATGTCGGTTCTGCAATTACGCCTTTCCCAGAACTCAGTGCGATGAAACACCTTGGGGCCGGGCTAATGGCAAGCCAACAATTGCTCAAGCAACGGCTTCGGCCATCGCTGCATGGAACCAGCGCGCAGAACTGGAGGCTTCCGATGCCGACCGCTGAACAAGTGAGAGAGGCGCTTGAGGAGGAAGGGCTGCTTCATAGCGGGTGCGATTCCTGCGCCGAAACTGCTGCCCGCATCGCCGCTCGCCTCTCTCCACCCACGGCAGAGGGGCCGGGCGTAAATTGCCCCGACTGTGGAGGAAGGATCGCAACCGCATGTCCTCATTGTGGCGCGGAGCCTTGCAACATCGCCGACTTCCCTTCTCCACCCACGGCAGAGGTTGGGGGACTGGTGGAACGACTGGAAACGCCGCAAAGTTGGTACAGAACCCACCACGATAGCACCGCCGATGGCCCTGCGTTCTTCACGCTAGATAACACACCGCATGAAGCCGCCGCCATGCTAACCCACCTTTCGGCTGCAAGCTGTGGGGATACGGCGAACCGCAAATCTATGGAGCATGACCTTCCCGACTACAACGACGAAATCAGCGATGAGCAGATGGAAGCGATCCGCAAGATGGCCAAGCCACCCCCGCTGGACGGGGGTTTGGTGGGGGGGGGGGG